>OFTX01000138.1_pt1 | contig 44848 bp, 46 predicted proteins | sample 1775051 | NCBI WGS metagenome assembly OFTX01 (sample SAMN08195772, study PRJEB24354) | sludge metagenome | isolation source: sludge from phenol fed wastewater aerobic bioreactor A | place: India: Nagpur | collected 2016-09-15 | reverse complement strand
CACGCAGCCGGGAGAGCGTCTCCTTCGGGAGCAGCGAGGCGGCGGATGCGGACACCTGTCCAGTATCAGACACTCGTCCGATTCTGACAACACCGCGTTCCACCCTGTCCAGGGCCGCGGGCGCAGCGCGCACGGCACCTGCCAGAGTGCCTCCCGTGGAGACGACCGAGCCGCTGCTGGAGCAGGTACGGCAGGCCGCGCTGCGGCTGGCCGGGGTCACCGGCGAGGTGACGCTGCTCGGCGGCGTGCGCCACGGGCTGAGCCTCGGTGGCCCGATCGCCGTCGAGATCGGCAACACCGAGTGGCCCAAGTGGGAAAAGATCATGGCCGCGGACCCGGTGGACGCCGCCGAGATCGAGAGCCTCGCGCGCAACGCGCCGCTGTCCCGCCCGCGGCCCGGACACGCCGATCTCACCGGCATGTGGAAATACGACTTCGATGACGCCAGACCGGTTCTCGAACGCGCGTCGGCCCGGGAGACGGCGTCGCGGGTGGCGCTCGGCGCGATCGTGCGCGGCTTCCTGCGCCAGGTGCTGGGTGCTGAGGTGCTGTCCCACGTGGTGGCGCTCGGCACGGCCGACGCGGCCGACGGTCCGCTGCCCACGCCGGCGGATCTCCGCGCGATCGACGAGTCTCCGGTTCGGGCGCTTGGCCCAGAGTCGACCGCGGCCATGGTCGCCGAGGTCGACGCGGCCAAGCAGGACGGCGACACGCTGGGCGGCGTCGTCGAGGTGCTCGTCTACGGCCTGCCGCCGGGCCTGGGCTCGTACGTGCACGGCGATCGCCGGCTGGACGCGCGGCTCGCCGCCGCGCTGATGGGCATCCAGGCGATCAAGGGCGTGGAGGTCGGCGACGGGTTCGCCACCGCGCGGCGGCGCGGCTCGGCCGCCCATGACGAGATCGATGCGCCGGACGGGCATGTCACGCGCCGGTCGAATCGGGCCGGCGGTCTCGAGGGCGGGATGACGAACGGCGAGATCCTGCGCGTCCGGGCGGCGATGAAGCCCATCTCGACGGTGCCGCGCGCGCTGGCCACCGTGGACATTGCGACCGGGGAGCCGGCCGTGGCGATCAACCAGCGAAGCGACGTCTGCGCGGTGCCCGCGGCCGGCGTGGTGGCCGAGGCGATGGTGGCGCTGGTGGTGGCGGACGCGGTGCTGGAGAAGTTCGGCGGCGACTCGGTGGGCGAGACCGCCCGCAACGTGCGGGGATATCTCGACGCGCTCGCGGCGCGGCGGGTCTCGCCCGGGCCGACGCCTACAGCCGGGCCAGCGTCGACGGCCGGACCGGTGCTCCATGGGTGAACCAGCGGTCGAGCCGAACGTCGACCCGCAGCCGACCGGCGGCCCGGCGGTCGTGCTGATCGGGCCGCCCGGCGCCGGGAAGACAACGGTCGCAACGGCTCTCGGCGCGCGAACCGGACTCCCCGTGCGGGACACCGACGCCGACGTGGAGCGCGTCGCCGGCCGCACGATTGCGGAGATCTTCACGCAGTCCGGCGAAGCGACATTCCGCGCCCTGGAACACGACGCCGTCCGGGCCGCGCTGGCCGAACACACGGGCATCCTCGCCCTGGGCGGCGGCGCCGTCATGGACGAACGCACCCGCGAGAACTTGTCCGGCCACCGGGTGGTGTTCCTGTCGATCTCGATGCCCGTCGGCGTCAAGCGCACCGGGATCTCCGATCAGCGGCCGATGTTCGTCGGCGTCAACCCGCGGGCCACGTTCAAGGCGTTGCTGGACAAGCGACTTCCGGTGTACCGCCAGGTCGCCACGATCGAGATCGACACCGACGCCTTGACGGTGGACGAGGTCGTGGACCGCATCGTCGCCGAGCTCGGGCTCGCCAGGTGACGGCGGAACCGAGCGCCCCGGTCACCGTCCGGGTGGCGACTGCCGCCCCCTATGACGTGGTGATCGGCCACGGCCTGACCGACCGGCTGATCGCGGCCGTGGGCGGTGCCACCGGAGCCATGATCCTGCACCCCGCGGGCATCGCAGAGCGTGCGAACACCCTGGCGGCCGCCATCCGCGACGCCGGGGTCGCCGTCCACACGCTTCCCGTCCCCGACGCGGAGAGCGCGAAAACCGCTGCGGTGCTTGAGGAGTGCTGGTCGGCGTGCGCCGCCGCCGGCCTCGACCGGGCCGGCGTGGTGATCGGCCTGGGCGGCGGAACGGCCACGGACCTCGCGGGCTTCGTCGCGGCCACCTACATGCGCGGCGTGGGCCTGGTGCAAGTGCCGACCACGGTGCTCGGCATGGTCGACGCGGCGGTGGGCGGCAAGACGGGCATCAACATCGACGCCGGGAAGAACATGGTCGGCGCGTTCTACGAGCCCGCCGCGGTGATCGCCGATCTCGACGCGCTCGCGACACTCCCGGAGGCCGAACTCGTCGCCGGTTTGGCGGAGGTCGTGAAGTGCGGGTTCATCGCCGACCCGGAGATCCTGCGCGTCATCGAGGCGAATCCGGCTGCGGCGACAGCGGCGTCATCCCCGCAGCTTAAGGAACTGATCAGGCGCGGCGTCGCCGTCAAGGCCGAGGTGGTGGCCGCGGACCTGAAGGAGTCCTCGCTGCGCGAGATCCTCAACTACGGGCACACCCTCGGCCACGCGATCGAGAAGCGTGAGCACTTCCGCCGGCGGCACGGGCACGCGGTGGCCGTCGGCATGGTCTTCGCCGCCGAACTCGCCAGGGCCGCGGGACGCCTCGACGCCGCGACCGCCGAGCGGCACCGCACCGTGCTGCGCGCCCTCGGCCTGCCCACCACATACGACCCGGGCGCACTGGACGAACTCGCCGGCTACATGGGCGCGGACAAGAAGGCCCGGGGCGGGCTGTTACGGTTCGTGACGCTGGACGCGCTGGCTCGGCCGGGCCGCATCGAGAACCCGAGCCGGCAACTCCTCGCGGAGGCTTACGCCGCCATGAACTCGCGGTAGCGCCGGCCCGCGAGGCAGTCGCGCGACGGCGGCACACCGGCACAGGACGGAGGGCATCATGACGATCGAGCCGACCAGGGCGGCGGGCTTCCCGGTGCGCACCGAGAACCCACACCGGTCCGGCGAGCCGCGCCGCGTGTGGGTGCTCAACGGCGTGAACCTCGGCCGCCTCGGTACTCGTGAGCCCGACATCTACGGCGCCACCACGCATTCCGCCCTGGCGGACTCCCTCGTCGCACTCGGCGCGGACCTCGGCCTCGCCGTCGAAGTGCGGCAGACGGACGAGGAGGCCGCGATGGTCCGCTGGCTGCATGCCGCCGCCGACGATGCCATCCCCGTCGTGCTCAACCCGGCCGCGTGGTCCCACTACTCGATCGCGCTGCGGGACGCGGTGGCGCAGCGCACCGCCGACCTCATCGAGGTGCACATCTCGAACGTGCACACCCGCGAGGAGTTCCGTCACCACTCGGTGATCTCGGCCGTCGCCACCGGGGTGATCGCCGGGCTCGGGGTGGAAGGGTACGCGGCAGCGCTGCGCTTTATCGCCGCGCGCCCGGCCTGAGTCTCGGGAGCGACCGCAGCGGCCGTCGCCTGTGTGTCTGTCCCGTCTATGACGTCGATGACGATGTTCCGGGCCACGCGCCATCTCGATACCCACAGCCGGGCTGCTCATCGCTCGGATGAGCTACAGACCGATGGTCCTGCAAGCTTCCGTTAACGGTTCTCTGAGACTGGATCGGCAGCATGTGACGCAGAGAGCCGTGTCCGGCCTGGCCGCGGTGCGCACTGAAGCGAGGTCTCGATGGTTGTCACCGCCCCGGTCCGGTCCGCCCCCACCCAGGGACAGTTCGGGCGGCATTCCTACGGGCAGCCGCCGTCCCGGCAGCCTCTTTACGGGAAGGGCACACGCCGCCGCATCGCCTGGATGTCCGACATCGCCGGCGTCTTCGCGATCTCGACGGTCGTGATCCTCGTGGCGATGTGGCTCGCGAACGGCGGGATCGGCGCGCTCTCGGCGCCGGGTGGCGCCGCGACGACGTTCGGCCGGCTGACCGGGCTGATCGCGTCCGACCTGCTGCTCCTCCAGGTCCTGCTGATGGCGCGCATCCCGTTCGTGGAACGCGCGTGGGGGCAGGACGTGCTCACAAGGCGGCACCGGCTGGTCGGCGAGACCTCGTTCTACCTGATGATGGCGCACATCGTGCTCATCACGATCGGGTACACCCAGGCCGGACACCGCACGTTCTTGGCGCAGGCGTGGTACCTCATCGTGAACTACCCGGGGATGCTGCTGGCGGTCGCGGGTACCGTCGCGCTGCTCATGGTCGTGGCCACGTCGCTGCGCGCCGCCCGCCGCCGGATGCGCTACGAGTCGTGGCATCTGCTGCACCTCTACGCGTACGTCGGCGTCGCCCTGGTGCTGCCGCACGAGCTGTGGACGGGGGCCGACTTCCTGTCCTCGCCGGTCATGACGATCTTCTGGTGGACGCTCTGGGGGCTCGCCGCGGGCGCGATCGTGTTCTTCCGGCTCGCGCTTCCGCTCGGGCGGAGCCTTGTTCATCAACTGGTCGTCGAGCGGGTGATCGCGGAGGCGCCCGGCGTGCAGTCGGTCGTGATCCGCGGGCGCCGAATGGCCTGGCTGAACCCGAAGCCCGGGCAGTACTTCCAGTGGCGGTTCCTCACCGGGCCCGGCTGGACGCGCGCCCATCCGTACTCCGTCTCCGCACTTCCCGACCGCAACCGGCTCCGCATCACCATGCGCACCGCCGGGGACGAAGGCCCGCGGCTCGCCCGGCTGCGGCCCGGCACCCGGGTGCTGATCGAGGGGCCCTACGGATCGCTCACGGCCGACCGTCGCCTCCATCGCGACGTGCTGCTGATCGCGGCGGGAGTGGGAATCACGCCCCTGCGCGGCCTGGCCGAGCACATCGCGACCGAGCCGCCGACCGACGGTCCGGGCGGGCGTCTGCGGCCGTCCGTCGTCGTCCTGCATCGCGTGTCCGCACCGCAGGAGGCCGTGTTCGCCGCCGAATGGGATGCGCTTGCGGCGCGGTACGGCATCGGCGTGGGCCGGCTCGTCGGCCCCCGGAGCCCGTCCGGGAGCTGGCTGCCGGCCACGCCCCACCCGGTGAATCCGGCGCGGTACCTGCGGAGCCTTGTGCCGGACATCGCGGATCGATCCATCTACCTGTGCGGACCCCGGGACTGGATGGCCGCGGTCCGGCGGACGCTGAATGCCCTGCACGTCGACCCGTCAGCGGTCCACCAGGAGGACTTTGCCGGATGACGGTGCCGGGTGACGGTGCTAGGTGAAGATGCCGCGCCCGCACAGCAACCGCGGTGCCCGGCACCGCACACCCGCCCAGCCCGCACCGGTTGCACCCGGGAGAAATACCCGAGACGGCCATCGAGGAGCACGAAAGGAACGCGTCATGCGGCGCATCACGCTCGCCATTATGAGCACCATCGCAGCGCTGGTGCTGCTGTTCAGTTACCGAACCAGCCTCGGCGTGGGGGCGGTGGCGCAGCCAGCCAATCCCGCGCATATCGTCTCCGGGGCGCCGACTTCCGGGTCCGGCACCACGTCGGGACAGGGCCCGAACCCCGGTTCGGCCGTCACAAACGGCGCGGCTGCACGACCACAGGCACAGTCGCAGCCGCCGTCACAGCCGCCGTCCCCATCGAAGTCCGCGACCTCCGCGGCGAAGACGCCGACGGCGACACCGAGCACCACCAGGTCGCCTCAGAGCCAAGCGACGAGCCCCACCGTCGCCGACGGCGCCGTGGAGGGAACGCCCTATGGCCCCGTTCAGGTGCGGGTGACCCTGGCCGCGGGCCGGATCACCGACGTGACCGCGATCCAGCATCCGACCGAAGAGCAGCGTAGCCAGGAGATCAACGCGATGGCCCTGCCGCTGCTGCGCAGCGAGGTGCTCTCCGCTCAGAGCTCGCGGATCGACGCCGTCAGCGGCGCCACCTACACGTCCGAGGGGTTCGTCGCGTCCCTGCAGTCGGCGCTCGACGTCGCACACTTCGTGCGGTGAGCGGATCACGACGATGACGAGCGTCGCACCTGCGGGCCAGGGCTCGGACCGGCGCCCGAGCACCGACGGTGCGCTGGGTGCGGCGCCGTTGCGGCGTTCGTATACCGAGATGATCATGGGGCTGCCGATCTCGATCCATCTCCGCGGCATAGTCGATCGCCACGTGGGGGACGGCACAGCGGAAGCCCGTGCCGTGCAACGAGTCTGGGACGATCTGCGGACGGCCGACCGCATCTTCTCCACCTACCGCGAGGACAGTGACATCAGCCGCATCGCGCGCGGCGAGATCGGCGTCGCCGCAGCCGATCCCGCCGTCCGCGAGGTGCTCGACCTGGCGGCGGAGGCACGGCGGCGCACCGCGGGAACGTTCGACGTGCACTACGCCGGTCGCCTCGACCCGTCGGGCATCGTGAAGGGGTGGGCCGTGGCGCGCGCCGCCCGGCACCTCGACCTGCCGGGCGTCGACTGGTACCTGAACGCCGGCGGCGACATCGCACTGCACAGCGGCCCAGGTCGGCCCCCGTGGCGTGTCGGCATCGAGGATCCTGCGGACACGAACAACGTCATGGCCGTCATCGAAGCGTCCGACGGTGCGATCGCCACGTCCGGAGGCGCGCACCGCGGCGCGCATATTCTCGATCCGCGGACCCGAGCGGCAGCAGCGGGAATCGCCCAAGCGACGGTCGTCGGTCCGGACCTGGTGTGGGCGGACGTGTTCGCGACCGCGTTCGTCGCGGCCGGTTCTGCCGCGCCGGGCTGGTCCCTGCCGCCGGGGTACGAGTGCCTGCTCGTCATGGACACCGGCGCCGTGATGGGCTCGGCGGGTATGCCGGCGCTGCTCTCGGTGCCACAATCGGTGGACCCTGCACGCGAAACCGGAGGCGCCCGCATGGATACACCGACGACGACGCACGAGATCGCGGGGCGGGGCCGCCGGCCATGACTCCGCACGTCGTCATCGCCGACGACGACCGGGCGATCCGCGAATCGCTGGAACGTGCGCTCACGCTCGAGGGGTATCGCGTGACGCTGGCCGCCGACGGGGTCCAAGCGGCGGTGGCCGCCCGCGCGCCCGATGTGGATGTGATCGTCCTGGATGTCGGGATGCCGGCCATCGACGGCCTCGGGGTGACCCGGCTGCTTCGCGCGGAAGGGGTCACCACGCCGATCCTGATGCTGACGGCACGGGTGTCGGTCGACGCGCGGGTCGCCGGACTCGACGCCGGTGCGGACGACTACCTGCCGAAACCGTTCGATCTCGACGAGCTCATGGCACGGCTTCGCGCGCTGGTGCGACGCAGCCAGTTCTCCGTCGCGGCGGCCGAAACCGAGGCGGCCGACCTGACGATGGGTCTATTGCGGGTGGATCCGACCGCGCGTCGCGCCTTTTGGGGATCGACGGAGATGACGTTGTCCAAGACGGAATTCGATCTGCTGGAATTGCTCGTGCGCAACCGGGGTCAGGTACTCACCCATTCGGTGATCTACGACCGGATCTGGCAATACGACTTCGGCCCCGACTCCAACAACCTCGCCGTCTACATCAGCTACCTGCGCCGGAAACTCGACGCCGCCGGTGCCCCGGACCTGATCCGCACGGTCCGCGGCGTCGGCTACCGCCTCGATGAGCCATGAGCCGAGCCGCGAGCCGGGGCGGCCGACCGGGAACGGGTTCGGATACAGGTGCGGCTATGGATGAGACTCCTGAGACTCGCGGGCGGGCACCGTTGCGATGGTTGCGGCGCATGCCCGTTATGACGCTGCGCCGCAGGCTGGTGATCGCGTTCGTGGCTCTGGTCACGGTGGCGATCGGCCTGGTCGGCGGGATCTCCTATTCGGCGACCGTGTCGACGTTCAACGCCGAGGTGGACGGCACGCTCATGTCAGCAGCGGCGACGCTCGCGGCCGGCGACAGCCCTCCCACGACGGAGGGGGGCGCCGAATTTCACTCGCTCGATGCGCGCCACGACGCGGATGATCCGACCGTGTCGGTGGCGCAGCGGATCGATCCCAGTGGTTCGGTCACGGTTCTCCGGGGTTTCGCGCCGGCGCTGCCGGTCAGCGACACGCAACGGCAGCTTGCAGCGAGCCCCCGCGCCGGAATCGGTCGATTCGACGTGCGGACGTCCGGCACCGAGACGTACCGGATCTACACCTTGGCGCTCGGCGAGGACCACGGAGCCGTCGTGGTCGGGCGTAATCTGGCCGACGCCAGGCGCGTGCTGGCGCGCGTCGCCGCCGACACCGTGCTGATCGGCATCGGCGTCATGGTGCTCGCCGGGCTTGTCGGGTGGTGGATCGCGCGGCAGATCACCCGGCGGTTAGCAACTCTGTCGGATGCGGCCGAGACCGTCGCGCTCACCGGTGATCTGGCGGTTCCCATCGAGACCACCGGCAAAGATGAGGTCGCCCGTCTCGCGACGTCGATGCGAACCATGCTGGCCGAGTTAGGCCAGTCACGGGATGCACAGCGCCGCCTCGTCGAAGACGCTGGGCACGAGCTCCGCACCCCGATCACGAGCCTGCGCACGAATGCCCGGGTGATGCGCCGTTACGATCGGCTCTCAGACGCCGACCGGCAGCGCCTGCTCGACGATGTCGACGGCGAACTCCAGGAACTGACGGCGCTGGTCAATGAGCTCGTCGAACTGGCGACCGACACCTATTCGGGTGAACCCGCGCAGCGCACCGTCCTTGCCCAGCCCGTGGAAAAGGTGGCCGAGCGCGTTCGGCGCCGCTCCGGTCGCGAGATCACGGTCATCGCCGACGAATCCCAACGAATCGTGCAACGCGGCGCAGTCGAGCGGGCCGTGGGCAACCTGTTGGAGAACGCTGTCAAGTTCGATGCCGGCGGCACGGCCCCCATAGAGGTGGACGTCACCGACGGGGTGATCCGGGTCAGCGATCGTGGACCCGGTGTCCCGGCCGATGAGCTCGCGGTGATCTTCGACCGGTTCCACCGCAGCGAGACCTCGCGCAGCCTGCCGGGGTCCGGCCTAGGCCTCGCGATCGTCCGCGACGTGGCGGCTCGACACGGTGGGACCGTCACCGCGGCCGCCCGGCCGGGCGGGGGACTGGTCATCACGCTGACCCTGCACGACCACGTCTCACCGAACTCTGAGGTTCTCCGAGACCGCCGTTAAGCTGCGATCGGCATCGTGGCAGTCGAGCCTCAACCAAGGAGAACACGATGTCCGACACCACGCAGGATCCGGCCACAGGGGAGCCAGCCAAGCCCGACGAACCCGGCGACTCCGGGCCGGGCGTTCCGCCGCAGGCGGGCGAGGGTGCGCCAGTGGCGCCGCCTACGGCCGGAGCCCCGGACGTCGCAGCGCAGGGCGTCGAGACGCCGGGGGCTGGCGCCGCGAGTTCCGGCGAGTCTCGCGGCGGGACCGCTGCGTCCGTTCCACCCGGATCGGCGGGGCCGGGCATGCCGCCCATGCCGGCCGGACCGGCGATGCCGCCCGGCCCGGCGTGGCCGGGCATGCCCCCGGCACACATGCCGCTGGGGCAACAGGTTCCACCCATGCCGCCGGGGTCGATGGGGTGGGCCGGATCGCACGTTCCGCCGGGGTCGGCGGGATGGGGCGGGTCGGCTATGCCGCCGGGGCCGGCGGGACCCGGCATGCCGCCCATGCCGTCGAGTGACGCCTTCGCGCCCGTCGCTCGGCCGCCCCGCACCCGCTGGATCAATCCGCGGCGCCGCGTGGCGACCTGGCTCATCGCGGCGGGAATCGCGGTGGTGTTCTTCGGCGGCGGCGTCGGCGCGGGCTGGGGCATCGCGGCCACCTCCGGCTATTTGCACCTCCACGCTGAGCGCCACGAGGGCATTCTGCGAGGCAACGCGCTGCTGCCCGGGCGCGAACCGTGGTTCGGGTCCGGCGTCGGGCCGGGACCCCGGTCGGAGTGGGGGCCTGCGAATCCGACCTCGCCGACCTCCCCGGCACCGTCGACAAGCCCCGCGCCCGGCACCTCGCCCTGAGTTCCGGCCGGTCCGCGTACATTGGGCGGAGTCAATGTGCACCGGGTCCGCCCGCCTTCTTTCCGTCGACTGGGAGTCCTGCAGAGTCGGGGGTGCCCATTTCTCTGCAGGACTCCCTGTCGACGGTGGGCTTTCGGTCGAGGCCCGACCGCGTGAGCGGCGAACAGCGTCATACGCGGTTCGCGTCGGCCACCCGGGCGGCCCCCTATTCCGGTGGGCGGCGGCAGCCGGAGTCGGCTGTGGGACGGGGATGCGAGTCGGCGGCGCCCGGCCGAGTCGAATGGTGACCCCGCGTAGATTGGGCAGGGTCAATGTGCACCGTCAACGTGCACCGGGTCCGCCGGCAGACGTAACCGGGCGGGTCGGAACAGAGGACGATCCTGGTGAATCGGTCAGGCCGGGGCCATCTCGTAGCGGCCGTCGCGGCGGCAGTGGTGGTGACGGTCGCCGCGTGCAGCCCGGCGGGCTCGGGTCAGCCCTCGGCGTTACCGGCTCCACCGGTGCCCAACAGCGCGCCACCGACCGACGATCCGGCGATCCAGCAACAGACACCGAAACAGACGCCGAACAGCATCAGCACACGATCCGGCTCCACGCGCACCGTCGCCGGCCCCGCGCACGCCGCTCCGACGCCACCGGCGGCCCCCTGGGCGGCGTCGACGTCGGCTGGGGCGGCCGGACACCTGCGCGCGGGCTCGAACCCGTCGGTGCTGCCGGGCATGGTGTTGATCGCGGACAGGTCGAATAATCGGCTGATCGTGGTCGATCCGCAGGGCCGGATCCGCTGGCAGTTCCCGCGACCCGGCGACCTTGCCGCTGGTCAGACGTTCCGCCTGCCCGACGACGCGTTCTTCACCCCGGACGGCCAGCGCATCCTGGCTACCCAGGAGGATCGCGCCGTGATCAGCCTGATCGACGTCGCCACGCACCGGATCGTCTACCGGTATGGCAGCCCCGGCGCGCCGGGGTCGGGCCCGAATCGGCTGAGCAACCCCGACGACGCCATGATGTTGACGGACGGGTCGATCCTGCTCGCCGACATCAAGAACTGCCGACTCCTGCGCATCGCCCCGGGCGCCCACGCGCCCGAGCAGGTGTTCGGTCGCACGACCCGCTGGTGCCTGCACGAGCCTCCGGCTCGGTGGGGCGCCCCGAACGGCGCCTTCCCGATGCGCAACGGGCACTTCCTGGTCACGGAGATCGACGGGGACTGGGTGGATGAGCTCTCGCTCGACGGGCACGTGTCCTGGTCGGCGCACCCGCCCGGCGTGGTTTACCCGTCGGACACCAACGAGATCGGCCCCGGCCGGTACCTGACTGCCGACTACTCCGCACCCGGCCAGGTGGTGATCTTCAACAGGGCCGGCACCGCGCTGTGGCGTTTTCGCGGCACCGGCGCCGACACGCTCAATCACCCGTCGCTGGCGCTGCCGCTGCCGAACGGTGACGTCATTGTCAACGACGATCACAACGATCGGGTCGTCGTCATCGATCCGGCTACCGACAAGATCGTGTGGCAGTACGGGGTCACCGGAGCGCCCGGCGACGCTGCGGGCTACCTGAACAACCCGGACGGGATGGACCTCGTGCCTCCGCATTCGTTGCTGGACACCATCCCGCCCGGGCGCTGACACATGGTGCCCAAGCCGGCCCGTGTCGGCTCGGCGGCCGGCTGCCCGCGATCGACCACAGGGACAATGGCCCGGTGAGGGTTTGCCGAGGAGTGAGGGCATGGCTGCTCGCGGGGGCGGCGGCGATGCTGTGGACGGTCGCGGCCTGCGGGGGTGCGACGGCGCCCAATCCGGTGGAAGCACCGCCCACGCGAGTCGCGCAGTCCTCGTCATCGGCGGTTCTGCCGCCATCCGTGGACGGAGGCGTCACGTCGACGGAGGGGAGCGTCACGCCGACGAGCCGACCGGCGACTGCCAGCCGTTCTCCGTCCGCCACATCGTCACCCCCGCGTTCGCAGAGCGCGCGTACGGAGCGCACCGGAAGTCCGCGGCAGACCAGCGATCAAGTGACGGCCCGCATGCGCGACATCACGAAAGATCAACCTGCGGGGAGTATCTCGGTGGCTGCGGTGAACATGACGACCGGCCAGCGGTACAGCTTCGGGGCGACCCGCGGAATGTGGATGGCGAGCACCTATAAGCTTCTCGTCCTCGAGGGCCTGCTGCTCGATCGCCAGCAGGCGGGGGCGTGGCTGACCGCCGGTGAGATCGCGGACGCCACCCGTGCCATCGAGAACAGCGACAACGTGGCGGGTTACCGGCTCTTCCTGGATATGGGCGGCCGGGCCGGCCTGACCCGGGCCATCCAACAACTGGGCATGACGCATACGGTCGCGGGCCGCACCGACCCGACATTCACCACCACCAGCGGCCAGGACTGTCTGGCGATGGTGCGGGCGCTGCTACCCGGTGGGCCGCTCGATGCCCGGTCGCGCAGTTTCGTGCTCGGCCTGATGGACCACGTCGAATCCGATCAGCGGTGGGGCATCGGCGCCATTGCCGGTCCCGGCGACACGTTCGTGAACAAGAACGGCTGGCTTCCGGTGCAGGACGACAACGGGCCCGGCGAAACGGACGGCGGTCGCTGGGCGGTCACCAGCGTCGGGATCGTGACCGAACACCAACAGCACATCCTCATCGCTGTGCTCACCCAGCACCAATCGTCGCTCGACACCGGTCAGCGCCTCGTCGAGACCTTGGCCCGGCTCGTCGAACCCGTGGTCAGTCAGGGACAGTGACCTGTTGCGGCGGGCGGTGCGGCGTCAGCGGCGTGGACGGCGCCGCGACCGTACACTGCTGCGCAGCCGGGCCAGTTCCTCGATCGGTTCGGCAAGGGGCGCCAGGGGCTGGCCGACAGCCTGTTCGAGGATGTGGTCGGCCAGTGCCGGGTTGAGCGCGAGAACCGGGCCGTGCAGGTAGGTTCCGATCACGTTGCCCGCCGCCGCCCCATCCGTCCCGTCGCCGTTTCCGGTGCCGGTGGCGACGGTGCCGAGCGGTGGCAGTGAGGGAGCGCGGTGCGTTCGCCCACGGTGGTTTTCGAATCCGAGAAGCTTCGTATCGGCGAGGCGCCATGCGGGGTCGGCGCGGGTCGTGATGTGGCCGATGGCGCGGCGCCGGCCGGGCACGGTCACGAGATCGAGTACGCCCAGGCCCGGATGGACGGTGCCCCGCGCATCGGTGGTGGAGTTGCCGAGGATCTGCATTCCCGCGCACACGGCCAGCACGGGGGCAGCAGCGTCGATGACGGCGCCGAACGCGTTGGTGTCCAGTAGTCGCGTGGCGCGTTCTTGCGCGGTGTCTTCGGCGCCGCCGAGCAGGTAGATGTCGCACCCGGACGGGATGGGCTGGTCAGATGTCACCTGCACGACGGTCGCGGGTATGCCGCGCCAGCGCGCTCGTTGGGCTAGCACCCGCGCGTTGCCGATGTCGCCGTAGGTTCCGAGTAGGTCGGGTAGCAGGACGGCGATCGAGAGGGTGGAATCATGCGGCATGGTCGCTGGTGTCCTCGACGACGCCGGAGGTGGTTGCTGGCACGCTGTCGAGCCGCGCCCCCAGGGCGGTGCGTGCGTCGCGGAAGCTGGTGTAGTCACCGATCAGCGTGATCGTGCCGGCCGGAAGTCCGCGCAGCACCTGGCGGATGCCGGCGTGAACGGTCCGGTGCGGGATGTCCGCGTACCCGAGTCGGACGCCGACGTCATCGGCGCGTGCTCCGGTGGCGATGACGAGTCGATCACCGAGTTGCTCGAACGGGACGTCGTACAGCCACGAGGTGTCGTAGCCGTCGGCTTGGGCGGCGTTGATGGAGATGATCACCGGATCGTCGCGGTCGGCGATCAGATCCAGTGTCGCCGCCCAGCCTGCGGGGTTCTTCGCGAGCAGGAGCCAGACGGTGCGGTCGGCGTAATGGGCGATGGCGTACCGCCCGGACACCTCGTCGATCTCGCATGCGGCGCGGAGTGCTTGCGGTGCAGGCACATTCAACGTTGCCGCCGCAGCGATCGCCATCGCGGCGTTGCCGAGGTTGACGGCGCCGGGCAGCGCGGGTCGCAGCGGCAGCGCCGCATGGTGCGGGCCACGCAGGGACGCGTTGCCGTGCGGCTCCGTCGGGGTGATCGTCCAGTCCGGGTCCGGACGGGTTGCTCCGCAGTGGCTACAGCGCCAGCCGGTGACGCCGATGGCGGTGTCGAGTGGGTGGATGCACCACGGGCAGATGGACCCGTCGGGGCCCCAGATCCCGCCGGCCGCGACCCAGGTGACCCGCGGATGACGCTCGGCCGCCCAGCACACGAGCGGGTCGTCGGCGTTCGCGATGATCACCGCGTCGCTGCCGGTGACCGCCTCGCGCCATCGCTGCGCCGTGGCGCGGGTTTCGCCGACGCGATCCAGTTGGTCTCGCGACAGATTCAACAGCAGCACGGCCGCCGGCCGGATCTCGCGCATCGCGGCGGGCAGGTACTGCTCGTCCACCTCGAGCGCCGCCCGGCGCGCGCGGCTGTCCAGTAGCGCGGTGGCGAGGCCGCCGAGCATATTGGCACCGGACGCATTGGAGGCTACCGGGCCGTGCGGGCGGAGCGCGGCGGCGAGCATCGCGGTGGTCGTCGTTTTCCCGTTCGTGCCGGAGACCAATGCGATGGTGCGGTGGGACGACAGCTTTGCGAGATATGCCCGGTCGATTCGTAACGCCACGCGGCCGGGCAGTACTTGTCCTGCGTGACCGGCAAGCTTGCACGCCCAGCGGGTGATCGAGGCGGCGGCCGTGGCGACCGCTGCGCGCCAACCGCGCGTTGTTTCTGGGCGGGCCGTTTCCGCGCGCTGGGCGGTGGCGCTCATGACTCGGGGTTGACCGCGACCCGGGGTGTGGGGGCCGCGCCGTCCGTGGTTAGCCGCCGAATGATCACGTTCGACCGGGCCGGATCGTGCACCGTGCGCGCGGCGGACGAGTCGTCCATGCGGTAGGCGGGGCGGGTAGTCCAGGCGTGCGCAGCGGGTGTCAGGGCCGTGGCGAGTCCGACTCCGGCGATGAGCGCCGCGGCGATCGCGGCGACGCGCCAGCGCCGACCTCGCGCGGCCGGCGTAACGCTCGGGTCCCGGAGTTCGCGCCACGTGGTACGACCCGCGGCGATCGCGTGGCCGAGGACGTGGATGGTGGTGACGGCGAACCAGATGATGAAGCTGGCTTGGTGCAGGGTCATCAGCGGCTCGGCGTGGTCGGGTCCGGTGAACACCAGCCCGATCCCGGTGCCGAGCACCGCGAGGCTCGCGAGGATGACGACCGGACCCAGGATCCGCAGGATCGGATGCGGAGGACCTTTGCGCGCGTACGGGGCGGCGTGGGTGTAGTAGCGGATGAACCGGTAGCCGGTGCTGCCGGTCTTCAGCAGTACCGGCCCCACGAGGAGCAGCCCCAGGTACACGTGCAGGGTGATCATCTGCCGGATGGCCAGAATCGTGACCCCTTCGACCGCCAGCAGCACCACGAGCAGGGTGCCGTTGACGGCCGTGAGCCGGGCGTTGCCTTCGACCCCGACGCGGCCGCTGTCGCTGCCCGCGTCGCGGGTGGCGGTGCGGAAGCTCATGTCATCACACGCAGTTGGCCGTTGATCACCTTCAACGGGATGGGGCGTAGCGGCGTGGGCGGGGGTCCGCCGAGGACGTTGCCGGTGGTGGCGTCGAACATGCCGCCGTGGCACGGGCAGTCGAATTGGTTGGCGGCTGGATTGTAGTCGACGGTGCATCCGGCGTGGCTGCACACGGCGTCGAACGCGACGAACTTGTTGCTGGTGGTGTGGACGAGCCAGGCCGGGTCGCCGGTGGCCGGGTCGATGAACGGTTTTCCGTGGCCGGCGGGCAAGTCGGCGACCGTGGCGACCGGCGTCCCGGGAAGCTTGGTTGGCGTCGCCGTCGTGCGTGGCGCCTGGCTCGTCGGTGCGCTGGTCGGCGCGGGGTTGGTGGTGGGTGTCGCCGCTGCCTGGGTGGCGGGCGACGCGTTGTCCCCGACGGGGGCGATCCCGTTCGCCGAGGTAGGCGAGCTGCCGCCGGCGGGGGTTTGCGGCGAGCCTGCGGCGCTGGCGGCGCCGCGGGTGCCTCCGACGGCCCGGCCGAGTGCCGCGGTGATACCGCCGAGCACCAGGACAGCCCCCGCGGTCAACGCAGCGGCACGGCGGGCACCGAGCTCCGGCCCGCCGCCTGCGGAGCGGCCACGGGCCGCCTCTCGCCCGTGTGCGTGATATCCGCGACTCGTCTGCGGCCGGCCGGATGCGCCGGCAGCCCGGGAGCGGGCGACTTCCCGGGTATGGAGCCATGTTTGCAGGCTGAAGACGCCCTGGTCGCCGAAGCCGGCGATCGTGAGCCAGGCGAAGACGAACACGATATCGGCACCGTAGTAGTACGGGGTGGTCGACCAGGAGACGGTCAGGAAGAAGCTGAGCGCGAGCAGCGCCCCGGCGGCCGCCGCAACCTTCGCGTACAGCCCGATCAACACACCCACGCCGACCGCGAGCTCGCCGAGCGCGATCAGCACGCCGACCAGCGTGGGGGCGTGCGCCGCCAGCGCCACCAGCGGGCCGATCGGGCTGGTGTGCTGGAAATCTCGCATCTGCGCGGCGATCGAAATGGGGTTGTTCGGGTCGAAGAAGCCGGGGTTGGCCAGCTTCTGCAGCCCTGCATACACGAAGGTGACACCGAGGAAGCCGCGCAGCGGCAGCAGCAGCCAGCCCGGTTGGGCCAGCCGCCGCGCCCAGGGCGAGTCGCTCTTTGCGTCCGGTGGCAGGTTACGAGTCACGTTGCCGGTCACGCTGGCCAGTGTCGAACCTCGATGGTTCACGACTCGTTCAGATCCCCGAGATCCCCGGTGCAGCCGCGGTGGCGCATTCGTCGGTTCCCGGCGTGGCAGGATGCGCTCATCTGAGGCCGCGTCACCGGCCCGCGGCGGGTGCTCGTCACCGCCGCCCACGGCCAACCCATCGGCACCACGGACTGGTCCGCGTACGCCGCGACCGCCGATCGGCTCGCCGCCCCGCCGTCGTGTTCACCGACCCGCAGGTCGCCACCGTCGGGCGCACCCAGGCTCAGGCAGGGGCCGACGGACTCGACACTCGCGCCGTCGATGACGGGATCGGATCGGTCGCGGGCGCCGCGCTGCGCGCGGACGGCTACACGGGACACGCCCGCATCATCGTCGACACCGCCCGCCGGGTGATTGTCGGCGCGACCCTGGTCGGACCCGACGTGGGTGCACTGATCCACGCCGCGACGATCGCGATCGTCGGCGAGGTCCCACTGGAACGCCTCTGGCACGCCGTGCCCGCCTACCCCACCGTCAGCGAAATATGGCTACGCCTCCTCGAGGCCTACGGACTCTGAGGGTGGACGACACTCCAGCCGCGCTACTGCACCGGGCGGTCGCCACCTGCGTGTACCGGCTGTGATGTCGGTCGGCGACAGTATCGCCGCTGACGCCGACGGGACGGTGGTGCTACCTGATCGGGTAGCATAGAGGTATGGCAACGATGGGGCCGACCACCACCAGAGCCGTCGAGGGGTTCGCCGGCGCCATGCTGAAACTCGCCCGCGAGGACAAGCGACTCACTCAGCGAGAGCTCGCGGCTGCCGCCGGTGTTCCGCACACGACCATCGCAAAGATCGAATCGGGAGCGCGCCAGCCATCCTGGCCGGTGTTATGCCGCATCTTGGCCGCTGTCGACCTGGAAATGCGAGTTCGCCTGGCCCCCTATGACGACCACGACGACGTGCTGGACGCGACTGAAGCTGGGCTGACCGCTCGGCAGCGGGAGGCACGCGGCCGAATCCAAGACGACTTCCTGGCCAGCCTGCGCGCCTCATGACCGGAGCTGAGTTCGACCCGACCGCAATCCTGGAAGCACTCGACGGGCACCGCGTCAAATACGTTCTGGCCGGGGGTTATGCAGCGAACCTGCACGGTGCGGTCCGCCCGACGAGAGACATTGACGTCGCGCCCGCCACCGACGTCGACAATCTGACCCGGCTGGTCACCGCATTGCGCGATCTTCACGCTGGAATCCGCGTCGACGAACTTGCGGACGGCTTGCCGTTCGACACCAACGCCGAAGCTCTGCGCGGCGTCAAGATGCTTAACCTCCGAACCATTCACGGCGACCTCGACCTAACCTTCGCACCGGACGGCTTCCCCGCCGGCTATGACGACTTGGTCCGCCACGCCAGCCAGCGCCACGTCGGAGGCATGACGATCCGAGTCGCGGCCCTTGCGGACATCATCGTCAGCAAGACCCAGGCGGGCCGCCAGAAGGACCTCCTCGCCTGACCCGAGCTGCGCAAGCTTGCCGCCGATGCATCGCGTGAGTCCGGAAAACCTGACCCGTCGTGACGCCCCAGCTCGGGATCGGCGACCGGCTCAGTCGTAGATCACGATGACGCCCCGCCGTTCATCGTCGCGCACTCTCCCGCAACAGGGCACCATTCTCACCTCCACCTGCTTCGCCGCCGGGATCGTGCTATGGGCGTGTGGATTCCGGAGTTGTCGTGCGTCGGGTGTAGTCGGCGATCTTCTGGTCGATGACGGCGAGCGAGTTTTCCAACTGGGCGATCCGTTGAGCAACAAGTGCTCGGTGATCCTGCAGCATCGCGAGGCGTTCAGGCACCCCGTGTGGGTCCTGGGCAACATGCTCGGTGAACTCGGCGATCCGGGCCAGCGGCATGCCGGTGCGACGCAGGTGCAGCAGCACCTCGATCAGGTGCAGGTCCGCTTCGCCGTATACCCGCCGGCCACTGCTGGTGTGAGCCGGTGGCGGCAAGATGCCGCGGCGCTCGTAGTAGCGCAGCGTGTCGGCGCTGATGCCCAAGAGCTCGGCGACCCGGCCGACCGGGAGCGGTAGCCGGTTCACGATCCGGTCCGTGCCGCGTCGAGGCGGGCAAGGTGTTCGGTGGGAAACACCGAGGTGACGGCCCGGACCGCGGAGCGAACGTGCTCCGGGCGGGAGACGCCCACGACCGGGATGACCGGGTGCGGGCGTTGGCTCATCCAGGCGAGTACGGTTTGTCCGGCATCCAGGCCGGCCTCGACGGCCACCACGCGCAACTGCTCCAGAGCGGGCCCGGTGGTCGTGGTGTCGTAGCCGTCGGGCAGCGGCCGGTCGGTGCGCGTATAGGCGCCGGACAGCAGCGGCGAATAGCCAAGCATCGTCATTCTGGCATCGGTGCAGCATTGCACGATCGACTGGTCGAGCAGGACGTGAGGTGTCAGGTCTGCGGACGAGTCGGGGACGAGGTAGGTGAACCGTTGCTGCAACCCCTGGTAGCTCATCCCGAGCGTGGCGCCGGCGGCAATGGCCTCTTCGAGTCGGCCGACGGTCAGATTGCTGGCCGCGAAGATACGGATCAGCCCCTCGTGCTGCAGGCCGGCCAGGGCGCCCAGGGTCTCGGCCAGCGGCACCGCGTGGTCGTCGGTGTGGGTGTACAACACGTCCAGATGGTTCGTGCGTAGCCGGCGCAGGCTGTCGGTGACCTGGTTGCGGATGGCCGCCGGCGACAGGCCCAGCGTTGCGGTCAGGTCGGTGCCACCCGGCACGGGACGAGCACCCACCTTGCTGGCCAGGACTACCCGGTCGCGCACCCCGGCGCCTCGGTCGGCAAGCCACGCCCCGAGGCAGTTCTCGGACTCGTCGCCGGTGCCTCCATCGGTCCAGAACGCATAGTTGTTGGCCGTGTCGAAGAACCAGGCACCCTGCTCGAATGCCTCGTCCAGGATTCGGTGCGCGTCGACGATGGGCACGGTAGTACCGAAGTACATGGTGCCCACCGCCAAAGCCGGCACCGGCACGTCGGAAAGGATCTCGTTGAAGCTCATGACGACAAGCCTGCAACCCGGACCGTGGTCCAAGTCAAACCATCGTCGGTCAAGGGTCCGGTGGCAGGTGGGCGCTACGTCCAAGGTCGGACTGCCGGTCGACTGCCCGATCGGCCTTCGTGTTCCGGCAGGCAGACCGGCCGGCGGCGGTAGTTTCGGGTTCGGTGTGCTCGAGTGCTGGACCGGTTGCGGGTCGGTCGAACAATGCCGGGAGTCGCGGGTCGAGGAAGTGCGTCAGGGCGCTGATCTGCCCGTCGATGACGGTGAGGACGATGATGCCGGTGGGCTCGCCGGACAGCGAAGAGGTGAACGCGGGCTGTGTGTTGGCGAAGGTGGGTCGCAGCTCGAAATGTCGTCCTCGGCGGGCGTCGGCGCTCGCGCGTAGGAACTCGGCGATTGCGGCCCGCCGGTGGTAGAGGTGCGGGGCGGGTGGCATGGCCAGCCAGGCGTCGTCGGTGAGAAGAGCGACCACACAGTCGATGTCGTCGCGGGTGAAGGCGTCAGCGAACCTGCGTGCCAGGGCGCGCTCTTGTCGCGATACTGCCTCCGGGACCTCCCCGCCCGCGTGCGGTTGGTGCCGGGCGAGGGCGGCCCGACCGCGCTGCAGAAGTCCTTTGACGGCGGTCGGCGTGACCCCGAGCATGGCGGCGATCTCGCCCGGGTGGAAGCCGAGGACGTCACCGAGGATGACGGCCGCAGCCTGGCGTGGCGGGAGCCTCTGCAGGGCGGTGATGAAGGCCAGTTCGATGGTCTCGCGGGTTTGCAGGCGTTCCGCCGGGTCGCGGGTGGGACGTTGGTCCAGCCAGGCGTCCGGGTAGGGCTGCAACCAGGTGACGTCGCTGCGTCGTGACGGTGCGGGCGGCTCGAACGGGGGCACGGGTGCCGCGGGTGGCCGGCGTTTGCCGTCGCGGATCGCGTTCAGGCAGCGGCTCGTGGCGATGCGATACAGCCAGGTTCGCAGCGTGGCGCGACCGGCGAACCGGTCCAAGCTCTGCCAGGCGGCGAGCATCGTGTCCTGCAGCACGTCGTCGGCATCGGTGACGGAGCCGAGCATCCGGTAGCAGTGCAGATGCAGTTCGCGGCGGTAGGGGCCGACGAGGTTCGCGAAGTGCTTCTCGTCGCCCGCGCGGGCGCGGGCGGTGTTGCTCACTCGATCATCATGGCAGCCGCGCCGGCCGGTGCCGGCCGCGTGGGCCGTTCCGTTTCTCCCCCCGCTGGTGTCTGTATGGGGTGCGGGGCCGGTATGCGGTGCCGCAAGACTTGCCTACCGGACAGAGGGAGCACAGACATGACCGACACGACCGCTCGGCTCGTGGACCGCTACTACAAGACGTTGAAAGGCGGCGCCGCCTCGTTCGATGCCCATCGCCTGCGCGAGATCCTGGCCCCGGACCTCGAGTTCGAGGGCCCGATCGCCGGCCGGCGCATCGGTGCGGAGGGCTTCATTAAAGGTGCGGCCCGGTTTGCCGAGGCGATGCGCGGCATGACCCTGTTGCAGCAGGTTCGGGCCGACGATCAGGCGTCCGCCCTATACGACGCCGAGTTGCCTGGCGGCACGGTGCGCTTCGCCGAGTTCTTCCGAATCGCTGACGGCAGGATCGCGTCGCTGCGGTTGCTCTATGACGCAGGCGAGTACCGGGCTCGCGGCGGGCGGTGAACCATCAGATGGCCTACGACGAACGCCTGGCCGATCGCAATCCGGGTGGCCTCGTCCTCGTCGGATGCCCACCCGGCGCTGATCTCCGCCCGGCGCTGATGAGAGCCAAGATGACTGGTGGCACAGCGTCGTTTCTCCCCCGGCGAAGCCGCTCAGTGGGCGAGTTTCAAGCCGATGACGCAGCCCACCAGGCCGAGCAGGAGCACGACCTTGACGACCGAAACGCTTTCGTCACCGGTGAGCATCGAGTAGCCGACGGTCAACGCCGCGCCGATCGAGACCCACACGGCGTAGGACGTGCCGGTGGGCAGGGTCTTCATCGCGATCGACAACCCGCCCATACTGACCACCAGAGCGACCGCGAACACGACGGTCGGCCACCATCTGGTGAATCCTGCCGACCTGCCCAGTGCGACCGCCCATACCGACTCGAATACACCCGATGCCACCAGCACGATCCAAGCCACGACGCACGCTCCCGTACACCGTCTTTGCAGGGCCGGGTACGGTGCGCCTCGTCCGGGATCTGGGCTCGATTGAGCCTAACTGTCGGACGACCAAAGGTTCTCGTCGCGAGTTTTCCGGCGGGATCGTTCACGGGAGGCGCGGGTTGTCGACCGGGGCCGGTCCGCGCGAGCGGCGAACATCGTCATACGCGGTTCGTGGCGCGCTCCCGAACCTGACTCGCGCGCGGAACCCTATCCAGATGGAGCTACTCTCTTCAGCCCGTAACACGTCTGTGTTACGTTATGGGTGTGCACGCTGGCGAGGACACCTACGACGGCGTGCCGTATGAGGAGTTGGATTTTGCGGAAGTCGACTGGTCGGAGGCTGTCGAGCATCTGCGTCGGCGGAGCACACGGCTGGGGCGTCCGGACGAATTCGATGTGGAGCCGGAGTGGGCTACTGAAGCGCTTGCCGACCCGCGCAGATTGGTCGGATCGGCTGGAAGCCAATCCGGGCTCACGGTGAAGGTGCTGGGCTGGTCGCCCAGTGCGCCACCTCGCAGCGCGGGTGGGCGAGGGCGGCTGTTGAAGGTGATCGTGGCGCCGAAGGATCACCCGCCTGCCGGGCGCTGGTGGGGAGCAACGGCGATGGATGCGAACGACGCCGACCGTCGCCGGTATGAGGAGGAACCATGACGAGTATCCGGGATACGTTGGCCGAGGAAGCGGCGGAAGCCGAGGCGCGGCAGTCCGAACCGCCATCGCGCATGCATCGGGCCAGATCGGTCGGCATCACGAACCATGTCTACACAGTGCGGATGCCGACCGACCGATTGGCCGAGCTGAAAGACGTTGCCGCACGATTCGGCGAGCAGCCATCGACGTTGATGCGACGCTGGGTCCTCGAACGGCTGGACGAAGAACAGTCGCATCAGCCCGATCTGGCCGAGGTGCGCCGCACTCTGGCTGCTGCACTACAGACTCTCGATGCGATGGGCGCCAAACGCCCGGCATAGGACCCAAGGGACTTGAAATTCTGTGCGACACAACCATGTATCACAGGTCGAACGCTGTGCGGTGACGGTGTGTCACCGAAACATCGTCGCTAGCAAGATCGCGGCTCGGGCGCAGGCGTCAGTTGATGCAGCCGGTGTCCGCGGCGCTGATCACATCGTTCGACTGAGCCGCGGACCGTGCCCCAGACGTGGCCGCCGGTGCGACGGTGGCCGGTGCGCTGCTCGGTGCGCCGGCACCCGTCGACGAGATCGGGTGAACCGGCATGTCGGTGCCCACCACCACCGTCACATGACCGGCGGCGACCGAGTCGTCCGAGACGGCCTTGCCGACGCCGATCGCCTTCAGCACCTCCGCCGCGGCGGCCTCGCCACCGGCCGGGTAGTGCACCGTGGTCTGTTTCTGCTGGTTGTCCGGTGTGACGCCTGGATAATCCGACAGCTGCCCGCGCTGGAAACCGGCGGCGGCGACCTTCGCGCCGACCATCGCCGCCATGCCCGAGGTTTCGGTGCCGTTCTGCACGTCGACGGTCACGCTGGACGGCGCCACCGAGGTGGGCGGGGCGGGCGCGGCCGATGACGACGACGCGGCCGAGTCCGTCATCAGCTTCGCGAACAGCGCGCGCACCTCGGTCGGATCCACCTTGAGTGCCGACGTGTTCACGCCTGGCTGGTCGCCGTGCGTCGGGACCGTGGTGAAGGTGATCTTGCCGCTGGTGAGCCCGATCATCTGCTGAGCGAAGCTGAGCAGGTTGAACCCGCTGTCCAGGACGACGCTCCGGTCGGCCGCGTCGATGAGGGCTGACAGCTTGCTCGGCGACGTGAGCGTGCCGACCGACAGGATCTTGTTCGCGGCGCTGGCCAGGAACATCTGCTGACGCTTGATCCGGTCGAGATCGCCGCCCGGCAATCCGTGCCGTTGCCGGACGAAGGACAGCGCCGAGGAACCCTCGACCTCGAAGTGGCCGGCCGGGAAGTCCGCGCCCGATTGGCGATCCTTGGTCGCCTTGACGAGACACACCGGTACGCCGCCGACCGCCTTCGACAGCAGGTAGAAGCTGATCAGGTTGACCTCGGCGTAGTGGTCGATCTTGATCCCGGTGAACTGCTGCAACACCTTGATCAACATCGTGCGGCCGGCCTCGTTCGAGCGGCGCTCCAGCTCAGCCTTGTCGGTGACGCCCTTGCTCACCAGGTATTGCTGCTCGTACGCCTTGGCCGTTCCGTAGAACGAGTTGATCTTGTTCGGCTTGTAGGGACCCTCGGTCCCGTCCGAGTACGGGCCGACGACGCCCGGAGCCTGGGTGACCGACGCGGGGATCCAGGAATCACGGGGGATGGAGATGGCCGTGGCCTTCTCACCGTTGCCCGGTACGTGGACGATCATGATCGTGTCGGTGGACACGCCGCCGCCGTCGAGTTGTGTGCTGACGGCCTTGAGCTCGGCCGGCGACAGGGGGTTGCCGTTGGCATCGGTGCGCGCGTCGGACCCCACGATGAGGATGTTCATCCCGGTGCCGGCGACCTTGACCACGTTGCCGGCGGCGTCGGTGGTGGTCTGCGGCACGACGCCGACGGTGCCCGCCTGCTTGGTGGCATCCGACGCGTTGTGCGGCGTGCTGCCGACGGTCGCCCAGGCGAAACCCGAGATCGCGAGCAGGGCGATGGCGACTAGGCTCGTGACGATCCGGCCGACGATCAGCCCGGCCGACGCGCGCTGCCGTGGCTGCTCGGCGCGGCGGGTCTGGTACCCGGGTTGATATCCGGCTTGGTAACCGGGCTGGTATCGCGGCGAGTATGACGTTGTTCGCGGCGGCACGCCGGTATCCCCGTACGGCTGCGCCGAGCGTCCATAGGGCGCGGCGTGCGATCCGCCCCCGTGTTCTGCCCAGCTCTGCTCGGCCCAGCGCTGCCCGGCGCCCTGCGGATCGCCGCGCCCCGAGTCGGCCCAGCCCTCTCGGCCGACGTCAGACCATCCGCTGTGCCGACCGCCCGCGGCAGGCCCGAGCATGCGGGTGTCGTCGTCTCCATCACTCTCGGAGAAATCGCGGCCGTGCCCGCGATACCCGGACGGCCGCTGCTCCCAGGGCCCGTATCGCGGGTCGCCACCGTCGGGTGATCTGCGGTCATGGTTCACGGTGATGTCCTCGGTGCTCTTGCTGATCCGGCTGTGTCGATTCGATCGTGTCAATGGGCAATTAGTCAGTTGACGCGCGACGCGCGACCGAGGTTGCCGCGCGACCGCAGACGTCACGTGCGGGTCCCGGAGACAGCGTACGTTCCGGAGGCCTTTCGGCAGTGCGTATCTCGGTGACGCGTATCGCGCCTCGGCCTGTTGCCCAGGTCTGTCTCGGCCCGATGCCGGCACCGCGGCTCGGGACGTGATCTGATAAAGCGCGGCACCGTGTCAAGTGTGACGCGACACTGTGGTGAAGCGTGATTGAACATCGCGAGGTCCGCTCGGTCGGGAGGACGGAGGGGAGGCCCGGTGGCTACCGGCGCGAACCGCGGGATGCCGGATGCGCAGCCGCTGGCGGACACCGACGCCGTGGTCCTGGTCGGCGGACAAGGAACCCGGCTACGGCCGCTCACGCTGTCCACCGCCAAGCCGATGTTGCCGACGGCGGGGGTGCCGTTCCTGGCACACCTGCTTTCCAGGATCCGCGCGGCCGGCCTGAGCCACGTGGTACTCGGCACGTCCTACCGCGCGGAAACGTTCCAGGAGTATTTCGGTGACGGATCGCGGTTCGGGATCGAGATCGACTACGTGGTCGAAGAGACGCCGCTGGGAACCGGCGGTGCCATCCGGAACGTCGCCGATCGGCTGCGCGGGTCCACCGCGATGATCTTCAACGGTGACATCCTTTCCGGGGTCGACCTCGGCGCGCTGTGGCAGACGCATCGCGATGCGACGGCCGACGTCACGTTGCATCTCGTTCGTGTCCCCGACCCGCGGCGGTTCGGATCGGTGCCGACAGACCCCTCCGGCCGGGTCACCGCCTTCGTGGAGAAGTCGGACGACCCGCCGACGGACCAGATCAACGCCGGTTGCTACGTCTTCGAGCGGTCCGTGCTGGAGTCCATCCCGGCCGGCCGGGTGGTGTCGGTGGAGCGGGAGACCTTCCCGGGATTGCTGGCGGCGGGCGCGCACCTCCACGGGTACGTCGACGCCTCGTATTGGCTGGACCTCGGCACGCCAGCGGCCTTCGTGCGGGGGTCGGCAGACCTGGTCCAGGGACTGGCGCCGACCGCCGCCTTGCCCGGACCGGTCGGGGTGGCGCTGACCCTGCCGGGCGCGGTCGTGCATCCGGAGTCGGTGGTCGAGGGCGGATCGACCATCGGGCCGGGTGCGGCCGTCGGCGAGGGTGCGCGTGTCGACGGATCGGTGCTCCTCGACGGCGCCGTGATAGCGCCCGGGGCCCAGGTCGTGCGTTCCGTGGTCGGGCGGGGGGCCGTGATCGGGCCCGGCGCCGTGGTCACCGACGCGGTGATCGGCGACGGAGTCCGGGTCGGTGCGCGGTGCGAACTCATCGGCGGGATCAGGGTGTGGCCCCAGGTCCACATCCCGGACGGCTCGGTGCGGTTCTCCGCCGACGTCTAGACGGTATGGGGTGACCTGCGTTTGCGGGTGGGGTTTCGGGTCGGGGCCTCGCTCACAAAGATCGTGGGTTGCCGGGCAAGGATGGCTTGCTCGGCCTTTCCAACATTTGTGGGAGGCCCCGATGGGGAAAGCAGCGTACGAGTGTCGGGCTGGACGTGCACGCCCGGTCGGTGGTGGCGGCGGCGGTCGACGAGGTGACGGGGGTGTGGGTCAGGCGCAGGCTTACGCCGTCGTTCGACGACATCGTGGCGTGGCTGGTGCTGCTGCCGGCGCCGGTCGCGGTGGTCTACGAGGCGGGGCCAACCGGTTTCGGCCTGTACAGAAGCCTTACCGCGCAGGGGGATCTCGTGTGTGGTGGCGGCCCCGTCGAAGCTGCAACGCCCGGCCGGGGACCGGGTGAAGACGGACGCGAACGACGCGACGCACCTGGCCCGGTTGCTGCGCCTCGGCGAGATCACCCCGGTGGCGGTGCCGACGCTCGAGCAGGAAACCGCCAGGGATCTGGTGCGCGCCAGGGAGGGCTGCCGGAGCGATCTGATGCGCGCCAGGCACCGCCTGTCGAAACTGTTGCTGCGGCACGGGATGGTCTATGACGGCGGTGACGCGTGGACCGGCAAACACGATCGGTGGCTGCGCGGCGAGGCCCGGGCTGCGCTGCCCGACGGGGGCACCAGACTCGCGTTCGACGCCGGCTACGAGACCGTGCGTATCACCCTCGCCCGGCGCGACGGACTGGACCGGGCCATCGAGAAGATGGCCGCCGACAGCCAGTACACGCCGATCGTGCAACGCCTGGGCTGCCTGCGCGGCATCGGCACCCTGACCGGGTTCGCACTGGCGGTGGAGATCGGCGACTGGCGTCGCATGACCGGCCGCACCATCGGTGCGTTCGTCGGGCTGACACCGTCCGAGCACTCCTCCGGGCAGTCACGATCCCAGGGGCCGATCACCAAGACCGGCAACGGGCATGCCCGGCGCCTCCTGGTCGAGGCAGCCTGGCATCACCGCCCCCGCTACCAGGTCGGCTCGGTGTTGCGCGCCAGATGGGACGCTGCACCGGCCGCGGCCCGGACCCGCGGTGATGAGGGCAACCGGCGCCTGCACCACCGCTGGGTCTCGTTCATCGACCACAAGAAACGCTCCACGATCGCCAACACCGCCATCGCCCGCGAGCTGGCCGGCTGGTGCTGGTCTTTGGCAGTCATGGACGACTGACGACCCGCAAGCTCGTTTCGCTGCCAGGCCGGTGGTGGCAGCGCGTGGAGCGACCCGCGACGCCGCTATGAACAGCCCGGAACGCATTGCACCGCAACGGGTCACGTTCGATTCTAGACAAGCGGAAACACTCCAGCCGAACCACCATAATGCGGTAACCAACCCGCGCATATCAGCATGACCGTGCGTCGATCAACCGACACGCTCACCACACGACACGCGACGAAACGACGAGACGCCCGCCCCCGAACCCGGGAGCGGGCACCCCACCCTGCCCTTGACAAACCCCACCCCCATATCAGCGGCCCGGCGTGCGGGCCATCACACGGGTCAGCGCGAGACGGACGGCCTCGGTCAGGCCGTCTGCGGCGGCGCCGTTAGGCAGCCCGTCGACCGGCCAGAAGCGCAGATCCGTCGATTCCGCCGAACGCACCGGCAGCGCCCCATCCGGGGCGACGGCCACGAACCGCACATCGAAATGCCGGGTCGCCACCCCGAGCGAGCAGGTGATCGGGTGCACGTCGAGCGCCACGGGCACCGGATCCAGCTCCAGGCCGGCGATCCCGGACTCCTCATCCGCCTCGCGGCTCGCCGCCGCGGCGAGGGTGCCGTCCCGGCTTTCGCAGTGGCCGCCGAGTTGCACCCACTGTCCGACCCGCGGGTGCAGTGTGAGCAGCGTATGACGGCGATCTGCCGAGAGCACGATCACCGAGGCGGTGAGATGTCCCGGCACACAACTGCGCGACGTGGCGTCGGGCCGGGCGGCGAGCAAGGCGAGGAACGCCTCCCGCAACGCCGCCTGAGCGTGCGTCGGGGCATGCCATGCCGTGAGCACCGTGCGGGCGTCGTCCGCGAGCTCCTGGTGCCCGGCCGGTACCTCGGCCAGCGCATCGCGTCGACCGAGCTCGATCGCCAGGTCGGTGCCGAGCCGGAACAGATCGCTGCCCGCCTCCCGGATGAGCGATCGCCCGCCGCCGCGCAGGCGGCCACGATCCGGCGCGCCACGATCCGGCGCGCCCGGCGCGGCTGAGTCCGGCGCGGCTGAGTCCGGCCCCGCCGAGCCCAACCCCGGCGCGTCCAACCCCCGGACAACCGCCACCGGCACGCCCGCGAGCTTCCCCTTCACCAGATCCGCCGCAGCGGCCACCTCGTCGCCGACCGCCACCTGCGTGACGACGAGCTCGTTGCCGAACTCGTCGACGCCGCCGCGGTGATCGTCCAGCACCTCGATCCCGGCCGCGCCGATGGCCACATCGGTCACCCCGTTGCGCCACGCCCGGCCCTGCGTGTCGGTGATGATCACGCCGATCCGGCGCCCGTGCGCCGCGAACGCCGCGACCATCGACGCCGCCGACGCGTCCGGATCCGTTGGCAGCAGCGCGATCTCGTCCGCGTGCACGTTCGATCCGTCGACGCCGGCCGCCGCGGCGACGATGCCGAGCCGGTTCTCCACGATCTTCGTCCGGCCGATCTGGGCGACCAGGCGAACGGTCTCCCGGTCGATCAGATCCCGTCGGAACGCGTCGCGCCGCACCGGGTCCGTGGGCGCGGCGACCAGCCGGCCCTCGGCCTTCGAGACGACCTTCGACGTCACCACGAGCACGTCTCCGTCGATGATCGCGTCCCCGGCCGCGGCGTGGATCAGCTCGGCGAGGTCGTCACCGGGTCGCACGTCGGGCAGACCGTGGATCGGGATGATCGCCAGCCCGTCGGCGGCGGGGGAGCGTCCCGTGGCATGCCGGTGCGGCCGCTCCTCACCGGTGGACATCGACCAGATCCAGCGCGGCGGCGACCATCTGCGCCGTCGCCTGCGGATCGCGCATCATGAGCGGAGCGTGACCGATACGCATCCCGTCGATCGTCGCCCCGTCTCCGTCGGCGATCAGGAAGGCATCGAGCAGCCCACCAGCCGTCCGCGCCCCGTAGTGCGCCGCCACCCCCTGGGCCGAGCAGTCGACGCCGATCGCTCGCAGGCACGCGTCCGCGTGCCCGCGCACCGGGTGCCCAGCGATGATCGGCGACACGCCGACCACCGGCGCCCGGGCAGCGCTCAAGGCTTCCCGGATCCCGCCGACCGCGAGCACCGTGCCGACCGACACCACCGGGTTCGACGGGGCGATGAGGATCACGTCCGCGGCATCGATCGCGTCGACCACACCGGGCGCGGGCGACGCCAGATCCGCGCCGATGGGCGTGATCGCCAGCGGCTGCAAGGCGGCCTGATGCTTGATCCACCATTCCTGGAAGTGAATGGCGACGAGCGGTGGCTCATCGGCACTTCCGATCACCGTGCGCGGATCCAGGCTCGGGCCCTCGCCCGGAACATCGTCATATTCGTTGCTGCCCCCACCAGCACCCGCGACGTGATCCGGATCGGCCACCACCACATGTGTCTCGACGCGATCGTCCGTCATCGGCAGCAGGCGGACGCCCGGCTGCCAATGCGCGCAGAGCGCCTCGGTGACGGCCGACAGCGGGAATCCCGCGTCGAGCATGCGCGTGCGCATCAGGTGCGTGGCTATGTCCTTGTCGCCGAGCGCGAACCAGGGCGCCTCCGCACCGTAATCCTTGAGCTCGGCCGAGACCGTCCAGGTCTCGTCGGCGCGGCCCCACCCCCGCTCGGTGTCGGCGATGCCGGCCGTCGCGTACAGGCAGGAATCCAGGTCGGGGCTCACGTGCAGGTTGTGCAGGCGGATGTCGTCCGCGGTGTTGACGATCGCGGTGATCTCGTCGTCCGCGTCCGCCGGCGCCGGACCCGTCGGATCCCATCCCAGGAACGCCTTGACTCCCAACAGGAATCTGGCTCCGCCGACGCCGCCGGCGACCACTGTGATCTTCACGTGACGATCCTGTCAGATTTCGGGCGGCCGATTCGCACGCGGTCACCGCCAGAACTGGAACAGGCCGGCGCCGACACCGGCGGCGAGCGTGTTCCCGCCGGCCAGACCGAGGAGCCAATACCCCGCGGCGAACAGCGCACGCATCACACCGGGGACGGCGAATATGACGGCGAAGGCGGCCAGCGGCAGCCATACGCGAGTGCGCGTGAGGGCCTGCGTGATCCGCGGCGGCAGGTACGGTGCCAGGATCCCGTAGCCGTCGAAACCGGGGACCGGCAACAGGTTCAGTATCCCGGCGACGAACTGCAGCAGCGCCAGGAACGACAGGGCGGCCCCCATCGCCGAGTCGAACGGCGCGGCGAGCATCGCCAGCACGATTCCCGCCAGGACGTTGGTCGCCGGGCCGCCGGCCGCGACCACCGACGACCACCAGCGGTGCCGGAGCTTGCCCGGCTGCACGATCACCGCGCCGCCGGGCAGCGGGATCCCGCCGATCGCGAGCAGCAGGATCGGGATCACGAAGCTGTTCGCGGAGTCCAGGTAGCGGGTCGGATTGAGGGTCAGGTATCCGCGCTCTCGCATCGACGTGTCGCCGCCGGCCAGCGCCAACGCCGCGTGCGCGAACTCGTGCAGGCACAGCGTGATCACCCAACCGCCCAGGACGGTGACGAAGACCCAGACGCCGACGGGCGTCGCGCCGCGTTGGGCGAGCGCGGCGCCGACCGCGGTGGCCGCGCAGACGGCCGGGAAGATCCACGAACCGGAGCGAGGGTGTGCCACGAGGTACCAGTCTGCCCTGCCCTCGGCAGCGTGCCCGGGCAGGTGGACCGGCGCGGTGCCGGGTGGGCCGGGCGCTGTCTCGGCTGCATTACCACATGACTCGGGGTTGACGCAGGGCAGGACACACCTGTGTAATCACATCTATGTAATTTGCCGAACCGGCCGGAAACGGTGTGTTGCTATCAAGTGACGCAGCGTATTGGAGGTCGGCGGGGTAGGAGTCGCACGGAAAGGAGTGGCCATGGCCACCGGTCAAGAAGACCCGCGCATGCGCGAGATCGCGGCCGCGATCCTCGGCACCTATGGCACTTCGGATACGCGGTGGCAAGAGCGTGCGCTGTGCGCCCAAACGGACCCTGAGGCCTTCTTCCCGGAGAAGGGGGGGTCGACCCGCGAGGCGAAGAAGATCTGCGAGGTCTGCCCGGTTCGGGCCGAGTGCCTCGCCTATGCGCTGGAACACGACGAACGATTCGGCATCTGGGGCGGCCTGTCCGAACGGGAACGGCGCCGTCTCAAGCGGATGGCCGGGTAACACCTCGGCGCACCGCGTACCGGCATGCTGCTGTGTCGTGCCCCAGGGCCTATTCGGCGCCCTTATCCAGTTCTCTATTCAATGCCCTGCTCTATTCGATTCCCTCGCCGAGCACGGCGCTGATCTGCTCGGTGAGGACGTCCGCCACCAGATCCGCCAGGTCGATCTGCGAGGGCGCGCGCATTTCCACCGGCCGGCGGTAGACGACGATGCGAGCCTTGGTGGCACGGCCGCGCGCGTCCACGCCCGGTGGGAAGAAGCGCGCCAGCGGAACTCCGTCATCCACGACGACGTCGCTCGACGAGAGCACCGGGCCGTCCGGCAACGCCGGGACGTCGTCGACGGCGAACTCGATGGCGGAGAGCTTGTCCGGCCAGCGCGGTTCCAGGTCGGTCACCGCTTCCATCACCATCTGGTCGAAAAGCTCTGCGCGGGTTCGGAATCCCGGCACCTGGGCGGGCAGCAGGGGCGTCCGCGGCCCACGTCCGCGGCGGTCGCGCGCGGTCCTATGACGCGGCCCGGGCGCCCGGTCGGTCGCCGTGCGGGCCGGATCGGGGGTGTCCGCCGGCGCGACGACGCCGACGCGAGTTCCGTGCGTTCTGGCCATGATGCCACCAGTCTACGAGCGCGGCGGCGGCCGGATCGCGCTCCGTCTCTTCCGTGCCTCTTCGGTCGGTTCATCCGCCAGTCGCACGGATCGGCGCGCCGCCAGCATGGCCTGGGACGCGCGGGCTACGCTCCGGCTGTGAGCGACGCCGGAGGGAGGCTGCCGCGTCGCGACGAAGTCGCAGCGGCGCCGAGCGGAGCGCGGAGCGAACAATCCGGCACCGTGAGCGACGCCGGAGCGAATCAGGGCCGTCGCGACGGTTCCGTGAGCGAGGTCGAAGGGAGGCTCGCCCGTCGCGACGGAGTCGCAGGGCGGCCGAGCGGAGCGCCGAGCCAACAGTTCGATGCAGCAGGCCCGATGAGCGGAGTGCGGAGCGAACAATGAGTGCCGTGACCAGTGTGCGCCGATGCTCCCGGACCGGGTGCACCCATCCGGCTGTCGCGACGCTGACGTTCGCCTACGCGGACTGCACCGCCGTGGTCGGGCCGTTGGCGCGGTCCGCGGAGCCGCATTCCTACGATCTGTGCGCCGAACACGCAGCCGGCCTGACGGCGCCCCGCGGCTGGGATGTGGTCCGGCCCGCGACGGGTTTCTCCGAACCGGAGCCCGGGCCCGACGACCTCGAGGCGCTCGCCGATGCGGTCCGTGAGGCGGGACGCGCGGAACGTGCGCCCGAGCCCGGCCCGGCGGTGGTGACGGGCCGGCGCGGTCATCTCCGGGTACTCCGATTCCCCGAGGACTAGGTCCCGGGAGGTTCTGCGGAGGTTCTGCGACGGAGCGTGACACCCGCCCTGCGCGAGCAACGATCGCGGCGGCCCGCGGCGTCGACGGTCCGATCGACGCGGGCGCAGCGCCGGGTCGAGTGAGACGGGTCGAGTGAGATGGGTCGAGTGAGACGGCGCGGGGCAGTACGGTCGAAGGCGGATTCGGTGCCTGCGCGGATCACTGAGAGGACGGCACATGGCGATTGACCTCGACGAGCAGCTGTTGGCGGTGCTCGCGTGTCCCGCCGACCACCACGCACCGCTGGTCGTCGGCCGCGAGGGCGACCCCGACGCTCCGTTTCTGACCTGTTCCGAATGCGGCCGTGCCTACCCGGTGCGGGATGGGATCCCGGTGCTGCTCCTCGACGAAGCGGATGCCGCTCCGGACGCCGATGACGCGGATCGGACCGGGCCGGCATGGAGCTGATGCGCAACCGGATCCGGCCGTACGCCTGGGGCTCACGGACCGCCATCGCGGAGTTGACCGGCGCGCCATGTCCCTCCGCGCATCCGCAGGCCGAGCTGTGGATGGGCGCCCACCCGGACGATCCCTCGGTTCTCGTCGGCGAAGGCGGCGACGTCTCGCTGTTGGACGCGGTGGTCGCGGATCCGGACGGGATGCTGGGTGAGGCGGTGGCCAGCAAATTCGACGGCCGATTCCCCTTCCTGCTCAAGGTGTTGGCCGCGGCCGAGCCGTTGTCGCTGCAGGCGCACCCGTCGGCAGAGCTCGCCCGGCGCGGGTTCGACGCCGAGGAGGCAGCCGGGGTCGCCCGCAGCGACCCGAGCCGCAACTACACGGATCCGTGGGCGAAACCGGAGCTGATCTGCGCGCTCACCGAATTCCATGCGCTGTGCGGTTTCGCCGACCCCGCCCACGCCGTGGACGTGCTTCGCGGGTTGGACGTGGCGGGTCTGGACCACTACCTCGCCCTGCTCGCCGGGCAACGCGATGCCGAGGGGACCCGGGCGCTGTTCTCGACGCTCATCACGATCCCCCCGAACGCGGTGTCCAGCCTGTTGGAGGCCGTGCTCGCCGCCTGCGTGGCACGGGTGCGCGAGGGCGTCAGTCCGCATGTGGCGCAGTACCGGACCGCGCTCGAACTCGCCGAGCGGTACCCCGGTGACGCCGGCGTCATCGCCTCACTCATGCTGAACCGGGTGACGCTGCAGCCCGGCCAGGCACTGTACCTGCACAGCGGCAACCTGCACGCGTACCTGTCCGGCACCGGGATCGAGATCATGGGGAACTCGGACAACGTGCTGCGCGGCGGGCTCACCCCCAAACACGTCGACGTTCCCGAGCTGATGCGGGTCCTCGATTTCACCCCGGGGCCCGTGGAGATCCTCGGCGGGCAGGCGGCGCCGCAGGGTGAAGTCGTCTACCCCAGCCCGGCGCCCGAATTCAGGCTGTCCCGGCTCCAGCTCGATGCGCGCCCGCACGATGTGACGCACCCCGGCCCGCAGGTGCTGCTGGTCACCGAGGGCGACGCCGTCGTCGAGACCGCCGACGGCGGGCGACTTGCCGTATCCCGCGGTCAATCGGTGTGGATCGCGGCGCGCGACCGGGGCGTGACCGTCTCGGGTCCGGCGACCGTGTTTCGCGCGACCGACGGTTTATGACGCCCGGAGCTGGTGTCGCCCGGAGCCGACCTCAGGGGGCACCGACGCCGACCGGGTGCCGGCCCGGCATGCGCTCCCTGCGAGGATGACGGCACCGTTCGGCAGGTCGGGAAAGGGATCTCACATGTTCGATTCGCTGTTGGTCGCCAACCGGGGGGAGATCGCACGCCGCGTCCTGCGGACGGCTCGCGAGTTGGGTCTGCGCGGCATCGCCGTCTATTCGGAGGCCGATGCGGACCTGCCGTTCGTCGCCGAGGCGGACGAGGCCGTCCTGATCGGCCCGGCCAACCCTGCCGATTCGTATAGGAACGTGGACGCCATCCTTCGCGCGGCGCAGGCCACGCGCGCCGCCGCCATCCACCCCGGTTACGGATTCCTGTCGGAGAACGCCGGGTTCGCCCGGGCCGTCATGAACGCGGACCGCATCTGGGTCGGACCCTGGCCGCAGGCCATCACGGCCATGGGCGACAAGATCGCCGCACGGAACATGATGGAAGAGGCGGGCGTCCCGGTGTCGCCCGGCACGAAGGAGCCCCTGGTCGACATGGCCGATGCGGCGGATGCCGCCGCGCGGATCGGGTATCCGGTGATGGTCAAGGCGGCGGCCGGTGGCGGCGGCATGGGCATGGCGATCGCCGATGACGAGGCCATGCTCGCCAAGCAGTTCGACACCGTCGTGGCCTTCGCCGAACGCACCTTCGGCGACCCCAGCGTGTTCGTGGAACGCTTCTTCCCCACGGTGCGGCATGTCGAGGTGCAGATCCTCGGGCTCGCCGACGGCCGGGTGATCGCGCTTGGTGAGCGGGACTGTTCCGTGCAGCGGCGGCACCAGAAGGTTGCCGAGGAGACGCCGTCGCCCGCCGTCGACGACGAGCTGCGACGGCGCATGCTCGCGGCCGCGTCCGCCGCGGGCGCCGCGGTCGACTACCGGGGGGCGGGCACCGTCGAGTTCCTGCTGGATCCCGCGACGAAGGAGTTCTACTTCCTCGAAATGAACACCCGCCTCCAGGTCGAGCACCCCATCACCGAGGCGGTGCTGGGGATCGACCTCGTCGCGGAGCAACTGCGCGTCGCGGCCGGCGAGGAACCCGGATTCGACCCCGCGGCGATCACGCCCCGCGGGCACGCCATCGAATTGCGCATCAATGCCGAAGATCCAAAGCGGTTCCTGCCGGGGCCCGGCGCCATCACCGAGTGGGTGGAGCCCGTGGGGGAAGGCGTCCGCGTCGATTCCGGCTACCGCGCCGGGAACACCGTCACACCGTTCTACGACTCGCTCATGGCCAAACTCGTTGTGCACGCGCCGAGTCGCGCCGAGGCCCTGGAGAAGGCCGCGGCGGCGGTCGACGGGTTCACCATCGTCGGCCCGAAATCCAACCTGGCGTTCCATCAGGAACTGCTCGTGAACTCGGAGTATCGATCCGGATGGTACGACACCGGCCTGATCGGCCGGATGCGATCGTGACCGCACCGCCTATGGTGTGATGGATCACGGGGGTGGGGTTTGCTGCCCGCGCGCCGCATCGGTAGGTTCAGTGCGGTCTGGTTGGCGGACGACCGCGGCACGGCGGAACAGCAGGGGCCCCGCACCTCGGCGCCTTCCATTCCGACGAGCCGCGAGGTCGCCACCTCGCCGAAGCCCGAACATATTCACCCGCTACAACTTGAAGTGAGGCCGACGTGGCATTGCCGCAACTGACACCCGAACAGCGCACTGCAGCCCTGGAGAAGGCCGCGGCCGCGCGCCGGGTCCGCGCGGAACTGAAGGAGCGTCTCAAGCGAGGCGGGACCTCGATCAAGCAGGTGCTCGCGGACGCCGAGAAGGACGAGGCACTTGCCAAGCTCAAGGTGTCCGCACTGCTGGAATCCCTGCCCGGTGTGGGCAAGGTGCGCGCCGCGCAGCTCATGGAGCAGTTCGAGATCGCCCCGAGCCGCCGCATCCGCGGCCTCGGCGAGCGCCAGCGTAAGGCGCTGCTGGACGAGTTCGGGTACTGACGGCCGGTTCGGCGGACCGCCGTGTCGGGACGCAGCGAGTCGGCACCGGATGTACCGGGAAGGTCTCGGCGCGGACGGCTGTATGTGGTATGCGGGCCGTCCGGGGTCGGCAAGTCGACCGTGCTTTCGGCATTGCGCCGGGCGCGGCCCGACCTGTGGTTCTCAGTTTCCGTCACTACCCGGCCGCCTCGGCCGGGGGAGCGGGACGGAGCGGAGTACCACTTCGTCGACCAGCGCACCTACGACCGCATGGTGAAAGGCGGTGAGCTGCTCGAGCACGCCACCTATGCGGGCCATGGGTACGGCACGCCCCGCGAACCGGTGGAAGAGCGTCTCGCCGCTGGCATCGATGTCCTGCTGGAGATCGAGCTCCAGGGTGCCCGGCAGGTGCGGCGGGCACCCGGGCTCGGTGCCGAGGCCGTGCTCGTGTTCCTGGCACCTCCGTCGCGCGCGGAGTTGGTCCGCCGCTTGACGGGCCGCGGCACGGAGGATGATCCGGCGCTGGCGGCGCGACTCGCGGCGGCCGATGCCGAGCTTGCCGCCGAGGGCGAGTTCGATTGCACGGTCGTCAATACGACCGTCGCCGACGCGGTCGACGCCTTGGTAACATTGATGGCTGCATGACGGCCGACCGCTGCCGGTGGATAGGGCCAGTGTGCGGCGCGTCGCGGTGGCCGGGTTGGTCCCCGCGGAGGCGCGGCGCAGAATCGTGCCGACACAGAATCGAGAAATGATGGACAGCGCCGCCCCGACGCCCGCTCAGATCGCCGAAGCCGGGATCACCTACCCGCCCATCGACGAGTTGCTGGCCAAGACCAGCTCCAAGTACGCGTTGGCGGTGTTCGCAGCCAAGCGCGCTCGGCAGATCAACGACTACTACTCGCAGCTCTCCGAGGGCCTGTTGGAGTACGTCGGTCCGCTGGTCGACCCGCTGCCGCGCGAGAAGCCGTTGTCGATCGCGCTGCGGGAGATCAACGCCGATCTGCTCGAGCACACCGAAGGCGCCTGATCGCTGCTGGTCGCGTCCGATCGAGCACAGCCCATGCGGCCCACGTCCCCGTCGCCCCGGGTGGTGCTGGGTGTCGGCGGAGGCATCGCGGCGTACAAGGCGTGTGAGCTGCTGCGTCGGCTGAAGTCCGACGACGGGATCGGCGCCGACGTCATCGTCGTTCCCACCGAGCATGCGCTGCGGTTCATCGGCGCGGCCACCTTCGAGGCGCTCTCCGGCCGTCCGGTGCACACCGATGTCTTCTCCGACGTTCCGTCCGTCGCCCACGTCTCTACCGGCCAACATGCCGACCTGGTGGTGGTCGCCCCGGCGACCGCCGATCTGCTCGCGCGCGCCGCGACCGGACGCGCGGACGATCTGCTCGCTGCGACGCTGCTCGTCACCCGCGCGCCGGTGCTGATGGCGCCGGCCATGCACACCGAGATGTGGACCCACCCCGCGACCGTCGCGAATGTCGAAACCCTGCGGTCCCGGGGTGTCGTCGTGCTCGACCCGGCGGTGGGACGACTCACCGGGGCGGACAGCGGCGCCGGCAGAATGCGCGACCCGTAACACCTCGCCCAGGTCGCCGAACTGTTCCTGCGCCGGCCCGATGCGCTGCCCCGCGACCTCGCCGGCCGCCGCATCGTCGTCACGGCCGGCGGCACCCGCGAACCCCTGGACCCGGTGCGGTTCCTCGGCAATCGTTCCTCCGGCCGCCAAGGGTTCGCGCTCGCGCTCGTCGCCGCCGCGCGCGGAGCGGACGTCACGCTGCTGGCCGCGAACACGGCGCTCCCCGTTCCGCCGGGGGTCAGGATGAGCGACGTGGGCACCGCCGACGAGCTGCGTCTCGCAACCCTCGACGCCGCGGCCGACGCCGATGCCGTCATCATGGCCGCGGCGGTCGCCGATTTCCGGCCCGCCGAACGCCAGGACAGCAAGATCAAAAAGAGCGCGGACCGCGCGCCCCGCACCCTGGAGCTCGCCGAGAATGCGGACATCCTCGCCGAACTCGTCCAGCGCCGCAACCGTGCAGCGCAGCCCGTCATCGTCGGTTTCGCGGCGGAAACAGGTGACGCGTCGCATACGGTCGCCGAGCACGGCCGCGCGAAGCTGGCGCGCAAGGGATGTGATGTGCTGGTCGTGAACGACGTGTCGGGCGGAGCGGTCTTCGGCAGCGCGGACAACGCGGCGACCATCCTCGGCGATGATGGCACCGAACGAGCGGTACCGCGCGGCCCGAAGGCTCTGCTCGCCGCCGCGGTGTGCGATGTGATCGCGCATCGACTCACGACGGCCTAGCGCGGCCCGTACGATCGGGACGAGCCACAGCGGAAGGATTCCACCAGATGAGCGCACGCCTGTTCACCTCTGAGTCGGTCACCGAGGGTCACCCGGACAAGATCTGCGACGCCATCAGCGACGGCATCCTGGACGCGCTGCTCAAGGACGATCCGGAGAGCCGGGTCGCGGTGGAGACCATGGTCACCACCGGGCAGGTGCACGTCGCGGGGGAGGTCACCACCCAGGCGTACGCCGACATCCCGGCGATCGTCCGCGACACGGTACTCGGCATCGGCTACGACTCGTCCGCGAAGGGCTTCGACGGTGCCTCCTGCGGCGTGAACGTCGCGATCGGATCGCAGTCGCCCGACATCGCGCAGGGTGTGGATGCCGCGTGGGAATCGCGGCAGGAAGGCGCGGCCGACGACGAGATCGAACGGCAGGGGGCCGGGGACCAGGGCCTGATGTTCGGCTACGCCTGCTCGGACACGCCGGAGTTGATGCCGCTGCCGATCGCCCTGGCGCACCGGCTGGCGCGGCGGCTCACCGTGGCGCGCAAGTCCGGTCAGGTGCCGTACCTGCGGCCGGATGGCAAGACTCAGGTGACGATCGAATACGTCGGCGACAAGGCGCTGCGGCTCGACGCGGTGGTCGTGTCCACCCAGCACGCCGAGGACATCAATCTCGACACGATGCTCACCCCGGACATCCGCACGCACGTCGTCGAACCGGAGCTCGCGGGTCTCGACATCGACACGCGCGGTTTCAACCTGTACGTCAACCCGACGGGCCGCTTCGTGATCGGCGGGCCGATGGGAGATGCCGGGCTCACCGGCCGGAAGATCATCGTCGACACCTACGGCGGGATGGCCCGGCACGGCGGCGGCGCGTTCTCCGGGAAAGACCCGTCGAAGGTGGACCGCTCGGCGGCCTACGCGATGCGGTGGGTGGCAAAGAACGCCGTCGCTGCCGGGCTGGCCGAGCGGATCGAGGTGCAGGTCGCGTACGCGATCGGCAAGGCACACCCGGTCGGCCTGTTCGTGGAGACGTTCGGCACCGAGCAGGTCGATCCGGACAAGATCGCCGACGCGATCCGGCAGGTCTTCGATCTCCGCCCGGGCGCGATCATCCGCGACCTCGACCTGAAGCGACCCATCTACGCGCAGACCGCCGCGTACGGGCATTTCGGCCGGACGGACATCGACCTGCCGTGGGAGGCGACCGACCGGGCGAGCGCCCTGCAGCGCGTGCTCGGGCTGTAACGGGTTCCCGCGCGCTGCGGCGCGTACTCGCCCCCGACCCGCCGCGGGATCGGGTATGACGTAGCTCCGTGGTATTCACATCCCATGACCGCAGCACGCCGCCGTGCCGTCTCCCGGCGCGTACCTGCGGCCGTGCGCGTGATCCGCGAGCGCGCGGTGCACCGACCGATCGCGCGCGTCGCGGTCGACGTCCCGCTGGCGCACCTCGACCGGCTCTTCGACTACCTGGTGGCGGAGGCCGATTCCGCCGCGGCGCAGCCGGGCGTCCGGGTGCGGGTCCGGTTCGCCGGACGGTTGGTGGACGGGTTCCTGATGGAGCGCGTCGACGCATCGGAGCACGACGGCGGGCTCGCCATGATCGAGCGGGTCACCTCGCCCGAGGTCGTGGTCACGGCGCAGGTCGCACGGCTGTGCCGGGCGGTCGCGGACCGCTACGCCGGCGTGCTCGCCGACGTGTTGCGGCTGGCGATTCCGCCGCGGCACGGCCGTGTCGAAGAGGCCGGGTGGGGAGCCGATCCGGCTGCCGGCGCGGCCGGGAGCGCTCCCGAGACGGGCGAGGGCGCCGCTGTCCGCGCCGCCGTGCCGACGCGCGATGCCGCAGGCTCCGATGACGTGCGGCCCTCCGACCGGGGCGCAGGCGCGGGCAGCGTGATGCCCGTCATATCCGGTCTGATACCCGAGGCCGGCGGCGGGTGGGATGCCTATGTCGCCGGGCGGGCTTTCCTCGCGGCGCTCGACGATGGGCGAGCGCCGCGCGCCGTGTGGCAGGCGCTGCCGGGGGAGGATTGGGCGCTCCGGTTCGCGGAGGCGGCGCGGGTCGTGTGGCAGCGTGGGCGCGGCGCGCTCCTGTTGGTGCCCGATGCCCGGGACCTGGCGCGCCTCGAAGCGGCGCTCGAGTCCGTGATCCCGCGCGCGGACATCGCGGTGCTGCGCGCGGATCTCGGCCCTGCCGAGCGGTACCGACGATTCCTGGCGGTGAACCGCGGGTCTGCTCGCGTCGTCGCGGGCACCCGGGCCGCGGCGTTCGCCCCGGTGCGGGATCTCGCCCTGGTCGCGATGTTCGACGACGGCGACGATCTGTACGCGGAGCCGCGGGCGCCCTATCCGCATGCCCGCGAGGTCCTGGCCATGCGGTCCGCGCAGGAGCAGACCGCGCTGGTGATCGGCGGTTTCGCGCGCACGGCGGAGGCGCAGTTGCTGCTTCGCTCGGGCTGGGCCCGGCCGATCGAGCCGACGCGCGCCGAAGTTCGGCAGTGCGTGCCCCGGATCGAGGCCGCCGGCGACGAGTACGCGACCCAGGCCGATTCGGCGGCAGCCGCCGCACGGCTGAGCCCCGCGGCATTCGCCGCGGCGCGCGGGGCACTGGATTCCGGCGCGCCGGTGCTGGTCCAGGTGCCGCGGCGCGGTTACCTCCCGGGTGTGGCCTGTGCCGAGTGCGGCCGCCCCGCCCGCTGCCGGCGGTGCTCGGGGCCGCTGGCCGTGCGGGCAGGCACGCGCATGCTGTCGTGTCGCTGGTGCGGTGTCGCGGCGCCGCGCTGGGTCTGCCCGGCATGTGCGTCCCAGCGGTACCGGGCGACGGTGATCGGCGCCGCGCGTACCGCCGAGGAGATCGGGCGGGCGTTTCCGGGCGCGCGATTGGTCACGTCGGCCGGGGAGAAGGTGCTGGACCGGGTCCCGGCTGGCCCCGCGGTCGTCGTGGCGACGCCCGGCGCCGAGCCATTCGCGGACGGCGGTTATGGCGCGGCCCTGCTGCTGGACGGTCGGCTGATGCTCGGCCGAGCCGACCTCCGCGCGGGTGAAGAGACGCTGCGCCGGTGGATGACCGCGGCGACGCTCGTCCGGCCGGCGGCCGCCGGCGGCCGGGTCGTGGTTGGCACGGACCTCGCCACGCCCGCGGTTCAGTGGCTCATCCGGTGGGACCCGGCATCTGCCGCAGAAACGGAGCTGGCGCAGCGCACGGAGCTCGGCTTCCCGCCAGCGGTCGCGATGGCCTCCGTGGCGGGCGCCGAGCCGGTGGTCGGCGCGGCTCTCGCGGAGCTGGCGCTCCCGCCGTCCGCGGAGGTGCTCGGACCGGTGCCGGTGTGGGACGGTCAGTTCCGCCGGGACGGTGCCGAGCCGGTGGACGGCGCGCATGCGCCCGCGGGCGCGCAGGTGCCGGCAGCCGAGCGGGTGCGCGCCCTGATACGGGTTCCTCCGGCGGATCGTAAGGCGCTCGCCGCCGCGCTGCACGTGCTCGCGGCGGCTCGCTCGGCCCGCAAGGACAGCGAGCCGCTGCGCATCGAGATCGACCCCGCCGAACTGGGCTGATGGCCTTCGAGTAGCCGTGCGCAGAACTCGCTGACCTGCACGGTGTGGACAACTGCGGTTGCCTTCGACCGCTGGAGCAGATCTGTTCATGACGAACCGTGACAGCAGTGCCGGAAGGGGGCACCATGGCGACCATGGCCACACATCCGGTCCAGTCGGTCCGGCCCGCGGAGGACGCGGTGCTTCCGGACGTCGGGGATACCGTGGACGTAGGGGGCGCGCCGCGCTCGCTGATGCCACGTGACTCCTACGAGTGGACGGTCGACGACCTGGAGCAGCTCCCCGACGACGGCCTGCAGTACGAACTCCTCGACGGGATCCTGCTGGTGAGCCCGGCGCCGGTCCTCGTTCATCAGCGGGCCATCGGGCGGATATTCCTGCTGCTGGAACGGGCGTGTCCCGACGAGATGGAGGTGTTCGTCGCCCCGGTGGACTGGCAACCGGACCGGCGTACCTCGCTGCAGCCCGATGTGCTCGTCGTGCGCAAGGACCTGATCGGCTACAAGAACCTCACCGATCGGCTGGAGCTCGCGGTCGAGGTGCTCTCGCCCTCCACGCGCCGCAAGGACCTGGTGCTCAAGTACTCCAAGTACGCCGACGCCGGCGCACCGTCCTACTGGGTCGTCGACCCGCAGGAGCCATCCGTCACTGTCTGGGATCTGCAAGACGGCAGGTACGTCCAGGTCGGCTACGCGCAGGGTAGCGATCCGCTCACGATCCGGCTGCCCTACGAGATCACCGTCATACCAGCCGCTCTCGTCTGATCCGGGTCGCCCGCGCCGACGATCGGCCCGCGTGCGACGGGTGCCCGGCTCGCGCCCCTAGACTGGTCGGGCACCTCGGGCGATCGTGTTCGGGACGTGGCGCGGACCGCGGGCGCGTGCCTGGTCCGGTCGCATAGCGTGGAGGTCCGCCCGGGTTGGGTGCCCCATAGTGCGCGATGCCGCACGCTCAAGCACCCAACCCCACAGGTACCGACAGCGAAGGAGGCGGCATGCGACTGCTGTTCGCAGGTACCCCGCAGACCGCGGTCCCGTCGCTGCACGCGCTGCTCGCATCACGGCACGACGTGGTCGCCGTGCTCACCCGTCCGGACGCCCACGTCGGACGCCGGGGGGCGCTCACCGCCTCGCCCGTCGCCCGCGCCGCCGAGGACGCGGGACTGGCCGTCCTCAAACCGGCCTCGATCCGCACCGCGGAGTTCGCCGCGCAGCTCCGCGCCCTGAACGTGGACGCCGTCGCGGTCGTCGCATTCGGCGCCCTCGTCCCGGAGTACCTGCTGGCTCTACCACCCCGCGGCTGGGTCAACCTGCACTTCTCGCTGCTCCCCGCGTGGCGCGGCGCCGCACCGGTGCAGGCCGCGATCCGCGCCGGCGACGACGTCACCGGGGCCAGCACCTTCCTCATCGAGAAGGGCCTGGACACCGGCCCCGTCTACGGCACCGTCACCGAATCGATCCGGCCGACCGACACCGCGGGCGACCTGCTCGCGCGGCTCGCCGACTCCGGTGCGCGTCTGCTCGTCGCCACCTTCGACGGGCTCGCCGACGGAACGCTCACCGCCGTGCCGCAACCGGCCGACGGGGTAAGCCACGCGCCCAAGATCACCGTCGCCGACGCCGCCGTCGACTTCCGCGCCCCGGCGCTGGCCGTCGACCGGCTGATCCGGTCGGTCACCCCGGAGCCTGGCGCCTGGACGGCGTCGAAATGGGGCCGCCTCGGCATCGGCCCGGTCACCGTCGTCCGCGATGCGACCGTCGCGCTCGCTCCCGGCGAGATCGCCGCGGGGAAGCGAGATGTGTTGGTGGGCACGGCATCCGGCCCGGTCCGGCTGTCCACGGTGCAGCAACCGGGCAAGCGGCCGTTGCCGGCCGCGGATTGGGCGCGGGGGGCGCGGATCGATCCCGGCGACCGGCTCGGCGAACCGGACCGCGCGGGTCCGCACCTGGCCGAGGAACTGATATGACGCCGTTCGCGGCGGGCCCGCCGCCGGGCCGCGGGCGCCCGCCAGCCCCGGGGGCGGCGGCGGCGCCGTCGCCCTCGGCGGCGGCGACGGCCTGGCCGCGCGCGGCCTGGGCATGACCGGCGCCGCCCTGCTGGCCGCCAGCGCCGCG
>OFTX01000137.1_pt1 | contig 44975 bp, 31 predicted proteins | sample 1775051 | NCBI WGS metagenome assembly OFTX01 (sample SAMN08195772, study PRJEB24354) | sludge metagenome | isolation source: sludge from phenol fed wastewater aerobic bioreactor A | place: India: Nagpur | collected 2016-09-15 | reverse complement strand
GCCAGCTTGGCGTCCGCGGTGTCGGCGCCGCCCGAGATCAGCGCACCGGCGTGGCCCATGCGCTTGCCCGGAGGCGCCGTGACGCCGGCGATGAAGCCGACCACGGGCTTTTTCATGTGGTCCTTGGCCCACTGCGCGGCGTTGACCTCGTCGGGCCCGCCGATCTCGCCGATCATGATGACGGCGTCCGTGTCCGGATCGTCGTTGAACATCTGCAGCACGTCGATGTGCTTCAGGCCGTTGATCGGGTCGCCGCCGATGCCGACCGCGCTGGACTGGCCCAGGCCCAGTTCCGTGACCTGCGCCACGGCTTCGTAGGTCAGGGTGCCGGAGCGGCTGACGATGCCGACGCGGCCCTTGCGGTGGATGTGGCCCGGCATGATGCCGATCTTGATTTCGTCGGGCGTGATCAGGCCCGGGCAGTTGGGGCCCAGCAGCAGGGTCTTGCGGTTCTCGGCGCGCATGCGGTTGCGCACTTCGAGCATGTCGCGCACGGGGATGCCTTCGGTGATGCAGATGGCCAGGTCCAGGTCGGCCTCGACGGCTTCCCAGATGGCGGCGGCGGCGCCCGCGGGCGGCACGTAGATGACCGACACGGTCGCGCCGGTGGCCTGCTTGGCGTCCTTCACGGAGGCGTAGATGGGGATGCCCTCGAAGTCCTCGCCGGCCTTCTTCGGGTGCACGCCGGCCACGAAGGCGGCGCGGCCGTTGGCGTAGTCGCGGCACATGCGGGTGTGGAACTGGCCGGTCTTGCCGGTGATCCCCTGGGTGATGACCTTGGTGTCCTTGTTGATCAGAATCGACATGTTCTATTCCCTGAGATGCTTATTTCGCGGCGGCGACGACGGCGGTCGCGGCTTCGGCCATGGTGTCGGCGCTGATGATGGGCAGGCCCGAGGCCGCCAGCATCTGCTTGCCCTTTTCTTCGTTGGTGCCCTTCATGCGCACCACCAGCGGCACGCTGAGGTTCACGGCCTTGCAGGCGGCGATGACGCCTTCGGCGATCACGTCGCAGCGCATGATGCCGCCGAAGATGTTGACCAGGATGGCCTTCACGCCGTCGTTGCGGAGCATGATCTTGAAGGCTTCGGTGACCTTTTCCGCCGTGGCGCCGCCGCCGACGTCCAGGAAGTTGGCCGGCTCGCCGCCGAACAGCTTGATGGTGTCCATCGTGGCCATGGCCAGGCCGGCACCGTTGACCAGGCAGCCGATGTTGCCGTCGAGCTGGATGTAGGCCAGGTCGAACTTGCTGGCTTCGACCTCGGCGGGGTCTTCCTCGTCCAGGTCGCGGTAGGCGACGATCTCGGGGTGGCGGAACAGCGCGTTGGAATCGAAGTTGAACTTCGCGTCCAGGGCGACGATGTTGCCCTTGCCGTCGCGGTTCAGGGGGTTGATCTCGACCAGCGAGGCATCGGTTTCCATGTAGCAGGTGTAGAGCTTCTGGCACACGTCGATGAACTGGTCCACGGAATCGGCCGGCATGGCGACGCCCTGGGCCAGCTTCTCGCCGTCGGCCCGGGTGAAGCCCTGCAGGGGGTCGATCTGCACGGTGACGATCTTTTCGGGGGTCGAATGGGCGACTTCCTCGATGTCCATGCCGCCTTCGCTCGAAGCGATGAAGGCCACCTTCTGCGTGGCGCGGTCGGTCACGACGGACAGGTAGTATTCCTTCTGGATGTCGGCGCCTTCCTCGATGTACAGGCGGCGCACCTTCTGGCCTTCGGGGCCGGTCTGGTGCGTGACCAGCTGCATGCCCAGGATCTGGCCGGCCAGGGTGCGGACCTCGTCCAGCGACTTGGCGACCTTCACGCCGCCGCCCTTGCCGCGCCCGCCGGCGTGGATCTGCGCCTTGACGACCCAGACAGGACCCCCCAGTTTTTCGGCTGCCGCCACGGCCTCCTCGACCGAGAACGCGGGAATGCCGCGCGGGACAGTCACGCCAAACTTCTTCAGCAATTCCTTGCCTTGATATTCGTGAATTTTCATGAGTTACCTGTCAGTGGAGAGAAAAGGAAGCCGCCGGCCCGCCGCTTCGGCGTGCCGGTCCGAGGAACGCCATCCGGCCCGCGGCCCGTGGGGGACGCTAGGCTTCATCGGAATGGGCCTCGGCGGGGACGTACCAGGGGGAATAATGCATGCGCACCACCGGGCCATCCACGCGCAGGGCGTGACAGCCGTCCAGCTGGAACGGCCGCTCGCCGGTGTCGGCCTCCTGGCGCTGGCGCCCGGCCATGGTCTGGACCGCCACGGTGGGCAGCACGTCGGTCAGTTCGGTGACGTGGGTACAGCCGGCCGTGCGGCCGAAACGCTCGCGCACGCGCTTGCGGAACTGGTTGAGCAGGTTCAGGCCGACCAGGCGCTGGTATTCCGGCGCGATCGCGCTGCAGAATTCGCCGTAGGGCGCGGCTTCGTAGGCGGCCTCGGAGGCGGTGATGGTGAAGTGGTCGTCGATGGTGACGCGCAGGCGCATGTGGTGCACCGGCGCGCCCGCGGGATGGACTTCGTTCCCGCGGACCGGGAAATCGTAGGCCTTGGTATCGACGAGTTCGGCTTCGAGGTCCCATAGCCCGTCATCCCGGGCATAGGATTCGACGCGAATGGAGCGCGTGTGGATGGGACGGCGCGGACACGCCGGATCGGACAAGGGCATTGGGAACGGAAAGGCCGGAATTCGTAAAACCTTTCAATTATATACCGTGTATAAGCCCCCGCTTATGTAGCCCCGCTCGTGTCGGGGCCATGCCCCCGCCGCGCGCTCAGGCCGCTTCGCGCAGCGTCCGGGCCGCCTGCACCATGGCCTGCAGCGCCGAGCGGGTTTCCGGCCAGCCGCGGGTCTTCAGGCCGCAGTCCGGATTCACCCAGAGCCGCTCGGCCGGCAGGCGCCGGGCGGCGCGCCGCACCAGGTCCACCATCCAGTCCTCGCGCGGGACGTTGGGCGAATGGATGTCGTAGACCCCCGGCCCGATGTCGTTCGGGTAGGCGAAGGCCTCGAACGCGCCCAGCAGCTCCATGTTCGAGCGCGAGGTCTCGATGGTGATCACGTCCGCGTCCATCGCCGCGATCGATTCGATGATGTCGTTGAACTCCGAATAGCACATGTGGGTGTGGATCTGCGTGTCGTCGCGCACCCCGCTGGTGGACAGGCGGAAGCAGTCCACCGCCCAGTCCAGATAGGCGGCCCAGTCGCCGCGCCGCAGCGGCAGGCCTTCGCGGAAGGCCGGCTCGTCGATCTGGATCACGGTCACGCCGGCCTGCTCCAGGTCCAGGACCTCGTCGCGCAGGGCCAGGGCGATCTGGCGGCAGGTCTGCTCGCGCGGCTGGTCGTCGCGCACGAAGGACCATTGCAGGATCGTCACCGGGCCGGTGAGCATGCCCTTGACCGGCTTGTCCGTCAGGGACTGCGCGTAGGCCGACCAGGCCACGGTCATGGGCGCCAGGCGCGCCACGTCGCCGTAGATCAGGGGCGGCTTGACGCAGCGCGACCCGTAGCTCTGCACCCAGCCGTAGGCGGTGAAGGCGAAGCCGGCCAGCAGCTCGCCGAAGTATTCCACCATGTCGTTGCGCTCGGGTTCGCCGTGCACCAGCACGTCCAGGCCGATTTCCTCCTGGAAGCGCACCACGCGCTCGATTTCCTCGCGGATCGCCTTTTCGTAGGCGGCGTCGCCCAGCGTCCCGGCGCGCCAGTCGCGGCGCAGCGCGCGGATCTCCGGCGTCTGCGGGAAGGAGCCGATGGTGGTCGTGGGATAGCGCGGCAGGCCCAGGCGCGCCTGCTGGGCGGCGATGCGCCGGGCGAAGGGCGCGCGCGCGCGGCGGATCGAATCCGAGGCGGCGAGGCGCGCGGCCACGTCGCGGCGGTGGATGCGGGCGGAGGCGGCGCGATCGCGCACGGCCTGGCGGGCGGCCGCCAGCGCCTGCCGGTCGAGGTCGTCGGCATCGCCGTCCACCAGGGCGCGCAGCAGGCGCAGTTCGTCGAGCTTCTGCACGGCGAAGGACAGCCAGCCGCGCAATTCCTTGTCCAGGGCGGTCTCCAGGCTCAGGTCGATGGGACTGTGCAGCAGCGAGCACGAGGGCGCCAGCCACAGGCGGCTGCCCAGGCGGGCGGCCGCCGCGCGAACCTGTTCGTGGATGCGGTCCAGGTCGGCGCGCCAGACGTTGCGCCCGTCGATCACGCCCAGGGACAGGACCTGGCCGTCGCGCAGCGCGGCCAGCACGGCCGCCTGCTGGTCCGGCGCGCGCACCAGGTCCACGTGCAGCCCGTGCACCGGCAGGGACCGGACCACGTCCAGGTTGTGCTCGATGCCGCCGAAATACGTCGCCAGCAGCAGCTTCGGCCCCTGCGCCGCCAGGCGGGCGTAGACGCCGGCCAGCGCCTCGCGCCAGGCCCGCGGCAGGTCCAGCACCAGGATGGGCTCGTCCACCTGCACCCATTCCACGCCCTGGGCGGCCAGCCGCCGCAGCACCTGCTCGTAGACGGCCAGCAGGCCGGGCAGCAGGTCCAGCTTGGCCGCGTCGCCCGCCCCGCCCGCGTAGGCATCGCCCTTGCCCAGCCACAGCCAGGTCAGCGGCCCCGGGATCACAGGGCGGGCGCGGTGGCCCAGCGCCTGGGCCTCGGCCACCTGCTCGAACAGCGATTCGCGCGCGATGCGGTAGGTCTGGCCAGGATGCAGTTCCGGCACGATGTAGTGATAGTTGGTGTCGAACCACTTGGTCATCTCGCAGGCCGCCGCCGGCGTGCCCGAGGGGGCGCGGCCGCGCGCCATGCGAAACAGCGTGTCCAGCTCGACCGGGGCGTCGTCCGCCTGGCCGAAGCGCGCCGGCACCGCGCCCAGCAGCGTGGTCCATTCCAGGATCTGGTCGTACCAGGCGAAATCGCCCACCGGCACCCACTGCGCGCCGGCTTCGGCCTGGATCGCCCAGTGACGGGCGCGCAGCGCGCGGCCCGTGGCCAGCAGGCTGTCCGCGTCGGCCTTGCCGGCCCAGTAGGCTTCCTGGGCGCGCTTCAGTTCCCGGGCGGCGCCGATCCGGGGAAAACCTAGATTATGAATGATCGTCATGATTAATCCTGATAACATTAAAATTATTCAATGAACAACATTCTGCCTGGAGAGGCAGAAAATAAAAAATCAAATCCTGCACGGATAACATGAGAGAAATTCATGATTGAGCTTCGCCACCTGGAAACCCTGCTGGCCATCCGCGACGGCGGCAGCCTGCAGGAAGCCGCCGAGCGCCTGCACCTGACCCAGTCGGCCCTGTCGCACCAGCTGCGCGACCTGGAAGTGCGGCTGAAGACGCCGCTGCTGAACCGGCGCACCCGCCCCGCCCGCCTGACGACGGCGGGCCTGCGGCTGGTGGCGCTGGCCGAGGACGTGCTGCCGCGCGTGCGCGCGGCGGAACAGGAACTGCGCCGCCTGGCCGCCGGCCGCGCCGGCCGCCTGCACGTCGCCATCGACTGCCATTCCTGCTTCCAGTGGCTGATGCCCACGCTGGACGCCTTCCGCAAGGACTGGCCGGAGGTTTCCCTGGACCTGACGGCGGCGTTTTCCTTCGCCCCCCTGCCCGCCCTGGCGCGCGGCGACCTGGACGTGGTGATCACCTCCGACCCGGAGCCGCTGGAATCGGTGGACTACACGCCACTGTTCGCCTACGAGCTGGTGCTGGCGGTGGCCAGCCAGGGGCCGCTGGGCGCGGCCGGCCGCGTCCTGCCGGAGGACCTGGCCGACCAGGTGCTGATCACCTACCCGGTCGACCGGAGCCGGCTGGACGTCTACACGGCTTTCCTGGACCCGGCCGGCGTGGAGCCCGCCGCCGTGCGCACGGCGGAGCTGACGCCCATGATCGTGCAACTGGTGGCCAGCGGCCGGGGCGTGGCGGCGCTGCCCAGCTGGGCGCTGGAGGAATACAGGAACCTGCCGGGATTGCGGATCTGCCGGCTGGGATCGGGCATCTGGCGCACCCTGCAGGCCGGCGTGCGCGCCGAGGATGTGGAAACCCCCTACATCCAGGCCTTTCTGGAGCAGGCCCGGCGCACGTGCTTCGAGACCCTGCCGGGCATCCGCGCGCCGGGCTGATCAGCGGTCCAGCAGACGCCGGATGCAGTCGGCGGAAAACCCCCGCCCCGCCATGAAGCGGTACTGCCGCGCGTATTCGCGGGGGTCGGCGGGCGGCTGGCCGAACTTGCGCTGCCAGACGGCGCGCGCGCGATCGGCTTCGGTGGCGCGCAGGGAATCCCGCAGGTCGGCCAGTTCGTCGTCGGCCAGCCCCTGCTGGCGCAGGGCGCCCAGGATGCGCTGCGCGCCCTGGCGCGCGGCGGCGCGGTGGGCGTAGGCCTGGGCGTAGCGCTGGTCGGACTGCCAGTGCTCGCGCGCGAGTTCGTCGAGCACGGCTTCGATGGCGGCGGGATCGTCGCACCAGGCGGAGAGCTTGCGGCGCAGTTCCTGGCGGGAATGCTCGCGCCGGGAGAGGTAGGCGACGGCCCGCGCCTTCAGGCTGGGGCCGGAACCGGCGCCAGGCCTGGCCCCGGACCCGCGCCGGGACGGGCCATCGCCGTCCGGCGATGCGGCATCGCCGCCGGACACGGTGCTGAAGCCGTCGCCGGCCCTATTCCCCATCGGCGGCGGAAGCGGCGGGCACGGCCCGCGGGACGATGCCCAGGTGCTCGCGCACCCGGTTCTCGATCTCGAAGGCCATGTCCCGATGCTCTTTCAGGTAGTCGCGGACGTTGTCCTTGCCCTGGCCGATACGCTCGCCGTTGTAGCTGTACCAGGCGCCGGACTTGTCGATCAGGCCGGCCTGGACCCCGAGGTCGATGATCTCGCCCTCGCGGGAGATGCCGGTGCCGTACATGATGTCGAACTCGACCTGCTTGAACGGCGGGGCGACCTTGTTCTTGACGATCTTGACGCGGGTTTCGTTGCCGACGACCTCGTCGCCCTTCTTGATCGAGCCGATGCGGCGGATGTCCAGACGCACCGAGGAATAGAATTTCAGCGCGTTGCCGCCCGTGGTGGTCTCGGGATTGCCGAACATGACGCCGATCTTCATGCGGATCTGGTTGATGAAGATCACCATGCAGTTGGCGCGCTTGATCGTGGCGGTGAGCTTGCGCAGGGCCTGGCTCATCAGGCGGGCCTGCAGGCCGGGCAGCGAATCACCCATGTCGCCCTCGATTTCGGCCTTGGGCACCAGGGCGGCGACCGAGTCGATCACGATCAGGTCAACCGAGCCCGAGCGCACCAGGGCGTCGGTGATTTCCAGGGCCTGCTCGCCGGTGTCGGGCTGGGAGATCAGCAGGTCTTCGAGATTGACTCCCAGGCGCGCGGCGTACTGCACGTCCAGGGCGTGCTCGGCATCGACGAAGGCACAGGTGCCGCCGATCTTCTGCATTTCGGCGATGACCTGCAGGGTGAGCGTGGTCTTGCCGGAGGATTCGGGGCCGTAGACCTCGACCACCCGGCCGCGCGGCAGGCCCCCGACGCCCAGGGCGATGTCCAGCCCCAGCGAACCGGTGGACACGACCTGGATGTCGTGCTCGACCTGGTTGTCGCCATAGCGCATGATGGAGCCCTTGCCGAACTGCTTTTCGATTTGAGACAGCGCGGCGGCCAGCGCCTTGGCGCGTTCGGGGTTGGCCTTGCCGGAGCGTTCATCCATGAGGGAATTCCTATCGTGAGTGACGGGCCGCCGGGACCCGGGCCAGGGATCGGCCGGGTCCGCCTGCGGCGGGATTCGGGAAATTATGGCATTAATTATACTGTATGAAAATACAGATGTGCCAATTCGATCCCGGCCGCGCCGGCGGGGCCCGGCGCCGGCGGCCGCCCGGCCTTTCCCCGGCGTCCGGTGCCGCGTCCGTCGCGGCGCCCATCGTTTACCCTAATGACCCGGCGGGGCCGCGCATGCCACAATGGCGGCAGTCAGGGCGCCCGGGCGCCCGCCTCTCCCTGGATGTCATTCCCGCCATGCGTATCCTGATTGCCGAGGACGACAGCATTCTCGCGGACGGGCTGTCCCGATCGCTGCGCTACGACGGCTATGCCGTGGACGTCGTCAGCGACGGCTCCAGCGCCGATTCCGCGCTGCAGCTGCAGGCCTTCGACCTTCTGATCCTGGACCTGGGCCTGCCGCGCCTGGACGGCCTGTCCGTGCTGCGCAAGCTGCGCCAGCGCGGCACCCCCCTGCCGGTCCTCATCCTGACGGCCGCCGACTCCATCGAGCAGCGCGTCGAAGGCCTGGACCTGGGCGCCGACGACTACATGTCCAAGCCCTTCGCCCTCAGCGAACTCGAAGCCCGCGTGCGCGCCCTGATCCGCCGCCACGGCGGCGCGCGCGCCTCCGTCCTGCGCCACGGACGCCTGGCCTTCGACCTGAACGGGCGCGTGGCCACCATCGACGACGCCGCCGTCGAACTGTCCGCCCGCGAGACCAGCCTGCTGGAAATCTTCCTCTCGCGCAGCGGCCGCATGATCAGCAAGCACCAGCTGGTCGACCTGCTGTGCGAATGGGGCGAAGAAGTCACCACCAACGCCATCGAGGTCTACATCCACCGGCTGCGCAAGAAGATCGAGCCCGCCGGCGTCCACATCCTGACCGTGCGCGGCCTGGGATACTGCCTGGAGCCCGACAACCGCTCCGTGCCGGCGGACACGGCGGCCGTCGGCTGACGGCGCGCTCCCCGCCATGTTCGCCGACCCGGTACCGCGCAGGCCCCGCCGCCGCCGCGCGACCCTGCTGGGCCGCATCCTGCTGTGGATGATCGTGCCGCTGTTCGTCCTGTGGTCGATCGGCATCGTCATCACCTATTTCATCTCCCTGAACATCGCCAATTCGCCCTACGACCGGACGCTGGCGAGCCACCTGCGCCTGCTGCGCCACGAGGTCGAGCAGCAGCGCCTGGCCGGCGGCGTGGCGCTGTCCGAATCGGCCCGCACGGTGCTGGCCGGCAGCGCCGACGAATCGGCCACCAGCTGGCAGATCCTGGACGCCAACGGCCACCTGCTGGCGGGCGATCCCAGCATCCCCACGCCGGAAAACTGGGGCTACGACATCGACCAGATCCGCTTCCGCAACGCGTCGCTGAACCACCAGTCCATCCGCATGGCCTATGTGTGGGGCGGGCGCGACCAGGACGGCACCGGCTTCCTGACGGTCGTGGCCGAGCCGGCCGAGGCGCGCGCCACGCTGCAGCAGGAAATCCTCACCGGCATGCTGACGCCCCAGCTCATCATCCTGCCGCTGGCCGCCATGCTGGCCGGGCTGGGCCTGACCCAGGGCCTGGAGCCGCTCAGCCTGCTGCAGGAGCACATGCGCCGGCGCAAGCCCAGCGACCTGTCCCCCATCCACGACGACCTGGCACCGGCCGAGATCGTGCCGCTGATCGCCTCCATGAACAACGTGCTGCAGCGCCTGTCCGACTCGATCGAGTCCCAGCGGCGCTTCGTCGCCAATGCCGCCCACCAGCTGAAGACCCCGCTGGCCGGCATCCGCACGCAATGCGAACTGGCGCTGCGCGAGCAGGAGCCCGCGCGCATGCGCGACAGCCTGCAGCAGCTCATCACCGGCTCCCAGCGCGCCACCCGGCTGGTCAACCAGCTGCTGCTGCTGGCGCGGGCGGAATCGATCGACCCCAACCAGTCCCGCACCACGGAAGTGCTCGACCTGCTGCCGCTGGCCGAGGCCTGCACCCTGGAATGGGTCGAGACCGCCCTGCAGCGCCGCCTCGACCTGGGCTTTGAATCGCCCGGCGAGCCCCTGCCGGTCTTCGGCAACGCGGTCATGATCCGCGAACTGCTGAACAACCTGATCGACAACGCCCTGCTCTACACGCCCGCCGGCGGCCGGGTCACCGTGCGCGCGCTGCCCGAGGGCGACCGGGTCTGCCTCGAAGTCCAGGACTCCGGCCCCGGCATCCCGCCCGAAGAGCAGTCCAAGGTCTTCGACCGCTTCTACCGGATCCTCGGCCACGGTGCCGAAGGCAGCGGCCTGGGCCTGGCGATCGTGCGCGAGGTCGCCGAACACCACCACGCCACCATCGCCTTCCTGCCGCCCGGCAACCACCGCGATCCCGTCAGCGCCGGCACCCGGCTGCGCGTTTCCTTCCCCCGCGACGATGCGCCCAGGACCCGATCATGAACCGAGCCCGACCCATGCCGCACGATGCCATGGACGAAGCCAACCGTCCCATGACCCACGAGGAACGCCGCGTCATCCTGGCGTCCTCGATGGGCACCGTCTTTGAATGGTATGACTTCTACGTCTACGGATCCCTGGCGGCCGTCATCGCCCAGCATTTCTTCACCGGCCTGAACCCCACGGCCGGCTTCATCTTCGCCCTGCTGACCTTCGCAGCCGGCTTCGCCGTGCGGCCCTTCGGCGCCCTGGTGTTCGGCCGGCTGGGCGACATGGTCGGGCGCAAGTACGCCTTCGTGGTCTCGATCCTGGTGATGGGACTGTCCACCTTCCTGGTGGGCGTGTTGCCCTCGTCGGCCTCGATCGGCACGGCCGCGCCCATGATCCTGCTGCTGCTGCGCCTGCTGCAGGGCCTGGCCCTGGGCGGCGAATACGGCGGCGCGGCCGTCTACGTGGCCGAGCACGCCCCGCAGGGCCGGCGCGGCTTTTTCACCAGCTGGATCCAGACCACCGCCACCACCGGCATGTTCCTGTCGCTGGTGGTGGTGCTGGGCACCCGCGCCACGCTGGGCCAGGAGGCCTTCGACGCCTGGGGCTGGCGGGTACCGTTCCTGATCTCCGTGCTGCTGCTGGTGATCTCGGTCTGGATCCGCCTGCGCCTGCACGAATCGCCCGCCTTCACGCGCATGAAGAGCGAAGGCCTGGTCTCGCGCGCGCCCATCAAGGAAGCCTTCGGGCGCTGGCGCAACCTGCGCCTGATCCTGCTGGCCCTGATCGGCCTGACGGCCGGCCAGGCCGTGGTCTGGTACACCGGACAGTTCTACGCGCTGTACTTCCTCACCGAGACGCTGGGCGTGGACGCCAACATCGCCAACATCCTGGTGGCGCTGGCCCTGCTGCTGGCCTGTCCGTTCTTTCTGGTGTTCGGCGCGCTGTCTGACCGGATCGGCCGCAAGCCCATCATCATGACCGGCTGCCTGATCGCCGCCCTCACCTATTTCCCCGTGTTCAAGGGCCTCACCCACTACGCCAACCCGGCGCTGGAACGCGCGCAGAACCAGGCGCCCGTGTACGTCGTGGCCAATCCCGAGGACTGTTCGCTGCAGTTCAATCCCGTGGGCATCGCCTCCTTCACCAGCGCCTGCGACCTGCTCAAGGCCTTCATGGCGAGCCATTCGGTCCACTACATCAACCAGACCGCCCCCCCGGGCACCATGGCCTACGCCCTGGTGGGCGAACAGCGCATCGACTCCTTCGACGGCACCTCGCTGCCGCGCGCGGAATTCGCCCGCCGCAACGCGCGGCTGCAGGAAGAACTGCGCCAGGCGGTGCGCAACCACGGCTATCCGGCCTACGCCGATCCGTCCCAGATCAACTTCACCATGGTGCTGCTGCTGCTGTTCTTCCTGGTGCTGCAGGTCACCATGGTCTACGGGCCGATCGCCGCCATGCTGGTGGAAATGTTCCCCACGCGCATCCGCTACACCTCCATGAGTGTGCCCTACCACATCGGCAACGGCTGGTTCGGCGGCTTCCTGCCGCCCGTGGCCTTCGCCACGGTGGCCACCACAGGCAACATGTACGACGGCCTGTGGTATCCGATCGCGGTATGCATCATGACGCTGGTCGTGGGCCTGCTGTTCGTCAAGGAAACCCGGCACAACGACCTGAACGCGCCCTAGGACGCCGGATTCACGGTCTCCGGCGAGCAACTCGCGCAGGCTGGTGACGATCCAGGGCCGTGATCCAGGGCCGTGATCCAGGAATGCGATTCAGGAGTGCGGTCCGGGGCCGCAATTCAGAGTCGCGTCAGGCGCGCGGCTCTAGAATGGCGGGGCACGCCGACGCTTGCCCGGGCGCTTCGATCCCCTTTGTCCGCCCGGGCATCCCAGCCGCCGGCTGCCGCCGTCCGCGCCCCCCGCGAGCTCCTTTTCGTGCGCGCGGACGGATGCCCTCCCGGCCCGGCCTCGTCCGGGCCGTTTTTTTCCAGCGCTGGAGGCCGGCGCGCCCGGGGTCCAGCGCCCAGCCCGAAAGCCAGGAACCGGGCGTCCTGCGCCTGGATCCCATGCCGGGTACTGGATGCTGGATGGGCTGGAGACCGGATATCGAACGCGGAATATCGAACGCGGGATGCCGGAAGCCGAAGCCAGCGGGTCCTAGCCGCCCGAAAGATCCTCCTCGGGCAGTTCCGCCAGGCCCGCTCCCGCCGTCTCGCTGCGCCCGTAGGCGTCCTCGAAGCGCACGATGTCGTCCTCGCCCAGGTAGGTGCCGGACTGCACCTCGATCAGTTCCAGCGGAATGGTGCCGGGGTTTTCCAGGCGGTGCTTGGTGCCCAGGGGGATGTAGGCGGACTGGTTCTCGGTCAGGAAGAACGTCTCGCCGTCGCGCGTGACCCGCGCCGTCCCCTTGACGACGATCCAGTGCTCGGCCCGGTGATGGTGCAGCTGCAGCGACAGGCGCTCCCCGGGGCGCACGATGATGCGCTTGACCTGGAACCGGTCTCCCGCGTCGATCGACTCGTAATGCCCCCAGGGCCTGAAGACCCGATGCGACACGAGCGCCTCCGGGCGCCCCTGGCCTTTCAGCTCGGCGACCAGGCCGCGGATGTCCTGCACCCGGTCGCGCGCCGCGACCAGCACCGCATCCGCGGTATCGACCACCACCACGTCCTCCAGCCCCAGCAGGGAAACCAGGCGGCCGTCGCTGCGTGCGTAGACGTTGCGGCAGCCGACCGCCTGGACGTCGCCCTGCAGCGCGTTGCCCTCGCCGTCGCGCGCGGCGATCCGCCACAAGGCGTCCCAGGAGCCGATGTCGCTCCAGCCGGCGGCCAGCCCGACCATCGCCACCTTGTCGGCGTGCTCCATGACGGCATAGTCCACGGACTCCGCGGGGCAGCCGAGAAACGCCGCCGCCTCGATCCGCGTGAAGTCCCCGTCGTCGCGGGTGCGCGCCATGGCGGCCCGGCACGCCCGCAGGATGTCCGGGCGCAGGCGGCCCAGGGCGTCCAGGTAGGCCGAGGCCCGGAACAGGAACATGCCGCTGTTCCAGTGGTAGTTGCCCGCCGCCAGGTAGGCGGCGGCGCGCTGCGCGTCCGGCTTCTCGGAAAAGGACTCGACCGCGTGGACGCCGGGCAGGCCGTCCAGCGGCTCGGCGCTGGCGCGCACGTAGCCGTAGCCCGTCTCGGGCCGGTCCGGTAACACCCCGAAGGTCACCAGCCAGCCCGCGCGCGCCGCCGGCGAGGCGCTCTGCACCGCCTGCCTGAAGGCGGCGCGATCCTCCAGGGCGTGGTCCGAGGGCAGGACCAGCAGCAGGGCGTCGGCGCCGTCGCGCGTCGCGCGCAGCGCGGCCAGGGCGATGGCGGGGGCCGTGTTGCGGCCCTCGGGTTCGAGGATGAGCGTGCCCTGGGCCGGAAAGCCGGCTTGGCGCAGATGCTCGGCCGCGAGGAAGCGGTACGTTTCGTTGGCCACGGCGATGGGGGCGCCCTGCGGCAGGTCCGCGACGCGCAGCCAGGTGTCCTGCAAGGGGGAACGGCCGTCGAACAGCGGCAGGAACTGCTTGGGATGATGCTCCCGCGACATCGGCCACAGCCGCGTCCCCGATCCCCCGACCAGCAGGACGACGCGCAGCGGCAGGGTTTCAGGAGACATGGCGCTTCGGGGAAAACGATCCGTTCATCGGGCAAACGCTCAGGGTTGATCAAGGAATGGGCCGGCCATCGAGCAGCCGGCGGCCGGCCCCCCGCCGCCTCGGAGACGGCGTCTGGATGCGATCTTAGCGCATCCCCGGGGCCGGAAGGCGCGCGGATGCACGTCCTTGGGGCCTTTATCCTTCCAGGCCCGCGCCGGATGCGCCGCGCTCCCGCGTCCGTTCCAGCCAGGCCTGGAACATCAGCACGCCCCACAGGGGATACTGCCCGTTGTGGCGCCCGGACACATGCTCCGCCCACATCCGCCGGATCGGCTCCGGCCGCAGAAAGCCTTCGCGCCGTAGGCGCGATTCGTCCAGCAGACTTTCCGCCCAGTCGCGCAGCGGGCCGCGCAGCCAATGGTCCACGGGGACGCTGAACCCCATCTTGGGCCGCTCGATCAGTTCCCGGGGGACGTGCCGGTACAGCACCTGCCGCAGGATCCATTTGGTCGTGCCGCCGCGCAGTTTCATGGACTGCGGCAGCCGCCAGGCGAATTCCACCACCCGGTGGTCCTGGAACGGCATGCGGCCTTCCAGGGATACGCCCATGGCGGCCCGGTCCACCTTGGCCAGGATGTCGTCGGGCAGATAGCTGACGGTGTCCAGGACCATCAGGCGCTGGATGTCGTCCAGGCCTTCCAGCGGCAGGGGCCGGCCGCGCAGGCAGGTCGGGGGCTCGCGGCCGCCGATCACCACGTCCGCCGGCTCCCAGCGGGTGATCGACTCCAGGTACAGGTCGTCGATGCGCCCGGCCGACAGCATGCGGGCGCCCCGGTGCATTTTTTCGCCGGCCAGGGCGCTGCGCAGCGGTCCGGGCAGCACCGGCCGCAGCGGCCCGAGCACGGCGTTCCAGGCCTCGGGCGACAGCGTACGGATGCCTGCGGCCGCCAGCCGCCGCAGGCCGTGCGGCACACGCGCGAAGCGGTTCCAGCGCCGGCTGTTGTGCAGGTAGCGGCCGTAGCCGGCGAACAGTTCGTCTCCCGCGTCGCCCGACAGCGCGACCGTGACATGCCGGCGCGCCAGCTGCGCCACCAGGAAGGTCGGGATCTGCGAGGAATCGGCGAAGGGCTCGCTGTACAGGTCGGGCAGCCGGGGGATGACGTCCAGCGCCTGTTCCGGCGTGACGTACAGCTCGGTATGCTCTGTGCCCAGGTGCCGGGCGACCGCCTGGGCGTGCTCGGCCTCGTTGTAGTCCTGCTCGTGGAAACCGATGGAAAAGGTCTTGACCGGCCGCGCGGACTGGACCTGCATCAGCGCCACCACGGTCGAGGAATCGATGCCCCCCGACAGGAAGGCGCCCAGCGGCACGTCGGCGAGCATCTGCTGGCGCACGGCGGACTTGAGCAGATCCTCCAGCGCATCGGCGGCTTCCTGGTCGGACCCGGCGAACGGCGCGCGGCTGCCGGCCACGGCGACCTCGGCGAGCGACCAGTAGGCCTCGATCCGCGGCTCGCGCCGGTCGAGCGACACCGTCAGCAGGCAGCCCGCCGGCAGCTTGGAGATGCCGCGGTAGATGGAATGGGGCGCGGGAATGTAGTTGTACCGCATCAGCAGGCACAGGGCGTCGCGGTCGACGTCCGCCGCGCAGCGCGGATGCGCCCGCAGCGCCTGGAGTTCGGAGCCGAACAGGAAGCAGGCCTCGTCCCCGGCGCCCTGCCAGCCGTAGTACAGGGGTTTTTCGCCCAGGCGGTCGCGTCCCAGGGTCAGGACGCGCGCCTGCGTGTCCCAGACGGCGAAGGCGAACATGCCGATGCAGCGCTCCACCGTCGCCCGGATGCCCCAGGCCGCGAAGCCCGCCAGCAGGGTTTCGGTGTCCGAATGGCCGCGCCAGCCCGGCGCCAGGCCGGACTGCTCCAGTTCCCGGCGCAGATCCAGGTGGTTGTAGATCTCGCCGTTGAAGACGATCACGTGGCGCCCCGAGGGGCCCGTCATGGGCTGGTGCCCCGCCGCCGAAAGGTCCAGGATGGACAGGCGCCGGTGGGCCAGCCCGATGCCCGAGCCGTCGGCCCAGACGCCGGCGTCGTCCGGCCCGCGCGACACGATGGTGCCGGCCATACGCTCCAGGATGACGGCAGCCGCATGCGCGTCACGCCCGCCGCCGCTGTCCAGAAAACCCGCCAAACCGCACATTGCGCCTTCCTTTCGATCGTCGTCCGCCCGCCGGTCCGCCGGCGCGCCCGCGCATTTCAAGATTGCCGGCCCGCGATGCCGGATTCGATGGAGGCATAGCATATACCAATCGCCCGCCGGCCCCTGCGCGCACCGCCGCGCCTGTGAGCTGCACGGGATCGGCCGCCGGGGACTTTACCGCGTACAATCAAGGCCCATTTTCACCGCCGCCCGCCGGCCCCGCCGTACAAGACCATGTGGTTCAAGAATCTCAAACTCTATCGCCTCGCCCCCAACGCCTCCCTGACCCCCGCCGACCTCGAAGCGGCCCTGGAGCCGCTCGCCTTCCAGCCCGGCGGCAGCCAGGACAGCCAGGTGTCGGGCTGGCTGCCGCCGCGCGAGGACAGCGGCCTGGTCTACGCGCAGCACGGCCAGATCCTGCTGAACCTGCACACTGAAAAGAAGCTGCTGCCGGCCACGGTCGTCAACCAGGCCAGCCGCGCGCGCGCCCTGCAGATCGAGGAGCAGCAGGGCTACAAGCCCGGGCGCAAGCAGATGAAGGAGATCAAGGAGCAGATGACGATGGAGCTGCTGCCGCGCGCCTTCGTCATCGCCCACGACACGCGGATCTGGATCGACACCGTGAACCGCTGGGTGGCCATCGACGCCGCGGCCGCCGCGCGCAGCGACGAGGTCCTGGGCCTGCTGGCCAAGACGCTCACGCCCTTCCCCATCGTGCCGCTGCACGTGGAGATGTCGCCCGCGGCCGCCATGACGCTGTGGCTGTCCGAGGACGAACCCCCGGCCGGCTTCTCCGTCGACCAGGACACGGAACTGCGCTCCACCGGCGAGTCGCGCGCCACCGTGCGCTACGTGCGCCAGACGGTGGAGCTCGACGAGGTCCGCCGCCACGTCCAGGCGGGCAAGCAGTGCACGCGCCTGGCCATGACCTGGAACGACCGCGTGTCCTTCGTGCTGACCGACAACCTGGACATCAAGCGCGTGGCGCCGCTGGACGTGCTGAAGGAACACCAGGACGCCCAGGCCGCCAACGAGGCCGAGCAGTTCGAGGCCGACTTCGCCCTGATGGCGGGCGAGCTGGCGCGCCTGCTGGACGACCTGGTCGCGGCGCTGGGCGGGATGCGGTCGGATACGAAATAGAAACAGGGCTCCCAGAAATAGGGCCCCCCACGCTGCACCTTCGGCTTGCGTCCTTCTCACGGCTTGCATGCCGCGAGGATCCATCAACGGATGTTGCGGTTTCGACAGCGCTCATGGCGCGATCAAACGGCGCAGGCCCTCACGCAGTTTGCCAAAACTGGGCGAGAGGTTGCGATCTGGATCCAGCAGGGGGCCGATCTTCTCTGCCCATTCGCATTTGATCTGACCCGGCAGAGGCCAGCCCGTCTTTTTGATGGCAGCGAAGCCACCGGGATGTACGGCATCAGCCAGCAATTCCCAGGTATTGCAGATGCCGTCCTGGACGTAGTGGTCCAGTACATGCGCTTTGACGCGCGGATAGGCTGCCTTCAATGCCTGCCGGTCGCCCAGATACCACGCTTCCACTTCCTCGATGGCAAGCCGGAACATCGTATTCGGTGCCGGATCGCAACCCCGCACCAAGGCCTCGAGCTCGGCCAGGAATTCGGCGCAATTGCGTCGATCCAGATCCAATACCACCACGACGGCATCGATACCAGGGGTTTTACCGTACCCCCGCAATGCCAAAGGCAGTCGGTCAAGCAGTATCCGTTTCGATGCATCCGTACCAGGCTTCAAATGCTTCGGGACGCGCCCAATACCTTTGTAAGAATGCGTTCGCCATGTGTGCGGATCGCCCTGTTCGCCAAGCAGCTTGGGCAGTACGGCTTCGAGCAGCTTCTCTCCCGATACATCTTCCACCAGAAACTCGATGTGCATGCCTACCTCGCATCGAGATAATCGCTGTACCATAGTCCACCCAGCGGCAAGCCTTCGGCCACCAGGTTCCTGACCATCTCCAATTCGGATACCCGGCGTATCGCCGAATAGCCATCGGCGCCCTTTTCCAGAATCCATACTTCCTCGGGTGCCAGCGCATCGACGAAATACGGTTGATGCGTCGTCACAAAAATCTGTGGCGCATGTTTCTTGCCGCTTGCATGCGCACGAAACTCCTGCGCCAGGGCCTCCAGCAGCTTGTGATACAAGCCATTCTCGGGCTCCTCGATGCAGATGAATGGCGGCGGATCGGGATCTTCCAGCAGCAGAAGATAGGCAAACACCTTGAGCGTGCCATCGGACATCTGCTGCGCAAAGAATGGATCGTCGAACGCGCCGTCATTGAAACGCAGCAACACCCGCTTGTCCGCCGTCACCTCCGTGTCGATCCTGGCAATGCCGGGGATCTTGCTGGCGATACGATCCAGAATGTTCCTGAACCGATCCTTGTGCTCCCGCTCCATGAACTGCACGACATTGCCGATATTGTCTCCATGCACATTCAGATGCCGCTGTGGCCCCGCGCTGGGCAGGCTGCGCGCCGCATCGGGGTAGAAATACGAAAGATACCAGCCCTTCAGGAAGTCGCGGAATCGCTTGATGCGCGGATGTTCCTTCAGGGTACCCAGCGTGGCGATGCCCAGTTGACGCGGATCGGTCAGTTCCACGTCCGTCTGGGCGCGATCTTCTTCGCCTTCGATTTCAAGCGCTTCTTCGCCCGCCCATACCTTGCCCTTGCCATGGTCTAGTCGCAGAAAGGGGTAAGGCCGGCCGTGCTTCTGCCCTTTGCGGCGCTGCTTGAGCACCTCCGATTCGACGAACGGTCTTCCCGAGGTGTCCAGATTGATGGAAAGCTCGTAGGTAATGGGCCGTTCCTTGGGTTCCTCCCGATAATAGATCTCGAAGCGGATCGGCTCATCCACCCCTTTCGACCGCAACCGCTCGAAACCGCCACGCTGCTTCAAATCGCACGCCGTTTCCACATCCATGGCCAGACAGTCGGCCACGAAGCCGAACGCATCGAACAAGGAGCTCTTGCCTACACCGTTCTTGCCGATGACCACTGTAAAAGGCGTCAGGGGCTCGCCTCCCTGGCCGGATAATTTTCCCAGCGTCACATCGCGCAACGCACGGAAGTTCCGGACGCGAAATCCTTCGATAATGGCCATACTGATCATTCCTTGCGAGTTGATGCTCCAGGCTGCCCGAAACTGGGCGGCGGGCCATGGACAAAACCAGCCATCGCCCGGCTGCGCCATTTTTACATGGAAGGACACGCGCCAAACACATCAGAAGATCTTCGGCTCAAGCGCAGCCACGCGCCCTTCACGCACGATCAGCCGGGACGGTGTTCATTCGGCACGGCGATCCAGGCGACCGCCCGCGAGATCAATCGATCCCGTGGAACACGCTGTCGTCCGGCCCGATGTGGGACGGCGGCGTCCAGGTCACGTCGCGCAGCGAATGCTGCACCAGGCCTTCGACGCCCATCAGCACGGCGAAGATCGCCATGCGCACCGGAATGCCGTTGTCCGTCTGGCGGAAGATCGCCAGGCGCGGATCGTGGTTCAGGTCGGTGCTGAGGTCGTTGGCGCCCTCGCGGCTGTCGCGCGGCAGCGGATGCATGACAATGGTGTCCGGGCCGCAGCAGGCGTCCACGATGGCGCGGTTGACCTGGAAGTCGGCCGAATAGCCCTCCAGGCTTTCGCCCGAGAAGCGCTCCTTCTGCACCCGGGTGGCATAGACCACGTCGGCGCCCTTCAGGCCGGCGGCCAGGTCGTGGGTCTGCTCGATGACGTGGCCGTTGCGGCTGGCCTGGTCCAGCAGGTAGTCCGGCATTTCCAGGCCCGGCGGGGACACCAGGGTGAACTTCATGCCGCGGTACAGGGCCAGCAGCTTGATCAGCGAATGCACCGTGCGGCCGTATTTCAGGTCGCCGGCCATGGCGATGTGCGCGCCGTCCAGCAGTTTCCCCAGCCGGGAGAATTCCGTCAGGATGGTGTAGAGGTCCAGCAGCGCCTGGCTGGGGTGCTCGCCCGCGCCGTCGCCACCGTTGACCACGGGAATGTTGGTCGCGGCGGCGAACTCGGCCACGGAGCCCTTTTCGGGGTGGCGGATCACCATGGCATCCACGTAGCCGCTCATCACGCGGCTGGTGTCGTAGATGGATTCGCCCTTGGCCATGGACGAGAAGGTGAAGCCGGTGGTGTCGCACACCGAGCCGCCCAGGCGGCAGAAGGCCGCGCCGAAGCTCACGCGGGTGCGCGTGCTGGCCTCGAAAAACAGATTGCCCAGCACCGCGCCTTCCAGGACGCGCGAAACCTTCTGCCGCCGGGCGATGGGCTGCATCAGGTCGGCCACGCGGAACAGTTCCTCGACGGACTCGCGCGTGAACTGGTCCACGGACAGCAGCTGGTGCTTGTTGTCGATGGCGATGCGGTCGCGCAAAGGCCCGGATTGTGCGCTCTGCGCATACTTCTGCATCAGGGCGTCGTTTTCCACGATCTCGGTGACGAAGCGGGACACCACTTCCGGCATCGTCCGCGCTTCCTGGGAGCCTTCCGGCAGCAGCCAGGTATCCAATGCGCGGCGCTTGACTCCGATGCGGGCCGCGAACACGTCGCGGGTCAGGTTCAGGCGGCGCATCGCGTCGCGCAGAAAGACTTGCTGGGAAATCGCCATCATCGGCTCCTATATACGCAATGCGTAGATTTTTACCGATACAGCGTCATCGCGGCAAGAAAAAATTGCAGTCCCGCGCCGACCACATCGAAAAAACAACGCGGCGCGAGCCGGGATGCGGCGCCAGTTCCAGGAGGGTCGCGCCCCCCTCAGAACCCGCCCGTGGACGGCGGAGCGTCCACGCCGGCGACCGAGCGGGCGGCCAGTTCGGCGTTGCGCGCCGAGCCCACGCCGAAGGCGAGCTGCTGCTGGGTGATCGGCGCGGCATAGCCGGGCGCAGCCAGCATGGTGCGGCCCACGACCAGCGCCAGCCGCAGGCCGGGGTTCGCCGCCGTGGCTTCGCGCAGTTTGCGCAACCCCTCGTCGCTCAGGATCAGCACCAGGATGCCGTCGCCCTTCTGATCGGTCGCCGACTGGATGCCGATCAGATCACTGCGGCCGATCACCGCCGTGGGCCGCACGTACAGCATGCCCGAGGGCTTCAGGCTGACCGGTGTCCAGCCGGGCCGGGACCGCACATCGGCCAGGAACACCCGCAGGTCCAGCGCCTTGCGGTTCTCGGTGATGGCATGCCGGGGCCCCGTCTGTGTCGGCGCCGCGGCCGGCACGGCGGCCATCTCGTCTCCCCCGCTCCGCGACCCGGGCGGAACCTGGCACCCCGCCAGGCCCAATACCACCGTCCCGGCCAGAGCCGCCGACCAAAGCCTGCCCCCACTGCACGGATTGCGCATCCTTCGCCTCCTTTGCATCTTGTTCATGCCCGCATGATGGCATATTTCGCTGTGATCAATGTTTACCCTGAGGAACAGAATGGTTCCCTGGATCCCGGCCGCCCGCGCGGCCTCCGGCCAGGACGCCGGCCGGGATCCTTGCTGGAACCCCGTCTGGAGTCCCTGCTGGCGTCCCGTCCGGAAGCCCATCTGGAAGCCCTGTTGGAATACTGGCTGGAACCCCGGCCGCGAACCGCGCGCCCCGGACGACGACCCGGGCCCGGTCCAGCACCGCGCCGGCTGCATCCCGCAGCTCGAATACGTGCGCACCCGGACGCGGCGCCCAGTCCGGCGCCCCGCCCGCGCCGTAGGGTTCGCCATCCAGGAACCAGCGCGCATCGTCCACCGGCCGGGAGGCGGCATCCACCGCCCGCAGACGCAGGCGCTGGCGGTCCCAGGGAATGTCGGGGTCCAGGGCCAGGATGGTGCCGTCCACGGGCTCGGCGATGCGCGGCCGGCCGGGATCCGCCCGCGCGTCCGGCGGCGCGAAGCGGGCCTGGGCCGTGTCCCCCAGGAAATACTCGATGCGCGCGGGTTCCAGCCCCTCGCCAAAGGACACGGCCTGCTCCACGACGCCCGGCGGCCGCGGCGGCGCCGGCGGGACATGGTCCCGGTAGAGCCAGTCGAACACGTCGTGCCAGATGGGGCCGGCGCCGCTGACGCCCGACACGTTGCGCATGCTGGCGCCGGCGCTGTTGCCCACCCACACACCGACGGTGTAGTCGGCCGACCAGCCCACGCACCAGTTGTCGCGCATGTCGCGGCTGGTGCCGGTCTTCACCGCGGTCCAGAAGCGCGTGGTCAGCGGGCTGTCCAGGCCGAAGGTGCGGGCGCGTGCGGGACGGTCGGCCAGCATGTCGCCCACGATCCAGGCGGCTTCGGACGAATACAGCCGGCTGCCCGCCTGAACCTCGGCGCCGGGCCGCGCCCGCAGGTTCACGGGCGCGTAGTCGCCCCCCCGCGCCAGCGCCCGGTAGGCGTTGGCGAGGGACAGCAGCGTCACGTCCGCCGAGCCCAGCGCCAGGCTGTAGCCGTAGTAGTCCCCGTCCCGCGCCAGGGGCAGGCCCAGCGCCGTCAGGCGGCCGGCCAGCGCGTCGGGGCCGACCAGCATCAGGGTGCGCACGGCCGGCACGTTCAGGGAAGAGGCCAGCGCCGTGCGCGCGCTGACCCAGCCGCCGAAGCGGTGGTCGTAATTGTCCGGCACGTAGAGCCCCCCGCCCCCGTCCAGCCCCACCGGGCTGTCATCCAGCAGCGAGGCGGCCGTCAGGCGCCGCTCGTCCAGCGCCAGGACGTACAGAAAGGGTTTCAGGGTCGAGCCCGCCTGGCGGATGGCGCGCGCATGGTCCACGTCGGCGGCCTCGGACAGCGCGCCCGACGAGCCCACGTAGGCGAGCACGGCGCCGCTGCGGTTGTCGAGCACCACCACGGCCGCGTCGGTCACTCCGGTGCCGCGCAATTCGCCCAGGCGCCGGCGCACGGAACGCACCGCCGCCGCCTGCAGGCCGCTGTCCAGCATGGAACGGATCTCGCCGCGCGCATCGGCCCGCCCGGCCTCCCACAGCAGCCGCGCCCAGTGCGGCGCCAGCGCCGGGGTGTCGAAACGCGTCTCGCGGGCGCGCGCCAGGGCCGCCTGCGTGAAGTCCCGCAAGCCCCGGCATTCGCCCGGCCGGCCCAGCTCGCGCAGCAGTGCGCAGCCGCGCTGAACCAGCGTCGGAACCGGCGCGTTCGGCCCGCGCAGCAGCACGGCGGCCAGGGCGGCCTCGCGGAAGGTCAGGCCCGAGGCATGCTTCTGGAACAGCACCCGGGACAGGGCATCGACGCCGACCAGCTCGCCGCGCCAGGCCGCCAGGTTCAGGTAGGCTTCCAGGATCTCGGACTTGGTCCAGCGGGATTCGAGCGCCCAGGCCGCCTGCATTTGGTCGAGCTTCTGCAGGATGCCGCGCCCGCCGGGCCCGCGCCGCAGGTCAGGGTCCAGCAGGGCCGCGAGCTGCATGCTCAGGGTCGAGGCGCCGCGCCGGGCGCCCGTGCCCCAGGCCGACGACCAGGCCGCCGAAGCGCTCGCCAGCCAGTCCACCCCGCCATGCGCGTAGAAGCGCCGGTCCTCGGACGCCACCACGGCCCGCTGCAGAGCGGCCGAGACTTCGGCCAGAGGCAGCCAGTCGCCGCGCCGGCTGGAGAAATCCGTGCGCAGGCGCTGCAGTTCCCGCCCGTCCGCGGCCAGCAGGCGCACGTCCGAAGGGCGCCAGGCCGCCCGAACGGCCGCGTAGTCCGGCGGAAAGGCGTCCGGAGGCTGATGCTGGGGCTGGACTAGGTCCCTTGGCGAGGACCGGCCCTCCATCGGGCGCTGGCCCTCCACCGGCGGCGGGACCGGAGACTGGACCTGGGCCGGAACCCGCGCCAGGGCCGCCGGCACCACGGCCAGCGCCACGGCCAGACTCAAACCCAGACCCAGCCCGCCCGCCGCGGCCCGCAGGCGCCGGCCCACGGCGTCCATCAGGGCTGGGGCGCCACGCGCAGGGGCGCGTTGGGCGCGCTGCCGAAGACATCCGGCTGGTACAGGGCCTCGGCGCGCGTCGGCGGCAGTTGGTAGTCCCCCGGCACGTTCAGCCGCACCGTGTATTCCAGCGTCCGCTCGCCCGGCTCCATGACCTCGTAGTAGGCGCGGAACACGCCGGCGTCCCGTTCCGCGAAGCTGGGCCGGTTCCACCAGTCTTCCTGGTTCTCGCCCGCCGCCGCCAGGCTGGAATCCCGCCCCAGCCCGCCGCCCAGGATGGAGGCGCCCGCCGGCACCGGATCGCTGATCACGGACCAGACCAGGGCCTCCCGGACCTGGACGCGCAGACGCACGCGGTAGACGTCGCCCACCGACCAGCGGCCGGCTTGCGCCTTGAATACCGGCGTCACCGTGCGCTCGACCCGCAGGCCGGCGTCCACGGCCTGGGTCTGGGGCACGGCGGCGCGCGCCGCGACCGTGGCCCAGCCGCCGCCCCGCCCCTGCTGGGCGATTTCCAACGCGCCCTTGCGCGCCGGGGGCCAGGGCAGGTCGAGCGTCTGGCGGCGGATGCCGTCGGCCTGGGGCATGTCGGCCCAGGCCAGCACGGCCGGCTCACCCGGCGGCAGGGCTACGCGCACCGCGCCCTCGCCCGCATGGGTTTCCGTCGCGCGGGCGAACTGGTCCACCGCCAGGGTGCCCAGGGCATTGGCCGCGGTCGTGGACCAGGCGCCATCGCGCTGCATGGCCAGCAGGCCGGTCAGCAGGCGCGGCAGGTCCGCGCGCCAGCCGGGCCGGTCCAGCACCGTCATCAGCAGGCGGGCCTGCGCCGTGGCGGCATTGCTCATCAGCCACCAGCCCGAGTTCGCCGTATCGTCGGCCAGCGCCAGCGAAGTGCCCCGCCGCGCCAGCCGTGCGCGCAGCACGGCCTCGGCCTGGGCCGACAGGGCGTCACGGTCGTCCAGCTCCGGCACGTGCCGCAGGATCGACAGCCAGGTCACCACGGCGGCCGTCGGCCAGTCGTCCACGGCCAGGGCGAAGCTGTCCAGCATGCCGGGCTGCCAGGCGCCTGCCAGCGCCAGCGCGTCGACGGCGATCAGCTTGCGCCAGAAATCGTCCTGCACGGGCGCCCAGCCGTCTTCCGTCAGACGGCCGAACACGTAGTCCTGCAAGGCCGCCAGCATGCGCTCGCGCGTCCCGGCCGGCAGATCGTAGGCCGGGACCTGCGCCCGCGCGGCGAGTTCCAGCAGGTGCGCCGTCAGCACCACGCTGCCGCGCCCGCCGGGGAAATACGACAGCAGGCCGGACTCGGTCTGGTAGTCGGGCAGGCGCTTCATCAGGGCCTGCCACGCGGCCGGATCCCGCCGCCCGAGCGCCTTGGCGCTGAGCTGCTCGACGCAGGTGTAGGGATAGGCTTCCAGCCAGGCGCGCACGCCCGGCAGGGAGCCCGCCAGGCTGGACTGCAGGCTGACCCGGACGCCACCGCGCGGCAGCCCCGACGCATCGGCCAGCGCCCGCGCCGAGGCATCCACCGGCACCCGCTGCGGCACCCCGTCCGCGATCCGCAGCAGCGTGGCCTGGCGCACCGTCACCGGCACGGCGGGCAGCAGCGTCTGCGTGACGACGATCCGGTCGGCCGCCGCCTCGCCCTCGATGGTGCGCGCCTCGAAGCGCCACTTCAGCGCCTCGGTCTCCGACCGGCCGGACAGCATCGGCGCCGTCACCGGCCAGGCCACGGTCTGCGCCGCCCCCGGTTCGAGTTGCAGGGCCTGCTCGGGCAGTGCCTGCTCGACACCGTCGGCCGCAGCCACGGCCGCCGACAGCGCCAGCGTCATCGGCCGCGCCGTGCGGTTGCGCACCGTCGCGCGGGCCTCGTAGCGGTCGCCCTCGCGCGCCACCAGGGGCAGCCCCGACACCACCTGCAGGTCCTGGGTGCTGACGATGTCGGTGAAGCCCGTGCCGAACATCCCCTGCCCCTGGTCGACCACGGCCACCAGGCGGAAGCGCGTCAGGGAATCGTTCAGCGGCACCTCCAGCGTGGCCTGGCCCTGCGCGTCCAGCGTCAGGTCGCCGCGCCACAGCAGGCGCGTGTCGAACAGCTCGCGCGTGGCGTTGAAGCCGCCGCCCCCGCCTGCCGCCACCGCTTTGCGGCCGTAATGGCGGCGCCCGACGACCTCGCCCTGGCCGGTGGCGGTCTCCACGCCGTAGTCGCGCTCCACGCGCATGGCGCCCAGCAGGTCCCAGCTGGCGTTGTCGCGCAGTTCCAGCAGGGCCTCGTCCACGGCGGCGAAGGCCACGCCGGCCCCGGCGGCCGGCGTGCCGTCGGGCAGGGTCGCCTGGATGCGGACCTTGGCATGCTGGCGCACCTGGTAGGCGTCGCGGTCGGCCTCGACCTTGACCTGCAGACGGTCGGCCTCGCTCTGGACGCGGATGCCTGCCAGGCCGAAGCGGAACGCCGGCTTGGCCAGGTCCACCAGCCCGGCGGGCTCCGGCGCGGCGTCCGACCGGGCGGCGCGCGCCTGCATCCAGTCCAATGGATGGCGCCAGCCCCACTCGAAGAACGAGGTCCAGGGCACCTGGCGGATACGGCCGCGCACGGCCAGCACCGAGACGTAGACGTTCGGCCCCCAGCCCGCTTGCACGGGCAGGCGCACCACGGGCTCGTCGCCATCCAGCTCGACCACGTGGGTTTCCAGCACGCCCTCGCGCTCCACCGCCACCAGCGCGCGCGCCTGGCGGAACGGCATGCGCACGGTGAATTCGGCGGTCTCGCCGGGCTTGTAGTCGGCCTTGGCGGGAATCACGTCGATCCGGTCGTCGTTGCCCTCGCCGAACCAGGCCTCGCCGCCCCAGACCCAGATCGAGGTCGATGCGCGCGACACGCGCGACTGCGCGTCGCGGGCCTGGGCGGACAATTCGATCCGGCCGTCCCGGTCCAGGCTGACCGGGCATTCCAGCATGCCCTTCGCATCGGTATTCCCCTGGCACAGCGTACCCAGGGAGGCGACCCGCTCATGGGAATCGTAGGCGTAGAACCCGCCCACCAGGCGCTTGCGGGTGCTGTAGGTGGTGCGCACGCGCCCATCGAGCTGAACCGGCACGCCGGCCTGAGGCCGTCCGGCCGTGTCCAGCGCCAGCAGCGTGACGCTGGACTTTTCCCCGCGCGACATCCAGCGGCCCGTGCGCAGGCCAACCACCACGTCCGCGGGCCAGACCCGCGCCGTCTGGGCCAGCGTCTGGATCTCGCCGGCGGGATCGGCGAAGGACGCCTCGAACAGCCAGGACTGGGGCTCCGCCGGGTGCGGCAGGTCCGTCAGGTCCACCCGCGCCCCGCCCTGGCCGTCCAGGCGCAGCGGCCGCCGGTCCAGGATCAGCCGCCGCAGGCCGGCAGCCGCGGGGCCGCCGGATTCCGGATCCCCGGACTGCGCGTCGTCCCCCTCGGCCGACGGCTCCATGCCGAAGCTGAAGTCGCCGTACCCGGCGAAATCCGGCGTCAGGGGCCGCGCCACCGCCGACAGCGTGGCGGGCAGGTCGCGCGCCGGTCCGCCCGAGATCCAGGACAGCTGCAGATCGGCCCGCACTGACGGCGGAGCAACCAGCGGCCCGGCGGCCTGCGCCTCGCCGCCCGTAATCTTCAGCGAACCCGTCAGCAGCGGCAGCTTGAAGGACTCGACGCGGAATTCGCCGGCGTGCAGCCAGGGCGCCCACTCGTCGTCCGGCTGGTCCGTCACGGGCTGCAGTTCGATCGAGTAGCTGCCCAAATGGGCCTTGCGCGGGATCGTGTAGTCGACCAGGGCGTACTGGCCGCCGCTGGGGCTGGTTTGCCAGTGCAGGGCCAGGGTCTGCGCATCGCCCGAACCGTCGTGCGTCAGGCGGACCTGCGCGGGCAGGCGGTCGGCGGGCAGGTTTTCCACGCCGGCCCGGCTCAGGCGGCGCAGGAACAGCTTCATGGAGACCGTCTCGCCCACCCGCAGCAGCGTGCGGTCCAGCACCGCATGGGCCACCAGGTCGGGATCGCGGGACCGGCTGACCGGCACGTTGAAGCGCCAGGGCTCGATCCCCCGGTCCCAGTTCGACCAGGCGAAGGAAAAATCCGCCTGGCCATGGGCCTGGGGATGGTCGGCGGGAATGCGCGCCGTGACGAACACCCCCGATTGCTCCACGCCTTCGCAATACCGGTCCGTCGGCACGGGCGTGTCCGCATGCCAGATCCCCTGCGCGTCGGTCTGCCCGTCCAGCAGGCGGCGGCCATCGCAGTCGAGCACCGCCACCCGCGCGCCCGCCACCGGCCGGCCCTGGTCCAGCGTGGTCACCCAGACCAGGGTGTCGTCGCGCCCGGCCTTCAGGTGGACCGCCAGGTTCGTCACTAGCACCGCCGAGCGCACGTGCATGACCTGCTCGTCCGCCGCCGCGCCCTCGCGTTTCAGCAACGCGGCTCCCAGGCGGGGCGAGGCGACCTCCAGTACGTGCAGGCCGGGCTCGGCGAGAGGAATGCCGACCATCTCGATGTCCTGGCCCTCCGCATCCCGCACGCCGGGCAGCGCCAGCGTCCGGACCTCGTCCTTGGGGCCGAACACGGAACGCGCGCGCACGTCGATGAGGGGTTCGCCTTCGCGGGCCTCGCGCGGCGGGCGCAGCGCCAGCCGGTCGGCGAACTGGCCGGCCGTGAGCGAGCCCTCCTGGAGATTCCTCACCCGGGCATACCATTGCAGGGCCTGGACGTCGTCGGTGATCACCTGGTCGCGCGCCTGGCCGGCGGACAGAACGAGCTCACGGGTCTGCAATTGCGGCTCCACTCGGCGCAGTGCCAGCGGCGCCAGCGCGGGCCGGTCCTGGCCCGGCGCGCCCTCGGCGAAACGCTCCACGATGCCGAACGTGCCGGAGGCGAACTTCGCCAGCGGCGGCATGGCGTCCATCGTGATCGCCAGGGGAAAGCGGTCGGCGTTGGCCAGCGGCATGCCCATGTCGTCGCGCAATGTCTCGGGCAGCGTCAGCGTGAGGGTAGACCGCTCCTGGAAGGGGGGATCGAATTGCAGGGTCTCGACCGCGTCGCCCGACGGCTCATTGTCATCGGGACCGAACTGCCGCGCCACACGCGGTTCCTGCGTGCCGTTCAGCGCGACGCGCGACGCCAGTTCCCGAGGCACGGGCCTGGAAAAAGCCACGAGAATGGGAAACAGCGGCGAACACGGCGCTTGCGCGTTCGTGCGCGTGCAGCTCATGACGGCATTGAAGGCGGTGCGGACCTCGAAGTCCTCGGCCAGCCCTGCCGTGGACGGCACGCCCGGCCGGCCCGCCTGCTCCACGGAACGCACGCCGGGCGCCACCACCAGCCGCACCCGCGCCTTGGACGGCAGCAGGCGCTTGCATTGCAGCAGGCGGGCGTCGTCCCAGGGGTCCGTCTCGCCGTAGCCGGCGACCGCCTTCAGGATCCGCGCGCGGTCGACGCCCGTCACCAGGCGCACCGGCACGGCCTCGCCCAGGCCTTCGACTTCGCAATGACTGTGCTGCAGCAGGGACTGCGTGTCCGGCGCGGCGTTGAAGCGCAGCACGAAGACCTGGTCTTCCGCGATGGTGCGGTCCCAGGGGCGGACCAGGCGGGCGCGCGGCCCGCCGGTGGCGAATCGGCGGGTGTCGCCGGCCAGCGGCCGGCCCTGCAGGTCGCGGAAATCGGGGTTGGGTTTCGCCTGGCACGACACCGCCCCGGCGAGCGGCTTGTCGAAGACATAGATCCAGTGCTGCGGATCGGTCCAGCGGCCCGCGCCCTTGACGGCGTCATCGTCGCACGCGATCAGGAACGGATCGGCCGCCCCGTCGTCGCCCAGCGCCACGGCGGGCGCATCGAAATCGGCCTGCACGCGGGCGATCCGGGCCATCATGCCCTCGGGGGAGAACCGCGTCACCGACAGGGCCGAGGCGGAGGCGGAACCGCACAGGATCAGCGCCGCCAGCGCGATGCGCGAAAGAAGATGCCGCATGGAGGACTTCCCGGATCGTTGCTGTTTTTATGCCAGGGTCCAGATTACCATCGGGACCGGGGCGCGGCCATCGCGCGACGGGCGGCTGATCGCCCTTCCATTGCCGCCGTCCGCCCTCCTCTCCGCCGCGGGCGGCGGGCGGCGCGCTATGCGATAATCCCGGACTTCCGGCCCCGGGCGCAACGCACCGGGGACCGGGGCGGGCCTCTAGCTCATGCCTGGTTAGAGCAGCGGACTCATAATCCGTTGGTGCCGAGTTCGACTCTCGGGGGGCCCACCAGAAATTTTAGGGAAATCAATCATTTATGTGATCGGTTTCCCTTTTTGTTTTCTACCGAGATCGGTCGTATCCACGAAGTGTCAATCGATTTCGGACGTGTCCTGTATCCTCTTTCAACGATGCTCCGCCTCGTGATTTCCTCATGGCCTTCATCGCTGAATCTTGCTCCGAGCTTCGTAAAGAACGTTGCTGACTGCACTCGGATAAGTATTGATGCCGTTCGCGCGCAAAAACTGCGTACACTGAACATAGGTGTACCCCTGTTCGCGGAGCTGTATGAGCTGTGGGTCGGGTTATCAACCGACGGAAGGAATTTACTCGACACGTCTACGCCTCCCACGGATTGAGGATGGGTACTCCTGTAGGCTTGAAATCGGCCACATTGCGAGTGACCATCGTCATGCCATGCACAAGGGCCGTTGCCGCGACAAGTGCGTCACGCTCACCGCACTTGTCGGGGACATGTAGCCGGGCGCAGCGCTGCGCCACGGCAGTATCGACTGGCAATATTCGCCCCGAGAACTCCGGCAGTACGTGGTGCTCCAGCCATGAGCGCAGCACAGCCCCCCGGGTGGCGTCCTTGCGCTCAATCGACAACACGCCAAGCTCCAGCTCCATGATGGTGATGGCGGACACAAAAAGCTCGGCGGCATCGACGCTTTCAGTCCATGCCGCAACGTTCAGGTCAGCGTTGCCAACCCGAACCTTCCGCAGTTCGGACAGCACGTTGGTGTCAAGAACGAACATCATGAGAAATCAGCCGGCTGGGTGCCGATGGCCACACGCGGCGGCTCAAATTCAATGTCCGCAACGTCCGGCATAGCCAGAGAATCAGCAATGTTGCGACGTTGCCTTGTAAGCCGCTGGTACTCCTCGATGCTTAACAGCACATGAGCAGGCTTGCCGCGATCCGTGATGAACACCGGGCCACTCTTGGCCGCCTTCTTTGCGCGGGTCACGTCCTGGTTGAGCTCTCGACTGGATACGGTCGTGATGGTCATGGCGACATCTCCTGCATGAATCATTTATGTAGGTACGTTACTACATTAACGGCAGACTGTCCATAATTCGCGTCAGGTAGCGGGGCGTCCAAGAGAGCCCGTATCTGTTGCAGCGCCTTCTGCCACAAGGCGTCATCCATTTCCACCAGTCCGAAGTAGCGCAGCATGAAGGCGCCTTCCGTAGCGAGAAAAGCCAGCAGCGCCTGTTGATGGCCGGGCTCGTCCAGTTGCCAATTCCGCACGCGTTCACGGTACCAGGTGAGGGTGCCGTCCAGGTCTTGCGGCGATTGCAGCAAGGCCGCCAACAAGCCGGCGGCCTTGGCGCTGGATACCTTGTCCGAGCCGAAAGTGGCTTCGACGTGCGCTCGCACCTGTCCGGCCGGGTCATCATCCAGGCTGGCTACTTCGCGAAAACGGCGTTCGTACGCCTGCCCGAAACGAGCAAACAGCGCGTCGATCAACGCCGCTTTGGTGCCGAAGCACGACTGTACCCCGCCCTTGCTGATGCCGGCCGCTTGAGCGACGGCGTCCATCGTCAAAGCACTGATGCCTTGCTGGCAGACAATGGCCTCCGCCAAGTCCAGCACGGCCTCGCGGTCTATGGATCTGGGTCTTGCCATCCGGTGAGTTTCTTATAAAAATACGATCGTATGATAATTGCGTCCGCACGGTCTGCATAGCCGGGCAGTGGACGCTGTTGCCTCGTGCACGGGAGATTTCCTTGTCTTGCCCTGTTTCTTGCCCTGTCCCCTTGAGCCGTCGGGTCCTGCCGCTCCTGGCTCTCGGGAGCCTGGGCGTGGCCACGCTATCGATGCTGCCGGTGCCGTCAGCGTTGTTGGCGGCCGCGCCGGAATTGCAGGCTTTGCCCGCGCCGGCGCAACGCGCGCTCTTGGCACTGAACCCCTTGCTGCTCGTGATCGTCGCCAGCCTGGTCGGGGCCGTGTGCGCGCCCCGCGCAGGGCTGCGCAGCGTGCTGGGCGGAACGGCGGCCAGGACCGGGGATCACCGGTTGTGGCTGGAGAGCGCGGCGCTGGGGCTGCTCGTGGGCGCGGCCGTGTGGGCGCTGGATGCGCTTTGGCTGCCATGGCTGGGTGATGGCGGGCGCGCGCTCGCGCAGGCGCAGCAGTCGGCATCGCCCGGGCAGCGACTGGCCCTCGGGATGCTCTATGGAGGCATGACCGAGGAAATACTGGCCCGCTGGGGGCTGATGAGCCTGCTGTTGTGGGGCCTGTCGCGCTGTTTGGGACCTGGGCGGGTGCGCTGGGCGGCCTGGGGTTCCATCGTGCTGTCCGCGCTGGCCTTCGGTTGCGCGCATCTTCCGGCGCTGGCGCTTCAGGTTGACATGGACGCCATGCTGGTGGCGCGCACATTGCTGCTCAATGGTCTGGGAGGCGTGCTCTACGGCTGGCTGTTCTGGCGCCATCACCTGGAAGCCGCGATGGCTTCCCATGCCCTATCCCACGTGGCCCTGGTCGCATGCCAGCTCGGGTTCGGCTGAACCGATGCCGGCCGGGACCTGGCACTCATTTCAACCAGAAGGGAATCATGGACATTCATACGACCGAAGCCATTGCAGTGCTGCGGCGCAAAGGCCGGATGACCATTGCGCAGATTGGCGAGCAGGCCGCGCTGGCCTACGGAGCCCTGTACGCCGAGGCGATGACGCGCCAGCTCGTGGTCAACGGGCCGCCGCTTTTTGTTGCGCAGTCCATGCCTCGGGACGCACACACCGAATTCGAGCTGGATTTTTGCTTGCCCGTGGCCAGCGACGAACCGCCGGCGCTTCCGGCATTGCGCTGCGTTCGCCTGATGTACGAAGGGCCGCTGGCCAAGCTGTTCACGGACGGCTATCAAGCCTTGCTGCAGGCCATGGCGGCGGCCGGGCTGCGCGCCAGCGGCGAAAGCCGTGAGATTTATCATGCCTGGCGCGGTCCGGAGTCCGCGGACAACCGCATCGAGATACAAATCGGGATCGCGCATGCGTGAATAGCGCATCTCATTCAAAATAAGCAGGCATGGACGCCGCATAAGCCGTGGATGCCGGGCCCGGCTCCCGGGGATCTCACAAAAATGCCGGCGGCGCATGAACGAGGGCCAGCATGATTCGACATTTCACGCATGTGTTTTCCGATCTCGCCGCATTGCGCGCCGAGGTGGCGAATGGCGACATGGCCCGCGCCGCGCGAGGCGCCCGTTCGATTCTGGTTCAGGTGTACTGCGCCAGCGGATCGCCGGAGCATATCTGCGGCATCACCGGCCTGCTGGCGAAACTTCTACCCACGGCAACGGTGGTCGGCGCGACCACGGTGGGCGAGATCGCCGCGGGACGCCTGCTGACCAACCAGACCATCATCGGCTTCAGCTTCTTCGAGTCCTCGCGGCTGCATGCCATCGCCCTGCCCTGCACGCGGGGCGGCGAATCCGGAACAGGCGCCGCACTTGGGAGAAGGATCCGCGTCAGCGCGAGCGACATCGCCGGCGTCCTGCTGCTGGCCACACCGCTGAGCATCGATCTGGACCCGCTGTTCGCCGCTCTGGAGCCGGAAGTGGGCGACTTTCCGCTGTTCGGCGGAGGTGCCGGCGACTACACCAGGATGCTGAACACCTGCGTGTTCGCGGACGGCGAGATCATGGACGCCGGCATCGTGGCAGTGGTTTTCGCAAGCACGCAGCTCGCCCTGCAATGCGAGGCGTACCTGGGCTGGATACCGGTCAGCCATCCGATGACGGTCACGCGGACCGACGGCCCGTTCGTCAAGGAAATCGACGGCCGGCCGGCTTTCGATATCTACCGGCGCTATCTCGGCGCGCGCAGGGATGACAGCTTCTACATGGCCGCGCTGGAGTTTCCGCTGCTCGTCGAGCGCGACGGCCAATGGGTGGCGCGGGTGCCGGTGGCCGCCTGCGAGGACGACTCGCTGCAGTTCCTCGGCGACATCGCCACGGGGGAAGTCGTGCACATCGGCTACGGCGATGCCGGCACGATCATCGAGCACGCGGGGGAGGTGCAGGCGGCCAGCGCGGCATTCGCGCCGAACGTCGTGTTCATGTACAGCTGCGGCTGCCGCCGGTTCCTGCTGCAGGAAGACGTGGAGCGCGAATCGCTGCCCTTCGAGGCCCTTGCGCCGACCTTCGGCTTCTTCACCTACGGGGAATTCTTTGCCGACGGGCCGCCTCCAGGCATGCAGGCGTCCCCCGGCGGCGCCAGGCGCCTGCATCTGCTCAATTCCGCCCTGGTGGCGGTGGGCCTGCGCGAAGGCGAACCCGCCCCGGCCGCGGAGTCCGCGGCGCAGAGGCCCGGCCGCACCGCTCCGGCGCCGGACGATCCCTACGACAGTCAGCACACGCGCGTCATCTCGAAGCTGCTGCATTTCATCAAGGCCGTCACCTCGGAACTCGAAGCCACCAATCGCGAGCTCGAAAGGCGCTCCGTGACGGACACTCTGACCCAGCTTGCCAATCGCATCCGCCTCGACGAATCGCTGGAGGCGCAACTGGCTGCGGCCATCCGCAGCGGCACGCCGTTCAGCGTCGTCCTGCTCGACATCGACCACTTCAAGCACGTCAACGATACCTGCGGGCACCTGGCGGGCGACCGCGTGCTGGTCGCCATCGCCCAGGTGCTGAAAACCCACATCCGCGGCACGGACGGAGTGGGTCGCTGGGGCGGCGAGGAATTCCTGGTCGTGTGCCCCGATACCGGCATCGCGCAGGCCGCCCAATTGGCGGAGCGGCTGCGCCAGGCGATAGCGCGCCAGGCCATTCCCGAAGTGGGGCACTGCACGGCAAGCCTGGGCGTCGCGGCATACCGCCCGGGCGACGATGCCCCGAGCCTGATCGCCCGCGCCGACCGGGCGCTCTACGAGGCCAAGGATGCCGGCCGCAACCGGGTTGGACGGGCATGACCTCTCCCGAGGGCACCGGGGCGTGACCTTGCCTCGGAAGCACGACCTTTCCCCCGCGGCATGACCTCCCCCTGCGGCGTCCCCGGCTCTCGCGGAGGCCCGGACGCGCACCGGCTGCCCGCCTACATCCGCGCGCCCGGGCCGGCGAACCGCTGCGGATCGCGCAGCCGCCAGAGGCGCAGGGCCACGTGGACTTCGAGCGCGCGGCCCGCGTCGCGCCAGCCTTGCAGCCGCGCATCGACCGCCTCCAGGCGCTGGCGCAGCGTATTGATGTGCAGCGACAGGCTCCTGGCCGCCTCGGCCGCGTTGTAGCCGCTATCCAGATAGGCCAGCAGCGTGCCGGCCAGCACCGCGCGGCGATCCGCGTGCGCGGCGGGACCGGCGTACAGCCCGCCCAGCGTGGCCGTGAAGAATCCTTCGATGGCGGCCGCATCGGCGCGGTTGAAGAGCGGCAGGTACAGCGCGAGCCGGCTCTCGTCGAAAATCTCGTCCCGCCGGCCCAACGCCTCCAGCAGGTCGAGGCAGCGCCCGGTCCGCTCGAACGCCGCGGCCAGGCCGTCGGGACGGTCCACGGCATGGCCCGCCACGCCCGAGAACGAGCCTCGATGGCGGCGCAGGCAGGCCTGGACCGCCGCGCGCACCGCGTCCATCCGCGCCGCGTTGGCCAGCACGACCAGGCCGTCGCCGGCATCGTCGAACAAGGCGCTCGACGTGCCCAGGCGCTCGATCAATTGCCTGCGCAGGTAGGGGCCGCCATCGCGCCCGGTGCGGATCCGCAGCAGCCGCATGGGACCGTGGATGTCCACGCCGTATTTCTCCGCCTGCTGCGCATGGCGTTCGAGCCGGCCCCACGGCCCGTGGACGAGGCCGTGCAGCACGGCCGGCGCATCCGCCATCAGGGACAGCGTGCGCTGCGCCTGGTGCAGCAGCACGACGCCCGTCACCATGGCGCCGCGCTCGAAGACGCGGGCGGCCACCTCGCCCAGGGGCTCGGTGCCATGGAGCACCAGCCCGCCCAGCGGGCCGTCGCCGCCGACGATGGCGCATACGGTGCGGGTTTTCCGATAGGCGACGGAACGGCCGGTGCGCCGGCTTTCCGCCAGGGCGGCATAGGCCGCGTCCTCGATCCAGCGCCCTTCCTCCGTCGGCTCCTCGATGCCTCGCCCGCCGTCGGCGGCGACGATCTCCCGGCCGGCCTCGTCGCAGACGGCCACCCGCCCGCCCAGCCGCTGCGCCAGCATCGCGCACACGTCCGGCAGGTCGCCGCCGCGCGCGACCAGGGCGGTGAGCTGCTCGTGCGCCTCGGCCGCCGCGCGGGTGTCGGCCGTCTGGCGCGACAGCAGCGCGTTGGTCGCGCCCGCCTGCGCCAGCGCGTCGCGCGCCTGCTCGAACAGGCGCGCATTGCCGATCGCCACGGAAGCCTGCGCGCCCAGCGTCGAGAGGATGGACGTCTCCCACGCCGTGTACGCGCGCACGTAGCGGTCGCCCACGAAGAGCACGCCGGAGACCTCGTCGGTCGTCAACAGGGGCACGCCCAGGATCGAGGCGAGGAGATCGCCTGGGTGGCCGCGCGGATGGTCGAGGCGGGCGACGTGCGCGCCGATCTCGCCCGCGAGCTTCTGAACGAGCGGCGCGGCGGCGCCCGCACCCATTAGCGGCAGGCCCACGGCGGCCCGCCTGCACCGGCGCACCCGCAACGGCCCATCCGCGACGACGCGCTTTCGACGACGCACCCGCAACACGAACCCGCAACACGAACCCGGCCGGCGAGCCGGGAACCCCATACGAGGGAACCCCCACAACCAGGAGACGACCATGAAGACCCGCATTCCACGCCACACCCTGCTCGCCACCGCCCTGCTCGGCCTGATCGCCGCCGGCGCGGCGCGGGCGGCGCCCGATCCGGACGTGATCCGCATCGGCTTCATCACCGACATGTCCGGCCCCTACGCCGACACCGACGGCCCCGGAGGGCTGGAGGCCATCCGCATGGCCGTGCGGGACGCGGGCGGCACGGTGCTCGGCAAGAAGATCGAGATCCTGTCGGCCGACCACCAGAACAAGCCCGAGATCGCCTCCGCGCGCGCCCGGGAATGGATCGACCAGCAGGGCCTGTCCATGCTGATCGGCGGCGTGAACTCGGCCGCCGGGCTGGCGATGAACGGGATCATCAACGAAAAGCACGTCCCCTACATCAACATCGGCGCGGCCACCGCCCGCCTGACCAACGAGGACTGCACGCCCTACACGGTCCATTACGAATACGACACGGTCGCCCTGGCCAAGGGCACCGGCTCCGCGGTGGTCAAGCAGGGCGGCAAGTCCTGGTATTTCCTGGTCGCCGACTATGCCTTCGGCCATTCCCTCGAAGCCGATACCAGCGCCGTCGTCAAGGCCAACGGCGGCACCGTGGTCGGATCGGTGCGGCACCCGCCCACCTCGCCCGACATGTCCTCCTACATCCTGCAGGCCGCCTCGTCCGGCGCCCAGGTGCTGGGCCTGGCCAACGCCGGCGCGGACACCATCAACTCCATCAAAGCCGCCAACGATTTCGGCCTGGCGGACAAGATGAAGCTGGTCGGCCTGCTGATGACGATCAACGACATCCACGGCCTGGGCCTGCCCATCGCCCAGAAGCTGCTGATGACCGACAGCTGGTACTGGGACAAGGACGACGCGTCGCGCACCTTCGCCCGGCGGTTCGACGAAACCATGCACAAGATGCCGAGCACGCACCAGGCGGCGGCCTACTCGGCCACGGCCACCTACCTGAAGGCGGTCGAGGCCGCCGGCACGACCGACGCGGACAAGGTCATGGCGCAGCTGAAAAGCATGCCGCTCGACGACATGTACAGCAAGGGCTACATCCGCGCGGACGGCCGCTACGTGCACGACATGTACCTAATGCAGGTGAAGACGCCCGGGGAATCCAAGGGCCCGTGGGACTACATGAAGACCGTCGCCACGATCCCCGGCGAGGAAGCCTTCACCCGCCCGAAGGACTCGACCTGCCGCCTGATGAAGAAGGCGGGTTGAGCCGGACGCACGGCGCGCCCGGCGCTCAGCTTCCCTGCGCCTGGGCCTGCGCCTTGCGCGCGGCGCGCTCCCGTTCCACCCGCTCGGTCACGTCGCGCGCCATGGCGACCGAGCCGATGGCGGCGCCCGACCCGTCCTTGACCAGGGCGAAGGTCATTTCCACGTACAGCTTCCGGCCGTCCTTGTGCACTCCGCGCGTCAGGGTCGGACGGCCTGCGAGCTTCGTGCGGCCGCTGGCGAGCGCGGCGTCGTAGCCGGCCCAGTGGGCGGCGCGCAGGTGCTCGGGAATGATGATATCCAGGCTGGCGCCCAGCGCCTCGTCGCGGGAAAAGCCGAACAGCCGGCAGGCCGCCTGGTTCCAGCGCGCGATCCGGCCCGCGCGGTCGGCGTAGATCAGCGTGTCGGTCGTCTGCTCGACGATCCGTTCCGCCAGGTCCGCGGGCGGCGCCGAGGCCTCGCGGATGTCGCTCAGGATGCGGCAGAACAGGGCCGCCGGCAGCGAGGTGCGCTCCGGCTCCGGCCCCTCGCCGGTCTGGTGCAGGATTTCCAGGCCGCGTGTGGAAGCCAGGAGGCGGCGCAGGCCCTCGTTCTGGGCGAAGCGCGCGCGCAGCGCCCGCTCGACCAGCCGGTGGTGCTCGTCGGACCCGAACACGATCCGCGCCTCGCCCCAGTAGGCGTGGCGCTTGTCCGCCCCCTTGCCGCATTCCTTGGCCTCCCAGGCCGCCGAAGCGAAGGCGCGTTCGCGGGCCGGATGGCCCGGCGGGAACTTGATGCCCTGGATGAAGCCTTCCACGGAGGCCAGCGGCACGCCGTCCAGCTCGAAGGGCGACAGGCTGAAGTTGGACAGCGCGACGCCGCGCCAGTCGTCGGACGTGAATGCGACATTGATCGTCTTGCGGGTCATGCGGGACCTCCCATCAACAACAGATCGAAACCACCTGCGCCGGCTGCCGGCTGAGGCTGACGTAGACATGGCCGACGCCGCTGTCGAAGTAGGCGGCCTCGTGCCGGCCGAGCTCGACGGCCTCGCCGTTCTCGAACAGGATGCGCACCCGGCCGGACAGCACCATGACGAATTCCTGGCCCGGATGCCGGATGGTCTCCGAAAAATCGCGCGCCTCGCGCGCATTGATCAGCGCCACGAGCGGCTGCATCTTCTTGCCCGGGAACGCGCCGCACAGCACGCTGTATTCGTACTGGTCGGTCTCGTAGCGCTGCACGTCGGCGAAGCGGTCCTTGACGACCGTCGGGCTTCCGGCCGGGTCCGCTTCGAGCCGCGCGTCCGCCTGCATGAACAGGCGCGTCATGTCGATGTCCAGCGCGCGGCCGAGCTGCAGCACTTTTTCGTAGCTGAGGGCGATCTGCCCGCGCTCGGCCTTCGAGACGGTGGACACCGCCAGGCCGCTGCGCTGCGCCACCTGCTGCAGCGTCAGCCGCCGCTCCTTGCGCGCCGCGCGGATCCTGGCCCCGACCTCGTGCCGGCCCGCCAGCCCGGGGCTGGCGGCGGAGGCCGGCGGCGCGGCCGCGCCCGGAAGCACCTTGGAGAGGACCTGGACTGCGCGGGTTTTCTTGTTCGTCGGGCCGGGCATGATGGCGAAGGTTGCGATGCGCCCCGATCGGGCGCTTGCGACATTCTATGTCGATCCGGCGTCCGGCACCGGCGATGCGGCCTCAGGCGCGGGACGCGGCGCCGTCCCCGCGGCGCGCCACGCGCAGCCAGCCCACGAACGCCAGCGCCATCAGCACGAAGCCGATGTAGCCGTAGATCGGATACACGATCCCCACCAGCTGGATGAAGCCGATGAAGCTGCCCGCCAGCGCCAGCACGCCCGCCGCGACGGTGCCGACGCGGAACCTGCCGCTGTCGGCGGGCACGATGCGCGCCATGAAGGCATAGAGCATGCCGACCGCCGTGTTGAGGATCATGCCGAAGATCACCAGCGACATCAGGTGGCCGAGCCAGGGCGAGATCTGCGTGGCGATCGAGAGCATCGGCATGGGCATCCCGCCGATGGTGTCCATGCGCAGGTACATCGCCACGGCGATCAGCAGGATCAGGACGCCCAGCAGCAGCCCGCCCAGGACGCCGCCCCACAGCGCGGTCGCCCGCGACCGGGCCTGCCCGCCCATGATCACCAGGAACGGCATCCCCGCCACGATGTTGTAGGACACGTACAGCAGGGCCGCGACCAGCCACTGGCCGGCGCCGCGGGGCTGGGTCTGCGCGGCGGCCGCGAGCGCCTCGTGGCCGGCGTGCGGCGTCATCAGCACGTAGCCGGCCACCACGACCGTCATGAACATGAGGAACGGCGTGACGGCGCCGATGAAGGCGATCACGCTGCGGATGTCCAGGCACACGATCAGGATGGTGGCGACGGTGGCCAGCACGCTGCCCCAGACCTCCGGGATGCCCAGCCACTGATTCAGCAGCGAGCCGGCGCCGGCCAGCATCACCACGGTGATCGCGAACAGGAAGAACGTGATCAGCACGTCGAACACCAGGCCCAGGTGGCGGCCCAGCATGGCGTTGACGACTTCCTTGTGCGAATCCGCCGCCAGCCGCTGGCCCATGGTGGAGAACGCCATCGACAGCAGGGCGAAGAGCACGCCCGAGACCACGCAGCCGACCAGGCCGATGGCGCCGAAGCTGGCGAAGAACTGCAGGATTTCCTGCCCCGACGCGAATCCCGCGCCGATGATGACGCCGACGAACGCGCCCGCGATCCTGCAGACGTCCTTGAACGAATCCATGCCCTTGTCTCCCGATGGTCTAGTGATGCCAGTGATGATGGAATGAATCGGCGCGCCCGAGGCGCGGGCGCCCGGCGCTCGCGGCACCGGGCGGATTTCAGGTCCGGTCCGCGTCGAAGCGGCGTGGGCTCAGCCGGTCGGCGGCGACGCCCTGCCGCGCCAGGAATTCCGGCAGCGCCCGGCCCAGCAGCAGCGCGCAGGCGGCCGCCGACGCGCCCGCCGAAGTCTGGATGCCATAGCCGCCCTGCCCCGCCAGCCAGAAGAATCCCGGACGCCGCGGATCCCAGCCGATGACGAAATCGCCATCGGGGGCGAAGCTGCGCAGGCCGGCCCAGACATGCCGGGGCCGCCGGATGCGCAGGCTGGTGAGCGATTCGATCCGGTGGATGCCCAGGGCGATGTCGAGTTCCTCGGGCACGACGTCGTGCGGCGCGACCGGGTCCGCGTTGGCCGGCGAGCCCAGCAGCTGGCCCGCGTCGGGCTTGAAGTAGAAACTTTCATCGACGCCGATGACGGCCGGCCAGGCGGCGACGTCCACCCCCTCCGGCGCGGCGAACGTGAACGCGGAGCGGCGCCTGGGTTCGATCCCCAGCGTCCGCGCGCCGCACAGCGCCGCCACCGGATCGGCCCAGGCGCCGGCGGCATTCACCACGGCGCGCGCCCGCACGGCGTCGCCGCCGCCCAGCGTCAGCGTCCACACGCCAGCCTGCTCGTCGAGCGCGGCGGCGGCCAGTTCGGCGTCGCAGCGCAGGCGGGCCCCCTGCCGCGCCATGCCGCGCAGGAAGCCCTGGTGCAGCTCGGCCACGTCGATGTCGGTGGCGTCCACGTCGTGCACGGCGCCGACGAGCTTGTCCGCTTCGAGGCACGGCGCCACGGCCTTCGCCCGGGCCGCGTCGATCCGTTCGGCCCGCAGGCCCTCGCGCCGGTACATCGCCAGCGCGTCGTCCAGCAAACGCTCCTGCCCCGCCGTCCCGACGTACAGCACGCCGCGCGGATGCAGCAGGGGATGCGCGCAGAAGCCTTCCGGGGGCTGCTCGAAGAACGCGCGGCTGGCCCGCGTCAGGGCGCGGATCTGCTCCGTGCCGTAGCTTTCCATGAACATGGCCGCCGAACGGCCCGTGGAGTGATAACCAGGCTGGGACTCGCGCTCCAGCACCGCCACGGACGCCCCTTCCCGGGCCAGGCGGTAGGCGACGGAAGCCCCCGCCATGCCCGCGCCGACCACCGCGAAGTCGAACACCTCGTCGCTCATTGCCTGTATTCCATTTTTTCCGATAGGAAAATTATCTTATAGGAAAAAAATCCCGGATACCCTGGTTTACCCCCATCCGCGCTCAGGCGGCCGCCGCATGCCCCACGCCGGGCACGTTCCTCATCGGGCATGTCCCTCGCCGGCCACACGCCCCCTGCCGGCCGCACGCCCTCCGCCGGACGCGTGCCATCCCGGGTGCGTGCTACCGTATCTTCTTCACGGATTCCCTCCCCTTCATCCACGAGGCCCCGCATGCGCGCCCATACCGCCCGACTGGTCGACGACCGGATCCGGATCGAACCTCGAGACACGCCGATCCCCGGGCCCGGCGCGCAGCAGCTGCTGGTGCGCGTGCGCGCCGCCGGCCTGAACCGCGGCGAGCTCCTGGCGCTGCGCAAGCAGCCGCCCGGCGCCCCGGCCGTCCTGGGCATCGAGGCGGCTGGCGAGGTCGTGCGGGCCGGGGCCGATGCCGGCCCCTTCCAGGCCGGCGACCGCGTCATGGGGCGCTGCCGCGCCGCCTTCGCCGACTACGCGCTGCTGGACGCGCACGAGGCCATGGCCGTGCCCGAGCGCCTCTCCTGGATCCAGGCCGCCGCCCTCCCGATCGCCACCATGGTCGTGTACGACATGCTGATCGCCCAGGGCCGGCTGGCCGCGGGCGAATGGCTGCTGGTCACCGGAATCTCCTCGGGCGTGGGCGTGGCCGCCCTGCAGCTGGCCAAGGCGCTGGGCGCGCGGGTCATCGGCACCTCGGGCTCGGCGCGCAAGCTGGCGGACCTGGAACGCCTGGGCCTGGACGTGGGCCTGCACACCCGCGCCGCCGATTTCCACGACGCCGTGATGGCCGCCACCGGCGGCCGGGGCGCCGGCCTGGCCGTCAACATCGTCGGCGGCTCGGTGTTCGCGGAATGCGTCCGCTGCCTGGCCTTCGAGGGCCGGCTGGCCACGGTCGGCTACATGGACGGCGTGCTCGAAGGCCGGCTCGACCTCGCCGCCCTGCACGCCCGGCGCCTGACGGTCTTCGGCGTGTCCAGCAAGGGCTGCGGCCCCGAAGAGCGCCGGCGCATCGTCCGGGGCGTCGCCGAACAGGTCCTGCCGCTGGTCGCCGACGGCCGGCTCGTGCCCGCCATCGACCGGGTGTTTCCATTCGGCGAACTGGAAGCGGCCATCGCCCGCATGGAATCCGACGAGCAGCTGGGGAAGATCGTGGTGGGCGGGGAATAGCCCCACGGTCCGGCCCCGCCGCCGCACCGGGTCCGCACGGCCGCCCGCCTGCTGGCCGCCTACTGGATCAGCTGGTTGATCTCGATGATGGGCAGCATCACCGCCAGCACGATCACCAGCACCATGCCGCCCATGGCGAGGATCATCAGCGGTTCGAGCACGGCGGTGAAGGTCAGGGCGCGCCGCTCCAGGTCGGCGGCCAGCACGCCCGCGGCGCGATCCAGCATGGCGGGCAGCTCGCCGGTGCGCTCGCCGCTGGCGACCAGCTGGATCAGCAGCGGCGGGAAGACCTTCTGCGCCTGCAGCGCCTGGGCCAGGGAGCCGCCTTCGCGCACCCAGCGCAGGGCATCGGCCACGGCGGCCCGCAGCCTGCGGTTGCGCAGCGTGCGGCCCGAGGCCTCCAGGGCCTGCAGCAGGGGCACCCGGCTGCCCGTGAGGATGGCCAGCGTGGCGGCGAACCGGGCCACGTCCACGCCCTGCGCATAGCGCCCCAGCAGCGGCAGGCGCAGCACCCGGGCGTGCCAGGCCAGCCGGGCGGCGGGATGCCGCAGATGCAGGCGCCACAGGACGAAGCACAGCGCCAGCCCCGCCGCCACCGCCAGGCCCCAGTCCTGGATCCCGGCGCTCGCGGCCAGCAGCAGCCGCGTCAGCCAGGGCAGCGTCTGGCGCGCCTGGGTGAAGGCCCCCACCACCTGCGGCACCACGTAGCTCAGCAGGAAGACGACGATGGCCATCGACACCACGGTGACGATCCCGGGATAGATGAAGGCGGTCAGCACCTTGTTGCGCAGGGCGCCGCGCGCCTCGATGTAGTCGGCCAGCCGTTCGAGCACCCGGTCCAGATCGCCCGACTGCTCGCCGGCATCCACCAGCGCCCGGTAGACGTCGGGGAAATCGCGGGGATGGGCATCCAGGGCCTGTCCCAGACGCAGGCCGGCGCGCACATCGTCGCACACGGCCGTCAGCACGCGCACCACCTGCGCACGCTCGGCCTGCTCCAGCGTCGCGCGCAGCGCGGTCTCCAGCGGCAGGCGGGCCGCCAGCAGGCTGGCCAGCTGGCGCGTCAGCCAGCCCAGATCGGCGTCGCGCAGCCGCGCGCGGGCCTGCGCAATATCGGCGCCGCGCGCCGAAACGCGCGCCCGCGCCGCGTCGGCATTGGCGCTCGCCACGCAGGCGTGCGGCTCGATGTAGCCCTGGTGCGTCTGCTCGGTCCTGAAAGAGCGCTCGACGACGAAATCGGCATGGCCGAAACCGGCGTGGACATCGCCATGGCCGAACTGGCTGCGCTTGGTGACGTTGGACGGCTTGACCGGCTTTTCCTCGAGCCCTTCGGTGAAGACGGCGTCGTTGATGAGCGGGGCGCCGTGCTTCATCGCCTCGTCGACGTCGGTGACATGCGGCAGCACTTCGTAGTCGACCTCGATGAGCTTCAGCGCCTGCCGTGCCGTGCGGGCGTCGATGGCGGCGACGGCGGCCACCGCGTGGCCGTCATAGAGCGCCTTCTTGCGCGCCATGCAGTTGTCGAGGATGTCGTACATGGCGGCGTCGCCATTGGTGAAGTCGGGCAGGTCGGCCGCCGTGATGACCGCCTTGACGCCGGGCAGCTTCTCGGCTTTCGACGTGTCGATCTTCCTGATCCTGGCATGGGCGTGCGGGCTGCGCAGGATGCGCCCGACCAGCTGGCCGGCCCTGTTGAAATCG
>OFTX01000134.1_pt1 | contig 45681 bp, 31 predicted proteins | sample 1775051 | NCBI WGS metagenome assembly OFTX01 (sample SAMN08195772, study PRJEB24354) | sludge metagenome | isolation source: sludge from phenol fed wastewater aerobic bioreactor A | place: India: Nagpur | collected 2016-09-15 | reverse complement strand
GGCCGGCGTGCGCCCGGCATGGGCGAGCTCCAGGATTTGTTGTCGAAATGCCGCCGGATATGGCGGGCGGGTTCTGGGCATTGCGGACTCCTTTGATCCAAACGGTAAGGTGTCCGTGAAAAAGGGTCAACTTCACCCAGGTGCTCACCCAGTGCCTCGTCAAGTACGCCCTCAAGGAACTGCTGGACGAGAACAACGGCCGCGTCCAAAAGGCCGACGACATCCTCACCCTGACGGTGTGCGAGCCCGCCATGGGCAGCGCCGCCTTCTTGAACGAAGCCGTCAACCAGCTGGCAGAAAGCTACCTGGAGCGCAAACAGGCCGAGCTGAAACGCCGCATCCCGCACGACCAGTACCCGCAAGAGCTGCAAAAAGTGCGCATGTACCTGGCCGACCGCAACGTCTTCGGGGTGGACTTGAACCCCGTCGCCGTCGAGCTGGCCGAAGTCTCCCTCTGGCTCAACGCCATCTATGGCGAGCAGGACGAAGCCACCGGCCAGCCCCTGCCTGCCCGCGTGCCCTGGTTTGGCTACCAGCTCTTTGCCGGCAACAGCCTCATCGGCGCGCGCCACCAGGTGTTCAACGCCGCCGCTTTGACAAAAGGCGCCAAACCCGCCTGGCACGAAGAACCCCCACGCCGCGCCACCGCCGAGCAGCCGCGCCGCCCCGACGAAATCTGGCACTTTCTGCTGCCCGACCCCGGCATGGCCGCCTATGCCGACAAAGACGCCAAAAAGCTCTACGGCGCCGAATTCGCGCAGCTCAAAACCTGGCGCAAAGCCTTCTGCGCCCCCCTGGCCGCGCACGAAGTGGCCCGCCTGCAGCAGCTCAGCCAGCGCGTGGATGAACTGTGGGCCGAGCACGCCGCCGCCCTGGCCCGCGACCGCGAGCGCACCGAAGACCCGCTCACCGTCTGGCCCCACGGTTTACAAGCCAAATCGGCCTCCAGCGCAGATGAAGCAAGCGCGAGAAGCTATCAAAATAGTAGTCATGACGACGCGCCAGAGGCCAGCCGCCCCACCCGTATCACCCGCGTCAGCCGCGCGCAAAAAGAAGCCATCCGCCAGCAAGGCCTGCTCAATGAAGACGGCGACCTGGCCACGCCCTTTCGCCGCCTCAAACTCGTCATGGACTACTGGTGCGCCCTGTGGTTCTGGCCCATCACCCGTTGTGCCGACCTGCCCAGCCGCGAACAGTGGTGGATGGAAGTGGGCGCCATTCTGGAAGGCAACGTCATCGACGTCACGCCCCAGGCCAGCCTGGTTTTCAGTCAGCCCGCCATCGGCAGTGGCAAGCTGGTGTTCGGCGCGCGCGCGGCACCGGTGTTCCAGAAAGTGCAGCCCAGCTTCGAGGGCTTTGATGCCCAGCCCGAGCTGCAAGACGCAGGCAGCGCATCACGCGAAAGCGCCGCCGCCCTGCACGACAGGCTGGGCCAGCTGCGCATCAGCAAGCTGCGCCAGCACTTTGCCCGCGTGGCCGTGGTCGAGGCCATTGCCGAACAGCGCCGCTTCATGCACTGGGAGCTGTGCTTTGCCGACGTGCTGCTGGGCGCCGGGCGCAGCGGCGGCGGCGCGGCAAGCGCCGGGTTCGATGTGATTCTCGGCAACCCGCCCTGGCTGAAGGTGGAGTGGAACGAGGCCGGCATCCTCGGCGAGCGCAACCCCCAGTTCGCCATCCGCAAAATCAGCGCCAGTGATTTGGCCAAGCTGCGCGCCGAAGCCTTTGCCCAGTTCCCCGGCCTGCAAGCCGACTGGACGGCCGAGCTGCAAGAGGCCGAGGGCACGCAAAACTTCCTCAACGCCGTGCAGAACTACCCTGTTCTGAAGGGCGTGCAAACCAACCTCTACAAATGCTTTATGCCGCTGGCCTGGGGTTTGGGCGGCGTGCAGGGCGTGGCCGGGCTGCTGCACCCCGAAGGGCCGTATGACGACCCCAAGGGCGGCCACCTGCGCGAAGTGATGTATGCGCGGCTGCGGCGGCATTTCCAGTTTCAAAACCAGGAAATGCTGTTTCCGATTGGCCACCGCGTGAAATACAGCATCAACGTGTACGGCGGCGCGCAAGCCAGCCCGGGTTTTGACAATCTGGCCAATCTGTTTGTGCCCGCCACCGTCGATGCCTGCTACCAGCACGACGGCACCGGCTTGCCCGATGGCATCAAAAACGACAGCGGCCACTGGAACACCGCTGGCCACCGCGACCGCATCGTGCGCGTGGACGAGGCCGCGCTGGCCACCTTTGCCCAGCTCTACGACGAACCCGGCACCCCGGCCCGCCGCGCCCGCCTGCCCGCACTGCACGCCGGGGCCTTGGGCAGCGTGCTGGCCAAGCTGGCCGCCTACCCGCGCCGGTTGGCGGATGTGGGCGAGGGCTACGTCTCCACCGAGATGTGGCACGAAACCATGCAGCAGAAGGACGGCACCATCGCCCGCCGCCCCAGCACCGACCCCGGCTTTGCCGCCACGCCGCACGACTGGGTGCTGTCGGGCCCGCACTTCTTTGTCGCCAACCCGCATATGAAAACCCCGCGTGCGGTCTGTACCGAGAAGGGGCATTACGACAGCATCGACTTGCAAACCCTGCCCGACGACTACCTGCCGCGCACCAACTACCGCCCCATGCCCAACCGCGCCGAATACCTGCGCCGCACGCCGCGCGTCAGTTGGCTGGAGCCGGGCGAAACGCAGGGCAGGCCAGTGACGGAGTTTTTTAGGCATGTGCATCGGCGGGCAATCAGCACATCAATGGAGCGAACCTCTATTGGCATCCTGCTGCCGCCGGGTGTGGCGCACATAGACGGTGGTTTTTCAATTACTTTTCAAGAGCCACGAGAAATGGTGGCGTTCTCCAGCGCACTTGCGTCAGTACCGTTCGACTTCTTGATAAAGAGCACCGGCAAAGGTGATATGCGGGGGGACTTGGTTGACAAGGTTCCTTTGTTGCCGTCATTGCCAGCGATTTCGAGCCGTTACCTCGCTCTCAACTGCCTCACCACCCACTACGCCCCGCTGTGGGAGCAGGTCTATGACCTGGACTTTGCCGACCAGTGCTGGAGCCAGCCGGGCAACCCGCGCCTGCCGCACGACTTCTGGCCTGCCCTCACCAGCACCTGGACGCGCGATTGCGCCCTGCGCAGCGACTACGCCCGCCGCATGGCCCTGGTCGAAATCGACGTGCTGGTGGCTCAAGCCCTGGGCCTGACGCTGGACGAGCTGCTGCTCATCTACCGCGTGCAATTCCCCGTCATGCAGGGTTACGAGCGCGACACCTGGTACGACGCCACCGGCCGCATCGTCTTCACCAACAGCAAGGGCCTGGTGGGCGTGGGCCTGCCGCGCAAAGGCAGCCGTACCACGCCCAAAACCCGCATCACCACCCCCGACGGCAAAGTGCGCGAAGGCAACTTCGGCTGGGACGACCTCTGGACCTACGCCAGCGCAGACGCCGGCGACACCGAAGAAACCCAAAATCGCGGCGGCACACCCAAATACCCCGACGGCACCACCATCACCCAATGGCTCATGGACGACACCCTGCCCGGCGGCCCCCGCGAAGTGCAGCGCACCTACACCGCCCCCTTCGCCCGCGCCAGCCGCGAGGACGATTACCGCGTGGCGTGGGCGTTTTTTTCTGAAGGCGAGCATGAAACCCGGTGACAAGGTCCGCAAGAAAGCCAACCCCGGGCGGGTGGGTGTTTTGGGCAGCGAGGAGAGCGGGCCACCCAACCGGCGGCGCGTGCTGGTGACTTTTCTTGACAGCGGTGAAGAGGAGTTCGTGCTGCGCGACTCGCTGGAGGCCGTGGAGCAGCGTGCCCTGGGGCCGTATGAATTGATGCTGAGCGGCCGGTACGGGCGGGTGGCCGACTTGCGTGGGGCTATTACCTACCATCGGCTCAGCGGCAAGTTGGCCAATCTGATCTACAGCCTGAACACGACCTCGACACGCTTTTTGCCCTACCAGTTCAAGCCGGTGCTGCAATTTCTGGATTCGCCAAGCAGCGGCATTCTGATTGCTGATGAGGTGGGTCTGGGCAAGACCATCGAGGCAGGCCTGATCTGGACCGAATTGCGCGCGCGCCAGGATGCCCGGCGCTTACTGGTGGTGTGTCCGGCCATGCTGCGCGACAAGTGGAAGGCAGAGTTGTCCAACCGTTTCGGCGTGCAGGCAGAGAAGGTAGAGCGCGCCGGCGAATTGCTGGAACGCCTGCAGCAGGCACAGGCCCGCCCGCAGGACGGCTTTGCCTTGATCGCCAGCATGCAGGGGCTGAGGCCGCCATCGGGCTGGAACGATGTCGAAGAGCCCAGCCAGTCGGGGGCGGCGAGGCTGGCCCGGTTTCTGGACGAGTCGGAGCTGGAGGAACCTTTGTTCGACCTGGTGGTGATTGACGAGGCGCACTACCTGAAGAACCAGAACACCCAGACCCACCGGCTGGCGGCACTGCTCAGACCCGTGGCGCTGAGCATGGTGATGCTGTCGGCCACGCCCATCCAGTTGCGCAGCACCGATTTGTACAACCTGCTTCACCTGCTGGATGAAGACGCTTTTCCGTACGAGGGCATCTTCGACTGGTTGCTGCGCGCCAACGCGCCGGTGGTGCGCCTGCGCGACCGGGTCTTGGCCGGGCTGGTGGACGTGCAGGAATTTCAAGACACGCTGCGCGAGATTCATGCCTCCGAGCTGTTCCGTGGCAACCAGCAAATCCGCCATTTTCTGGACCACCCGCCCGACGGTGAACGCTTGCATGGCGCCAGAGGCCGGGCAGAACTGGCCGATCAGCTGGACCGGTTGAACCCGCTCAGCAAGGTCGTGACGCGCACGCTCAAACGCGATGTGGACGCGAATCGCGTGGTGCGTGATCCGCATGTCATCAAGGCCCGCATGAGTGAGGCTGAACGTGCGTTCTACGATTCTGTGACGGCCAAGGTGCGCGAGTTTTGTGCGCGGCTGGATGTTGCCGAGGGGTTCATGCTGACGATTCCGCAGCGCCAGATGGCCAGCTCGATGGCGGCCGCCTGCCAAGGCTGGCACGAGCGGCTGGGGGACTTTGGTGAGCCGGACGACGACGAGTTGCTGGCGGAGCTCGATGCCGATGATTTGGGGTCGCAGTCTGGATCGGACCGCCGCAACAGTGGCGGCCCCTTGTTGCGCGAGTTGGTGTCGATTGCCCGCACGGTGGGCGATGCCAAGGCACTGCGTCAGCAAGACAGCAAGTACCAGGAGCTGGTGCGCAGCCTGCGCGTGTACTGGAAAGACCACCCGGGACGCAAGGTGGTGCTCTTTTCTTTCTACAAGAAGACTTTGCACTACCTGGCGGACAGGCTGGCCGAGGACGGCATGAGCGCCGTCGTGCTGTACGGGGGCATGGACAAGGCTGCTGCGCTGGCGGCGTTTGAGGCCAGCGATGGCCCGAACATTCTGCTGTCGTCGGAAGTGGCATCGGAGGGCGTCGACCTGCAGTTCTCTAGCGTGCTGATCAATTACGACCTGCCCTGGAATCCGGCCAAGATCGAACAGCGGATCGGCCGCATCGACCGCATCGGCCAGGAGCAGCCGCGAATCCTGATCTGGAATTTTGTGTACGAGGACAGCGTGGACGACCGCGTCTGCGAGGCGCTGCTCAATCGCCTGGAAATTTTCAAGCGCGCGCTTGGGTCGATGGAGGCGCTGCTGGGGGAAGAGATTCGGACGCTCACCTACCGACTGCTTTCGCACCAGCTGACGCCAGAGCAGGAGCGCGATCGCATCGACCAGACATGCCTTGCCATTGAACAGGCCAGCCGACAGCAGGCTCAGCTGGAAGCCGAGGCGACGAACCTGATCGCCCATGGTGAATTCATCCAGAACAAGGTGAAAGCGGCCAATGAACTGGGACGCTACATCCTGGGCGACGATCTGTTGGCGTTCGTGGGCGATTTCCTGAGGTCGCACTATCCGGGAACCCGGGTGATCGCCGATGCCAAGCGGCCGGAATTTTTTCGCATCGAACTGTCAACGGACGCACGCGTCGAGTTCAGCGACTTTGTGCAACAGCACAGGCTGCAGGGGCGGACGGCGCTTCTGGCTTCGACCCCGCCGCTGACGCGCTTTGAGAACCGGCAGGGTCAATCCGAGCGCGGTGTTGAACGGATCACCCAGGAGCATCCCTTGGTGCGCTTCGTGTCGGACCGTCACGGCCGTGCTGGTGGAGCGGCCGTCTATCACCCGGTGGTGGCTGCTCAGCTGGAGATCCAGCTCGAAGGTGTGCTCCCCGGAATCTATGTGTTCGCCGTGGCGCGCTGGTCGGTGTCGGGTTCGAGGGAGGTTGAGCGACTGGAATACGTCGTGAAGCGACTGTCTGATGGAGAAGAGCTGGACGCCGACTTGTCGGAGGCCCTGGTCAATGCGATGGCGCTCAGGGGCGTCGATTGGTTTGGCGCCGGGGCGGATGTGGACGCCGAGACGGTCGCTTCCATGCAGGACGAGTGTCGCGCCATGCTGGAGGAAGGATTCCTCCGGTTCCGTGGCGCATACCAGCGGGAAGACGCTGACCGCATCGCGATGATGATCAAGTCGTTGCAGCAGCACCTGGATCGCAAACGCCGGAAGATCGCCGAACGGATTGCCGCCGCTCAACAATCTGGAGACAGCCGCCGCCAGAAGCTGATCCCTGCGCTCAGGGGCCAGATGGTAAAAGAGGAGGCGCGCATCGAGCAGCGCATTGCGGAGCTTCGACTGAAGGCGACGACAAAGTCGCAGGACAAGCTCGTTTCGTCGGGAATTCTGAAGGTGCGATGACCAGGAGGCGTGATAGATGCCATCGATGAGGGATGCGCTGTGGTCGGCGTTGGTAGCGGCAGGACAAGACCTGCCAGCGAGTGGTCCGATCGACAATCCCCCGGGCGTTGATGCTGCTCGGCCGGGACAAATTCGCAATGAGGATGACGCCGAGTCTGTCCAGGCCAGTCGAACGGATCCGGAGCTGAAACGGGGCCGCAAGGCGGTGTTGGCACGGACTTCGAGTGGGGAGGTCCGGGTGGTTCCCGTAACGTACGGGCCCTCGCAGCCTCGCAATCCGAAGCATCGGCACAAGGGGCCTAACAACAAGGTGGCGAAGCCGGCGCCTGCCTCGGTGCGTGTGCCGGACAAGGTGCATGTCGGCGCGCGACGTGAGGTGCTGGGTTCTGCACTGTCGCACACGGTTGCTCCACCGCCTACGGTCTCGACGTCGCTGCCTGTCTCAGCCCGTGTTGCCGAAGTGTTCCCGAACGCACGGTGTCTGGTTGAGCATTACCCCGATACGCCGCGGGCTGCGGCAAATCACGGAGGGACCCTGGACCCGATAGTTCAGCTGGCCCCGTCCGCGGCGGTGGACGTGCACGATGTGACCATCGGCCTGGATTTCGGCACGTCGACTGTCAAGGTGGTGGTGACCGACGCATCGCTGGAGCAGTCGCTCGCGGTGCCGCTGTGTGCGACCGACACTTTTGACGCCTATTTGTTGCCGAGTCGCGTGTATGAGCGTGGGGTGGAGCCAAACCTGGCGTCGGATGAGCGCGCGTATTCGCTCGTTGGCGGCACAGTGGTGCACCGTGATCTCAAGCTGGGTCTGCTGGGTCACCCCGATTCGCTGGCGCACCGGGAGCGTGTTGTCGCATTCTTCGCATTGGTGCTGCGCAGTGTGCGGGCCTGGCTGTTCAAGCGCAACGCGTCCGTGTATCGGCGGGCACGGATTGCCTGGCGGGTGGCGATTGGTCTGCCGTCCACCACGGTGCTCAACAACGTCATGGCGCCACTGCTGCAACGCATGGTTTGCGCGGCCTGGCATGTGGCGGGCCAACGGGGGGCGGTTACGTCCGGGCGAGTGCGCAGGGCGTTGCACGACAACCTAACGCCGGAAGCCCTTGATCTTGAGGTGAATGTGTTGCCCGAGATCGCGGCGCAGATATACGGCTTTGTGGTGTCGCAGCGATTTGACCGCAAGGCGGCCAACCGTTTTGTCATGGTCGACGTCGGCGCGGGCACCATCGACTCTGCACTGTTTCGGGTGCTGCCGCCCAAGCGGGGCATGTGGAGCTTCGAATTTTTTACCGCCGTTGTTCAACCATTGGGCGTTGCCAACCTGCATGCTCATCGGGTGAACTGGTGGGAGCGGATGCTGGCTGGCAATCCACAGGCGGCAGGCCTTCTCGAGCAACTTTCTGCTACCAAATTCGCCACGGACATGGAGCTTGCGCCGCCCGTCACCTATCGGGATTACTTCAAGGGCGTATCCGTCGACAAGATGCCGAGCCCGTCGTCGCCGGACGAAGAATTTTTCCAGCAGCAGGTGATGAATCAAGTGCGTGGTCAGACCATGTGGCGCGCCTGGAAGGAGTCGCTCCTGCCGAAGGAGGCTCTGACCGGCGTGCCCATTTTCGTCTGCGGCGGTGGTTCACGAATGCGGTTCTATGAGCGGATCAACGATGAGATTGGCCGCATGCCGGGGTGTACCTGGCTGAGTGCCGAACCGTGGCTGCTGGGCTTTCCGGAGGACCTTTTTTGCGAGAGTTCCGATCAGGCGTATTTCGACCGACTCTCTGTTGCGTATGGCCTTAGTCGACTGAATCTCGATAGCGTGATTCAGGCGCCGCCCATGCCAAGTATTGAGGTGGCTCAACAAGCCTGGTCCGACCGTTACATTGACAAGGACGCCTGCTGATGTGACGACATGCTCGGTCTTGGTTTCTGGCTGGCCGCGCTGAGGCGATAGAGCGTGAAGAATGCCGTGGACCTCGCAAGGCACTGTGGCATGGGTGTCCTTGTCTTTGGCATTTATTGCAGAAGAGTTGGAATCGCATTTCGATCATTGTTTTTCACTGTCGCCATGGACTGGTAGGTGCACAACGCTCATCTCGAATGAAAGTCACACTATTTGAAAAAAAGTAATGTGATTACTAAACTCCTGCACCCATGAGCCAATCCGATCACATCCTCGAGCTGGCCCGGCAGCTGCGCGTGCTGCGCGCGGCGGATGTGCGCGAGCATGGCTGGTCGCCGCAGCTTTTGATCCGGCTGCACCAGGCGGGCAGGCTGCAGCGGCTGGGGCGCGGTTTGTACGGGCTGCCCGACGCCGAGCTGACCGAGCACCAGACGCTGATCGAGGTGTGCCAGCGCGTGCCCAAGGCGGTGCTGTGCCTGCTGAGCGCGCTGCAGTGGCATGAGATCGGCACGCAACTGCCGCATCAGGTGTGGATTGCGCTGCCGGAGGGTACGCAGGCGCCAATGCCAGGCTACCCGCCGCTGCGCATCACGCGCCTGCGTGGGACCGCGTACAGCGAAGGTGTGCTGACGGTGACCAACCACGGCGCGCCGATCCGCGTGTACAGCGCCGCCAAGACGGTGACGGACTGCTTCAAGTTCCGCAACAAGATCGGGCTGGACGTGGCGCTGGAAGCGCTGAAAGATGCCTGGCGCAGCCGCAAGGTCACCATGGACGAGCTGAGCCACTTTGCCAAAATCAATCGCGTCGAGCGGGTCATGCAGCCCTACCTGGAGGCGGTGACGCAGTGAGCGCGAATCTCCCGGCGTCCATCCTGGCCCGGCTGCTGACGCTGGCCAAGCAGCGGGGCGACGACTACAGCCTGCTGCTCAACCGCTTCGCGATGGAGCGCCTGCTGGCTCGCATCAGCGTGTCCCGGCACGCCGAGCGCTTTTTGCTCAAGGGGGCGATGCTGTTTGCGCTGTGGTACGACGCGCCGCACCGCCCGACGCGCGATGCCGACCTGCTGGGCTTTGGCCCCGACGATGAGGCGAACCTGATGGCCACCTTCCGCGAAGTCGCCGCCATCGATCTGGGGGACGGCATCGTTTTCGACCCCGAATCGGTGAAGGTGCAGGCCATTCGCGAGGACAACAGCTACGGCGGCACACGCATCACGCTGGTGGCACGCATCGGCTCGGCGCGCTGCGCGCTGCAGATCGACGTGGGCTTTGGCGACGCGGTGACGCCGGGGCCGCTGACCGTGACGTATCCCACCTTGCTGGGCGACTTTCGGGCCCCGACGCTGCGGGTCTATCCGGTCTATACCGTGGTTGCCGAGAAGTACCAGGCCATGGTGATGCTGGGGCAGGCCAACAGCCGCATGAAGGATTTTTTCGACCTGGCGGTGATTGCGCGGCGCACGCAGCTGGATGGCGCCACGCTGGCTGCAGCCATTGCCGCCACGTTTGCCCGGCGCCAGACGGCACTGCCTATCGAGCGCCCATTGGCCTTGACCACGCAGTTCAGCGCAGACGCCGCCAAGCTGCGGCAGTGGCAGGCCTTTTTGAGCAAGAACCGCATCGACGCCGCCAGTCTGGGTGACACCGTTGCGTTGCTTCATGATCTGCTGTGGCCGCCGACGCAGGTGGCGGCCATCAGGAGTCAAGCGACGGCCACCTGGCACCCTGAATCCTTGCGCTGGGCCTGACGCGCGTGCCAGCCATGAACGCGCGCCAGCCGTACTGATAAAACCGCTTCTCATGCTCCCATCCCTGCTTGCCAACGATATCCACGCGGCGTTGAAACAGTTTCTGGTTTCCGCCTTCGAGCCCGCTGACGCTTTCCACCACGGCTTGATGCGCCGCTTTGTCGATGATGAGGCGGCCTGGCTGAAGGGCCCGTATGTGCAGGTGGGCCTGCCCTTCGAGGCGGGCCAAAGCGGCAGGGCGTTCTTTGAAGCGTTCGAGACCACGTACCCCGGCTTCCGTCATCAGGAGCAGGCCTGGGAGCGGCTGTTGAGTCAGCGCCAGGGTCTGAGCACCCTGGTGGCCACCGGCACGGGTAGCGGCAAGACGGAGTGCTTTTTGTACCCGGTGCTCGACCATTGCGCCCGTGCCCGGACCGCTGGCGAGGCGGGGGTGAAGGCGCTGGTCATCTACCCCATGAACGCCCTGGCCACCGACCAGGCACGGCGCATGGCCGCGCTGATTGCTCAGACGCCGGCGTTTGCCGGCCTGCGGGTCGGCCTGTACGTGGGCGGCGCCACCGGCAAACCCGGCGAAGGCATGTATATGACGCCCACCGGGGTGATCACCGACCGCGACACGCTGCGCAGGCAACCGCCCGACATCCTGCTGACCAACTACAAGATGCTGGACTACCTGATGCTGCGCCCGAAGGATCGCAAGCTGTGGGCCAGCAATACGCCGACCACCTTGCGTTATGTGGTGGTGGATGAGCTGCATACCTTCGACGGCGCGCAGGGCACCGACCTGGCGCTGCTTTTGCGCCGCCTGCGGGCGCGCCTGAAGGTCGACGCCAGCCACCTGATCTGCGCCGGCACTTCGGCCACGCTGGGGGGCACGTCCGACACGGCACCGCTGCGCGAGTACGCCCGCCAGGTGTTTGGGGTGCCGTTTGCACCCGAGTCGGTGGTGACGGAGAGCCGCCTGTCGGTCGACAGCTTTCTGGACAACGCCACGGTCGATCACATGTTCATCTGGCAACCCGGGCTGGATGAGGTGCTGGATGCGGCCGGGCACGATTCGCCGCAGGCTGCGGTGCGGGCGTGGTTCGGGGTGTTCTTTCCGGGGCTGCCGCAGCCGGCAGTCGATACCCATGTCAACGACACAGCGTGGCGCATGGCGCTTGGAAGTCAGCTCAAGAGCCACCAGCTGTTCGTGAACCTGCTGCGCATCATGAAGGGGGGCGTGGTCGGCTACCAGGCGCTCGAGGATGCCTTTGCCCGCAACATGCCGGCGGCGACCCGGGCCCAGGTGGCACGCGTGCTGGACGCGTTGCTGGTGCTGGTGGCCTGGGCGCTGCGGGAGGGCAATCAACCTCTGGTCATGCTGCGCGTTCAGCTTTGGGCCAGGGAGTTGCGGCGCATGGTGGCCAGGTTGTCCACCGATCCGGCCGAAGTGCGCCTGCGCAGCGAGCGCGATCTGCCCGGCGAGCGCGATGGCGTGTACCTGCCGCTGGTGCAGTGCAGCCAGTGCCGCACGACAGGCTGGCTGTCGCGCCTGGTGCCCGGCAGCAACAAACTGTCGACCAAGCTGGACGAGATCTACAACACCTGGTTTTCGCGCCGGCCCGAAGCGACCAGGCTGTACGCCGCGCAAAGCGTGACGAAGGCCCATGTGGAGGGCGTGAGCCAATTGGCCTGCGTGGCGTGCGGCAACATCCAGCAGGGCGGCGAATCGTGCCTGGCCTGCGCGCACCAGGAGCTGTTGCCGGTCTTTCGCGTCACGGCGCAGCGCACGAGCGTGACCGGCAACGCCCAGTACACCAGGCACGACGACACCTGCCCGAGCTGCGGCGAGCGCGGCCAGTTGCTGCTGCTGGGTGCGCGCAACGCCACCCTGGGCTCGCAGGTGGTGGAGGCCAGCTGGGCCAGCATCTTCAACGACGACAAGAAGCTGATCGCCTTCTCCGATTCGGTGCAGGATGCGGCGCATCGCGCGGGCTTCTTTGGCGCTCGCACCTGGCTGAACAACGTGCGCACGGCATGGGCCCATGTGCTGGACGAGCTTGGGGTGTCGCGCATGTCCTGGGCAGCGTTTTTGAAGCAGGCGGAGCAGCGATTCGACGCACCGGGGTCGGTGCTGAATCTGCCGCCGGCAACGCTGGTGGCCGAATTCATTGCGCCGAACATGACCTGGCAGCGCCACTGGTCGGTCGAGCTGCAGCAGAAAGGACACCTGCCGGCGGACTCGCGCCTGCCTCAGAGGGTCAAAAAGCGCGTGCTGTGGCAGTTGTTTGCCGACCTGACCTATCTGAGCCAACGCGGCCGGACGCTGGAGCGGGTCGGCAAACTCACCCTGAGCGTGCCCTGGACGCGGCTGGAGCCGGTCGCGGTTGGTTTGTTACCCGCGCTTCACGAACACTTCGGACTGCGGGGCCTGGACATTCGCGTTCTGACCCAGTGGCTTTGGGGCATGCTGACGCACATGCGGCGCCGTGGAGGCGTCATGCATGCCGAGTTCGGCACCTACGCCGCCGACGGCGATGTGTGGCACCTGGCCAAGGGCGGCGGCCGTGCTGAATGGATGCCCGCCATGGGCGACTACAGCCCGCACCCGGTCCTGCTCACGCTGGGAACGCGGCGCGGCTTCGACAAGCTGGGCGCCGGCCATCGGAAGAACTGGTATGACCGCTGGGCTGATGCCACCCTGGGCCAGCAGGTGCTGCTGCCGACAGGGGCGACGCCCGAGCTGTATCGCGCCGCGTTCGATGCCTTGCTCGCGGCTGGCATCCTGCTGAAAACCCCGCACCACCAGGGCGACACGCTGGCAATCAACCCGGACACCCTGCAGGTCGACACGGATGTGATCTTCATGACGACCAGGGGCAGCAAGCGCCGGCTGGTCGTGCCGCGCCAGGACGCCGAACAACTTCTTGGCATGCCTTGCCTGGATGCCGTCGAATCCCTGTATGAGCAGCTGATCCCCGACGCTGCGGACTGGTGGAGGAGCCGATTCAGTCGCGGCGATCTGCGACGCGTGATTGCCGCCGAGCATACGGGATTGCTCGCGCGGCCCGAACGCGAGGCCCTGGAAGAGCGCTTCAAGAGCAAGCGCCCCGAGCCCTGGTACGAGAACCTGCTTTCAGCGACACCCACGCTGGAGATGGGCGTGGACATCGGCGATCTGTCGTCGGTGCTGTTGTGTTCTGTGCCGCCGAGTCAGGCCAGCTTTCTGCAGCGCATGGGGCGGGCGGGCCGCCGCGACGGCAACGCGATGACGACCACGCTGGCCGATGGCAACAGCCCGCACGACCTCTACTTCTTCGCCGAGACCGAGGAAATGATGGCCGGCGAGGTGGCCCCGCCCGGCGTCTTCCTGCAAGCGGCTGAGGTGCTGCGCCGCCAGCTGTTTGCCTTCTGCATGGACGACTGGGTTTCCAGTCTCGGCAGCGACAGCGCCTTGCCCGACAAGACCTCGAGCGCGCTCGACGCCGTCGAACAAGCCAGGCTTGACCGCTTCCCGCACGTCTTCAGCGAGCATGTACTGACACACGAGCAGCGCCTGTTCGACAGCTTCGTCGACATGCTGGGCGCCGACATGGATGAGACCGTGCGTCAGCGCTTGCTGGACTTCATGCAGGGTCAGGGCGAAGCAGACGGCCTGCGAACCCGGTTGACGAAAGCCCTGGAGGAGCTTGTCGAAGAGCGCCGCACCTACAAGAAGCGCAAGGACGAGTTGGATGCGGCCAGGGGCAGGCTCCAGCAGCAGCCCCAGGACGAGGCGACGCAGGAAGAGATCAGCAAGCTGCAGCGCGAGCGAGGCAAGATGCTGGAGCTGATCGCCGAGATCAACGGCCGCGATCTGCTCAACACCCTGACCGATGCCGGCCTGATCCCCAACTACGCTTTCCCGGAAGCGGGTATTCAGCTGAAGTCGGTGCTGTGGCGCAAGCGCGCCAGCGACGACGTCCCGGGGCAGGGGGACTACGTGACGCTGGCGACGCAGAAGTACGAGCGTCCTGCGCACTCGGCCTTGTCGGAGTTCGCGCCGGAGAACCGCTTCTACGCCAACCAGCGGCGGGTGGAGGTGGACCAGATCAACATGAATCTGGCGCAGACCGAAGAGTGGCGCTTCTGCCCCAGCTGCCACCACATGCAGAACCTGGCCAAAGCGCCGGACGTGCATGCGACCTGCCCGCGGTGTGGCGACGGCATGTGGGCGGACGCCGGACAACGCCAAACGCTGTTGCGCTTTCGGCAGGCGATTGCCAACAGCAACGACACGGAAGTCCGCATCGACGACAGTTCCGAAGACCGTGAGCCGAAGTACTACGTGCGTCAGCTGATGGCGGACTTCGATCCGTCGAACATCCGCGAGGCATGGCAACTGCCGCTGGGTGGGGCGGCGTTCGGCTTCGAGTTCATTTCGCGCGTGACCTTCCGCGACGTCAATTTTGGCGAGCTGGCCAAAACTGGCGAGGTGTTCAAGGTGGCCGACAAGGAGGCGCAGCGCCCCGGCTTTCGTCTGTGCAGACATTGCGGCATGGTGCAAAAGCCACCACGAAGGAACGCGGAAGCCGGGGAGCAGACCCACAGCTTCGATTGCTCGAAGCGGGGCAGCAGCGATCCGGGCAACCTGCTGCAGTGCCTCTACCTGTACCGCGAATTCGAATCCGAAGCGCTGCGCATCCTGGTGCCTTACACGAAGAACGGGGTCGACGAGCGGGTGGTCCAGTCGTTCATGGCCGCGGTGCAGCTGGGCCTGAAGCGCCGCTTCGGCGGCAAGGTAGACCATCTGCGCATGGTGTTGCAGGACCAGCCCGGCAAGGACGGTGGGCCCCGCAAGCACTACGTGATGCTGTACGACTCGGTGCCGGGTGGCACGGGCTATCTGCACCAGTTGCTGGCGCACGATGCCGGTACGCTGGGCGATGTGTTGACAATGGCACTCGCGGCATTGAACGCCTGCCCTTGCAACGAGGATCCAGAGAAAGATGGCTGCTACCGCTGTCTCTATCAGTACCGCCTGGGCCGGAGCATGGAGCTGGTCTCGCGCAACACCGCCAGGGACGTGCTGTCCGACCTGGTGGGTTCGCTGGGCTCGATCGAGCGGGTGCCGACGATCTCTGACATCTACATCAATCCCAACTTCGACTCGGTCCTGGAGAGGCGGTTCATCGAAAGCCTGAAGAAGCTGGGCGGGGCCGCTGGTTTGCCGCCTATCAAGCTGGTGCAGGACATCGTGCATGGCAAATCGGGATTCATGCTGCAGGTTGGTGACCAGCGCTATCGCGTTCAATCCCAGGTGAGTCTGGGCGATGAGCATCAGGTCCAGGTGTGGAGCAAGCCCGACTTCGTGATCTGGCCCTGGGCTGCCACATCGCGGCGTCGCCCAGTAGCGGTGTTTTGCGATGGCTGGGCCTATCACAAGAGCACGATTCGCGAAGACGCCCTGAAACGCAGCGCAATCCTGGCAGCCGGGAGATTCTGGGTCTGGTCCATCACCCATCAGGATGTGTCAGCGGCGCTGGATGGCAAGCTGGATACCGACCTCGAGTCACCGTTGGTCGCGCTGTCCCGTCATGGCGGTGACCGTGCGTCACCGGGTGTGCCGAGAGCGCAGGAAAAAGCCTTCACGCAGCACGCCATCGCGCGACTGCTTCATTGGCTATCCATCAGCCCCGACGACGGTGACGCGGATCCGGCGGTGGTTGCGATGCAAGGCAACGCGGCATGGGCGACGTTCCTGATGGTTCCTTCGTCCGAAAACGACAAGCGCGCGGCGGTGGCGCAGCACGCCGCATGGCTGCCCCGCGTGCCGTTCTATATCCGGGAGCCGGGACCAGGCTTCGCCCACGTCATGTCGCGCCAGGACGCGCCGGTGAGCGTTGCGGGATGGTGGCCGATGATGCTGGCCAAGGGTTTGCCCGCCGCGGCAGGATGGTCGGCCCCGAGCGCGGTCGTGCTGGACGACGGCGACCAACCCGAGGCGGTGTTGCATTCGGCGTGGCGTCAGTGGCTGCATTTCTTCAATACCGCTCAGTTTCTGCCGGGCGCCCTGATGGCAAGCGCCGCTGGGCTGGATGCACATGACTATGACGCGCTGGGCCAGATCGGGCACGACCCGGCGACGTCGGGGATGCCTGCGCATGAGACCGCATTGGGCGGCGCGTGGCAACAGGTGCTCGAGCACTGCCTTGGCGGGATGTCGGATGGATTGCAGCAGCTGGCCAGTGCGGGTGCGTTGCCTCCCGCGGTGGGCATGGAGTTGGCAGATGACCGGGGCCAGGTCGTGGCAGACGCGGAGTTGTGTTGGGGTGCGGAGAAGCTTGCGCTGCTGCGAGCCGACCAGGCCGATCTGACCACCGTGTGGCTGGCCGCTGGCTGGAGCGTCGAGACGCTGGACGAGTCTTTGGCGTCGATAGGCGGCCAGCCATGGCAGAAGCGAATTGCCGAACGATTGGGACTCTCACTGAAGCAGAACAAGGAAGGATAACGAGATGAGCTTGAAGCCAAAGGTGGCGCTGTCGCAGGACTTCTTGCTGCAGCTGGCGAAACTGGCGGTCACCGTCCAGACCAAGGTCATGCGATGGGCAATCCTGTTTCAATCGGACCCGACCAGCGCCGGGATCAACTACGAGAGCATCCATGGCGCGCGCGACCCGAACCTGAAGTCGGTTCGCATTGATCGAGACTGGCGCGGGATCGTCTTCAAGCCATCTCAGGGCGACGTGTATGTGCTGCTTCACGTCGACCACCACGACCAGGCCTACCGGTGGGCGGAGAACCGCAAGCTGACGATCAATCCGGTCACGGGTGCCATGCAGCTGGTGACCTTGGAGAGCGTCAACGAGGAGGCGGCCGCTGCCAGGGCCCTGCCCGCCGCAGAGCCTGCAACCGCTGCTTCAGCTGAAACCGCAAGGCCATTGTTCAAGGCGCTGGATGATCGTGAGCTGATGAGCCTGGGTGTTCCAGAGGACCTGGTCGGATCGGTGCGCGACATTGCTTCCGAGACGCAGCTGGACGCCATGCAGGCGCGGTTGCCCGTGGAGGCCTATGAAGGCCTTTTCCTGGTGGCTGCCGGCGATACCGTGAACCAGGTTCTGGAGGCACGAGAAACACGCGTTGACAGGACGGTGGACACCGGTGACTTTGCCACGGCACTGGATACGCCGGAATCGCGATCACGGTTCGTCATCGTCGACGGTGACGAAGCCATGATCGCCATCATGAGCGCGCCTCTGGAGCAATGGCGTGTGTTTCTTCATCCGACGCAGACCAAGCTGGTAATCGGCGACCGGAGTGGTCCGGTCCGCGTGTTGGGCGGTGCAGGCACCGGCAAGACGGTGGTGGCCATGCACCGTGCGAAGTGGCTCGCCGAGCACCGAACACCGCCGGGCAGGAAGGTTCTATTCACGACTTTCACGCGCAACCTGGCAAACGATATCGAGCAGAACCTGAGGACGCTGTGCAGCAGCGAGACGCTGGCGCAGATCGAGGTCAGGAACCTGGACGCGTGGGTGCATGGCTTCATGCGCGCGCACAAGCTGGAGCATCGGATCGTTTACGACCGCAAGCAGGACGGCGCGCAGCAGGCATGGGAGGCTGCCATGGCTGTGCGGGATACCAGCCTGGATCTGCCAGACAATTTCTACCAGGAAGAGCTTGAGCAAGTTGTTCTTGCCCAGGGAATTCCCACACTGGATGGCTATCGGACGGCGCGGAGAACAGGTCGCGGCACCATCCTAAGCCGTGCCAGGCGCGACGCCATCTGGCCAGTGTTCGAAGAATATCGGGGCCAGCTCAGCTCCCGAAAGCTCAAGGAAGTCGATGACGCCTATCGTGAAGTGGCGGATTTGCTTGGCAGTGAGGCGAGCATGCCGGACTACAGCGCCGTCGTTATCGACGAGACGCAGGACTTCGGACCGCAGGCCTTGAAGCTGATCAGGGCGATGATCCCGGCCGGCACCAACGATCTGTTCTTCGTCGGTGACGGCCATCAGCGCATCTACAGCCGAAACCGCGCAGCCATGAGCAAGTGCGGTATCGAGATCAGGGGGCGCTCCAAGAAGCTGTACCTCAACTACCGCACCACCGACGAGATTCGCCGACGGGCCGTGGCGCTGCTCGAGGGCTGTGAAATCGATGACCTGGATGACGGCCATGACGAGAACCGGCGCTACAAGTCGCTGTCACACGGTCCAGTTCCCGAAATCGTCTCGGTCTCCGGCTTGGAGGGTGCTGCACAGGAAGCGATCGGATTCATCAAGAGCATACGGTCGGCAAGCTCCTCGCCAACATCACCGTCTTTCTGCGTCATCGCGTCGAGTGAAAAAAATCGGGAGGCGATGTCCACACAGCTAAAGAAATTGGGGTTCATCGGCGTGACCATCTCGGCACAGAGCAACCACTCCGACGCGCGTGATGTCATTCACTTCGCGACCATGCACCGTGCCAAGGGACTCGAATTCGACAACGTGATCGTCATTGCACCCGCCAGCTATCTGGGAGATGCAGAGGAAACGCAGAGTCAGCGCAGGCTGCTCTACGTTGCCTTGACGCGCGCCCGGTCGGGGGCGATGCTGGTCACCATCCCTTGATGAGGTCACTCCCGGCCAGGCACCTTAGCCCGGGCTGGTGTCGCGCACCCAGTTTTCCCATTGCAAGCCGGGGTAGTCGCGAAAGTCGGCTTCGTTGTTGGTGACGAGCACGGCACCGGCGGCGATGGCGTGCGCGGCGATGAGGCGGTCGAGCGCATCGCGGCGGCGCTCGCGCACGGCGGCACGCAGCACGCCGTAGACCTGGGCCGCGGTTTCGGCAAAAGGCAGTACGGGAATGCGCTGTGTGAGCAGGGCCAGCACCCGCGCATCGTGGTCGCGGTTGCGCGATTGCATTTCCAGCCCGGCGCACAGTTCGGCATAGGTGACGACGGACATCACCGCCTGCCCCTGGCGCAGGGCGGCCAGGCGCTGCAGCACCTGCTGCGGCTGGCGCTGGATGAGATGGATGCAGATGTTGGTGTCAAGCAGGTAGGGCATGGCGGGCGGGCGCTCAGTCCCAGTCGCGCTCGGCCTGCTCATGCGTCTCGCGCCCGGCGGCCATGAAGTCGGGACTGAAAGAGGCCAGGATTGCCGGCAGGTCGGCCAGGGTCTGCTCTTGTATGGGGCGAAGCACCAAGGTATTGCCGACGCGCTCGATCTCGATGTCTTGCGCGGGGTCGAGAAACGCCAGCTCTTTCGGGATTCGAACGGCCAGTGAGTTGCCGCTTTTGAAGATCCGGGTGTGCAGCATGGTGGGTATCCTTGGGTTTGTATATTCAGTATATACATCGAGTGTTGGAGCTGCAACGCCCGCAGGGTATAGACCTATCTCATGGGTGCTGAGCAGGCTGGATTCAATGGCGCACACTTCGATGCACAGGTAAGTATATGAGTTCATAATCCGTGCATGAACTCAGCTGACAAGGGCGCCCCTCCGGATGGGCCATCTCGTCACGCCCCTGGCAGCCCCAGCCGCTCTGGCCAACTGCCCGAGGGTGACGTGCGCCTGACGGCCAACATCCGCGCCGACCTGCACCTGGCCCTGAAGATCCGCGCCGCCCGCGAACGCACCACCATCGGCGAGCTGATCGAGGCGTGGGTGGAAGCCTGGAAGGAGGCCGATTGATGGCGGCCAAGAAGTCCAAGAGCTCGACGCCCACCGCGGCGTCCGCGGCCATCAGCGGCATTCTGGAAGGCGCCGAGACCAAGTCCCAGCAGCTGGCCCGGCTGGTCACCAACGCCTCTGGGGCCGCCGGCACCGTGCAGCAGTACGCCCGCGCTGGTGACGGCCTGGACTCGCTGGACCTGTTGGCCGAGCTCAGGCGAGCCGGTGATGAGGCTGTGGCCGGTGACCTGGGCCGCTACGAACGCATGCTGGCCAGCCAGGCGCTGACGCTCGACAGCATGTTTCACAACCTGGCCGAACGGGCCGGGCGCCAGCAGATGCTGCCCAGCATGGAGATGCTGCTGCGCTTGGCCCTCAAGGCCCAATCCCAGGCCCGGGCCACCGTGGAGGCGCTGGCGGCCATCAAGAACCCCGTGCCCTACATCCGGCAGGCCAACATCGCCCATGGGCATCAGCAGGTCAACAACGGCCAGGGCAGTGCTCGCGCGGAGAAACCCAAGACCGTGCCGAACAAACTATTGGAGGTTCACGATGGCGAACGGCTGGAGCGTGGAGCGCAGGCTGCGGCAAGCCGAGATGATCAGGAGCTGGCGGCCGTGGGAGCAATCGACAGGGCCCAGGACTGAAGACGGCAAGCAAGTGGTTGCGCGCAACGCCTGGAAGGGTGGACAGCGGCAGCAGCTGCGGGAGCTCTCGAGGGCGGTGAATGCGGAACTGGCGCTGATGCGGCAATTGACGAAGCGCGTCGACTGAACAAAGGCGGCTGTCTACCGTGGTGTCGAGCCGTTCGCACGCGCAGCGGCGCGGTGCGCCGCCATCCAGCGATGGCGTTCCAGCATGCGCGCACGGCCAGCGATGGCGCCAAGGCACGCGAACGGGTTGAGGCTGTTCATGGCTTGGGTCTCGGGTATTTGGTGGAAAAGTAGTCGAGCAGCTCCTGGCGCAGCTCAGGCGGGGTGTCCAGGCAGTCCTTGACCATCTGCTGGCGGGCGGCTGGGCTGTCGTTCCAGTGGTCGCAGGCGCGCATGGAGGCGGTGATCAGGTCGCCAGCGGTTAGCCAGGCACGTATCTCGGTACGGTGTGGGCGCAGGATGGGCAACCAGCGCTCCAACTGTCCGGGCGGTGCATTGACCTTCACCTTGTCGCCGTTCACGCGGAACGTGACGCCTTCGGACTTGGCCTGCTCGATCAATTCGGGGACGTTCACAGCTCACACCCTCCCTCGCCGGTCGGCTCCGAAGGTTCCTCAAGGCTCCGAAGATTCCGAAGGCTCCTACTTTTAAAACTGGAATCTTCGGAATCTTCGGCGGGGAATTCCGGTTCTGCCCCGCCGGGCAAGCGCCAGTACCATCCGGAAGCCATGCCGCCTTTCTTGCGGATCACGCCCATCTTCTTGGACAGGCTCCAAATCTGCTTCTTGCTGAAACCGGCGTCCCGCAGCGGCTTGCAGGCCACGTCGGCAGGTGTCCAGGAATCGCTCGCCAGCTCGCCCAGCAGCATGTCCTTGCCGTCGGCTTCGTCGGTGTCGGTGTCTGCATCCGGGTCGGTCAGCAGCTCGCGTGCCGTGCCCTCGACGGCCTTGCCCCAGCCGACACGCGATGCTTCGATCCCTTCGGCCACCTCGACTTGATCCAGGTGGTATTCAAACCCGCCATCGTCGGGGCCGATGTTGGACTTGGCGCGCGCCAGGATTCGGCCCGGCTCGCCGTCTTCGCCCTTGACCTTCGCGGCCACCAGCACCACGCGCGCCAGGGCGGTGAAGGCCACGCTGCCAATCACCCGTTGCGATGGATCGCCACCTTGCCCGCCCTTGGAAAAATGCGTGATGCCGATCAGGGCGCAGCGGCAGGCGGCGGCCAGGTCAACCAAGGGTTGCAGGCCACGGCGGGTTTCGGTGTTCTTGTGCGAGTCGCCCGTGACGGCTCCGACGATGGGGTCAACGATCAGTAGGTCAACGCTGCCAATCTGCTCGATGGTGCCGCGCAGCAAGTCCATATCGCGCGCCGGATCGAATGACCCGTCTTCGCCGGCGATGCGGGTGCCGCTGATGAAGTGAACCCGGTCCAGGTCGGCACCAGCGGCCAGCAGGCGCGGTGCAAGGGTGTCGGCGGGATCGTCTTCACCGGAATACATCAGCACGTTGCCGGGGGTGGTGCTGGTGCCATCCGGCCAGCGCCCGCCGATGGTGACGGTAGCGGCCAGGGACAACGCAATGGTGGTTTTGCCTTGACCTGGTGCACCGGCCAGCAGGTGCAGCTTGCCGCGCGCCAGCCAGCCGTCCCACAGCCAGGCCACCGGCTCGATACGCAGGTCAGATGCGCGGGTGATGATGATGGCGTCGGGCTCGGGCAGCTCGGGCAGCTCGGGCAGCTCGGGCAGCTCGGGCACGGCGCGCACCGGGGGTCGATAGTTCAGCGCGTCAAGGACGGCGGCGCTTCTTTCGAGTTGGGCGGTATTCATTCAAACAGTCCCTTCACGGCGTTGATGCGGCCAGCCGCTTGGAGCAGGCGCTTGAGGTCGTTGGCGGCCAGGGTGACGCCGTTGGCGACGTTGGCGGCGGCGATGGCAACGAGGGCGGACTCGCGGGCCAGCAGGTGCAGCGCGTCGCGTGCAGGAATCGGCGCAGGACGTGCCGGTGTCGGCTTGCCGTCGTCAACCCAGGCGCCCAGCGCCTTCGCGGCGGTCATGAAGTCGTCGCCGTGGGCGGCCATGTGATAGGCCAGCACGTCGCCACCACGGGCACCACAGTCGGCCATGCACACGAAAGCGCCGGTGCAGGTGTGGATGCGCATGCTGTCGCTGCCGCCGTGGAAGTTGCACGCGGTGGTGCGCCAATTGCCCTTGCGCTCTTTGAACTTCAGGCCGGCGCTGGCGTAGTAGTCCACCGGGTCGGGCAGGCGGGTGCGATCAAAACTCATTGCTCACCCCCCAGCACGGCTTTGATGCCTGCAACCGGCCAAGCCAGGCGGCCCTTGATGCGCACGGGGCGCAGCCCATCGGGCCAGGACTCAGCGCAGGCCCAGCCGCGAAGCGTCTGGGGGCGGCGGTTGAGGTAGTACGCAGCAGCGGCGGTATCAACCGACGGGCTGGTGACTGCCGCGAGCGGCGGGAACATGATGGGCTGTCCGCACGGCGATGCGTTTTCAGACAGCTTCTGCGCCACCACCTCGAAGAGGTTGCCCCCATTGCACTGCAATGAGGCCAGGGTCGCCGGCTTGATCAGCTTGAATGCCACGTCAATGTGCTTTCTGCCCCAGCGACTCGCGCCTCGCGACGTGCGAGGCCACCGGGCTGAGGGCAACGCCATTGCGCCAACCCCGTTTTTTGCCGAAGAACCCCGGGGTTCTGGAATCAAGCATTCATGCGGGTTTGCGGCCAATCACCCGTTTTTTTCAGGGTTCACCCCCGGGGTTCTGACGGCGTTTCAACACTCATCGAGGTAATCGGCTTCGTAGGTCCTCCAGGCCTCGAGCCAAGGCTTGAGCGTCGGCACAGTCTGGAACCTGGCCCTAACCTGGTTTTGTTTGGCGTACCCCTTGCGAACCAGCGCGCCACCAACGAGTACGGGATACCATTGCGTTTCTCTTACGCCTCGTTGGCCTGGGAGGGCGATGCATCCCTTCAGCCATTTCGGCTTGTTCCCGAGCTGCTTTTTCCATCGTTCATCGTCCGGGTACAAGCCCTTGAACGCGTGAGCAATGTCCGTGGTGCGTAGTGACTGGGGACCGCTCTGCTGAGAGGGTGAGGCGGCATTTGCTGGCAACTCATCGACTGGCTGAGCGGCGTCGCCGTCGATCGGGCGGGCACCGTTGATGAATACTCTTGCAGGCTGTTGTGTCGCGCCCCATCCGTTCAACCAGTCAATGTGGACGTAGCCTTCATTCAGTGCCGAACCATCCCGAAACTCCACTTCGTTGTGGTTGCTGTCCACTACTTGCAGTCGCCCTGATGCACCGGTTTGCATCTGCGCCGCCTCGGTGAGACGACGGGCATACCAGTCTTGCTCCATGGCTTGGTTCCAAGCTCGGCCAGTTGCCCTCTCAGTAGCTTGCTTGGTCACCACCCATGAGCCATCCGGCCAGAACTCACGTCGCATCGGTGGGAGTTGTTGCACGTCCGCCATGTCATACGCAAAAATGCGCTTCGCTTCGGTAGGCAGCAGGGGAGTCACAGACCACTCGTCCGAGCGTGTGAAGTCCTCAAGCTGCGCGTTCTGCGGTGGCGTGCACTCGAAGTATTGGCCTTCTTTCGTACCGTCGTCTCGCCAAATGACCACTTTCGTCAGATGGTCGCGGAACTGCTCATCGCCCGGGTACAAGGCGTCCGCGATCAGTCCCGGCAATTTGCCAAAGCGATAGTAGCCATCCTCCGATAGCGGCAGCGTGATCTCTTTGTTGACCGGTGGTGCCATGTGCGCGCCTCCTGGGTATGTCATATCGCGGGGATAGGCCCGCTGCTTTGCCTGGCATGGCTGATCGGGGCTGTTCGGTCGCGGTGATTGGGTGACCCGGCTGCTCTGAATTTGCACCACAGCGCGGGCGCCTACGACGTAGCGCTCCACTGAACGCAGGGTCAGCGCAGGGCCAATGGCTTTCATCGCGGGCGACGATGCTTCGCGTGGTGCTCATGCGGGCAGCAACATCGGCCCGCGTCAGACTGGTGCGCGTGCGCGCCGCAATCCACTCACGGGGCACCTCAGATTCAGGTTCTTGAGCGTTCTCATGCTTGAGCGTGACGTCTCACGTCCAACTGCAGGCCAGCTGCGCCCAGCACGGCCAGCAGCGTTTTGATGGTCGGGTTGCCCTTGGGCCCCAGCGCGCGGTAAAGGCTTTCGCGCGGGATGCCGGCTCGCTCGGCAACAGCGGCCATGCCTTGCGCCTCGGCAACGTGGCGCAGCGCGGCCAGCAGGGCGGCTTGCCCGCCGGGCTCGCCGGCTTCGTCCATGGCGGCGGCCAGGTAGTCGTTTGCAAAGTCCGGGTCGGTGCGCAGCAGTTCGACCACGGCCTCGTCGTGCGGGCGGCTTGCGGGTTGTTTTCTTGCGGTCATGACGTCCTTCTTTCGTGCCAGTCGCGCCAGCGCGCGATGGCAGCGGCAATGTCGGCGCGCTGGGTGCGCTTGTCGCCAGCGGCCAGCAGCAACAGCAGGCGCTTGCCGGCTTGGGCGTAATACACACGATAGCCCGGCCCCCAGTCGATGCGCAATTCCCAAACCCCGTCCCCCACAGACTTGCAGTCGCCAAAGTTGCCTGCAGCCATGCGCGAGACGCGAACAAGGATCCGCGCTCTTGCCTGTCTGTCGGTCAGTGCGGCCAGCCATTGCGCGTAGACATCTTGCCCATCCTGGTTCAGGTAGGTTTGCACTTCGAACATGCGCTGTCGTGAATTATACGTTACACGGCGGACCGTAGCGTGCCCGGCTGCCGGCTGGCATCGAAGAGCACGCCGGCCTGCTCCAAAATCCACGCCTCGAATCGTTCGTGGTGCAGGCGCAGCAAGTCCAAGGGGCGCACGGTGTAGTGCTTCTCAGCGGTGGCGCTGGGCTTGTGGCCTTGAATCTGCGCCACCACGCCCACAGGCAATTCAAGCCATTCGCTCAGGCTCTTGAACGAGCGGCGCAGGCCATGCAGTGTCAGGTGCTCGATTCCGGCGATGGCGCAGGCTTTGCTGTGCTGGCGGTGCGGGTAGCTCAGGGGCTTGTCGGTGGCCGAAAACACGTAGCGGCCACGCCGGGGGAGGCCGGCCAGCAGGTGGTGCACGTAGGGCGTGAGGGGAATCACGCGCTCGCCCTCCACCTTGTCGCGGATGGTCAGGCCGCGCCACTGCACGTTCAGGTCGTCCCAGCGCAAGCCCAGCAGCTCGCCGGGGCGCGCGCCAGTCAGCAGCAGGGTTTGCAGATAGGCCGATATTCCAGGGTTGCCGATGGCGCGCACGGCGGCGAACCAAACGGCCAATTGCTCGCGCAGCAGGGCGTCGGACTTCACGCCGGCTTTGCCCAGCGCTTCGCGGGCGCGGCGGCTCTTTGCCGGGTTTTGCGCTGGCACGATGGCCTTGAAGTCGGGATGCTCGGCGCACCAGCTCAGAAACGCGCGCAGCAGTCGCCAGGCCAGGCGGGCCGATGTAGGGCGGTGCTGGCCTTCGCGCTGCGCCCATGCCTCAATGGTTGCGGTGTCCAAGTCTTTCAGCGGCAGGGCCAGCAGCGGGTGCAGCGGCCCGGCCACGGTCAGGCCACCACGGAAGAGCTCGCCACCAGGGCGTGTCAATACAGCGTGGTCATGTGCGTGGCGCTCGCCCCAGTGTGAGGCGCGCTCGACAACATAGGCGGCCCATGCTTCGCCCACGGTCACGACCTGGGCAGCTGCGATGGCGCTCTTGGCTTCGCGCTCGGCATGCTGCTGGCGCTCTTGCTCGGCAGGATTGATGCCACCGTCGATCAACACGGCCAGGCGGCGCGCTTCGCTGCGGGCCTGCTCAATCGTCCAGGCGCGCACATCGCCGATGGTGCGGCGAATGGTTTGTCGATTTAGCTTTGCCTCGTACACAAACGACTTGTGCCCGGTGTTCGTGACGCGCACGCGCAGGCCCGGGGCTTTGGTGTCGCGCAAGAATGCCTGGGCTTTGACGTCGGTGCGGCAGGTCAGGCGGTCGATGGCGCCGGCCGTCAATTCGATCGCTTGGGCGGTGTCCGGAGTGTCGGTTTTCTTGGGGCGTGCCATCGTCGCTGGTTGAATCTGCAGGTAGTCCGTGTGCTTCCGTGTAGCCACAGTGTAGCCAAAAACCCCCTATTTCGCCGAATTCCAATCAACATTTTTGACTGTACGAATCACCAGTACGATTAATAACGTGTTGATTTATATATGTTATATCTACATTGATCAACACTCGCAAATGATGATTTCTACGGACTCTTAATCCGTTTGTCGTAGGTTCGACCCCTACAGGGCCCACCAAACCACTTGAAAAACCGTGCTGCGATGGTTCGCAGCACGGTTTTTTTCTTTGCAGGCCGATGTGAGGCGATGGCCCGAATCGGGCCCGCTTCTTGAGCCCGCCCCTCCCGATGCGTCCCGCCCGCCGTCCTATCGGGCTGGCTGCAGCAAAAAGCTCAGGCGTGGCGCTTCACCCAGTTGCGCAGCACCTCATTGGCGCGCGTCTGCCAGCCTGCTCCGGTTGCGCGCAGGCGCTGCACCGTGTCGATGTCCAGGCGTATGGTCACCTGCACCTTGCTGCCGCTGCCCAGACGGCGGCCTCGGCGTGCCTGCGGCTTGATTTCTTCCCATTGCGCGTCGGTGAACGGCCGTGCATCGGGGTCTGCCTGAGCGGCGGCGGTAATGGCGGCATCCTCCACGGCGGTCGGCAGGATGGTTCCGGGTTTAAGTTTCGGCATAGCGGGTCACCTCGCGGCGGTTGGCCTTCCTCAAGCTGATGATGCGGCGCTCCGTGGGTTTGCCTGCGGGGCGGTCGGTAAACACCACGGCCACGATGCGAAGTCCGATGTATCCCAGTGCCGCCATGCGCGGCTCGCCGTAATCGCGGCGCCGGTCGGGCCATATCAACGCGGTTTCCCATTCGAAGGCCGCCGCATCGGCAAGCGATACACCGTGTTTGGCCCGGTTGGCTTCATCCTTGTCCGGGTCGAACGTGATGTTCATGGGATTTATTGTAGTTGCGTTTATTTTCTTCGCAATGAATTTTTGTCGTTGCGTTATTGATGCGGATCGCCGTCAGCCATCATTCGCTTCCGGCAGCCTGCCTGGCCGCGCGCACCGGCTTGACCGAAGCCCCGCGCACCTCGATGCGCCGCTCGTCCTGCACCGCGCCGCGGGCGTCGCGCAGCTGCAGCACGTGCCGCCCGGGCCAGGGCAGCCACTGGGCTTGCGGGCCGCGGCCGACTTCGCGCGCGCCGATCCACCAGCGCAGCGCCTGCGGGTCGGCCGCGCCGGGGTCGGCCTGCAGCAGCAGGCGCTGGTTGGCGGGCGGGATGTCGGGGTCGAGCGCCAGGATGGCGCCGTCCTGCGGGCGGGTGATGCGCGCCGGCACGCGATCGGCGGCGTCGGCCGGTTTCAAGTCAAATGGGCCTGCAGCCGGCTCTGGATCTGCGCGAGCAGCTTCTGAATCGATAGTAAACACGGCCTGCTCGGTGCCGGCGATGAACCACTCGGGGCGCGCCGCCTCCAGGCCGTCGCCGAAGCGCACGCGGGTGTGGACCAGCCCGGGCGGCGGCGCGGGCGGGCGCGAGGGCGTGTGCTGGTGCAGCGCGCGCATCAGGCGGGCCCACACCGGCGCGGCGCCGCTGGTGCCGCTGACGTCCCACATCGGGCCGCCGGCGGCGTTGCCCACCCACACGCCGACGGTGTAGCGCTGCGAATAGCCCACGGCCCAGTTGTCGCGCATGTCCTTGCTGGTGCCGGTCTTGACGGCGCTCCAGAAGCGCGTGGCCAGGATGGAGTCGAGCCCGAAGGTGAGGGCGCGGGCGTTGCGGTCGGCCAGGATGTCGGAGGCGATGAAGGCGGCGCGCGGGTCGAGGGCCTGGTGGCAGCCCTCACCCCGGCCCTCTCCCGCAGGCGGGAGAGGGAGTGAATGGGCAGCGCCTGTGGCTTGGCCCACATCGCACCAGCGCCCGCCGTTGGCCAGCGCGCGGTAGGCGTTGGTCAGCTGCAGCAGGGTGACTTCGGCGCTGCCCAGCGCCAGGCTGTCGCCGTAGTAGTCGCCGCCCTGCGGCAGCGCGATGCCCAGCAGCCCCAGTTGCCGGTGAAAGGCGCGCGGCGACACCATGACGATGGTGCGCACCGCGGGCACGTTGAGCGAGGAGGCCAGCGCGCTGCGCACCGACACCCAACCCTTGAAGCTGAGGTCGTAGTTCTGCGGGATGTACAGGCCGCTGGCGGTTTGCAAATGCGCGGGCGAGTCGTGCAGCAGCGAGGCGGCCGTCAGGCGCCGCTCGGCGATGGCCTGGGCGTACAGCAGGGGCTTGAGCGTGCTGCCGGGCTGGCGCGGCGCGGTGACGGCGTCGACCTCGCCCGCGCGGCTGAGTTCGCCCGTGGAGCCGACCCAGGCCAGCACCTCGCCGCTGGCGTTGTCCAGCACCACAACCGCGCCGTCTTCGACGTGGCGCCCGCGCAGTTCCTTGATGTGCTGCTGCAGGCTTTGCAGCGCGATGCGCTGCAGCCGGGCGTCGAGGGTGCTGCGCAGGGCGACCGGCGCCGGCTGGCCCGCGGGCAGGGCGGCCAGCAGCCGGCGCGCGTAGTGCGGGGCGATGCCGTCCTGTGCCGGCCAGGCGCGGCGCGCCAGCGCCAGATCGGCCTGCATGTCCAGCGCCACGCAGTCGGTGGCCTGGCCGGGCCCGCGCATGGCCTTGAGCACACCGCAGGCGCGCTGCGCCACGCGCCCGGGGCTGGCGTTGGGCGCGCGCACCAGGGCGGCGGTGAGCGCCGCCTCGCTCTCGGTCAGGCCGTGCGGCGCCTTGGCGAACAGCGTGCGCGCCAGCGCGTCGATGCCCACCAGCTCGCCGCGCAAGGGCACCAGGTTGAGGTAGGCCTCCAGGATCTGGTCCTTGCGCCAGCTCGCCTCCAGCCGGGTGGCCATCAGCGCCTGGCCGATCTTCTGGCGCACGCTGCGCCCGCCCTGGCCCAGGCGCAGGTCTTCGTCCAGCAGACCGGCCAGCTGCATGGTCAGCGTGCTGGCGCCGCGCGTGCGGGTGTTCCACAAATTGGCCCAGGCGGCGCTGGTCACGGCGCGCCAGTCCACCCCGCTGTGCTCGTAGAAGCGCTGGTCCTCCGATAGCACCAGCGCGTGCTGCAGCGCCGGCGAGATGTCGGCCAGCGCCACCCAGGCGCCGCGGCGCACCTGGGCGTCGGTGCGCACGCGCTCGATCGGCTCGCCGTGGCGGTCCAGGATCAGCGTCTCCGAGAGCCGGTGCTCGGCGCGCACCGCCTCGAAGCTTTGCGCGTGCGCATGGCCCATGAAAGCCAGGACGCAGAGGACGCAAAAAAAACGCAGAGAACGCAAAAGAGACATCAATTCAATTGGGGTAAAACGGGAGTGACTGGGAGCACGGTGCATCAAACGCACGAGCCCCCTTTCATGAATTTTTTGCGTCCTTTGCGAGTCCTTTGCGTCCTCTGCGTTCGGCTGTTGGCAGTTACGGCTGCTTGACCTCGATCGCCGCATTGGGCGCTTCGCCGAACATCTCCGGCGCGTACAACGCCTCGACGCGGCTGGGCGGCATCTGAAAGTGGCCGGCGTTGTTCAGCCGCAGGGTGTATTCGACCTTGATGGTGCCCTTGGGCAGGTAGTCGTAATAGCTGCGGAAGGCCTCGAAGCTGCGCTCTTCGAACGCCGGCCAGCCCTGGCCTTCGCGCTTTTCGCCCTGGGTGGCGATGATGGAGTCGCGCCCCAGGCCGCTGCCCAGGATGGTGGCGCCGGCCGGGATCGGGTCGGTCACGGCCACCCAGGTCATGGGCGCGGCGGCGGTGACTTCCAGCGTCACGCGCACGATGTCGCCGCGGGTGTAGGCGCCATCGGCACCCGGACTGGCATTCGGGCCGGTGGCGTCGACCAGCGCCACGCTCTTGCGGATCTGGTAGCCCGCCGTGCGCGGCGCCAGCAGCGGCACCGCCGCCAGCGACTGCAGCGTCAGCCAGGGCTTGCCCGTGCCCTGGTGCGCCACCGTCAGCTCGCTGGTGCCGCCGGCAGGCCAGGGCAGGCTCAAGGTGTTGCCCACCAGCTGGCCGGGCAAGGCCGGCGTGCCCAGGCCGCGGCCCTGCTCGATGGTCTGGCCGGCCTTGAGCGCGTGGACGTTGCGCCAGTCCACTTGCTCGCTGTCGGTGCCCAGGCTGGCGCGGGTGATGCCGGCCACCGGCGTGGCTTCGTGCGTGCGCGAGAACTGGCGCAGCGCCAGCGAACCCCACAGGTTGGCGGTGGTGGTGCGCCAGGCGCCGTTGTTCTGCCGGCCGATGAAGCCCGTCACCAGGCGGCCCACGTCGCCGCGCCAGGCCGCATTGTCCATCACGGTCAGCAGCAGGCGCGCGGCGTTGACGTCGCCGCCGGCCATCAGCCACCACCACGCGTCGTTGGACTCGGTGCTGAAGACCAGACGCGTGCCCTGCACCGACAGGCGCGCGCGCAGCACCTGCATGGCCTCGGCCAGCTTGCGCGGCTGCTCGGGAATGGCCTTGACGCGGCGCAGCACGTTCACCCAGTCGATGACGGCGCTGGTGGGCCACTGGTTGGGCGTCAGCGTGACGCTGTCCAGCATGGCGGCGTTGGCCGCGCCGTAGCGCGACAGCGCCTCGATGGCGGCCAGCTTGCGCACGTCCAGGTCGGCGCGCGGCGACCAGTGCCTGCGCTCGATGCGGCCGGCCACGAAGTCGGCGAGGCCCTTGATCATCGCCTGGCGCGGCGCCTCGGGCAGGCGCCAGGCGGCATCCAGCCGCGCGGCCTCGTCGGTGGCGGCCAGCAGCCAAGCGGTCAGCGTGTCGCTGCCGCCGTGGGTGTCGCCGGCGCGCGGCGGAAAGTAGCTGGCCAGGCCGTCGCCGTCCAGGTAGGCCGGCAGCTGGGCCACGGTGCGCTGCCAGGCTTGCTCGTCGCCCATGCCGATGGCCTTGCTGGTCTGCTGCTCCAGGCAGGAATAGGGGTAGCGCGCCAGCCAGTCGCGGATGGCGGGCAGGCCGCCGGCCAGGCTGGGCTGCAGGGCCAGCTGCAGGCCGCCGCGCTTGGGCCCGCTGGCGGGCAGGGCGTCGGGCGGCGGCGCCACGGGCACGGTGAAGGCGCCGTCCAGCTGCACCAGCGTGGCCTGTTGCACGGCGAGCGGCACGGCCGGCACCACGCGCTGGCTGAGCTTGAGCGCGTCGCGCGCGCTGCCGTTCACATCGCGCGCCTGCACCACCCACAGCAGGGCCTCGGCGCGGGTGGCGGCCAGCTCGGGCGGGGCAGTGACGTCCCACTGCAGCTCGCGCGCCTCGCCGGCGGGTACGTCCACCGTCTGGGGCTTGAGCTCCAGCAGGGTGGCGCGCGGCGTCAGCTCGACCTTCATCGGTTGCGCCGTGGTGTTGCGCACGGTGAGCAGGGCGCTGAAGCGGTCGCCGGCGCGCACCAGCGGCGGCAGGCCGCTGATGATCTGCAGGTCCTGCGTGGTGCGCACGCTGGTCTGGCCGGTGCCGAACAGGCCCAGGCCCAGGTCGGCCACGGCGACGATCTGGAAGGTGGAGAGCGCGTCGTTCAGCGGCACCTCGATGTGCGCCTGGCCCTGCGCGTCGAGCGCGATGCGCGGCTGCCACAGCAGCAGGGTGTCGAGCAACTCGCGCGTGGGGTGGGCGCTGCCGCCGTCGCCGCCGGCCGGCACCGCCTTGCGGCCGTAGTGGCGCCGGCCGACGATTTCCATTTGCGCGGTGGCCGTCTGCACGCCCCAGGCGCGGCGCGTGAGCATGGCGTCCAGCAGGTCCCAGCTGCGGTTGGGCATCAGCTCCAGCAGTGCCTGGTCGACCGCGGCCAGCGCCACCTCGGCACCGGCGGCGGGGCTGCCGTCGGGGCGGCGAGCGGTGATCGTCACCTGGGCCTTGCCGCGCACCGGGTAGCTGGCCTGGTCGGCCTTGACCTCGACGGCCAGCTGGTGCCCGGCCGCGCCCAGCTTGAGCTCGGCCATGCCCAGGCGGAACGCGGGCTTGCTCAAATCGACCAGCGCGGTGGGCGGCACGTGGTCCTTGCTGTCGACCCAGAAGGCCTGCCACCAGGCGCGCGGCGCCTTGTAGCCCCAGGTGAAGAAGCTGTACCACGGCACCTCGTGCACGCGCCCGCGCAGCGCCAGCACGCTCACGTACACGTTGGGGCCCCAGTCGGGCTCGATCTTGAGCGCCACCGTGGGGTTCTTGCCCGTCAGCTCCAGCACCTCGGTGTGCAGGATGCCTTCGCGCTCGACCGCCACCAGGGCGGTGGCGTGGCGAAAGGGCATGCGCACCTGCAGCGTGGCCGTGTCGCCCGGCCGATAGGTCTTGCGCTCGGCCAGCACGTCCATGCGGTCGTCGTTGCGCCCGCCGAACCACAACTCGCCCTGGCCGCTGACCCACACCGAGGCGGCGGCGAGCGCGCTGCGGCCGTGCTCGTCGCGCGCGCTGGCCACCAGCTCGATCTCGCCGGGCTGCGTCAACTTGACGTTGCAGGCCAGCACCCCGTGCGGGCCGCTGGTGCCGGTGCAGACGGTGCCCAGGTCCTTGGTCTCGGTGTGGCTGTCGTAGGTGTAGAAGCCCCCCACCATGCGCTTGCGGCTGGTGAGCGTGGTGCGGGCGATGGCGCGCACGTCCAGCGGCACGCCGGCCTTGGGCTTGCCCTGCAGGTCGAGCGCCAGCACCTGTACCGGCGCGTCCTGGCGGGCGGCGGCCCAGCCCTCGGCCTTGATGCCGACGACGACGGCGGCCGGCCACAGCGTGCGCGTGGCGCGCAGGGTCTGCAACTCGCCGTTGGGGTCGGCATAGGTCGCTTCCAGCACCAGCTGGCGCGGCGCGGGCGCCGGCGCGATGGGTTCGACCACCACCTGGCCCAGGCCTTCGCGGCCCAGTGTGGCGGGCAGCTTGTCGGCCACCAGGTGGGTGTCGCTGTCGGGGGCGGCCTGGCCTTCGCCCTCGGCGGGGCGGGGCGGCTCGAAGCTGAAGGCGCCATAGTCGTCATAGGAGGGCGTGAAGCCGCGCGTCAGCGCCGACACGCGCACCGGCAGGTTGGCGGCCGCGCCGCCGCCCACGTAGCCGACCTGCACCTGCACCGGCACGCGGGTGGCGGCCACCAGCGGCGCGTCGTCGGCCGGGCCCACGCGGCCCTGCATGAGCGGCAGGCGAAATTCCTCGACGCGAAAACTGCCGCTGTCGAAGGACGGGCCGTCGTCGCCCGCGCCGCGCAGGCTGATGGCGTAGACGCCCAGCCGCGCCGCCTGCGGAATGGCGAACGTGCTTTCGGCGCTGCGCCCGCCAGTGGCGGTGGTGCGCCAGGCCAGCGGCTGGGTGTATTCCTGCCCGCTGCCCAGGTGGGTGATGACCAGGCGCGTCGGGTCCTGCTTGGGCAGGCCGAAGCCGGCCTGGGTCTCGGTGCGGATCAGGTGCTTCATCGACAGCGTTTCGCCCGCGCGCAGCAGGCTGCGGTCCAGCACCGTGTGGGCGCGCGTGTCGGGCGTGGGCTCGGCGCTGGTGGGCACGTTGAAGCGCCAGGGCTCGATGCCGCGCTGCCACGACGACCAGGTGAAGGCCATGTCGGCCACGCCGTGGTTCTGCGCCCGGGCGCTGACGAAATACGCCTGCTGGAAGTCGCCCAGCCAGTCGCCCTCGCGCGCGCAGCTGGGCGGGTTGGGCGACACGGCCTTGAAGTGCGCCAGGCCCTGCGCGTCGGTGCTGGCCTGGGCCACCGGCTTGCCGTGGCAGTCGCTGACCTGCACCGTGGCGCCGGCCACCGGCCGGCCCTGGTCCAGCGTGGTGACCCAGGCCAGCGCGTTCTCGCGCCCCAGCTTGAAGTGCACGGCCAGGTTGGTCACCAGCACGGCGGTGCGCACCACCATGGCGCGCTGCGCGCCGTAGGCCGGATCGAGCAGCGACTGGCCCAGCAAGGCGGAGCTGACTTCGAGCACGTGAAAGCCCGGCGCCAGCGGCACGCCGATGACCTCGAACGGGCGCTCGCCGGCCTTGGGTGCATCGGGCAGCGCGATGCTCTGCACGCCCGCCTGGCCGGCCAGCAGCGACACGGTGCGCGCCTCCACGCTGTCCTTGGTGTTGTCGCCCACGGGCGGCGGCAGCGGGCCCTTGACGTCGCGCGCCGCCTGTGCCCGCGGCACGAGGCGCTGCTCGTAGCGCTGCACCCGGGTGAACCAGGCGACGATGTCGGCGTCGGTCCTGGGCTGCAGGTCGTCCAGCTTCAGGTCCTTGGCCTGCAGAGCGGGCTCGACACGGCGCAGCGTGAGCGGCATCAGCGCCGGGCCGTCGGGGCCTTCGGCAAAGCGCTCGACGATGCCGAAGGGCGCGGCGGCGAACTTGGCCAGCGGCGGCAGCGCGCCGGTGGCGATCGCGAGCGGAAAGCTGTCGGCGTTGGCCAGCGGCCGGCCGCTGGCGTCCTTCAGCTCGGCCGGCAGGCTGAGCGTGAGCGTGGCGCGCTCGGGAAAGGGGCCGTCGAAGCGCAGGCGATCGAGCAGATCGTCGCCCGCGCCGCCCTCTGCCTCCTTGGGCGCGAACTCGGCCTTGTCCGTGCGCAGCCGCACGCCGCCCAGCAGCTTGCGCGCCACCGGCGCGCTGAAGCTCAGCTCGATCGGGCGGATCGGCATGCAGGCGGCCTGGGCGTTTTCGCGCTCGCAGCTGGTGCTGGCGGTGAAGGGCTCGCGCACCGTGAAGGCAAAGCGGCGCTCCACCCGGTTGGCGACGCCGCTGGGCGTGGCCACGCCGGCGCCGTAGACCAGCTGCACGCGCGTGGCGGGCGTCAGGCGCCGGTTGCAGGCCAAGGTCAGATAACGCTGCGGCGCCGCCTGCGCGGCCTTGTCCAGGTCCAGCGCCTTCAGGATGGCGGCGCGCGGCTCGCCCTCGATCAGGCGCACCGGCACGCGCTCGCCCAGGCCGTCGGCCACGCAGGCGATGTGGGCCTGCGCGCTCGCGGCCGTGGCCGCGCCGTTCAGGCGCAACACGAAGGCCTGCTCCTCCTCGATCGGCTGGTAGCTCTCGGGCCAGATGCGCTGCACGAACGGCCCGCCGGTATTGAATCGATAGCTGCTCGCGCCCGTCAATTCTGCGCCGGAAGGCGATTTGAACCCTGGAACGACGCTCAACTCGCAGCGCACGCCCGGCGGCAGGTCGGCGGCGAAGTCGTACACCCACTGGCGCGCGCCGACCCAGTGGCCCTGGCCGCGCGCCGCGCTGGCGTCGTCGCAGCGCACGGCGAGCGGCGCGGCGGCCTGCGCATCGCCGAAGCGCACCGCGTCGTGGTCGAACTTGACCGACACCTGGCGCACGCGCGCCACCTCGCCCTGGGGGCTGAGGGCGCTGATGCCGAGCGCCTGCGCCTGGATGGACGCCAGGCCGAGCAGCAGCGCCAGGGCGGCGCGCAGGTCCGGGCGGGGCGCTCGCGCCGTGCGTGCGGGTGAGAGGAAGGACATGCGGGGTTCCCGGGCCGGTTGAGCGCCCGAGGGTAGCAAACCCCGCAGGGTGGCCGATGCCGCCGGCCGGCCGCGTCAGTTGACGGTGACGTGCGCGTCCTTGACCAGCTTGGCGAACTTGTCGGTCTCGCTGCGGATTTCGCCGGCCATGTCCTCGCTGCTGTTGCCGATGGGGATGGCGCCGATGTCGGCCATGCGCTGGCCGAACTCGGGCGAGCGGATGATCTTGACCATCTCGGTGTTCAGACGCGCCACGATGTCCTTGGGCGTGGCGGCCGGCGCCAGCACGCCGAACCAGGTGCCGATGTTGAAGCCCTTGAGGCCGGCCTGGTCCAGCGTGGGCACGTCGGGCAGGGCGGCCGAACGGGTGGCGGTGGTGACGGCCAGCGGGCGCAGCTTGCCGGCCTTGATGTGCGGCAGCACCGGCGTGATGGTGTCGAAGGACATCAGGATCTGGCCGCCCAGCAGGTCGCTGGCCAGCGGGCCGCTGCCCTTGTAGGCCACGTGCGTCAGTGTGGTGCCGGTCTGCTGCTGGAACTGCATGCCGATCAGGTGCTGGGCCGTGCCGTTGCCGTTGGAGCCGAAGTTGGCGTGCTCGGGGTGGGCCTTGATGTAGCTCACCAGCTCGGTCAGGTTCTTCACCGGCGTGGCGGCGTTGACCACCAGCACGTTGGGCACCATGGCGATCATGGTGATGGGCGCCAGGTCGCGCTGAAAGTCGTAGGGCAGCTTGCTGTAGACGCTGGTGGCGATGGTGTGGTGCACGGCGCCGATCAGCAGGGTGTAGCCGTCGGGTTTGGCCTTGCTGACATAGTCGGCGCCGATGGTGGCGCCGGCGCCCGGCTTGCTCTCGACGATCACCGGCTGGCCCAGTGCGGCCGTCAGGCGCTCGCCCAGGGCGCGTGCCAGCACGTCGGTGGTGCCGCCGGCGGCAAAGGGCACGACCAGGGTGATCGGCCGGTTCGGCCAGGACTGGGCCCAGGCGCCGCCGGTGGCGGCAAGCGCCAGGGTGGCGGCGGCAGCGCGCGCCAGGGTGCGGCGCGACAGGCGAGTGGGGGTGACGGGCATGCTGGGGTCTCCGGGGTTGGAATGCTTGGCTGTGGTGGTGGGTCAGGCGACCTGGCGCTGCGGCACGTGGGCGAGCAGCTCGCACACGGCGGCCGTCACCTGCGCCGTGCTGGCCGTGCCGCCCAGGTCGCGCGTGTGCAGGCGGGGGGTGGCGGTGACTTGTTCGATGGCGTGCATCAGGCGCTGCGCGGCGGTGGCTTCGCCCAGGTGCTCCAGCAGCATCACGCAGCTCCAGAAGGTGCCGACCGGGTTGGCCACGCCCTGGCCCATGATGTCGAAGGCCGAGCCGTGGATGGGCTCGAACATGCTGGGGTAGCGGCGTTCGGGGTCGATGTTGCCGGTGGGCGCGATCCCCAGGCTGCCGGCCAGCGCGGCGGCCAGGTCGCTCAGGATGTCGGCGTGCAGGTTGGTGGCGACGATGGTGTCCAGCGTGGCCGGGCGGTTGACCATGCGCGCGGTCATGGCGTCCACCAGTTCCTTGTCCCAGCGCACGTCGGGGAACTCGCGCGCCACCTCGGCGGCGATCTCGTCCCACATCACCATCGCGTGGCGCTGGGCGTTGCTCTTGGTGACCACCGTCAGCAGCTTGCGCGGTCGCGACTGCGCAAGCTTGAAGGCGAAGCGCAGGATGCGCTCGACCCCCACGCGGGTCATGATCGAGACGTCGGTGGCGGCCTCGATCGGATGGCCTTGGTGCACGCGTCCGCCCACGCCGGAATACTCGCCCTCGGAGTTCTCGCGCACGATCACCCAGTCCAAATCCTGCGGGCCGCAGCGCTTGAGCGGCGCGTCGATGCCGGGCAGGATGCGCGTGGGCCGCACGTTGGCGTACTGGTCGAAGCCCTGGCAGATCTTCAGGCGCAGGCCCCACAGCGTGACGTGGTCGGGAATGTGCGGATCGCCGGCCGAGCCGAACAGGATGGCGTCCTTGTCGCGCAGGGCGTCCAGGCCGTCCGCGGGCATCATCACGCCGTGGCGGCGGAAATGATCGCCGCCCCAGTCGAAGGATTCGAACTCGAAGCGAAAGCCGGCGCCGCCGTCGGCCAGCGCCTGCAACACCTGTTGGCCGGCGGGGATCACTTCCTGGCCGATGCCGTCGCCGGGGATGGCGGCGATGCGGTAAGTCTTCATGGGGGTTCCTGTCGGGATGGCTGGCGACGCAGCGATGGGCCGAGTCTAGGCAGCGCAGGCCGGGCTGGCGCGCGCCTGTGGTGAAATCATTGTTCACTTCAAGTTAACAGTGAACGCCATGAACCAAGCCATCCAGCCGGCCGACCTGGGCTTTTTCTCGACCCTGGCCAGCGCCGGCAGCCTGAGCGCGGCCGCGCGCGAGCTGGGCGTCAGCACGCCGGCCGTGAGCAAGCACCTGGCGGCCATGGAGGCGCGCCTGGGCGTGCCGCTGGTGCGCCGCACCACGCGGCGCATGAGCCTGACGGCCGAGGGCGAGCGCTACCTGGTGCAGGCGCGCCGCATCCTGGCCGACATCGACGCCCTGCACCACAGCCTGGGCGCGGCGCGCGAGACGCCCAGCGGCCTGCTGCGCGTGAACGCCACGCTGGGCTTCGGGCGCAGCCACGTGGCGCCGCTGGTGTCGCGCTTCGCGCGCCGCTATCCGCAGGTGCAGGTGCAGTTGCAACTGTCGGTCAGCCCGCCGCCGCTGTCGGACAACGCGTTCGATGTCTGCGTGCGCTTCGGCAGCCCGCCCGACGCCCGCGTGCTGGCGCGCCGGCTGGCGTCCAACCGGCGCCTGCTGTGCGCCGCGCCCGCCTATCTGGCGCGGCGCGGCATGCCGGCCAGCGTGGAGGAGCTGGTGCGCCACGACTGCATCGGCATTCGCCAGGGCGACGAAGCCTATGGCCTGTGGCGCCTGGCGACGGCGCGTGGGCGGGCGCAGGCCGTCAAGATCGGCGGGCCGCTGACCACCAACGACGGCGGCGTGGCGGTGAACTGGGCGCTGGAAGGCCACGGCATCCTGCTGCGCGCCGAGTGGGACATCCGGGCCTATCTGCGCAGCGGCCGGCTGGTGGCCGTGCTGCCGCAGTACCGCTCGCCCGATGCCGACATCTACGCGGTCTATCCGCCCGGCCAGCAGCTGACGGCGCGGGTGCGGGTCTTCGTCGATTTTCTGGCGGCGGCGTTCGCGCGCCACGGCGTGCCGGCGCGCGGCGAGTGAACGGGCGAGCCGCTCAGGGCCGGGGCTCGCCCACCAGGCGCGCGCGGTGGCGCGCGATCTGGTGGCGCACCTGGGCCGGCGCGGTGCCGCCCAGGGTGTTGCGCGCGTTCAGGCTGCCGCGCAGCGACAGCACGTCGAACACGTCTTTTTCGATGGCCGGGTGAAAGCCCTGCAGCGTGGCCAGCGGCAGCTCGGACAGGTCGCAACCATGCGCCTGCGCGGCCTTGACGGCATGCGCCACGGTCTCGTGCGCGTCACGAAAGGGCAGGCCCTTCTTGACCAGGTAGTCCGCCAGGTCGGTGGCCGTGGCGTAGCCCTTTTGCGCGGCGGCTTCCATGGCGGCGGCGTTGACGCTGATGCCGCCCTCCTTGGCGCCGGTGGCGGCGTTCGGCTGCCCGCCGATCATCTCGGTGAAGATGCGCAGCGTGTCGCGCAGCGTGTCCACGGTGTCGAACAGCGGCTCCTTGTCCTCCTGGTTGTCCTTGTTGTAGGCCAGAGGCTGGCCCTTCATCAGCGTGATCAGGCCCATCAGGTGGCCGACCACGCGGCCGGTCTTGCCGCGCGCCAGCTCGGGCACGTCGGGGTTCTTCTTCTGCGGCATGATCGACGAGCCGGTGGTGAAGCGGTCGGCGATGCGGATGAAACCGTAGTTCTGGCTCATCCACAAAATCAGCTCTTCGCTCAGGCGGCTGACGTGCACCATCACCAGGCTGGCGGCGGCCGTGAACTCGATGGCGAAGTCGCGGTCGCTCACCGCGTCCAGGCTGTTCTGGCACACGCCGTCCATGCCCAGGGTGCGCGCCACGCGCTCGCGGTCCAGCGGGTAGGTGGTGCCGGCCAGCGCCGCGGCGCCCAGCGGCAGTTGGTTGACGCGCTGGCGCACGTCGCCCAGGCGCTCCTCGTCGCGGCCGAACATCTCGGTGTAGGCCAGCAGGTGGTGCGCGAAGCTGACCGGCTGCGCCACCTGCAGGTGGGTGAAGCCGGGCAGGATGACCTCGACGTTGCGCTCGGCCACCTCGATCAGCGCCAGCTGCAGCTCGCGCAGCAGCGCGCGGATGGCGTCGATCTCGCCGCGCAGCCACAGGCGGATGTCGGTGGCCACCTGGTCGTTGCGGCTGCGCCCGGTGTGCAGGCGCTTGCCGGCGTCGCCCACCAGCTGCGTCAGGCGCGCCTCGATGTTCAGGTGCACGTCCTCCAGCGCCAGCTTCCAGTCGAACGTGCCGCTCTCGATTTCGGAGCTGATGGCGCTCATTCCGCGCTGGATGGCGGCATGATCGTCTTTTGAAATGATGCCCTGCGCGGCCAGCATCTCGGCGTGCGCCAGGCTGCCGGCGATGTCGGCCGCGGCCAGGCGCCGGTCGAAGAACACGCTGGCGGTGTAGCGCTGCACCAGCTCGCTCATGGGCTCGGAAAACAGGGCCGACCAGGCCTGGGACTTGGTGTCGAGTTGGTTGCTGGACATGGCGGGTGGGAAAGAGTTGCGGCCACGCATCGGCGCGGCATGAACGGCGGCGGGCGCCCGATGAAAGGCGCCTGCAGCGCCCTACACTGGGCGAGCCCATGAAGGATTCGCAAATTCTATCGACCCTGACCGAGCGCTGGCTGCCGCCGGCGCCGCCGCCGCCCGCGCCGGTGCTGGTGTTCGACGCCTGCGAGGTGGGCGTGATCCTGCGCGCCGTGCTGTACGTGGAGGCGGTGCTGGCGGTGGCGCTGATGTATGGCGCCGCCTCGCTGGCCGACTGGCTGGGCAGTGTGGCGGTGCTGACGGGCGCGGCGCTGCCGGCCACCTTGCTGTGGCTGGTGATCGGCTGCGCGCTCAAGCGCCCGCTGGCGCGCCTGCGGCCGGCCGCGCAGCTGAGCGCCGGCGTGGCGCTGGGCGCGCTGGGCGGGGTGTACGCGGCCGGCACCATGGCGCTCACGGGCCTGGTCGCGCAGCCGGCCTGGCTGGCCGCCGCCTGCACCGGCGCGCTGCTGGCCGCGGGCCTGGTGGCGGGGCTGATGTGGCGCGCGCGCGGGCGCATGCCGGCGGCCACCACGGCGCGCCTGGCCGAGCTGCAGGCGCGCATCCGCCCGCACTTTCTGTTCAACGCGCTCAATTCGGCCATGGCCCTGGTGCGCGAGGCGCCCGCCCAGGCCGAGGAGGTGCTGGCCGACCTGGCGGATTTGTTTCGCCACGCGCTGGCCGACCAGCACGGCGCCTCCAGCGTGGCGCAGGAGATCGAGTTGGCGCGCCGCTATCTGGCCATCGAGCAGGTGCGCTTTGGCGAGCGCCTGAAGGTGGAGTGGGCGCTGGACCCGCGCGTGGGCGCGGCGCAGTTGCCGCCGCTGATCCTGCAGCCGCTGGTGGAAAACGCCGTCATCCACGGCGTGGAGCCCAGCGCCCAGGGCGCGCGGCTGCGCGTCTCCACCCAGCTGCGCGGCGCCATGGCGCTGATCAAGATCACCAACACCGTGCCGGCCGGGCAGGGCGAGAGCGGCCACGGCATGGCGCTGACCAATGTGCGCGACCGGCTGCGCCTGCTGCACGACCTGCAGGGCAGCTTTCGCACCGCGCTGGTCGACGGCGTGTACCAGGCGCGCATCGAGATCCCGATGCCGCGCGGGGGCAGCGCATGACCCTGCGCGTGCTGATCGTCGACGACGAGCCGCTGGCGCGCTCGCGCCTGCGCAGCCTGCTGGGCGACTGCCGCGCGCCGGCCGCGCTGGTGGTGGGCGAGGCGGCCAATGCGGCCGACGCCATGGCGCTGCTGGCGCACCAGCGCTTCGACCTCGCGCTGCTGGACATCCACCTGCCCGGCGCCGACGGCATGCAGCTGGCGCAGGCGCTGCGCGCGCTGGAGCAGCCGCCGGCGGTGGTGTTCGTCACCGCGCACAGCGAATACGCGGTGCACGCCTTCGAGATCGAGGCGCTGGACTACCTGACCAAGCCGGTGCGGCTGGAGCGCTTGCAGGCCGCGCTTCAAAAAGCAGAGCGCCTCGCGCAGAATGGACGGGCGCCAGAGGCCGATTTGGCTTCAGACGCGCTGCTGATCACCGAGCGCGGCCGCACCCTGCGCGTGCCGCTGGCCGAGGTGCTGTACCTGCGCGCCGAGCTCAAGTACGTCACGGTGCGCACGGCCGCCGCCAGTCATCTGCTGGACGGCAGCCTGAGCCAGCTGGAAGAGCGCTGGGGCGAGCGCTTCGTGCGCATCCACCGCAACGCGCTGGTGGCGCGCGCGGCCATGCGCGCGCTGGTGCGTCACGTGGATGCCGACGAGGGCGAGGGCTGGGCCGTGCAACTGGCCGGGGTGGACGAGGCGCTGGCCGTGTCGCGCCGCCAGCTGGCGGCGGTGCGCGCGGCACTGGGGCAGTGAGCGCGGCGCCGGGGGCAGTGAGCGCGGCGCCGGGGGCGTTCTTGTAGCATCCCCATCCATGTCCCTGAAGATCACCATCGCCACCCGAGAAAGCCGCCTGGCCCTGTGGCAGGCCGAGCACGTCAAGGCGCTGCTGCAGCAGCGCGGCCACCAAGTCACCCTGCTGGGCATGACCACCCGCGGCGACCAGATCCTGGATCGCAGCCTGTCCAAGGTGGGTGGCAAGGGCCTGTTCGTGAAGGAGCTCGAAACCGCGCTGGAAGAAGGCCGCGCCGACATCGCCGTGCACTCGCTGAAAGACGTGCCGATGGATTTGCCGCCGGGCTTCGCGCTGGCCGGCGTGATGGCGCGCGAAGACCCGCGCGACGCCTGGGTGTCGTCGCAATACGGCCGGCTGGAGGATTTGCCCGCGGGCGCGGTGGTCGGCACCTCCAGCCTGCGCCGCAGCGTGCTGCTGCGCGCGCTGCGCCCCGATCTGCGCATCGAGCCGCTGCGCGGCAACCTGGACACGCGCCTGCGCAAGCTGGACGAAGGCCAGTACGCCGGCATCGTGCTGGCGGCGGCGGGCCTGAAGCGCCTGGGCCTGGCCGCGCGCATCCGCCACGTGTTCGACACCGAGCAGATGCTGCCGGCCGCGGGGCAGGGCGCGCTGGGCATCGAGACGCGTGCCGGCCGCGCCGAGCTGGCGCAGGCGCTGGCGCCGCTGGCCGACGCCGCCACCACCTTGTGCACCGCCGCCGAGCGCGCCGTCAGCCGCGCCATGGGTGGCAGCTGCTCGATGCCGCTGGCGGCGCACGCCACGCTGGAGGGCGCACCGATGCTGTTGCGCGCCGCCTGGGGCGACCCCGAGGGCGCGCCCGGCCTGGTGCGCGCCAGCGAGCGCGCCGACGTGCGCACGCCCGAGCAGGCCGAGGCCCTGGGCCAGCGCGTGGCCGCTGCGCTGCGCGCCGGCGGCGCGCACTGAGTCGGACGTTTCCCGCATGCCCGCCCCGCGCGTGCTCGTCACCCGCCCGGCCGCCGCCGCCGCGGCCTGGGTGGCGCAACTGGCGCGCCACGGCATCGCCGCCGAGGCGCTGCCGCTGATCGAGATCCTGCCCGAACCGCTCACGGGCAGCCTGGCGCAGGCGCGCCGGCAGCTGTCCCGCTACGCCGCCGTCATGTTCGTCAGCGGCAACGCCGTCACCAGCTTATTGGGGTCAGATCACATTTATTTTGATAAATCGGGGTCAGATCACGATTATTTTGAACAAAACTCGGCTGCAGTGCCGACGGATCAAGCGCAAGCAGCTATTGAAACCAGAGCGTGGTCGCCCGGCCCGGGCACCACGCAGGCGCTGCTGGCCGCCGGCTGGCCGCGGGCGCGCATCGACGAGCCGGCGGCGGATGCCGCCCAGTTCGACTCCGAAGCCCTGTGGGCGCAGGTGGCGCCGCAGGTGCGCGCCGGCCTGCGCGTGCTGATCGTGCGCGGGGGCGACGCCGCCGGCCGCCTGGCCGGGCGCGACTGGCTGGCCCAACGGCTGCAGCAGGCCGGGGCGCAGGTCGATCAGCTGCTGGCCTATCGGCGCGCCGCGCCGGTGCTGGCGGCGGCCGCGCGCTCGCGCGCGCTGGCGGCGGCCGCCGACGGCACGCTGTGGCTGTTCAGCAGCTCGGAGGCGGTGGCCAATTTGCGCCAATGCCTGCCCGCCGCCGACTGGCGCGGCGCGCGCGCGCTGGCCACGCACCCGCGCATCGCGCAGGCCGCGCGCGAGGCTGGCTTCGGCGCGGTGGCGGACACGCGTCCGGCGCTGGCCGACGTGGTGGCGTCGATAGAATCGCTGGCATGAATCCCGAGCCGCCGCCCGCCGCGCCCGCCGTCGAAGCCGCGCCGCCGGCGCTGCCGCCCGCGGCGCCCGCTGCGGTCCCGGCTCAGGGGGCGACGGCCGGCCCTTCCGCGCGACCGGGCGCGCCCGGCCCCGGCCTGATCGTGGCCTGGGTGGTGGCCGTGCTGGCCCTGGCGGCGGTGCTGCTGCTGTGGCAAAAGGTCTCGTCCATGCAGGAGCAGCTGGCGCGCCAGAGCGCCGACGCCAACAGCAAGTCGGTCGAGGCGCGCACCCTGGCGCGGCAGGCTGACACCGAGGTGCGCGATGCGCTGGGCCGGCTGGCGGCGCTGGACGGCCGCGTGGGTGACCTGGCTGCCTACCGCAGCCAGATGGAAGAGCTGGTGCAAAGCGTGGCGCGCAACCGCGACGCCAACCTGGCCGCCGAGCTCGAATCCGCCCTGCGCGTGGCGCAGGACCAGGCGCAGCTGACCGGCAGCGTGCAGCCGCTGCTGGCCGCACTGCGCAGCGCCGAGCGGCGCGTGGCCGCCAGCAGCGACCCGCGCCTGGCGCCGGTGGCGCGTGCCGTGGCGCACGACTTGGAGCGCGTCAAGAACGCCAGCATCACCGACACCGCCGGCGTGCTGGCGCGCATCGACCAGGTGCTGCGCCAGGTGGACGAACTGCCCGTGGCCAACGCCGTCGGCCGCGAGCGCAGCGGCACCACCGTGCGCGAGCCCGCCCAGCCGGCGCCCGCCACCTGGTGGCAGCGCTGGGGCCGCAGCGTGTTGGACGAAGCGCGCGATCTGTTGCGCGTCAGCCGCATCGAGCGGCCCGAGGCCAGCATGCTCAGCCCCGACCAGGCCTTCTTCGTGCGCGAAAACTTCAAGCTGCGCCTGCAGGGCGCGCGCCTGGCGCTGCTGGCGCGCCAGTACGAGGCCGCACGCGCCGACCTGGCGGCCGCCGCTGCCTCGCTGGGCACCTGGTTCGACCCCGCCTCGCGCCGCACGCAGGCGGCCGCCACGCTGCTGCAGCGCATTCGCGGCGAAACCCACGACGCCGCGCTGCCCAGCGTGGACGACACCCTGGTGGCGCTCAGCCAGGCCGCCGCG
>OFTX01000132.1_pt1 | contig 45897 bp, 40 predicted proteins | sample 1775051 | NCBI WGS metagenome assembly OFTX01 (sample SAMN08195772, study PRJEB24354) | sludge metagenome | isolation source: sludge from phenol fed wastewater aerobic bioreactor A | place: India: Nagpur | collected 2016-09-15 | reverse complement strand
GCCAACTCGAGCGCCGCGCCCGACAGCCAGCGGGCGATCACCCCGCCCCCCACCCAGCCGATGGCAATCATGGCGACGGTCTCGATGAGCGCCTGCGCGGTGATCAGCCGCACGGTATGAGGCTGCTCGAATCCCTCCGGCACGTCCCCATGTCCCCCCTGCCCCCCCTGCGCGCCGGGCACCCGGTTGCCCAGGCGCCCAACCCGATAGCGCGCCCCGGGGCCGCCAAGCAGCCCGCCCAGCACGAGGCCGAACGTGGCACAGGCCATCGCGATCTCCAACGCGGACTGCACACCGTATCGCGACGTGAGCGTCTCGCCCCAGGCCGCCCCGGTGCCATGCCCGCCCGCCAGGGTGATCGATCCGCCCAACAGGCCAACCCCCGGCGGCAGCCCCATCGCCATCGCAAGCCCCACGCCGATGGCGTTCTGCATCACGAGCATGCCCGCCACGATCCCGAGGAACAGCACCAGCCGCCTGCCCCCCGCCTTCAGGCTCGACAGATTGGCCGAGAGGCCGATGGTCGCGAAGAACGCCAGCATCAGCGGCCCTTGCAGCGTCGTGTCGAACTTCAACTCGAAACGCCCGAACTCACGCAAGCCAAGCGTGCCGAGCGCCACCAGCAACCCTGCAGCCACCGGCTCCGGAATGCTATACGTGCGCAACGGCCCGATCCACTCCACCAGCTTGCGGCCCAGCAGCAGCACCAGCGTGGCACACACCAACGTGCCGTACGTGCTGAACACCCATTCCCCGGTGACGTCCATGACCTCTCCTGCGCGAAAAATGCGACGAGTTTAGCAATCCGAGTGTTTCGGAATGATGGGAAATATCTTAAATTGGAGCAAGTCGAGCGAATCCACCAATCGATGACAATCCCCCGCTCCGCAACAACTTACGACGATTTCGCGCATATTCACAGCGAGTTGACGAAGATTGCATCGTTACCATAGAACCGTGGCGTGGCCCATGGGCGATACATGTAATCCATTGCGAGCAAACCGGCGTATATGGCACGCGCAACGTGGCGCGCGCAAAGCAAAACGGCCCCGTGCTTTTCGCACGGGGCCGTTTCCGCCTCGACGGCGGCGTCGCCTTCAATCGATTCGCCGCGGTCTTGCGGCTTCTTGGCGCTTCTTGGCGCTTCTTACCGCTTACTGGCGCACGCAATCCACGAAGTACTCGGGGCGTCCGTCCACCTCCTCCACGACGAGCCCGTGGATGTCGGTATGGAACCCCGGGAAACGCTCGTTGAAGTCGCGCGCGAATCGCAGATATTCGATGATGGCGGCGTTGAAGCGCTCGCCCGGAATCAGCAGCGGAATCCCCGGCGGATAGGGCGTGAGCAGCACGCTCGTCACACGCCCTTCGAGTTCGTCGATCGGCACCCGGTCGATCTGGCGATGTGCCAGCTTCGAGAACGCGTCGGTCGGCTTCATTGCCGGCTGCATGTCCGAGAGGTACATCTCGGTGGTCACGCGGGCCACGTCGTTGGCCTTGTACACGCTGTGGATCTGATCGCACAGATCGCGCAGGCCGATACGCTCGTAACGCGGGAACTGCGCCACGAACTCCGGCAGCACCCGCCACAGCGGACGGTTGTGATCATAGTCGTCCTTGAACTGCTGGAGTTCGGTCACCATCGAGTTCCAGCGGCCCTTCGTAATGCCGATGGTGAACATGATGAAGAACGAATACAAGCCGGTCTTCTCGACGATGATCCCGTGCTCGGCCAGGTACTTGGTGACGATGGCCGCCGGAATGCCGCTCTCGCCGAACTCGCCGTCCACGTCCAGCCCCGGCGTGATGATCGTCGCCTTGATCGGGTCGAGCATGTTGAAACCGTCGGCCAGATCTCCGAAGCCGTGCCAGCGGTCGTTCGCGCGCAGCACCCAGTCCTCGCGCTGGATCGTCCCCTCGTCGCCCAGGTTCTCCGGCCCCCAGACCGAGAACCACCACGAGTCGCCATACTCCGAGGCGACCTTGCGCATGGCGCGGCGGAAGTCGAGCGCCTCGACGATCGATTCCTCGACCAGCGCCGTGCCGCCCGGCGGCTCCATCATGGCCGCGGCCACGTCGCACGACGCGATGATCGCGTATTGCGGCGAGGTCGACGTATGCATCAGGTATGCCTCGTTGAAGCGATACGTATCGAACGTGCGGGCCTCCGAGTCCTGCACCACGATCTGCGAAGCCTGCGAAATGCCGGCGAGCAGCTTGTGCGTCGAGTGCGTGGCATAGACGGTCGCTTCCGACGAGCGCGGGCGGCCTTCGCCGATCGCATGCATGTCGCGATAGAACTCGTGAAACGCCGCGTGCGGCAACCAGGCCTCGTCGAAATGCAGCGTGTCGATGTTGTTGCCGAGCAGTTCCTTGATCATTTCGACGTTGTAGATCACGCCGTCATACGTGCTCTGCGTGATCGTCAAAATACGCGGCTTGGCGTTCGGATCGCGCTCCAGCACTTCGCGCGCGAACGGGTTCGCCTCGATCTTTGCGCGAATGACTTCCGGCTCGAACTCCGACTTCGGAATCGGTCCGATGATGCCGAGGTGGTTGCGCGTGGGCGTGAGGAACACCGGCACGGCCCCCGTCATGGTGATCGCGTGCAGGATCGACTTGTGGCAGTTGCGGTCGACGACGACGATGTCGCCGGGCGCCACCGTGGCATGCCACACGATCTTGTTGGAGGTCGACGTACCGTTCGTGACGAAGAACAGATGGTCGGCATTGAAAATCCGCGCCGCATTGCGTTCCGACGCGCCCACCGGGCCGTTGTGATCGAGCAGTTGGCCGAGTTCTTCCACGGCGTTGCAGACGTCCGCGCGGAGCATGTTCTCGCCAAAGAACTGGTGGAACATCTGGCCCACCGGGCTCTTCAGGAACGCCACGCCGCCCGAGTGCCCCGGGCAGTGCCACGAGTACGAACCGTCGGCGGCGTAATGCGTGAGCGAGCGGAAGAACGGCGGCGGCAGCGAGTCGAGGTAAGACCTGGCTTCACGGATGATGTGACGCGCCACGAACTCCGGCGTGTCTTCGAACATATGAATGAAGCCGTGCAGCTCACGCAGGATGTCGTTCGGAATGTGGCGCGAGGTGCGCGTCTCGCCGTACAGGAAAATCGGAATATCCGGGTTGCGGCGGCGCACTTCCTGCACGAAGGCACGCAGGTTGATGATGGCCAGCGCCAGTTCGCCCTCGCCTTCGCCGCCCGCTTCACTCGAGAATGTGCCGAACTCGTCGTCGTCGATGGACAGGATGAAGCTCGAGGCGCGGCTTGCCTGCTGCGCGAACGAGGTCAGGTCGCCGTAGCTCGTGAGGCCGTTGACTTCCATGCCCTCGGCTTCGATGGCCTCCGCCAAGGAGCGAATCCCGGATCCGGAAATGTTCTCGGAGCGGAAGTCCTCGTCGATGATGACGATCGGAAAACGGAATTTCATTGGCGTTCCTTCGACAAAAGAACGAGCCACGGTCCGACACGGCCGTGGCTCTGGGGCATTGCGATTCGGGAGAGGCTCACCGGTGGCGAGATCTTGTCAGGCTAGGTCTTCGGCAGCGTGACGCCACGCTGTCCCTGGTACTTGCCGCCCCGATCCTTGTACGACGTCTCGCAGACCTCGTCGGACTCGAAGAACAGCACCTGCGCCACGCCTTCGTTGGCGTAAATCTTCGCCGGCAGCGGCGTGGTGTTCGAGAATTCCAGCGTCACGTAGCCCTCCCATTCGGGTTCGAACGGCGTCACGTTCACGATGATGCCGCAGCGGGCGTACGTCGACTTGCCCAGGCACACCGTGAGCACATTGCGCGGAATGCGGAAGTATTCGACGGTGCGTGCGAGCGCGAACGAGTTCGGCGGGATGATGCAGACATCGCTCGAGACGTCGACGAACGACTTCTCGTCGAAATTCTTCGGGTCGACGATGGTCGAGTTGATGTTCGTGAAGATCTTGAATTCAGGCGCGCAACGAATGTCGTAGCCGTAGCTCGACGTACCGTAGCTGACGATCTTTTGCCCGTCCTGGGAATACCGGATCTGCGACGGTTCGAAGGGCTCGATCATGCCGTGCTCTTCGGCCATGCGCCGGATCCACTTGTCGGACTTGATGCTCATGTGTGGGCCTGAATTCGGGGAGTACGTGAAAAAGTGGGCGTATTTTACGCGATTGTTGCGGTGCGGTGAGATTTTCCCCCGCGCCGCGCCACCCGGAGCGCCCGAGCCCCGGCGGGCGGCCTTTTCGGGCGTCTCAGGTGTTCTGCACCACGATCGACGGGAACTTGCTCGTCATGTCCTTCTGCTTCGACGCGATCTTGACGGCCACCTTGCGCGCGATAGCCTTGTAGAGCTCGGCCACGCGCCCGTCCGGGTCGCCCACCACGCTCGGCATGCCGGCATCGGCGTGCACGCGGATGCTCATCTCCAGCGGCAGCTTGCCCAGCAGGTCGACGTCGAAATCGTGACTCATGCGCTCACCGCCGCCCACGCCAAAAATCGGCTCCTCATGACCGCAGTTCGAGCAGATGTGCAGGCTCATGTTCTCGATCAGACCGAGGATCGGCACGCCGACCTTCTCGAACATCTTGAGCCCCTTGCGGGCGTCGAGCAGCGCCAGGTCCTGCGGCGTCGTCACGATGACCGCGCCGGTGACGGGGACCTTTTGCGCGAGCGTGAGCTGGATGTCGCCCGTGCCAGGCGGCATGTCGACGATCAGATAGTCGAGATCGTGCCAGTTCGTCTGGTTGAGCAGTTGCTCGAGCGCCTGCGTAACCATCGGACCACGCCAGACCATCGGGTTGTCCGGCTCGATCAGAAAACCGATGGAGCTCGCCTGCAGGCCATGGCCGACCATCGGCTCGAGCGTCTTGCCATCCTTGGATTCCGGCTTACCGTGAATACCGAGCAACGTGGGCAGCGACGGGCCATAGATGTCGGCGTCGAGAATGCCGACATTGGCGCCCTCGGCGGCCAGCGCGAGTGCCAGGTTCACGGCCGTGGTGCTTTTGCCCACGCCGCCCTTGCCCGAAGCGACGGCCACGATGTTCTTGACATTGGGAAGGAGCTTCACCCCGCGCTGCACCGCATGGGCTACGATTTTCTGGCTGATTTCGACGGCCACGCGCTCGACTCCGGGCAACTTGCCGACGGCCTCGGTAATTCGCGCGCGCATGGCGTCGAACTGGCTCTTCGCGGGATAGCCGAACTCGATCTGAATGCCGACGTGGCCATGCTCGGCCGCCACCTGCTTGACATACTTCCCGGCGATCAGGTCGAGCCCCGTGTCGGGGTCGACGATGCCACGCAGCACTTCATTGATTTGGGTGACTTCCATGTGGGTCTCTCGTTCTGTCGAGTCACGCCGGGAGACGCCCGGCATGGCGCTAACAACTTGTAACATCCGTGGCGCACGCTCTCGATTAGGATGCGAGGCGCGCGTGTCATGGGGAACCTGCCGCCGCGGCATTCAGTCCTTGCCCGCGGTCGACACTCAGCGCTATTGTAAAAGACCGCGCGCCCTCAGGTTCAAAACCCCTGCGGTGCGCACGTGCTTCGGCGAAGTGCTCACGCGTGTCTCATCACTGCTAGCTAATCGAGAAGGAGCCTCAAATGAATAAGAACACTCTGCGCGCTTCCGCGCTCGTCCTGGTCTCTGCCGCACTGCTGGCCGGTTGCCAGACGCCGCAGGGCACCAACACGGCGGTCGGCACCGGCGTCGGTGCGGCCGTCGGGGCGGGGCTCGGCAACCTGATCGGCGGCAACACCACCGGGACGCTGATCGGCGCGGCGGTGGGCGCGGCCGCGGGCGGTGCCGCCGGTTACAACTGGCAATCCATCAAGAACACCCTCGGCGGCCACACCGCCGGCACGGGCACCACGATTTCCGAACAGCCGGACGGCTCGCTCAAGGTCGCGGTTCCCAGCGACGTGACGTTCGCCACGGGCAGCGCGGTCATCAACCAGAACTTCCGCAGCGTGCTCGACGACGTCGCCACGTCCCTCAACCAGAATCCGGGCATTACCGCCAACATCGTGGGCCACACCGACAGCACCGGTGGCGACCGCATCAACGTGCCGCTGTCGCAACAGCGTGCCGCCAACGTGGCCCAGTACCTCACGAGCCGCGGCGTTGCCCCCAATCGCCTGAGCGCCACCGGCGTCGCTTCGAGCCAGCCGATCGCTTCGGACGCCACGGCGCAGGGCCGCGCCCAGAACCGTCGCGTGGAAATCCTGCTGCACGCGCCGAACCAGCAAGCGCCGCGCGGCTGATCGGCCGCCCGATCGGGCCCGTCCCGATGCGAGACATGCCCGGTTCGCCGGGCATGTTTCGTTTCGGGGGCACGAATGGCCGGTTCAACCAGGCGCCCAATGCGCACGGAATGAGGTATGGTGCATCGCAGCATCGAAAGTCCGGGCGTCCGTTGAACTATTCCCCATACCTTGGCTCAGACCCTTCGGAAGTGCCTACCGTGGGCGCTTCCATCTCCTCTTTGTTATTGACGTTACGTGTGCCTAGTTATGCCGGAACCTCGTTCCGGCTTTTTTTTGGCCGCTCGCCGCCTGCTGGCGACAGGCCGGCGCCCGCGTCGGTCGCCACCGCCCGGGCCCGCACCACGGCGTCGCGTTGGGCGGCAACCCGCCCCGCCTGCTAGAATCGTCCTTTCCCGGTTCCCTCAACGCACAGTCAATCCTCATGTCCCGTCGCATTCTCGTCACATCCGCCCTGCCGTACGCCAATGGCCAGATTCATATCGGCCACCTGGTGGAGTACATCCAGACCGACATCTGGGTGCGGTTCATGCGGATGCAGGGTCACGAGGTGTACTACGTGGGCGCCGACGACACGCACGGCACGCCGGTCATGCTGCGCGCCGAGAAGGAGGGGCTCACGCCCAGGCAGCTCATCGAGCGCGTCTGGAAGGAGCACAAGCGCGACTTCGACAGCTTCGGCATCTCGTTCGACAACTACTATTCGACGGATTCCGAAGAAAATCGCGAATTGTCCGAAAGCGTCTATCTGGCGCTCAAGGAACAGGGTCTGATTGAAGCGCGCGATATCGAACAGGCGTACGACCCGGTCAAGGAAATGTTCCTGCCGGACCGCTTCATCAAGGGCGAATGTCCGAAGTGCGGCGCCAAGGACCAGTACGGCGACTCGTGCGAGGTCTGCGGCTCGACCTACGCGCCGACCGACCTGCTCAACCCGTATTCGGTGGTCTCGGGCGCCACGCCCGTGCGCAAGACGTCCACGCACTACTTCTTCAAGCTCTCCGACAAGCGCTGCGAGCAGTTCCTGCGCCGGTGGGTCGCCGGCCTGGCACAGCCCGAGGCCGCCAACAAGATGAAGGAATGGCTCGGCGAGGACGGCGAGTCCACGCTCGCCGACTGGGACATCTCGCGCGACGCGCCCTATTTCGGGTTCGAAATTCCCGGCGCCCCGGGCAAGTACTTCTACGTGTGGCTCGACGCGCCGGTGGGCTACTACGCCAGCTTCAAGAACCTGTGCAAGCAGCGCGGGCTGAATTTCGACGAGTGGGTCAAACCCGGCACCACGACCGAGCAGTACCACTTCATCGGCAAGGACATCCTGTACTTCCACACGCTGTTCTGGCCGGCGATGCTCGAATTCTCGGGTCATCGCACGCCGACGAACGTGTTCGCGCACGGTTTCCTGACGGTCGACGGCCAGAAGATGTCGAAGTCGCGCGGCACGTTCATCACGGCGCAGAGCTTCATCGACACGGGCCTCAACCCGGAATGGCTGCGTTACTACATCGGCGCCAAGCTGGGCAGCACGATGGAAGACCTCGATCTCAATCTCGATGACTTCATCGCGCGCGTGAACAGCGATCTGGTCGGCAAGTACGTGAACATTGCGAGCCGCGCCGCGGGTTTCCTCATCAAGCGTTTCGAGGGGCGCGTGTCGCCCGGGGCCATGCAGACGGCCCTGCTCGACCAGATTCGCGCCGCCGCGCCGCAGATCGCCGCGCATTACGAGGCGCGCGAATTCGGCAAGGCACTGCGCCTGGTGATGGAGCAGGCCGACGCCGTGAACGGCTACGTCGACACGGTCAAGCCGTGGGATCTCGCCAAGGACCCGGCACAGGCCGGTGCGCTGCACGAAGCCTGCTCGGTCTGCCTCGAAGCCTTCCGCCTGCTCACGCTTTACCTCAAGCCGGTGCTGCCCACGACCGCCGAGGCCGTGGAGCGCTTTCTGAACATCGCGCCGCAAACGTGGCAGGACGTGAGCCGCCCGCTCACCGCCGAGTCCGCCATCAATGCCTACAAGCACCTGATGACGCGCGTCGAAGGCAAGCAGGTCGAAGCCCTGCTCGCCGCCAATCGCGATTCGCTGCAAGCCGCCACGCCCACCGCGGACACGGCGAATGCTGCGGCTGCGAAGGGCAAGGCGACCAAGGCGGTGGACAAAGTGGAAAAATCCGCTGACGACGGCGTCATCACGATCGACGACTTCGCGAAGATCGACCTGCGCATCGCTCGCATCGTCGACTGCAAGGCGGTCGAGGGCTCCGACAAACTGCTGCAGCTCACGCTCGACGTGGGCGAAGCGCAGACGCGCAACGTTTTCTCTGGCATCAAGTCGGCCTATCCGCAGCCGGAGGCGCTCGTGGGCAAGCTCACCGTCATGGTGGCGAACCTTGCCCCGCGCAAGATGAAGTTCGGCCTGTCCGAAGGCATGGTGCTGGCCGCCTCGGCGGCCGACGAGAAGGCCGAACCAGGCATCTACATCCTGGAGCCGCACGCAGGCGCGAAGCCGGGCATGCGCGTGAAGTAAGCCTCGCGATGCGGCGACCGGGAACGCTTTCCCGGACAAAGCACCCCGAGCGCCGGATTCCCGGCCTCGGGGTGTTTCGTTTCACGCCCGGCGCATGCGGAAATTGAAGTGATCCGTGCGCGTGTCGCCTATCGCAGGTGCTCCACCGGCAATGCCGTCGTGAACTTCACGGTCTCCATCGAGAAGCTCGCGCTGATGTCCTGCAGATCGGCGACGCGGATGAGTTTTTTGTAGAACCGGTCGTAGGCCGCGATATCCGGCAAATAAACCTTGAGCAGATAGTCGATGTCGCCGGCCATGCGATGGATCTCCACGATTTCCGGCAACTCGCGCGCGCCGGCGACGAAGCGCACCATCCAGTCCTCGCTGTGCGTGGCGGCCTTGATGAACACGAACGCCGTGACGCGCAGATCCAGTTGCTGCGGGTCGCACAGCGTGACCTGCCCGGTGATCACCCCGCTCTCGCGCAAACGCTGCACCCGGCGCCAACACGGCGTGGGCGACAGATGCACGGCTTCGGCCAGCTCACCCAGCGAGCGTGAGGCATCGGCTTGCAGATTTTCGAGTATTGCGAGATCGGTTTTGTCCACGATGCCCCTTTGACAGGAAAACTTTTCCAAATCCTACCCGAATACGGGAGAAATTTGAAAGCCTTTACCCCTCAATGGCACGTAGACTTCGAAAACATTCCGAAATCAGGGGACAACATGAAAATCTTCACTCAGCACCCAGCCTCTGTCGGCGAAAACTACCTCCAGCACATGGGTTCCGCGCTGTCGTTCGCGCTACCGCTGCTCGGCGCCTTCCTGGCCTGTCTCGTGCACGCGCTGCTGCCGTTCCTGTTCGAGAAGACAGGCAGCCGGCTGATCGTGCGGCTGCACGAGCGCATGGTGACGAATCGTCATCGGCATGGGCCGCAATCCACATCGCAATCCGGGGCGCAACCGGCGCAGCGCGAGCGGACCACACGGCCCACCCGGTAACGTCGGCAACGTCGGCAACGTCGGTAACGCCGGTTACTGCGAGGGCGTCGGGTCACGGACGCTCCGAGCCTGGATCGGGTGAGCGCGACGTGACCGTCACCCGGCCGTCGGGACCGAAGTGGGCGTTAAACATGCCCGGCGTGTTCACCCCATCCTCCAGCCAGCGCCAGCTCCATACCGTTTCCTTCTTCAGCGGGTATTGCGCCACGCTGGTCGGCTTGCCGAGCAACCGCCGCACGTCGTCCTGCGTCATGCCGGGCTGCACCTGCTGGAGGTTCTCGGCGGTCAGTGCCTGGATCACGCCGCGCAGCTTGCCGTCGGGCGCGATGTCGACCATGTAGGTCCGCAACCCGCCCGGCGAGCGCGGGTATTCAAGCCGACGCGAGCCGTCATCGTTCTCCCACACGATTTCGGGCTTGCCCATCTGCTCGCGCACCTGCGCCTCGGTCGTTACCCCCGGCGTGAGGTTGCGCAGCAGCATGTCGTCGGGCTTGACGGCGTTGAACGTATCGCGCGCCTTTTCCCGCACCTTGTCGATCTGCTGCTGATCGCACCCGAACAGCCCCAGCAGACTTGCGAACAATCCCATGGCGACTCCCCAACGAAGGCCGCGGCGCAGACCCTGCGCCGGGTGGTCCAAACTACGCGACGTTGTCATCGGCATTCCTCCTTCCACATCCGTCAGTCGAAACGACGGTTGAACAACACATCGAAACCCGACAGCGAGCCGGTGCGCAGCACCAGTTGCCAGCGGCGCGAAAGCTGCCACGTGATCTTCACGATACTCGCGGCGCTCGTCAGGCTTTGCTCATAGCCCAGCGCGAAGCTGTCGGAGATCGCCTTGCCGACCTTCACGACCTGCTGGTCGTCGGGCAATCCCGAATCACTGGTGCCGATGCTGAACTCGTCGATCCCGAGATCCTTGATGATGCGCTTGCCGCCGGTCGTGCCGAGCAGCGCCGAAGCGGCGCCCGCCATCGCCTGCCGCTGGCCGAGTCCCGCACCGTCGGGGCCGTGGCCGAACATCAGCCACGACAGCTTTTCTTCGTCGGACACGTTCGGCTCCGAGACCAGTGACACGCGAAGCTGCCGCACCGTGCCCGTCACCAGCACACCCGCCGCAACTTCCTGATTGCGGCGCATCGCCTGAATGTAGACGTTGGGATTGTCGAGCGGGCCGACGAAGTTGATCTGGCCGCGCTCGATCGCGAGCTTTCGGTCGAACGCCTCGTAAGTCCCCTCGGCCACGGTGATCGTGCCGGTCGCGCGCATCGGTGTGAGCGGGTCGCTTTGCAGGCGCACGCTGCCGCGCAGCAGCAGATCGGCACCGGCGCCGACAAAGCGGAAATCCCTGCCCAGGTTCAGCGCCAGATCGACGTGCGGCGAGAAGCGACTCGCCGGCTTGTCGCCGATGCGTGCGGCTTCGTCGCGGGCATCGAGCGGCCTGGTACGCGCCTGCGCGCCGCCGCGCACGACAATGACATCGTCGCCCAGCTTCGGCGCACTCGACGGCGGCAATGCGAAACGCGCGCGATCGACGGTGAAATTCCCGGTCACGGACGCCGCATCGCCACTGCCGGTCGCCCGGGCCTCTCCGCTCAGCGACAGTTGTCGGTCGGGCGCGGCGAACAGTTGCAGCTTGTCGGCCACGAGCGCGATGCCCAGCGTCGGCTCGGGCGTGTCGAGCCGAATGTTGCCGCTTGCCCGCGCCGTGCCGCCGCCACCGCCCGTGACCACCACGTCGCGCAGGACGATCTCGTTCGGCGTGAGCGAGACACGCACACGCCCGTCCTTGACGCTCACGCCCGTATCGAACATCTGCACCGCCAGGTCGTCAGCCGTCAGTTCGCCGGTCGGACGGGGCTTGGCGACCGTACCCGCCAGCGCGACTTGCAGGTTGGCCCGTCCCTTGAACGCGAACTGCGCCCCCGCCAAATCTTCGAATCGGGACAGATCGGGAATGGCGAGTGCGATACGGCCGGACAGCGGAGCGTCGTCCGGTAGCGAGGGAATACCGTTTTGCACGTGCAGGCCGGACTTCACGTCGGCGTCGAGCGTGCCCACGAGTGAGGACACTGCCCTGACCCTGGCGTTGGCCGATTGCGCGGACAGGTCGATGCGCGTGCGCAGTTCGGAGATACCGAGCGGCACGCGCGCCCCGACACCGCCCTTCTCCGCCGTCAGGCCGGGGATGCCGGTGACCGTCACGTTGACATGCTCGTTGATGCCGCCCCGGCGCAGGGTCACGTCGCCGCTGCGGCGCACGATCTCGACGAAACCGTCGGCGCGCTGACCGGCTCGCACATCCCACTTGCCATCGAGCACGAGATTGCTCTCCACCGGCATCGGCGCCCCGGTAAAGGACTGCACCACGTTCAGCACCTGGGCAATGTCGAGCGTATCGAGCGCACCCGCGGTCTTCAGTTGACCGTCGCCGTAGTCCAGATGGGTGAGCGCCAGCGTGCCCGCCCCCGTCACCAGACGGGCCGCGCCCAGACGCACTCGGTCGGCACTCGCTTCGACCTGCCATGGGGCCGAAAGCCTGAGCTTCGGCACGCCGGCGTTCTCCAGCGTCTGAATGGTGCCGCGCCACCCCGGCTTGCCGCGCGTGTTCGTCACGGCGCCTGCCGCATCGACATTCATGTCGAGCGGCGCCTGACGCAGCTTGCCCGCCGCCTTGAGGTGCAGCGTGTGGGCCCCCCGCGTGCCGGCCAGTGCGAGCGACAGGCGGTCCAGTCGCGCGATCTCGCTCGAGAATCCGCGTCCATCGAGTGTGACGTTGAGCCGGTCGCTCGCCGCGCCGGGCAAGCCGCCGCTCACATCCACCTTACCCGACAGATGTTCGAGCTTTTGCGCACCGAAAACCAGCTTGTCGGCCGACAACGTCGCCACCACCGCCGGACGCTCGATCGTGCCCGAGACCTGCCCGTCGAGTTGCAGGCGCCCCGCGAGGCCGAAACCGAGCTTGTCGAGCGACGGGGCGTCGACGTTGACCGACATCCGGTCGCCAGCCGCGCCGAAACTGCCGCGCAACGCCACCTTGTTGCCGGCCACGAGCAGGTTGGCATCGCTGGGCATGAGCCGCGTGCCCTCGAGTCGCACCGTGCCGGCGCCGCTCATCGGCAAATCGGCGTACACGCTGTCCTGCACCGCGAACTTCAGCGCCAGACCGAACGCCGGGCGCAGCGCGCCCTGCGCATCGAGCTGGCCGGTGACGCTGGCCGTCGGCGTTTTCTGCCCGCGCCTGGGCGGGCCGTAAAGGTCGTACCAGGCCGCCGGATCGAAACGGGAGAGCTTGATCTGTGCGCGATAGGCACCGGTGTCTCCGTTCTCGAGCACACCGGTCGCGGTGACCTTGCCAGCGCCTGCGTCCAGCGACAGCGCGTGGATCGTGGTGCCCTTCGCATCGAGGCCGACATCGGCCAGCACCCGGCGCGCGGCGTCGCGCCAGTCGAGCACGATGCGTTGGCCCGTGGCATCGAGTTTGACATCGAGCGGGCCGCCGAGCTTCGTCGCAGGCAACTTGCCGTACAAGGCGCGCAGGTCGAGATCGCGCAGGGTGAAGGCGAAGCCGCCGACCGTGGCTTCGGTCGCCGCTCCCGCTGTCGCACCGGTACCCGATTTAGCCGATGCACCCGACGCGCTCGCTGCCTGCGGCGGTGCCGGCGTCGCGGCGCTATCCGAGACGACGGCGGCCACCTTCTCGCGGCGCAGTTCGCCGCTGCCTGTCAGCACGGCACGCCCTGCAAGCTTCAGTTCGATGCCGGTGAGCGCCTGACGCGTAGCGTCGAGCAGTACCTGCGTGCGCAGGCTTTCGACCGGCAATGCGCCAGCGTCGATGGCGCCCGGCTTCGCATTGATCACCGACACCGGTCCGAGCACGCGGAAGACCTTCGCGCCAGGTTCGGGACGCAGATCGGCGCGCACCGCGAGGTCCGCCTGCGGTGCCCCCGGCGCGAAATCGTGCGGATTGAGGTGATCGAGTGCGATCTGCGCACGCGACAGCGGCACGGCGCCGAAGGGCGACGCCGCGATGTGCGCCGTGCCATTGAGCTTCTCGCCGCTCGCGCTCAGGTCGACGACAAGCGCGTCGAGCGATCCCGTCAGGTTCGCCTGCAACGCGACGGGAATGTCGCCCGCCTTCGCCTGCAGCCCCACGTTGCCGCCAAGCGCGAACGGACGCCGCCCGTTGAGTTGCAGGCTGGCCTGTGCTTCGCCATAGGGCGTGCCCAGGTGCTCGATCTGGATCGTGTGCTGCGTGCCGTCGCTGCGCGCCGCCACGCGAATGTCTTCCAGCACAAGCTCCGGCGCGTGCAACGTAAGCTTCGCCACGCGCACATCGTTCAACGTCAGCCCCAGTGGCAGACGCAGGCTTTGCGGCAAGGTCGCCGGAGTGGTCGAGGGTGGCGACGGCGCGAATGCCAGGTCGACATCGCCCACGTGCAGTTTGTCGACGGTGAAATGCAGCGGCCGCACGCGCAGTGCCCAGCGGCTGTCCAGACGGCTGACGGTGATGCGCGTCGCGCCATCGAGATAGCGCACGTCGTTCACGGTGAAGCCGTTCGCGAAGCTGCCGCCGCGCCACTCGCCCGAGAGCTTGCCGCCGAGCGTCGACACGGCCGCCTGCCATAACCAGCGACTGCCGCGCTCGCTCGACATCGCCCACAGCAGGGTGCCGATGGCAAGCACCACGATGAGCAGCACGGCAAGCAGGGTCGCCAGAAGCGCGCGGCCCCAGCGTCGCCGGTGCGCCGGCGGCGGTGTGTCACCCGGCGGCGGTGCGGGCGGCGGTGGCGTCGATGGGTCGCCGCTCGGCAGCCCTTGCGCACCGGGTCGCGTGAGCGTGGGTTCGTGTCCGATGTCGCGAATCTCGCTCGCCATGGCGGCGGGCGTCCGCGGGTTCAGGGGCATCGTCGTCATCAGAACGCCACCCCCAGCGAGATCGACGGGCGCAAGCGCCGGTCGCGCACGCCGTAACCGAGGTCGACGTTGACCGGGCCGACCGGACTGCGCCAGCGCACGCCGAAACCCACGCCGTGGTAGAGCGGCGTGGGATGGCGGTAGTCGTCGGTGGCCGTGCCGACGTCCCAGAAGACCGCGCCGCCCCAGTCGCGCGTGACCCAGCGTTGGTATTCGAGGCTGGCCGTGCCGAGGTATTTGGTCGGGAACGTCGTGCCGTTCTGCTGGCGACCGATGCTCTGGAAGTTATAGCCCCGGATCGACGAGGTGCCGCCCGCGAAGAACAGCAGCGACGACGGAATGCGATCGCTGTTGCCGTTCGTGATCACGGCCCCCAGTTCCAGGCGCGCGAGCACGAGGTCGCGCTGTCCTACCGGGAAGTACTGGCGGATACGGCCATACAGTCGCGCGAAGCTCTGGTCGGTGAGCACCGGCTTGGCGGCAAAACCGATCTGCGTGTTGATGATGTTGCCCTTGCGCGGGAAGATCAGGTCGTCCACGTCGCGGCGGTTCCATGCGAACGCGGGCACCAGCGCCTTGTTCACGAAGCGCGTGCCGCCGTCGGGACGCTCGTCGGTGTGATACCAGTCGAGCGTGTAGGCCCAGTCGTAGCGCTCGCGCGAGCGCGCGCGCTTGATGCCGATCTGCGCCGAGCGCTGATCGAGACCATTCAGGTACGTGCGCTCGTACGACGCGCGGGTACTGTTGGTATATGCCGTGCTGTCCGGCGGCATCGCGATCTCGGCGTAGCCGCCCTGGCGATACTGCTCGAGGCGGGCCTGCGTGTCGAACGTCCACGCCCGGCCGAAGAGGTTGTAGTACGAATACCGGCCGTTCACGCTCGCGCCGGTGTCGGTCGTGTAACCCACGCCGCTTTGCACACGTTGCGTGGGGAATTCGCGCACCTTCACCTCGACCGGCGCCCGTTCGGCCTTCGACGGATCTTCCGTCACCTCGATGATGACGTTGGAAAAATACGGTGTGGCCTGGATCTGACGTTGCAGCTCCTGCAGACGGTCGGCATCGAACGGCTCGCCCTCCTCGAGCGGATTGACGTTGCGGATGATCTGCTCGGGATAGCGCCGCGTGCCGCTGATGACGAGCGGCCCCAGCGTGAACGCCGGGCCGCTGTCGAAGGTCGCGGCCAGCGACGCCGTGTCGCTGTCGGCGTCGATCACCGCGCGCGAGAAGCTCATCTTCGCCGCGTGGTAGCGCTTCTGCCCCAGTTGGAACAACGTGTCGTTCTTGGCCTGGTCCCAGTCCGCCTGACGAAACGGTGCGTCCACAGGCAGTTCCCACGCATTGCGCAACTGCGTGACGCGTTGCGGCGCTTGCTCGAGGATCGGCCCCGTGAACTCCACGTCGAGGTTCCTGATGTGCGTGCGCGGCCCCGACGCCACCGTGACCCGTACATCGCGCTTGCCATTGACGGTCGTGACGTCCACATGGGTGACGGGAGAAAAATAGCCCTCGGTCGAAGTCAGTTCCTGCACCTGCGCGCCCACGGTCGCCACGAGGTGTTCGAACTGGGCGTCGCCGATGTCGTCGCGCGAGGCGAAACGCACCAGGTCGAGGTTGTCCTTGAGGAGCTTGGCCAGGCCGTTGGGCGCATCGATGCGCACACGATAGTCGGCCTGTGCGGTGCCCGACACGAGCAGGCCGCATGCGAGTGCGGCCATCGCCATCCAGGTGGCGGGGCGGGTGCGCAAAGGACGCACACCGAAGCGACGACGAGCGCCGTAACCGGGTTTGATCTGCGAGACGGTCAAAACCTTCCTTGGAGTGTGAAATACCGCCGCCGGTGGTCCGGCGTGCGGTCGATGATGCCAGTCAATGCCCTGATGCCGTGGCGCCCTGCGCCAGGATGCCGCCCCCGTATGGCACGGCATCGCAACAGGCAATGCGTATGTGAGTCGTATTTGAACATATCCCCAGCGCCGGTTCACCTTGTGTCCCAAAACAGCCCAAACGGTGAATCGGAGTGCGTTTGCGGTAGAATCTGCGTCGATTGGCGCCGTTGCGACGGCGTCGTTTTTGCCTATTCTTTAAGCAATTCGACCATGTACGAGTCCGACATCACCCAATTCATCAAGCAACTGAAGGCTGAGAAGCCGACGCTGGAGGCGGAGCAGCGCCAAGGCCGCGCCCTGCTGTGGGACAAGCAACCGATCGATCTGGACGAGCGCAGCCGCGCCCAGCAGTCGCGCGTGGCACAGCAGCCGTACGTCTACCAGAGCGAGTAAATCACCCCTGCCCCGACATCCTGTCAATTCCGGCCGAGTCCCGCATTGAATCCGAGTCCGCCCGGGCCGGTCCCCGAGATCGCGCCGGTGCCCGAGCACGCCGACGCCGGGCCCGGAGATTCGACGGCGGATGCGCCGGCGCGGCAGGGGGTCGAAGGCAGCGCCGAGGCCGCGCCCGCGCGGGTGCGCCCGCCCGACCCGGCGGCCACCGAGCTGCCCGCGCCTCAGGAAGGCCACGACTCCACGCCCGATACCGTGGACGGTGTCGCACGGGCGCGCCTGTATGGCGAGCCGCTGTTCGCGCTACCGAACGATCTCTACATTCCACCGGATGCCCTTGAAGTCTTTCTCGAAGCCTTCGAAGGTCCGCTCGACCTGTTGCTGTATCTGATCCGCAAGCAGAACTTCAACGTGCTCGACATTCCGATGGCGCAGGTCACCAAGCAGTATCTGCTCTACGTCGATCAGATTCGCCGCACCAACCTCGAGTTGGCCTCGGAATATCTGCTCATGGCGGCGATGCTCATCGAGATCAAGTCGCGCATGTTGCTGCCGGTCAAGAAGGCCGACACGGGCGAGGAAGCCGAGGACCCGCGCGCCGAACTCGTGCGCCGTCTGCTCGAATACGAACAGATGAAGCTTGCCGCGCAGAAACTCGATACGCTGCCGGTGCTCGGGCGCGACTTTCTGCGCTCGCAGGTTTATATCGAACAAAGCCTTCAGCCGCGCTTCCCCGACGTCGATGCCGAGGATCTGCGCGCGGCCTGGGCCGAGGTGCTGCGCCGGGCCAAGCTCGTGCAGCATCACAAGATCTCGCGCGAGGAGCTCTCGGTGCGCGAGCACATGAGTCAGATCCTGCGGCGGTTGCAGGGGGCGCGCTTCATGGAGTTCACCGAACTCTTCGACGTCACGCGCGGCGTGCCCGTCGTCGTGGTCAACTTCATCGCCATGCTCGACCTCTCGCGCGAATCGCTGCTCGAGATCACGCAGGCCGAGCCGTTCGCGCCGATCTATGTGCGCCTGACCTATTCTCCCAACGCGTAAGTTCGCTTGCGCCACGCACGGAACCCCAATGAAAGTCATTCCCTCGATTCAGGAACTGCGCGACCAGATGCGCGGGCAGAATCGCGTCGCCTTCGTGCCCACCATGGGCAATCTGCATGAAGGGCACCTGTCGCTGATGCGCCTCGCGCGCCAGCATGGCGATCCGGTCGTGGCCAGCATTTTCGTGAACCGCCTGCAGTTCGGGCCGAACGAGGATTTCGACAAGTATCCGCGCACGATGGCCGACGATGTCGAGAAGCTCACGCGCGAGAACGTCTACGTGCTGTTCGCGCCGGACGAGAAGGAGATGTACCCGGAGCCGCAGGAATACCGTGTCGAGCCGCCGCACGATCTTGGCGACATTCTCGAAGGCGAATTCAAGGGCGTATGCACGGTCGTGACCAAGCTCTTTTCCTGCGTGCAGCCGCGCGTGGCCGTGTTCGGCAAGAAGGATTACCAGCAACTGATGATCGTGCGCAGCATGTGCCGTCAGTTCGCGCTGCCCATCGAGATCATCGCCGCCGAGACCGTGCGCGCCGACGACGGCCTGGCGCTGTCCTCGCGCAACCGTTATCTCTCCGACGCCGAGCGCGCCGAAGCCCCGGAACTCTACCGACTGCTCAACCAGATTCGCGACGACGTGAACGGCGGCAACACGCACTATGCGGCCCTCGAGGCCGCCGCCATGCAAACGCTCGTCGCACGCGGCTGGAAGCCGGACTACGTGTCGATCCGTCAGCGCGCGAACCTGCGGGCGCCGGCCCCGGGCGCGGCACCGGCCGAAAGCCTGGTCGTGCTCGCGGCCGCCAAGCTCGGCTCGACGCGCCTGATCGACAATCTCGAGATCTGAGCGCCGGGGCACGCGGCACACGGCCTTGCGGCCGGTGTCGCGCGCCCCGGCGCAAGTCGCGCGCGTGACGCCGGAGGCGATCGCGTGCGCATCACATTCGTCGCGCCAGGTGCGCGACACCGCAACACTAGAGGCAAGCCATGTACCGCACCATGCTCAAGTCGAAGATCCACCGCGCCACCGTGACGCATTGCGAATTGCATTACGAGGGCTCGTGCGCGATCGACGAAAACCTGCTCGAAGCCTCGGGCCTCGTCGAAAATGAGCAGATCGACATCTTCAACGTCAATAACGGCGAGCGTTTCACCACCTACGCCATTCGCGGCGAGCGTGGGAGCGGCATGATCTCGCTGAATGGCGCGGCCGCGCGTCGCGCGCAGCTGGGCGACATCGTGATCATCGTGTCGTACGCACAGGTCGAAGAGAAGGAAGTGCTAGCCGGCTTCAAGCCGAAACTGGTGTTCGTCGACGAGAAGAACGTGCAGAAGGGCGAGCGCGATCACGTGCCGCTGCAAGCGTGGGAAGACACCCGCGCATTCGAGGCCGCCGCGCAGACCGCCGCCAAGTAAGCCTGGCGACGCGCGCCAAATGCCAAAGGGGCCCTCGGGCCCCTTTTTCGTTGATGCCGGCATGCGGGTTATCGGTCGACGAACGCCGTGATGCCGTCCCACTGCGGCAGATCGCGTTCCACGCGCCCCGGCGCCACGTCCCACAGCGTGAGCCCGTGTGCGGCGAGTTGCACGTAGTTCTGCGTGTTGCGCAACATGCCGAGCACCGGCAACCCGGCCTCCTCGCAATAGCGCGCCAGTTGGTCGGCCGCGCGCGTGCGGGCGTCGACGCGCATGCCCACCACGCCGATGCGCACGCCACCCTCGCGTACGCGCTTCTCCTGTGCGAGCTTCTGCAGAAAGTCACGCGTGGCCAGAATGTCGAAGATCGACGGCTGCAACGGCACCAGCACGTGATCGGCCAGCTTGAGGATTGCGTCGAGGCGCTTGCCGTGCAGACCCGCCGGCGTATCGAGCACCGCGTGCGTCGTGCCCTTGGGCGGACGGGCAACTTCGTTGTGATCGACCTCCCACGTGGCGATGGGGCGCACCACGCTCGGACGCAACCCCAGCCAGGCCCGGGAAGATTGCTGCCGGTCGGTGTCGCCGAGCATCACGGCATGGCCCTGCGCCGCCAGATACCCGGCCAGATTCGTTGCGAGCGTGCTCTTGCCCACGCCCCCCTTTGGATTCGCCACCACGATCACCGGCATCACACGCTCCCCGAGGTCGATTTTCCGCACATCTTACATCGGCTCGAAGGCGACTCGATGGCGGCTCGGTGGCAGTTCGGCGGCGCCCCGTGACAGCTCGAACCAGCGGCCGGGGACGCGCTCAGCGCAGGCAGCGCCACACGCGGGCCAGATCCAGATGCGTCGCCAGCGAATCGGCCAGCCGCTCGAGCGACGCCTCTCGCAGCGCGTTGTAATCCAGCATCGCCGCGTCCCGGGCCCCCGCCCACGTCAGCAGTGCGGCGAGCGCCTGCGGTGTGTCGAACAGGCCGTGCACGTACGTGCCCATGACCTGGTCGTCGGCCGAGCGCGCGCCGTCGGCAACCACCGAGGCGTCCGTGCCGTCGCCCCCTTCCCTCGTGAGCCAGAGGGCGGGCCGCTCGAGCGCCGCCCCATGGGTGACGCCCATGTGGATCTCATAGCCGCTCACCGGGGCATGACCTGCGCTCAGCCGCCCGCTCACCACGCGCAATTGCTTGCTCGCCGCCATCGTCGTCTCGATCTCCAGCCAGCCGAGACCGGCCGTGGAGCCCGCCTCGCCCTCGACACCGAGCGGGTCGTGAATCCACGTACCCAGCATTTGCAGTCCGCCGCAAATGCCGAGCACCTTGCCGCCGTAGCGCAGATGACGCGCGATCGCCGGCGCCCAGCCCTGGGCACGCAACCAGGCGAGATCCGCGCGCACGTGCTTGCTGCCCGGCAGGACCACGAGATCGCTCGCCGGCCACGGCTCTCCGGCGCCGACATAGCGAAAGTCGACCTGCGGGTGCGCCCGCAAGGCGTCGAAATCCGTGTGATTGCTGATTCGGGGCAAGGCCGGCACCGCCACGCGCAGACGCGTCTCGCCGCTCGCGGCCGCGTGACGCTCGCCCGGCAGCATGTCCTCCCCGTCCAGATGCAGCCCCTGAAGATACGGCAGCACGCCGAGCACCGGGATGCCCGTGCGGGCCGCCACCCATTCCAGACCGCTGGCGAGCAATGACGGATCGCCGCGAAACCGATTGATGACGAATCCCTGGATACGTGCGCGCTCGCTGTCCGACAGACAGGCCAGCGTGCCGACCAGTTGGGCGAACACGCCGCCGCGGTCAATGTCGGCCACGAGCAGCACTGGCGCGTCGACGGCTTCGGCGAACCCCATGTTGGCGATGTCCCGGGCGCGCAGATTCACTTCGGCCGGACTTCCCGCGCCTTCGACGAGCACGGCGTCGTAGCCGTGGCGCAGGCGCTCGTAGGCGGCGAGCACGGCCGCCATCGCCCGTGGCTTGTACTCGTGATAGGCGCGGGCATCGAGATCGGCCACGACCTTGCCGCCGATGATCACCTGCGCACCGCGATCGCTGCTCGGCTTGAGCAGCACGGGATTGAAGTCGGTGTGCGGCGCCACGCCGGCAGCCTGCGCCTGAAGCGCCTGGGCGCGTCCGATCTCGCCGCCGTCGGCCGTCACCGCGCTGTTGAGCGCCATGTTCTGCGGCTTGAACGGCGCGACCCGCACGCCCTCGCGATGCAGCAGGCGGCACAGCCCGGCCACCAGGGTGCTCTTGCCCGCGTCCGACGACGTGCCCTGAATCATCAGGGTGCCGCGGCGACCGACGGCAGGCGCGCGGAAATTGACAGGGATTTCACTCATGGCGCGAATTATCGCATCGGGCGCTCGTACAATATCGCCCATGAGTGCCCTCGACCTGACTTTCGTGCTGGGCGGTGCGCGCTCCGGCAAGAGCGCGTACGCCGAGCGCCTGGCCGGACAAAGCGGCCTGCCGGTCACCTATCTCGCGACCGCCGCCGACAGCGACGAGCCCGAGATGCGCGCGCGTATCGCCCATCACCGCGCCAGCCGCCCCTCGCATTGGCCCACACGCGAAGTCGGCCGCGATCTGGCGGGCGCCCTGCGCGACGTGGCCCGAGACGGACAATGCGTACTCGTCGATTGCCTGCCGTTGTGGCTTGCCGGCTGGCTCTGCCCGCCCGACGATCATCCCGACGGTCCGGCCAGCGATGCGCAATGGCGCGAGACACTCGATTCGCTCGCGCACACGCTCGCGTCACTGCCGGGCAAGATCGTCGTCGTGAGCAACGAAATCGGACTCGGCGTGATCCCGATGGGATCGCTCACGCGGCGCTATGTCGACGAACTCGGACGTCTGAACCAACGCGTGGCCGCGCTGGCCCCGCAAGTGCGTTTTATCGTCGCCGGCCTGCCCATGGCCGTCAAAGGATGATCGACGATGCTCACCGGCCTCGCTCCCGAATCGCTTTGGCTCGCCGCACTGATCGGCGTGTTGCTCGATGCCTGGCTTGGCGAGCCGCGCCGGTGGCATCCGCTCGTGGGCTTTGGCCGTGTTGCTAACGGCGTGCAGGCATGGCTCAACGACCCCGCCACCCGTGACAAACCCCTGAGCGCCATGACGCGCGGCCTGTGGGCCTGGTCGCTCATGCTCGTGCTGCCCGTGCTGATCGCCTGGGCGCTCACGTTCCTGCCCGGCTGGGGCGGCGTGCTGTGGCAAGCGCTGGCGCTGTACGCCGCGCTGGGTGCGCGCAGCCTGCGCGAGCACGTGATGCCCATCGCCCGCGCGCTGCGCGACGGCGACCTCGCGCAGGCGCGCGCCCTCACGGCGCGCATCGTCTCGCGCGACACCGAAGACGCCAGCGCGTCCGACCTCGCTCGCGCCGCTGTTGAATCGACGCTCGAGAACGGCAACGACGCCATCTTCGGTGCGCTTTTCTGGTTCGCGATCGCAGGCGCCCCCGGCGTAGTGCTGTTCCGGCTGGCGAACACGCTGGACGCCATGTGGGGCTATCGCACCGACCAGTTCGTCTACTTCGGACGCCCGGCCGCGCGCATCGACGATGTGCTGAACTGGATTCCCGCCCGTCTGACGGCTGCAAGCTACGCAATCTTCGGCGACATGTCGCGCGCCATCACCTGTTGGCGCACGCAGGCCGGCGCCTGGTCGAGCCCGAACGCCGGACCGGTAATGGCCGCCGGCGCCGGGAGCCTGGGCGTGCAACTCGGCGGCCCGGCCCGCTATCACGGCGAATGGGAAACGCGCCCGGCGCTGGGCTGCGGCATGGCGCCTTCCGCGCAACATATCAAGGCCGCCTGGCGCCTCATCTCGCGCTCGATGTGGATGTGGCTGCTCGTGAGCGGCGCACTCGCCCTCTTCGCCGCATCGCAGGCCGACACCATGCCCGTGAGCCTGGTGTGAGCGCGCGGCGACTCCATTTGCATTCATGGCAGCCAACGAATTCGACACACGCCTTGCCTCACACGCCCCCCGCCATGGCGGGAATCTTGGCGAAGCCGTAGCCCGGTATCGACGCCCTCGTGAAGACTGGCTCGATCTGTCGACCGGCATCAACCCGGTCGGCTATCCCGTCCCGATGCCACCGGCCAGCGTCTGGCGCGACCTGCCGGATGCCTTCGACGATCTGCTCGACGTCGCGGCGCGCTATTACGGGGTGCCCGCCGGCAACGTCGTGCCCTGTGCCGGATCGCAAGCGGCGATCCGGGCGCTGCCCGCCCTGCTGCGTCCGGGCCGCGTGGCGGTCGCCACGCTGACCTACAGCGAGTACGCGCCTGCCTTTGCAATGGCCGGCCATACCTGCGTGCCGTGGCTCGGCCCGGAAGCCGGATTGCCCGACGTCGACTATCTGGTTTGGGTAAATCCCGATAATCCGACCACTCGCCGCGTGGCACCCGAGACCCTCTCACGATGGCAAGGTGCGTTGGCGCGTCGCGGCGGCCTGCTCATCGTGGACGAGGCCTTCGCCGATGTGTCACCGGCCATGTCGATGGCGCCGCATGTGGGGCGCGACGGCCTGGTGGTGCTGCGTTCGGTGGGAAAGTTCTTCGGGCTGGCGGGTGTTCGCGCCGGGTTTGCGCTATGTCCCGAATCTCTGGCGAAGCCGCTTGGCGAGCGGCTGGGCGCGTGGACGGTCAGCGGACCGGCAAGGTTCGCTGTCCGAACCGCCCTGCGCGATACGGCGTGGCAGACAGCGGCGCGAGAGCGGTTGCTGCGCGACGGCGAGCGGTTGCTGAGCCTGTTGCGGGCGCAGGGATGGCCGGCGCTCGGCACGCCGTTGTTCGCCTGGAGCGCACATGCGCTGGCGCCCCGGTGGCATGCGGAACTGGCCGGCCAAGGCGTCTGGACTCGCCTGTTCGACCCCCGCACCGTCACGCTGGGCGACGGCGGCACGCGGACCTTGCCGAGCCTGCGCCTTGGCCTTCCCGACAGCGAGCCCGCGTGGCAGCGATTGGGCACGGCGCTTGCCTCGATCCCGCGCCCCTGATCCGTTCCCGCGAACGTTTGGGGAACTGCCTTGGGACACAGCCATCCAATTTTCTCGTTATGCTTTGCGTCGGGCACCACGCCGCGCAACCGTCGATCAAGCGGCGTGCCGGAGGGAATTGCGGCCCGTTTCGTTACAAATTGAAGCATTTCTGCAACAAATGCACACAGTCATCGCCCATGGGCGCCGTTAGACTGAAGGTTCTTTCGCAAGGGCTTTCCCAAGATAAAAGGACGACCAAATGAAAAAACTGCCTCTGTTGCTTGCTACGCTCCTGACCGCGGCCGTCGTGACGGCAGGTTGCTCGAAGAAGGAAGACCAATCGGCCGCACCGGCCGCCGACACGTCGGCAACGGCACCGGCCACCGCCGCACCGGCCAGCGATGCAGGCGGCGCCATGAGCGCACCTGCGTCCGACGCAGGCGCGGCCGCACCGGCACCGGCGTCGAACTAACGCCAGGCAAGGCTCGGTGCGTCACTGTTACGGCCGCCGTGCCGTAATGCAGTGCGCCGAGCCGCCCGGTTTCGACGCTTGGCTCCAGTAACGCGCTGACATCCTTCGAAACCGGTTTGACGACCGCGCCCCCTGTTCTCTTCGGAGACAGGGGGCGCGGTCGTTTGCGTTTGCACTCACGCCTGTGCCTGCATCAGCGGCGCCTCATTTGACCACCGTCACCCCGCCGTCGATCACACCGTAGGCCTTCACCTTGCTCGATCCGGCGGATGCATTGGCGCCATCCGGGCCGCCAGGCGCGGCGCACGCGCCGAGCATCGTCGCCAATACGAGCGTCAACGCGCTCTTCCAGCCCATCCTTCCGAAATTTCGCTTCACGAATTCCACTCCTTATTGCATTGTCCATCGTCGTCGACGAGGCCGATTTCCTGTTCCTGTCGGGGCCATCGCGCTCAAATCCGGTAACGCGTCATTCGCGCACGCGGCCCCGCCCAATACGTCACGCGGAGTTCGACAGCATTGGCGCGGCATCGGTTCGCCGGGAGATCGCCGCGCGTGTGCACGCCGCCCTTGCCGGAAGGCCCGAACGCATTGAAAATGGCGGACCGGTCGGCGCGGCGACCTTGCGCCGGCGGACTCCCTGCCCTCTGCGGCGGCCACCCCGTTGTCCGCCCCTGCTCCGATGTCACTCGATCATTCTGCCCCGCTCGCCTCTCACGCGCCTCGGCGCGCAACGTTGGCACCCCTGAAGCGGGCCGCCGTGGCGGCCACCGGTCTTGCCCTCCTTGTCGCGTCTTCCATCGCGCACGCCGCCGTAACGGTCAAGGACGACTCGGGCGCCACGGTCACACTGCCCGCGCCGGCCCGGCGCGTGGTGAGTCTCTCGCCGCACGCAACCGAATTGCTCTTTGCGGCCGGGGCCGGTGACAAGGTCGTGGGCGTCGTGAAGTATTCCGATTTTCCGGAGGCCGCCCGCCGCCTGCCGCGCGTAGGCGACAACAGCGCGCTCGATCTCGAGCGCATCCTCGCGCTCAAGCCCGATCTGATCGTGGTGTGGATGCACGGCAACTCGCAACGCCAGGTCGAAGCCCTGCGCCAACTCAAGCTGCCGGTGTTCTATTCCGAACCCAAGCATCTGACCGATCTGCCCGCGGCCATCGAAACGCTGGGCACGTTGATGGGAACGCCCGCGAAAGCGCAGGCGTCGGCGGAGGCGTTCCGCACGCGCTACGAAGCACTGCGCAAGCAGTACGCGTCCCGCGCGCCGGTGTCGGTGTTCTATCAGGTGTGGACGCAACCGCTCATGACGCTCAATGGCACGCACATGGTGAGCGACGTCATCCGGCTGTGCGGTGGCGTGAACATCTTCGCCGACGAGGCGCCGCTCGTACCTCGCGTGTCGGTCGAGGCCGTGCTCGCGAAGCAGCCCGAGGCCATGTTCACCGCCACGCCGGGCGCCACCGCGTCGGACAAGCCCCTCGCCACGCTCGACAGCTGGCGCAAATGGCCTCAGTTGCCCGCCGTCGCCCACGACAATCTGTTCGGCATCGACGGCGACCTCATCAATCGCCCGGGCCCACGCATTCTCGATGGCGCGCGCGCGATGTGCGAAGACCTCGACATTGCCCGCGAACGCCGCGCCCCGTCGGCGAAGTAGCCCACGGCGAGGGGCATGGGCAACACGGATACGCCGGGTTACCCGTTCCAGCGCACCAGTCGCACCTGGCCGTCGTCGGCCAGTCGAAGATGGCACAGGCCGCCGAAGTCGAGCGTCCATGACAGACATGCGGTCATCGGCAAACCCAGCGCCGTGGCCGTATGCAGCCGGATCGGTCCGGCATGCGCCACGACCACGTGGACATCGCCGGGCGCGCACGCCGCGTGGCCAAGCGTGCGCAACCAGGCATCCATGCGCAAGACGACGTCGCGTGCCGACTCGCCGCCGGGCGGCCTGAATCCGGCAACGTCGCGCGCCCATGCGTCGAGATCGTGTCGCGCGATGTCATCCCAGGGCTGCATCTCCCAGGCGCCGAAATCCATTTCGGCCAGACGCGCGTCCTCGCGTACCGGCAGTCCGAACGTCAGCGCAAGCGCATCGGCGGCGCGGCGCGCACGTTGCAGCGGACTGCTGTGCAAGGCCACGGGTGCGCGAACGCCGAGCAGCGACGCGAGCCGCGAGCGCATCGAGGCGAGTGTGGTGTCGAAGCGCGTGCGATCGAGCGCAAGATCGGTGCGGCCGTAGCACAACGCCGGCGAGACATCCGGCGGCGGATGCCGCATCAGGATCAGATCCATGCGCACACCGTCAGGTACAACGCCAGCTCGCCGAGCTGTTGCGCGAAACCGAGCGTATCGCCGGTGTAGCCACCGAGGCGGCGACGCAAATAGCGGACAAGGCCGGCACGCACCACCACCAGTACCGCAGCGCCGCTCACACCGGCACGCCAATCCGGCCAGATCCACCACGGTGCACTGCACAGCACGCCGAACGTCAATGCGCCGAGACTCAGGCGCTGCGCGATCGGCTTGGCCTTGCCCTGCGCACGCACATAGTCGAGCGAACGCAGCAAGCTGATCGCCATGCTGCGACTTGCGGCATGCGCACCGATCGATACGACGGCGAAGCCGCCCCATCCGGCGGCGGCCTGAATGTCGACGAGCGCCTGCCATTTGATCGCCAGTGCGAGCCAGAGCGCCACCGCACCATAGGTGCCGATGCGCGAGTCGTGCATGATATCCAGCGCTCGCTCGCGCGTGAAAGCGCCGCCGAAGGCGTCGACGGCATCCGCGAGGCCGTCTTCATGAAACGCGCCGGTGAGCAGAACGCTCACGGCAAGTCCCAGCGCGATCGCCAGATGCGGCGACCACAGTGCGCCCATCGCCACCGTAAGCCCCGCGACGAGCGCGCCGACAAACACCCCCACGAGCGGGAAATAGCGCGTCGCGGCGTTCAGTTGCTCGGGCGAATAGCCGACCCACCGTGGAATCGGCAACCGGGTGAAGAAACCCAATGCGGTGAGAAACAGCCGGCACTGTCCCTTGAGTCCGCCGAACGACACTTCGCCGCTACCAGGCACGTCCACGTGCGGCGAAGCCGCCGCAGCCGTCAGGGCCGGCGGCGGGGCGCCGTCGTCGCTGCACCGACCGTGCTCGTGGTCGTGCTCGTGGTCGTGCCGCGGATCGGACGGCAAAGGCGTCATGACGCGCCGGCCTCCCGGTCGCTGACGCCCGCGCCCTCGAACGTGGCCATCTCGCGCAGGAATGCGGCGGCGGCCTGGATGACCGGCATGGCCAGCGCCGCGCCCGTCCCCTCGCCCAGGCGCAGGCCCAGTTGCAACAGGGGCTGCGCGCCGAGCGCGTCGAGCATGGCACGGTGGCCGGTCTCGTCCGAGGCGTGTGCGAAGACGCAATAATCGAGTACGGCCGGCGACACGCGTGCGGCGACCAGCAACGCCGACGTGCTGATGAAGCCGTCGACCACGATCACCAGCCCGAGCTTGGCCGCGGCGAGATAGGCGCCGGTCATCATGGCGATCTCGAAACCGCCGAACGTGGCGAGCGTGTCGAGCGGGTCCGGGGTCGGGTCGGACGAAGGATGCGCCGCGAGCGCGCGCTCGAGCACGGAAGTCTTACGCACGAGCCCCGCGTCGTCCACGCCCGTGCCGCGCCCAACGCACGCCGCGAGTGGAAGACCGGTCAGCCGCTGCATCAGGCATGCCGCCGACGACGTATTGCCGATCCCCATCTCGCCGAAGCCGATCATCCGCGTGCCGCGCGACGCGTGCGCGACAACACGGGCCGCCCCCGCGGCAAGCGCAGTCTCCAGTTGCTCGCGCGTCATGGCCGGCGCGTCGAGGAAGTTCCGCGTGCCACGCGCCACCGGAATGTCGACGAGCGACGCGTGTGCCGGAAAATCGGCGGCCACGCCGGCGTTCACCACTTCCAGTTCGATGCCCTGCGCCCGACAGAACACGTTGATGGCGGCCCCGCCGCGCAGGAAGTTGAGCACCATCTGCGCGGTCACCGCCTGCGGATACGGACTGACGCCCGCCGCGACGATGCCGTGGTCGCCCGCGAACACGAGCATGGCCGGGCGGGCGAGCGCGGGAGTGTCGCTCTGCTGAATGCGACCGACCTGCAGCGCCACCCGCTCCAGGGCACCGAGACTGCCGGGCGGTTTGGTCTTGATGTCGATGGCGTGCCGCAGGCGAGCGTCCATGGCCGCGGAAGGCGCGGCAATGTCGAACAGTTCGGAGAGCAACGGGCTGAAAGCAGTCATACGGAGAAACTTCCTGAAACGTTAGGACTACGATTACATTTCGACGCCGGGCTGCGCGCGAATCCCTTCGGAAAACGCATGCTTGACCGGCGTCATGTCGGTCACCGTGTGCGCGGCGTCGATGAGCGCCTGCGGTGCGCCGCGTCCAGTGATCACGACGTGCTGCATTTCGGGACGCGCGTTCAGATCGGCGATCACGGCGTCCACGTCGAGATAGCCGAGCTTGAGCGCGATGTTCAGCTCGTCGAACAGCACCAGCCCGAACGCGGGGTCGCGCAACATGCGTCGCGCCTGCGCCCAGGCGGCCTGCGCCTTGGCGATGTCGCGTTCGCGATCCTGCGTGTCCCACGTGTAGCCCTCGCCCATCACGTGGAACTCGCAGGCCTCGGGAAAGCGGCGAAGGAATTTTTCTTCACCCGTGGGGATCGCGCCCTTGATGAACTGCACGACGCCCGTCTTCATGCCGTGCCCCATGGCGCGCACCACCATGCCGAAGCCCGAGCTCGACTTGCCCTTGCCGTTGCCGGTGGTGACGACAATCACGCCGCAGTCGCGCTGCGCCTTGGCAATCTTGTCGTCGATCACCGCCTTCTTTCGCACCATGCGATCTCGGTGGCGGGTATTGCGTCCGTCTTCGTCGGCCGGGCCGGTCGAATCCGGTTCGGAAGACATCGGTTCTTGCGTCATGGACGGCACCTTTCAAAAAGTGGGCACGCGGCGCGGATCGCGCGCGTGCGGGGATGGAGGTATGCCTCGGGCGAGAGCGGTCGCCACGCGCATCGAGGGACGGATCAAAATGCGGACCTGGACGTTCATGATCGGCGAACGGGAATCAGCGCCTCGTCGTCGCCGTCGCGAATGAGGCGCAGCGGGTACCCGAACGCATCGCTGCAATGCTCGGCGCTGAGCACTTCGCGCACGCCGCCGGCCCGCCATCCGCCACGGCCGTCGAGCAGCAGTGCATGCGTGGCGAAGCGGCGCGCGAGGTTCAGATCGTGACACGAGAAGACGACCGCGGCGTCGTCTCGCGCGGCGTGATGGGCCAGACACGTCAGCGCATCGATCTGGTGATGCAGATCGAGATGCGAGACGGGTTCGTCGAGCAGCAGCAGCGGCGTGGCCTGCGCCAACACCGCCGCGAGCGACACGCGCTGCCGTTCTCCGCCGGAGAGCGTGGTCACGTCACGCGCGGCGAAACCCGCCATGCCGACCTGGGCGAGCGCCGCCATGGCCGCTTCGACGTCGGCATCCGACTCCCACGCCCCCCAGCGACCCTGTACGAGGTGCGGATGACGCCCCGCGAGCACCACCTCCAATGCGCTCGCACCGAAGGCGTCCCGGGTGAGCTGCGGCATGAGCGCCCGGACCTTTGCCAGCGCCGCCGGACGCCATTGCGCCAGCGGCCTGCCGCCGATCTCCACGCGGCCGCCCGCGTGGATCGACGCGTTGCGCTGCGCCCTGTCGTCGAGTTCGCGCAGCCCAGCGAGCGTGCCGAGCAACGTCGTCTTGCCCGCGCCGTTGGGGCCGGCCAGACACCAGCACTCGCCGGGAGCGACCACGAGATCGAGCCAGTCGACGAGCACGCGTTGACCGGCGCGCAACGTCACGGCGTGGGTTTGCAGCAGCGGGGCACTCATCGGATCACCCGGCGCGAGAGCAACCAGAGGAATACCGGAACGCCGATCATCGCGGTGATGACACCCACGGGCAACTGCGTCGGCGCGAGTACCGTGCGGGCGATGAGGTCCGCCAGCATGAGGAGCGCGCCGCCCGCGAGCGCCGCGGCCGGGAGCAGCATGCGCTGGTCGTTGCCGAAGCGCTGACGCAGGATATGCGGCACGACCAGGCCAACGAAGCCGATACTGCCGCCCGTGGTCACGGAAACCGCCGTGGCCAGCGACGCCGCCAGGTACACGCGCGCGCGTAGCGGGCCGACCGCCACACCGACGGCCTGCGCAACGTCCTCGCCGCGCAGCAGCACGTTCAGGCGATGGGCGACCGGGCACACGATGAGCAGCGTCGCGCCGAGCGTGACGAGCGGCAAAGCAGCACGATCGACACCGTTCAGATCGCCCGTGAGCCAGAACAGCATGCCGCGCAGGCTGGCATCCGGCGCGAGCGTGAGGATAAGCGTGGCGAGTGCCCCGAACCCGGCGGCCATCATCACGCCGGTGAGCAGCAGCCGGGTGCTGGTGTCCTGATCGCCGGGACGAAGAAAACTGCGATGGGAAAGCGCCATCACGAGGACGATGGCGGCGAGCGCACCGAGGAAGGCGCTCGTCTGCACCCAGAAGAACGGCAGCATGAGCGCGAGTGCGCCCAGCGCGGCAACGCCCGCGCCGCCGGAGATGCCCAGCACGTAAGGATCGGCCAGCGGATTGCGCAACAGGGTTTGCATCAGCGTGCCCGCCACCGCGAGCAGGCCGCCGCACGCGAAGGCCGCCAGCGCGCGCGGCAGGCGCAGGCGCCACACCACGTCGCCCGCGAGGCCGGCGTCGTGGCCGAGCGCGAGCGTGCCGATCGCGCGCAGCGAGACCGGCACGCTCCCCAGCATGAGCGACGCCACCAGGATGGTCAGCGCAAGCGCTGCCAGTCCCGTCCAGATGGCGAGTGCGCGGCGCGGCGTCATACCGTACCGCGCCGCGCCACGCGCGTCAGGGCGTCGTCAGAACTGCTTCCAGCCGAGCGAGACGTAGATTGCACGCCCGAGGGTGTTGTAGCCATAAACCGTCTGGTAGTTCTTGTTGAAGACGTTGTCCAGATGCGCCGAGACGTACCAGGATTTGTCGATATCGTAGCGTGCCTGCAAGTTCACGAGCGTGTAGGCGCCGAGATGCTGACCGCCCGTATCGTAACGCTCGCCGCTGTAGAACACATCGCCACCGACCGAATACTTGCCGAGGAACTTCTGCGTCACACCGACCGAGGCGAATTGCTTCGCGCGGCGCGCGAGCACCTTGTTGGCATCGAGATCCGTCGGGTTCTGCCGGGTGAACGAGGCCCGTACGTCCGTGCCCGTCCACTGGATCTTGCCCTGATAGGTCAGCTCCAGGCCCTCGACACGGGCGTTCGCCACGTTCGCCGCCGTGTAGGGCGATACGGTGAGCGACTGGATCAGGTTCGTGTAGTTGGTGCGAAACAGGGCCAGCTTGGCCAGACCGAAACGCTCGTCGTAGAACTGCACGGCGAGTTCCTTCGAGATGGAGCGCTCGGGTTGCAGGTTCGGATTGCCGAAGCCGGGGTAGAACAGTTCGTTGAAAGTCGGTGCGCGGAAACCGTCCGATGCGTTGGCCATCAGCTTCCACTGCGGCGTGAGGCGATAGCCGTAGCCGACCCAGTAACTGTTCGCGCCGCCGAAATCGGAGTAGATGTCGCGACGCACGGTGGCCTGCACCTCGTGCTTGCGCGCGAAGACGCCTTCGTAGCCCACGTAGAAGGAGTCGAGGTGGCGGTTGTTGCGGTTGTAGACCGTGCTGCCGTCGACCGTCTGCTCCTGGCGCGTGTAGCCGCCGATCAGCTTCTGGTCCGGCATGAAGACATATTCGTTGGCCCAGTCGATCTGGTTGGTCGACGTGTGGAAGTTGCCGTTGCCTTTGCCGTTCAGGTAGTTGTAGCTGTAGTCGTCGCCCTGCGTGACGCTCAGGCGCGTGTTCCACTTGTCGGTGACGTTGCCCTTCGCGTAGGCGGAGAGCTGGCGCACGCGTGCATCGGTGTCGTTCAGGTCGGTGGGCTTGCCGAAGGCGTTGTCGTAGCTGCTGCTGCCGTCGCTCTGGAACAGGCGCGCGCCGACCTCCCACGTGTCGCCGAGCTTGCGCGAGAGCGACGCACTCACGCTCGTGTTGTCGTCGCCGTTGCGGTTCGGGTTGGCTTTCGGGAGGAAACGCGGGTCCTGCGCGGAGATGCCGTTGGTGTGAAAGCGCGAGACGTCCAGCGAGAAGCGCGTCTTGCCATCTTCGAACGACCCCGCGATGCCGGCGTTGGCCTGCGTGGTGTTGTTCGTGCCGTAGCCGACTTCGGCGTGCGCCTTGGGCGGGCCGCCGTCACCCTGGCGCGTGAAGATCTGGATCACGCCGCCCACCGCTTGCGACCCGTACAGCGCCGAGACATTGCCGCGCACGATCTCGATATGATCGATTTGCGACACGGGAATCTGGGCGATGTTGGTCGTGCCGGTCGTGGCCGAATTCACCGGCACGCCGTCGATGAGCACCAGCGAGGCGTTCGAGGCCGCGCCACGCATGAAGAGGCTTGCCGACGTGCCGAAGCCACCGTTCTGGACGATTTCCACGCCCGCCTGACCGCGCAGCAACGAAGGCAGGTCCTGCGCCTGGCTGGCCTCGATCTGGGCGCGCGTGATGACCGAGGTGGAGGCCAGTGTATCCGCGAGCTTCTGCTCGCTGCGCGACGCGGTCACGACGGTGGTGTTGAGTGTGGCGTCGGACGAGGCGGACGAGGCGGACGAGGCGGACGATTGCGCCTGCGCCGCCGCGCCGGTCGCCAGCAGGGCGGCGGCAAGGGCGAAACGACTCGGGGCGTGAAACCGCGAGGGCTTGCGCAGGGTTGATCGCGGGGTCAGTCGGGAAAGCATGGAGAGGACGGCGGGTGCCGGCGCGAGACGCGCCAGTGCAGGCGCGTGCGGCGCCATCGCGCGAACGTGGGTGCGCATGATCGGGTGTGACTTCCGTAGTTTTCTTATTGCCTAGACCCGTTCCCCCGCGGGCCGCCGGCGCAAGGGGAGCGCCGGTGACACGTCACGGATGCCGGGCATCGATACATGAAAACGACGAAGGCCGCCACGGCAAGGCCGGACGGCGCGCTTTTCCCCACTCACTGCGGCCGGTATCCGGGCTGGTCATCATGGCGCCTGACCGGCCTTCCCGCGAGCGGGTAGCTCACAGTGGCGATATAGGCGAGGCGCGTTTTCGGAAACCTTTCGGGCCGAAAGAATGACTTACCGTTGCGGGGGCAGCACAGGTTGGCCAGCCCGTGTGGGGACGCGGCTCCCTGTTTCCCGTTTAACTGCGCATGCCGGGGGGGCGTGCGCGAGCACCGAAGTGCCGCAAGTGTAGGGGCCATTCGAACGAGCGTCAATGCTCGATCGTCGGGCATTGGCCGCCGATTCCGTTAGAATGTAGGGCAATCAAGAGGACGCAGCCCGATGCTCACCGATCTCGACAATCTCACCGACAAAATTGAACAGTTGGTTGTGATCAGCCAACGTTTCCATCAACACAACCAGGCACTGCTCGCCGAACTCGATCGCGCGCGCGTCGAATGCGAGGACACGCGCACGGCCCTCGAGCAATTGCGCGCCGAGCGTGACGCCCTGCGGTTGCAGCGCGATCAGCTCGCCGCGAAGATCGACGAGGCACAGGTTCGCCTGAATGCCATCCTGGAAAAGCTCCCGACGCAAAACCCCGCTGAGGGTCAGATGGATCTGCTCGGCACCCCCGGTGGAGAAAACGCATGACGATCAAGCAGCTCGAAGTCAATATCCTGGAACAGTCCTACCGGCTCGCCTGCCCGCCGGAACACGAAGCCGATCTGCTGGCCTCGGTGTCGCGCGTGGATGCCGAAATGAGCAAGGTTCGTGCGCAAAGCAGCGTGCGCGGCACGGACCGCATTGCCGTCATGGCAGCGTTGAGCCTGGCATCCGAATTGCTTGCGCTGGAGAAAAGTATTGCTGCCGGACAAGCATTCCCCGCCGAAGAAATTCAGAGTAGAATGCAACGCATGAACGAACGACTGAGTGCAGTGATCGATCAGTATCAAAGCTGAAAGTCACCCACCACCGTTCGATTCGAAAGGTTAGTTTTCCCTGCCTGGTTCGCGAAAGTCATAGATTCCTTGAACCAATGATCTGTTGCAGGTTGCGGAAGTTTGTAGTGCTGGCGTGAGCGTCACTCTGTCTGATGAACCCAAAGCGCTACTAACCGCGACCACCTTGAACCTCACGGTTCAGGATGCCGGCTTAGCGGCTGAGGCGGGGACCCAATACACGGCACTGCGTACGCAGTGCCGTTTTTTTTTTCGACGTCGCAACGGCCATCCTCGTGGCGTCGGGGGCATACGGGCCGGCAAGGCGCCGGCCCTGCCATCCATCAGAACTGCGCTTCGTCGAGCGACAGTGCCGAATCCGCCCCTTGCGTGATCGACTGCGCCAGACCCGGTGCCTGCGTAAGCACGTGGTCCGCGAAGAACCGCGCGGTCCCGATCTTCGCGTCGTAGAACGACGGGTCCTGATCGCGCAGCTTCTGCGCGGCGAGCAGCGCACGGCCCATCTGCCAGCCGCCCAACACGATCCCTGCGAGCTTCAGATACGGCACGCTGCCGGCGAATACCGCATTGGGGTTGTCCTGCGTGTTGGCAAGCACGTAGTCCACCACCATCGACAGCGCTTCGCGCCCCTTGGCCAGGCGTTCGGCCACCGCCTCTCCCACACCGCCCGCCGCACGCAACGCGTTCTCGGTCGCCATGATCTGCTCGCACAACGCATTCGCCACCGCGCCACGATCGCGCAAGGTCTTGCGACCAATGAGATCGTTTGCCTGAATCGCCGTCGTGCCTTCGTAGATCGGCAGAATGCGCGCGTCGCGATAATACTGTGCCGCACCGGTCTCTTCGATGAAGCCCATGCCGCCATGCACCTGCACGCCGAGGCTCGTGACCTCCAGCGACATCTCGGTGCTCCAGCCCTTCACGATCGGCACGAGGAATTCGTAGACCGCCTGCGCGCGTTGGCGCACTTGCGCGTCGGCCGCGTGATGCCCGATATCGGCCTGCGCCGCCGCCACGTAGGCCAGCGCGCGTGCGCCTTCGGTGAGCGCGCGCATCGTCATCAGCATGCGCTTGACATCGGGGTGCTGAATGATCGCTACCGCCTCGCGCGACGAGCCGTCCACCGGGCGGCTTTGCAGACGATCACGGGCGTAGGCCACGGCATGTTGATATGCACGCTCGGCAACCGCCACGCCCTGCATGCCGACGGCGAAGCGCGCCGCGTTCATCATGATGAACATGTATTCGAGGCCGCGATTCTCTTCGCCAACGAGGTAGCCGGTCGCGCCACCATTGTCGCCGAACTGCAGGACGGCGGTCGGACTCGCCTTGATACCGAGCTTGTGTTCGATGGACACGCAGTGCACGTCGTTACGCGCACCGAGCTTGCCCTCCGCGTCGACATGGAACTTCGGCACGATGAACAGCGAAATGCCCTTCACGCCCGGCGGCGCATCCGGCGTGCGCGCCAGCACGAGGTGGACGATGTTCTCGGCCATGTCATGCTCGCCGAACGTGATGAAGATCTTCGTGCCGAAGAGGCGATAGCTGCCGTCGGCTTCGCGTTCGGCGCGCGTGCGCACCAGCGCGAGATCGGACCCGGCTTGCGGCTCCGTGAGGTTCATCGTACCGGTCCACTCGCCCGAGAGCAGCTTCGGGACGTAGCGCGCGCGCTGCGCATCGCTGCCGGCGGTGAGCAGCGCCTCGACGGCGCCGTCGGTCAGGAGCGGGCACAGCGCGAACGACAGGTTCGCGGCGTTGAGCATCTCGGTGCACGGCGTGGCCACGAGCTTGGGCAAGCCCTGGCCGCCAAACGCCTGCGGGTGCGCCACGCCTTGCCATCCCGCTTCGGAGAACTGACGGAAGGCGTCCTTGAAGCCGGGGGTGGTCGTGACCACGCCGTCCTTCCACGTGCTCGGCTGCTGGTCGCCGATGACGTTCAGTGGCGCGAGCACTTCCTGATTGAAGCGCGCCGCCTCTTCGAGCACGGCTTGCGCGAGTTCGGGCGAAGCGTCTTCATAACCGGGCAGCTGCGAGATGCTCGTCAGGTCCGCCAGTTCGTTCATGACGAACTGCATGTCCTTGATCGGGGCCTGATAACTCATGTCGTTCCTCCAAGGGATTCCGATTGCCTGCGGATGGTGGCGAATGCCGGGATTCTTGTTGTTCTGTTTGACCGATTCGCATGAAGACGCACCGACGTGACCGCCACGCCTCCTCATGCGGATCGGTTGCGGGGCCGGCGCCAGCTCGATTGCTCATGCCGAGGCCAGCCCCGCAACGTCACGACTTCACTGTCCTCACCGGCTTACAGCGCGCCCGTGAGCTCCGGCACCACCGTGAACAGGTCGCCCACCAGGCCGTAGTCCGCCACCGAGAAAATCGGCGCCTCCGGATCCTTGTTGATCGCCACGATCACCTTCGAATCCTTCATCCCGGCCAAATGCTGGATCGCACCCGAGATACCCACCGCGACGTACAGTTGCGGCGCCACGATCTTGCCCGTCTGGCCCACCTGATAGTCGTTCGGCACGTAACCGGCATCCACCGCCGCGCGCGACGCGCCCAGCGCCGCACCCAGCTTGTCCGCCAGCGGCTCGAGCACCTTCGTGTAGTTCTCGCCGCTGCCCAGCCCACGCCCGCCCGAGACGATGATCTTCGCGCTCGTGAGCTCCGGACGGTCCAGCTTCGTCACTTCCCGCCCAACGAACTGCGACACGCCCGCGTCCGGCGTCGCCGCCACCGACTCCACCGCCGCGCTGCCTCCCGTGGCCGACACCGCGTCGAAGCCCGTCGAGCGCACCGTGATCACCTTCACCTTGTCCGCGCTTTGCACCGTCGCAATCGCGTTGCCCGCGTAGATCGGGCGCTCGAACGTGTCCGCACTGTCGACCTTCGTGATGTCCGAGATCTGCGCCACATCCAGCAGGGCCGCCACGCGCGGCGCAATGTTCTTCCCGTACGCCGTCGCCGGCGCCAGGATGTGCGTATACCCGCCCGCGATCGACACCACCTCGTCGGCAATGTTCTCCGCCAGGCCGTCGCCGAAATACGCCGCCTCGGCCAGCAACACCTTCTTCACGCCCGCGATCTGCGCCGCGGCGTCTGCCGCCGCCTTCGCGTTGTTGCCCGCCACCAGCACGTGCACGTCCTCGCCGCATTGCAGCGCCGCCGCCACCGTGTTGAGCGTGGCCGCCTTGATCGACTGGTTGTCGTGTTCCGCAATTACCAGAATGCTCATCTCGTCGTCTCCCCTCAGATGACCTTCGCTTCGCTCTTGAGCTTCTCGACGAGCGCTGCCACGTCCGCCACCTTCACACCCGCGCTGCGCTTGGGCGGCTCGGCCACCTTCAGCGTCTTCAGCCGCGGCGTCACATCCACGCCCAGATCCGCCGGCTTGACCGTCTCCAGCGGCTTCTTCTTCGCCTTCATGATGTTGGGCAACGTCACGTAACGCGGCTCGTTCAGGCGCAGGTCCGTCGTGATCACCGCCGGCAGCGACAGCGACACCGTCTCCAGACCCCCATCCACTTCACGCGTGACTTGCGCGCGGTTGTCCGCCACCGTCACCTTCGAGGCGAACGTCGCCTGCGGCAACCTGGCCAGCGCCGCGAGCATCTGCCCGGTCTGGTTCGAATCGTCGTCGATCGCCTGCTTGCCCAGGATCACCAGCTGCGGCTGCTCCTTGTCCACCACCGCCTTGAGCAACTTCGCCACCGCCAGCGGCTGAAGTTCGTCGTCCGACTCGATCAGGATTGCGCGGTCCGCGCCGATCGCCAGCGCCGTGCGCAGCGTCTCCTGCGATTGCGACACCCCCGCCGACACCGCGATCACTTCCGTCGCCACGCCCGCTTCCTTCAGACGCACCGCCTCTTCCACCGCGATTTCGTCGAACGGATTCATCGACATCTTCACGTTCGCAATGTCGACGCCACTGCCGTCGCTCTTCACGCGAACCTTTACGTTGTAATCCACTACCCGTTTGACCGGTACCAGGATCTTCATGTGAACTCGCTCCAAGTTTACGTTTACGTCAATCCGCTGCCATTATAACCACACGATGAACGACGCATTTATTGCGAATTTGCGGCATTTTGTGGCACGAGTCATGACGGCGCATTCCGATGTCTTCCCGACTTGCCGAGCCTGACGGGTCTTCGCGATAGTGGCGTCCGCCCTCGGCGGACAAGCGCTCCCCGACGTCGCCCCGGCCCCGAACGATCGTGCTATTTTTATGCAAATCGTGACGCACAGCCAGTGCCGGCGTGGTGCATTTCCTCTAGAGAAAACACCCCGCCGCGCGCACGTCTATGATCGAATGGCGCACCCGATCATCGCCACGCCGGCGTCGGGCCGCCGCGGTCGTAGTCGACGTCACGACGTCACGACGTCACGACGTCACGGCGTCCCGGCGACGGCGGCCACGCCAGCGCGTCAGGAGGAGACATGACCATGCCGAATTCGACGGTTTCGTATCAGGAATCGCGTCTGCAGGCCAGCGACGGCCTTATGCTGCACATGCACACGTGGCGGCCCGCCGACACCCACGCGCCGCTGCGCGCCGTCGTCGCCATCGTGCACGGCATGGGCGAACATGGCGCCCGCTATGCGTCGCTGGCCGGACACTTCGCGTCGTTGGGCATCGCCACGGTCGCGTACGATCTGCGCGGACACGGCCGCTCCGGCGGCAGCCGCCTCTTCGTCAAGCAATTCGACGAATATCTCGACGACACCGAGATCTTTCTCACCCAGGTGCGCACGACCTTCGGCCCGACCCCGCTCTTTCTGCTCGGCCACAGCATGGGGGGCGCGATCGCGGCGTTGTACGCGATTACGCGCGCGCCGGCGAACGTACGCGGACTGATGCTGAGCAGCCCGGCGCTCGGCCCCGGCGAGCCGGTGGCGCCATGGATGATGGCCGCAGGCCGATGGGTGTCGCGCTGGCTGCCGAAAGTGCCCGTCTTCAAGGTCGATCCGGCGCTCATCTCGCGCGACAAGCGCGTCGTCGAGGCCGCCAGGCAGGACCCGCTCAACGCCTATCGCGGCACCCCGGCGCGCACCGCCGCCGAACTGCTCGACGCAATGGCGCGCATCCATGCCAACGCCGATGCCCTGCAATTGCCGCTCTACGTGTTTCACGGCACCGCCGACCGGCTCACCGCCCCCTGGGCGAGCGAGCAATTTCACGGCAATGCCGGCTCGAAAGACAAGACGCTGCGCCTCTATCCCGGGGGCTTTCACGAAACGCTCAACGACCTCGACAGGCAAACGGTCATCGACGAGTTGACGCAGTGGCTGCTACGTCATCTGCCCGATGCACCATCGATGGCAGCCGCGCCGTCAGTGCCCCGGCAGGCCGCGTTGGGCGCCCACGGCAACGGCTGAACGCGACGGGGCGGGACGCGACGCCCGCCGCCTCCGGAACCCAGCATGTGAGGAGGGTCTCACCGCGTCGTATCGCGCAGCGCGTTACACTGAAGCGGTGTGGAATCGCGAGGAGCCCCCGGCATGCAATCGCAGACGAAGTACTCGCCGCAAACGGTCACCGGCATGCATTTCTGGACGCCGACGATCTTCAGCATCAAGACGACGCGCCCCGCCGGCCTGACCTTCACGCCGGGCCAGTTCGTGCGACTGGGACTGCCGGGCGACGACGGACAGCTGATCTGGCGAGCGTTCTCCTTCGTGAATTCGCCCGCGGAAGATACATTGGAGTTCTATGCAATTACGGTGCCGGGCGGGCAACTCTCGCCGCGCCTGTCGCAACTCGAGGTCGGCGATGAGCTCTTCGTCGATCACACCGCCTATGGCTTTCTGACGCTGGATCGTTTCACGGGGGGCGACGATCTCTGGCTGCTCGCCACGGGCACCGGCCTCGCACCGTTCGTATCGATCCTGCGAGACCCCACCGTGTGGCAGCGTTTCGAGCGCATCTTCCTCGTGCACAGCGTGCGATGGGAGCGAGACCTCGCCTACTACGAGGAACTGAAGCATTTCTCGCATCCCGACGTCGATCCGTCGCTCGTGAGCAAGCTGCATTTCGCCGTCAGCGTCACGCGCGAGCAAACGCCCGGTGCGCTGTCGGGGCGCATCACGTCATTACTGGACTCGGGGGAACTGGAAAAGGCGATGGGGGCGACGCTCGACCCGGCCACGTCGCGCATCATGGTGTGCGGCAACCCGGACATGATCAAGGAATTGCGCGCCTGGTTCACGCAACGCGGCTACGCCGTGAGCCGTACCGCCACGCCCGGGCCGCTTGTGCTCGAAAAGCAGTGGTGACGCGCGGGCGCCAATGTCTCAGGCCGTCGGCGGCTTTGCCCAGTCGGGCGGGCGTTTCTCGATGAATGCCTGCACGCCTTCGAGCGCGCACGCGTCCATCATGTTGCAAGCCATCGTTTGCCCGGCCATCTGATACGCGGCTTCGATACCGGTTTCGACTTGCCGGTAGAACAGCCCCTTGCCCGCCGCCACCGCAGCAGCGGGCTTGGCGAGAATCGAGCGGCACAGCGCCGCGACTTCCGCATCGAGCCGCTCCACGGCCACCACGCGATTGACCAGCCCCCGCTCGCGTGCCGTTTGCGCGTCGATGAAGTCGCCGGTGAGCAGCATCTCCATGGCCTGCTTGCGAGAGAGGTTGCGCGAAAGCGCCACGCCCGGCGTCGCGCAGAACAGACCGACATTGATGCCGGAAACGGCGAACCGCGCCACCGAGGTGGCAACCGCCAGATCGCACATCGCCACCAGTTGACAGCCCGCGGCGGTCGCGATGCCGTGCACACGTGCGATGACCGGTTGCGGCATGCGCTGCATCGTCAGCATCACGCGGGTGCACTGATTGAACAGTTTGCGGTAGTAGTCGAGCGACGGCTCGGCGCGCATTTCCTTGAGATCGTGTCCCGCGCAGAACGCGGCGCCCGCGGCGCCTAGCACCACCACGCGCGCGCTCGCGTCGCTCGCCACCACGTCGAGGGCGCGCCCGAGCGCATCGAGCATCGCTTCGGACAACGCATTGAACTGACGCGGTCGATTGAGCGTGAGCGTCACCACGCCGGCCAGGTCACCCTCGCCGCGCGTCACAAGTACGAGAGGCTCGGGCGTCGCCGAGAGGTCCGCCGAGAGTTCGGTTGCCGTCATGGTTGTCTCCTGTGCCGTGTGCGCGCGACCGCGAAGGGTTGCCGACGCGAGCCTTCAGACGTCGGCGAGCACCTTCAGATGCGCAACGACGCTGCGCCCGAGCGCCGAGAGGTTGTAGCCGCCTTCGAGGCAGCTCACGATGCGACCCTTCGCATGACGGTCGGCAACGGCCTTCACCCGCTCCGTGATCCAGGTGAAGTCGGCTTCGGTCAAACCCAGCCCGCCGAGATCGTCTTCGCGGTGCGCGTCGAATCCCGCCGAAATGAAGACCATTTCCGGGCGGAACGCGTCAAGTTGCCCCAGCCAGCCAAGGTCGATCGCTTCGCGCGCCTGCATGCCGGAAGAGCGCGCGGCAAGCGGGATGTTAAGCATATTCGGCGCCGGATCAAGCGCGCCGGAGAACGGATAGAACGGATGCTGGAAGATGCCGCACATCAGCACACGCTCGTCGTTGGCGAACGTCGCTTCCGTGCCGTTGCCGTGGTGCACGTCGAAATCGATGATCGCCACGCGCGAAAGCCCGTGCACTTCGAGCGCGTGCGCGGCGGCGATGGCCACGTTGTTGAACAGGCAGAACCCCATGGCCCGCGTCGGCGTGGCATGGTGCCCCGGCGGACGCACGCTGCAGAACGCATTGTCGAGTTCGCCGCGAATGACGGCATCGGTTGCCGCGACAGCCGCGCCCGCCGCACGTGTGGCTGCGCGCCACGAGTACGGATTGAGCAGCGTGTCGGGGTCGATCGGGAAATAGCCCGACTCGGGAATGTTGTCGCGAATGAAGTCGATGTGGTCCTGCGTGTGCACGAGCCGCAGGCTGGCCTCGTCGGCCGCCGGCGCTTCTCGGCGTTCGAGCAGGCCGTCGATGCGCCCGGCAATCAACTGGTCCTCGATGGCGCGCAGTCGTTCGGGGCATTCGGGATGCCACTCGCCCATTTCGTGACGGACGCAATCGGGATGCGTATAAAACCCGGTAGCCATGCCTTGTGTCGCCTATCGCTTCGAATCGTTATCGTGGGACGGGCGGGGAATGCCCGCCGCGCCGTGGTGTCGCAAGTCCGGTAGCGGCCGGACGCAGCCCCCTGGCAAACGCGGCACGCAAGCATGAAACATCACTCGCACACGCTTGCCGATGGCCGGCATTCCCCATGAGCACTGTCACCGACAGCGCACAGGCCTTAAGGTATCACAGGTGCACTCGGTTATACTGCCAAGCAGTCTCCCAGCAGACCCGTGTCAGCCGGCAACGGCCGTTCTCCCGAAATTCGGGACGGCAGTAACTGGCATGAATGGTCGATGCCCTTGTCAAAACCGCGCGTCACGCGACATCGATGCGCACCGATCCCGGCATCGACGCGACTAACGCGGCGACCATCGTTCCCCGGCGGCGCCGCATTCGGACTTCATACAGGCCTGACAGACAGCATGACATCACCGGTACGGATGTACGATTCACTCTCGCCGGCGCGCTCGCGCCTCGCACCTCGACCGGAAATGGCCGGCAACCCCTGCCGCGCGACCGACGCCCCTGGCTCGCCCCGGCACTCAACACGCGCTGCGTTCTCGCGTACTGCACGCACCTTCGGCGTCGTCCTGTCGCTGTGCCTCGGCACGTTCGCGCTCACGACGACCGCCGCGCATGCGCAGACACGCGGCAAGCAGGTTGCGCAGACCGAGTTCGAGGAGGAAGTCGTGCCGCAGCGCTACGCGGCCAATCCCGAAGTCGACGCGTTCATCAACGACATCGTGGCGCGTGACGGCTTCGATCGCGCCGAGTTGCAGCGCGTGTTCTCACGCGTGGTCTTCTCGCAAACGGCCGCTCGCCTGGCCGCGCCGCCCGCCACGCCCGGCCAGAAAAACTGGACCCGCTACGAGAAGAATTTCCTCGACAACACGCGCATCAATGGCGGCGTGCGCTTCTGGAATCAGAATGCGGCCGCGCTGTCGCGAGCGGCCCAGCAATTCGGCGTGCCCGAGGAAATCATCGTCGCCATCATCGGCGTCGAGACGATCTACGGGCGCCACATGGGCAACTTCCGCACCATCGACGCGCTCACCACGCTCGCGTTCGACTACCCGCCCGCGCGCAACCGATCCGAGCGCATGGCGCTGTTCCGCACCGAGCTGGAGAACCTGCTGCTGTACGCCCGCGAGCGCGGTGTCGACCCCTTCAGCATCTACGGCTCATATGCGGGCGCCATCGGCATTCCGCAGTTCATGCCCTCGTCGATTCGCAACTACGCCGTCGACTTCTCGGGCGACGGCAAAATCAATCTGACGACCGACGTGGCGGACGCCATCGGCAGCGTTGCGAACTTCCTCAAGCAACATGGCTGGCAGGCCGGTCAACCTGTCGTCTGGAATATCGCCAATGATCGGGGCAGCCAGGGGTTGGCCGAGGCCGGCGCGGACGGACAACCGGAGCCGCACTGGAAACTCGGCGACTTCATCAAGGCAGGCATGCTGATGAATGAGCCACGGCTCGACGTGGGGGCGAAGCTCGACACGCCGGTGCTCATCGTCGACCTGCCGACGCCGGGCCAGCCGACGCAATATCGCATGGGCCTGAACAACTTCTACGTGCTCACGCGTTACAACCGGAGCTTCTTCTACGCGATGTCGGTGTACGACCTCGCCGACGCGATCAAGGCGGCACGCGCCCCCTGAGAACGGCGTTGGCCGGAAAACAAAACGGGACCCTCGGGTCCCGTTTTTCGTGACGCGGCGCAGGCACCGCACCGGCATCGTCCCCCACATCACGCGGGGAACACCCCCGTCGACAGATAGCGGTCGCCGCGATCGCAGACCACGAACACGATGGTCGCGTTCTCGACCTCGTGCGCCAGATTCAACGCGATCTGGCAGGCGCCGGCGGCCGAAATGCCGCAGAAGATCCCCTCTTCCGCCGCGAGGCGCCGCGCCATGATTTCGGCTTCCGCCTGCGTGACGGACACGGTGCGATCCACGCGAGCGCGATCGAAAATCTTCGGCAGATAGGCTTCCGGCCACTTGCGGATGCCGGGAATGCGGGAGCCTTCCGCCGGCTCCGCGCCGATGATCTGCACGGCGTCGCTCTGCTCCTTCAGGTATTGCGACACGCCCATGATGGTGCCCGTCGTGCCCATCGCGGAGACGAAGTGCGTGATGCGGCCTTCGGTGTCGCGCCAGATTTCCGGGCCCGTCGTCTCGTAATGCGCCAGCGGATTGTCGGGATTGGCGAACTGGTCGAGGATGATGCCGCGCCCGTCGCGCTGCATCTGCTCGGCGAGGTCACGCGCATATTCCATGCCCCCCTTGACCGGCGTGAGGATGATCTGGGCGCCATAAGCCCCCATGCTCTGACGGCGCTCGATGGACAGGTCCTCCGGCATGATGAGGATCATCTTGTAGCCGCGAATGGCCGCGGCCATGGCCAGCGCAATGCCTGTATTGCCCGAGGTCGCTTCGATGAGCGTGTCGCCCGGCTTGATGCGTCCGCGCAATTCGGCGTGCTTGATCATCGACAGCGCCGGGCGGTCCTTCACCGAACCCGCCGGGTTATTGCCCTCGAGCTTTCCGAGAATCACGTTGTTGCGGCGGCGGATTTCGTCGTCGGGCAAACGCACCAATTGCACCAGCGGCGTATTGCCGATGGTGTCTTCGATAGTCTTGTAGGCCATTGCGCTAAGCTTTTTCGGTCGGGAATCGAAGCATTCTAATCCACCGGCCATGACCGCGCTCGTAGCGAGGTGACGGGTGGAGCGCCGCCCGCTCAATGAACTCGCGCCGCGCAAGCTGCTGTCGCACGGACTGCTGGGGCTGGCCGTCGGCAC
>OFTX01000130.1_pt1 | contig 46336 bp, 33 predicted proteins | sample 1775051 | NCBI WGS metagenome assembly OFTX01 (sample SAMN08195772, study PRJEB24354) | sludge metagenome | isolation source: sludge from phenol fed wastewater aerobic bioreactor A | place: India: Nagpur | collected 2016-09-15 | reverse complement strand
AGACCATGCCTGGGTCTATCGCTGCGCGATAAACCCAGGGTGAGGTGTCGCTTGCTATTGCGGGGAAGCCCTTGTAGGCCAAATTCAGCCGCCGTAGGCGGTCGGCTGCAATGGCATGTTAGGTTGCATTCTTTGCAACCTGAATTGCTTGTTCCATCCACTGTAAAAGTTTAGGCGCCTGCTGAACTCCTTGGTCTAAAACCAAACTGACAATCTTTTTGATTGTTTCGCTAGATGCAGTTTCAATTTGTTGTTTAAGCCAAGACTTCTTCTCTGCAGGCGCTTCCGATGCTTCAATTCTTGTGAGTAGCAGTTCTTTGATGGATTCCGCATGAAGGCGAACAACTACTGTTCCGAGGATCGCACTGATGCCACCATCGTCGGCAAGGAAGTCAAGTCCTTTGGCCGTGATTTTCACTCCACCAAAAATATAGGCTTGGGTAATTGACATCTCAAGGTCGCCTTCAACCAAACCCTGCTCCTTGAGATACCACAGGTTTGTTAAGTCAGCTTCTGAAACTTCCGCGTCGAGTATTTTTGTGATGTAGCGCGGATAGACGCTGGCAAGCGAATTCAGCATTGCCAGTTGCTTTGATCGATCGAGGTGCATGTTTTTATGACCTAACGGGCGAGGTAAGCCGACCGCAGAATGCGGGTCGGCTTGACCGGAATGTTAGAACCAGAAGCCAAAACGGGTAACTTGAATTTGGCGACGGGCGCTAACTGTGAAAAAGCACTGCGCAACCGAGGCGGCGCAGCACTACGAAAACGATAGCTGCTTGCGCTTACCACACAAGGGCCAGAGGCCAAAAAGGCTGGAAAACGACGCAATACCAGCAGGCGAAGCCCAGAGAAACGACAAACCAAGCGCTGAACAACGCTTGAAAAATTGAATGCCGTTTGAATAAGCATGGGCGAAATAAATTGGTTTTCTGTGGTGCTAACGACCCAGCTTAGCCGAGAGCAAAAGCGCAGCTTTTGCGAATCGGCTAGAGCGTGTGGTTGGGGGCAGGTGTCAAGGATTGCTTGACTGCTGAACATGTAAGAAAGGCTTACAAGATGGGAATGCACGAATTGTTTGATGACAGCGCCGCGCAAGAACTTGATGGCGGATGGATTGCTTTTGATGTGGCCGAACCGACAGGGTGCGAGATTGTCCAGCAATACCTTGGCAAAGCGGTTATGGAACATAGCAACCCTCCTGACTGGGCGTTTCCGACGGAACGCTGGCGCGGTAAACGCGACGAAGCTGCTACGCATTGGCGTTACGTCGATGCCCCCAACGATGAGCTAAACGGCTTGCCGAAGGCAAGTCCGCTTGAGCACTGGGTTAGAGTAGTTGAATTTCATATTTCTGGATTTCAGAAATGATGGCTTCAACTCCCGCGTTTGAAACCATGGGGCGCTTATGTGGTTGATGTGGAAGCTCTTTAGATCCGGCACTGACAAACGATGCAATTGGCCCAAAAAATGGCTTTCGAGCATCATTAATAAACTGATCTTTCGCTTGCCAGAGAGGACTGCCATCCAGTTTCCATTCAGGCTTCAGCTCTAAGCGCAAGTTACCTTTACGTTGACCCGTGAGATGGATCCATGTGCATTGACCATTTTTAACTTGAATGCAGACAAAAGGGCCTGAACGAACAGTGCCTTGGTGGTCTGGGCTGTAGACAGCGGCATCACTTTGAAGAACGTTGCCATCGAGAATGGCTACAGCACCAGGTTGAATTTCGTTGACTAAGAGTGGCATTGGATTGATTGTCCTAACTGAAATTAGACGACAAGTAGAGGGTGATCGATAGTCGGATAACACAGCCGCGTCATTGCTGTTCCACTCGTAAACCATCGCACTCAGACATTTAGGCAAACCTAAAATCTGACGGATGCCCTGCGCTTATCCGCTCATGCTCAGCAGCGTAGCGTGAAGCGAGACTTGAGGCAACTCCGCTGGCCCGCACGCTTGTGCGTACCCCTGTGTTCTGCCATGGCGGCGCCCACTCGGCTCAGGCTGATGCGGACGGACCGCATCGCTTGGTGGCCGGGCCCCGCCTGAATGCGCGCGCGCCGATGCTCAGGCGCCGGATGGCAGCGGCGCCTGCGGGAGGGGATGTGGCTGAGGCAGGCTCCGTGCGGGGCCTGCGCTGAATGACCTGCAATGCCTCAGGCGAAGTCCGGCAGCGGCGGGCAGCTGCAGAACAGGTTGCGGTCGCCGTAGACGTTGTCCACGCGGCCCACGGGCGCCCAGTATTTCAGCCGGCGCAGCGAGGCCACGGGGTAGGCAGCCAGGTCGCGCGGGTAGGGGTGCTTCCATTCTTGCGTCAGCAGGCTTTCGGCCGTGTGCGGCGCGTTCTTCAGCGGGTTGTCGTCCTGCGGCCAGGTGCCGTTTTCCACCTGGCTGATTTCACCCCGGATGGCGATCATCGCGTCGATGAAGCGGTCCAGCTCCGCCAGGTCTTCGCTCTCGGTGGGCTCCACCATGAGCGTGTTGGCGACGGGAAACGACAGCGTGGGCGCGTGAAAGCCGTAGTCGATCAGGCGCTTGGCGACGTCCTCGGCCATCACGCCGCTGGTGTCCTTGAGGTGGCGCAGGTCGAGGATGCACTCGTGCGCCACGAGGCCGTTGTGGCTGGCGTAGAGCGTGGGGTAGTGGTCCTTCAGGCGTGCACTGATGTAGTTGGCGCTCAGGATGGCGGCTTCGGTGGCGGCCGTGAGGCCGTCGGCGCCCATCATGCGGATGTACATCCAGCTGATGGGCAGCACGGCGGCGTTGCCCAGGGGCGCGGCGCTCACGGCGCCATTCGTCGCGGGCTGGCCCGCCGTGGCATGGCCGGGCAGGAAGGGCACGAGGTCCTCCACCACGCACACCGGGCCCACGCCGGGGCCGCCGCCGCCGTGCGGGATGCAGAAGGTCTTGTGCAGGTTCAGGTGGCTCACGTCGCCGCCGAATTCGCCGGGCGCGGCCACGCCCACGAGCGCGTTCATGTTGGCGCCGTCCACGTACACGCGCCCGCCGTGCTGGTGCACGATCTGGCACAGCTCCTTGACCTGGGTCTCGAACACGCCGTGCGTGCTCGGGTAGGTGATCATCATGCAGGCCAGTTTTTCGCTGTGCTTCTCGCACTGCGCCTTCAGGTCCGCCATGTCGACGTTGCCGTTGTCGTCGCACTTCGTCACGACGACCTGCAGGCCCGCCATGTGGGCGCTCGCGGGGTTGGTGCCGTGGGCGCTGCTCGGGATCAGGCAGATGGTGCGCTCGGGGTGGCCCTGGGCCTCATGCCAGGCCTTGATGGCGAGCAGGCCCGCGTATTCGCCCTGGCTGCCCGCGTTGGGCTGCAGGCTCACGCCGGCGTAGCCCGTGGCCTGGCACAGCCAGTCGCGCAGCAGTCGGTCGAGCTCGGCGTAACCGGCGAGCTGCTCGGCCGGTGCGAAGGGGTGGATGTGGGCGAACTCCGGCCAGGTGATGGGGATCATCTCGCTGGTGGCGTTGAGCTTCATGGTGCACGAGCCCAGCGGGATCATGCTGCGGTCCAACGCCAGGTCCTTGTCGCTCAAAGTGCGGATGTAGCGCAGCATCGCCGTTTCGCTGTGGTGCGTGTTGAACACCGGGTGCGTGAGGAAGGCGCTGGTGCGGCGCAGCGCGGCGGGGATGAGGTCGGCGCCATCGTCGAGCTTGTCCACCGAGGGGAGCGGCTGCCCGTCCTTGGCGAAGATCTTCCAGAGCAGCTCGACGTCTTCGCGCGTGGTGGTTTCATCCAGCGAGATGCAGAGGTAATTGTTCCAGGCTTTCCTGAGGTTGGCGCCCATGGATACGGCGCGGGCGGCTATTGCATCGGTAGCGCCGTCGGTCTTCAGGCACAGCGTGTCGAAGGCGCTGTCGTGGTGGCGTGCGGTGTAGCCCAGTTGCGCCAGGCCGCGGCTGAGGATGGCGGTGAGCCGCGCCACGCGCCGGGCGATACGGCCCAATCCCTCGGGGCCGTGGTAGACGGCGTACATGCTGGCGATGACCGCGGGCAGCACCTGCGCGGTGCAGATGTTGCTGGTGGCCTTTTCACGGCGGATGTGCTGCTCGCGCGTCTGCAGCGCCAGGCGGTAGGCGGGCGCGCCATGCGTGTCCACGCTCACGCCCACGAGCCGCCCGGGCATGCTGCGCTTGTAGCTGTCCTTGCAAGCCATGTAGCCCGCGTGCGGGCCGCCCGCGCCCATGGGCATGCCAAAGCGCTGCGTGGTGCCGACGACGATGTCGGCGTCCATCTCACCGGGCGACTTGAGCAGCGTGAGCGCGAGCAGGTCGGCGGCGAGGATGAAGGCCGCGCCCTTGGCGTGGATGGCGTCGGCGCTTTGCCGCCAGTCGGCGAGCCAGCCGCTGGAGGCGGGGTACTGGTTGAGCGCGGCAAAGTAGTCGTCGCCGTTGATGGCCGCGATCCACTCCTGTTCCGAGCGGATGACCTTGACGGTGAAACCCAGCGGCGCGGCGCGTGTTTCGATGACCTCGATGGTCTGCGGGTGGCAGTCGCCCGAGACGATGAAGACGTTGCCCCTGGCCTTGACGGTGCGCCGCGCCAGCGTCATCGCCTCGGCGGCGGCGGTGGCTTCGTCCAGCATCGAGGCATTGGCGATGTCCATGCCGGTGAGGTCCATCACCATGGTCTGGAAGTTGATCAGCGCCTCCATGCGGCCCTGCGAAATCTCGGCCTGGTACGGCGTGTACGCGGTGTACCAGGCGGGGTTTTCCAGCACGTTGCGCAGGATCACGCCCGGTATGTGCGTGCCGTAGTAGCCCTGCCCGATGAAGCTCTTCATCACCCGGTTCTTGCCGGCGATGGCGCGCAGCTCGGCCAGCGCCTGCGCCTCGGTGCAGGCCGGGGGCAGCTGCATGGCCTGGGTGCGCGCGATGGCGCGCGGCACGATGGACGCCACCAGCGCCTGGCGCGAGGCCGCCCCCACGACCGAGAGCATGTGGGCCTCATCGGCTGCGGAAATGCCGATGTGGCGGGCATGGAATTCGCTGGCGTTTTCCAGCGCAGACAGGGGCAGGGCGGGCATGGGAGGTTTTTGAATCAAATGTGCTTGAAACCCTCGCAAGTCTTGCGCGGGCAGCTATGTATTCCGGGTTTTCGCAGCGAAGGCGGGACGGACCCGGCCTTCGGCGTGGCGTGCGGGTTTACGCCTTGGTGAAATCGGTGTAGGCGGCTTCGTTCATCAGCCCGGCCAGCTCGGCCGCGTCGCTCAGCTTGAGCTTGAAGAACCAGCCCGCGCCCATGGGGTCGCTGTTGGCCAGCGACGGGTTGGCGCGCAGCGCCTCATTCACTTCGACGATTTCGCCCGAGACCGGCATGTAGACGTCGGATGCGGCCTTCACCGATTCGACCACGCCCGCCACGTCACCGGCAGCGTAGGTCTTGCCGACTTCGGGCAGATCGACGAAGACCACGTCGCCCAACGCATCCTGCGCGTGCGTGGTGATGCCGACGATGGCGGCCGCGGCGTTGGATGCGTCGACCCACTCGTGGTCCTTGGAAAAATGGATGGTCATGGAAAAGTCTCCGTTGCAAAGAGTGGAAAGAGGGCGATTGTGACTATCCGCGGTGATAGCGCGGCGGCAGGAAGGGTGTGGCGGCCACTTCCATGGGCACCGGCTTGCCGCGCACCATGGCGTTCACGCGCGTGCCGATCGCGGCCAGCGCGGGCGGCAGGTAGCCCAGCGCAATCGGCTTGCCCAGCGTGGGCGCGAGCAGGCCGCTGGTGACGGCGCCGACTTTCTCGCCGTTTTCACCGTACAGGCCGGTGTGCTCGCGCACCGGGATGCGTTCAAGCGCCACGAGGCCTACGCGCTTGCGTTCAAGCAACGCCGGGTTGGCGATCTGCGCGAGAATTTTTTCGGCGCCGGGGAAGCCCCCGGCGCGCTCGCCGCCCGTGCGCCGCGCCTTCTGGATGGCCCAGTTGAGCGCCGCCTCGGGCGGGGTGGTGGTGGCGTCGATGTCGTTGCCGTACAGGCACAGGCCGGCTTCCAGCCGCAGCGAGTTGCGCGCGCCCAGGCCGATGGGCTGGACCTGCGGCTGCGCGAGCAGGGCGCGGGCCAGCGCCTCGGCTTTGTTGCCCGGCACGGAAATTTCGAAGCCGTCCTCGCCGGTGTAGCCGCTGCGCGTGATGAACAGCGGCGTGCCCTGCCATGTGAAGTGCGCGCCGCTCATGAACACGAGGCGGGCCACGCCTGGCACCAGCGGCTCCAGCGCGGCCACGGCCTCGGGGCCCTGCAGCGCCAGCAGGCCGTGGTCGGGCATGGTTTCGATGTTGCAGCGCGCGGCTATGCGCTCGCGGATGTGGGCGATGTCGCCGACCTTGCAGGCGCCGTTGACGATGATGAAGAAGGCGTTTTCTTCCTGGCGGAAGAACATCAGGTCGTCGATGATGCCGCCCTCGTCGTTGAGCAGCAGGCCGTAGCGCTGGCGGCCCACGGCCAGGCCCTGCACGTCGACGGGCATCAGCGTTTCGAGCGCCGCGGCCGCATCGGCGCCCCTGAGCATGAGCTGCCCCATGTGCGAGACATCGAACAGGCCCGCATGCGCGCGCGTGTGCAGGTGCTCGGCCATCAGGCCCGCGGGGTATTGCACCGGCATCTGATAGCCGGCAAAGGGCACCATGCGCGCACCCAGTTCGTGATGCAGTGCGGCGAGGGGGGTGGTGAGCAGGGCAGGTTCGGACAAGCGCGGACTCCTCATGGGAAAAGGCATGGCACACCACGGGGTGTGGGCATGCCCGGCTGTCCTCTTTACCTGAGAGATTCACGCGGGATACGCCGCGCTTGCTCCTTCGGTGGACGCATGCGGTGGATCACTGCATGCCTCTCTCTCCAACAGGGCTGCGCTCCGTTGCCGGAGCACTTGCCAGTCCTTTTGCCTGAGCGTTTGAGCGCATCGCGCCTGGCGCCTTCGGCGGCGCCCGCGTCTTGCGGTGGGCGCTCTCTCCTGACAGGGCGCGATTCTACGTGGGTTTTGGCGCTTGCAACCGGCGCGACAGGCGGGCCGCACGCCTTTGCCCCGAATGTCGGAAAATGCCCAGTTTGCGCGACGAGCCAGTCCGGCTGCGGCAGATCAACGAGAGAGCACAATGAAAGATACAGCCACTGACCCGGGCGCCGCGCTGAACTTCGGCTGCGGCGAGCCGCCCTCCACCGGCGAGGCCAAGGAGGTGGCCGACGGCGTCTTCTGGATCCGCATGCCGCTGCCGTTCGCCCTGAACCATATCAACCTCTGGGCGATCCGCGACGGCGAGGGCTGGGCGCTGGTGGACACCGGCATCTGGTCGACGGCGACGGCCGATGCCTGGCGCGCGCTGTTCGCGGGCCCGCTCCAGGGGCCCGTCACGCGCGTGATCGTCACACACATGCACCCGGACCACATCGGGATGGCCGGCTGGCTCACGCGCAAGTTCGACTGCCGCCTGTGGATCAGCCGCCTCGAATACCTGACGTGCCGCGCGCTCACCGCGGACACCGGCCGCGAGGCGCCCGAGGACGCGATCCGCTTCCACCGCCGCGCGGGCTGGACGGAAGAGGCGATCGAGACCTACCGCACGCGCTTCGGCGGCTTCGGCAAGATGATCTACGCCATGCCCGACAGCTTTCGCCGCCTGTCGGACGGGGACGAAATCCTCATTGGAGGCCACCATTGGCGCGTGGTGGTGGGCTGCGGGCACTCGCCCGAGCATGTGTGCCTGTACTGCCCCGAGCGCAAGCTGTTCATTTCGGGCGATCAGGTGATTGCGGGCATCTCCTCCAACGTCTCGGTCTTCCCCACAGAACCCCACGCCGATCCGCTGGGCGAGTGGCTGGCCTCGCTCGAAAAACTGCAGCACGAGGTGGCCGACGACGTGCTGGTGCTGCCCGCGCACAACCAGCCGTTTCAGGGCCTGCACCTGCGCCTGGCGCAATTGCAGCGCAGCCACCGCGATTCGCTTGCGCGCCTGCGCGCCGTGCTGCACGAGCCGCGCCGCGCGGTGGATACCTTCGGCGCCCTGTTCGCGCGGCCCATCACCTCGGATCAGACCTTGATGAGCCTGGCCACGGGCGAGGCGCTGGCGCATCTGAACTACCTGATGGCGCGTGGCGAGGTGCGCGCCGAGCTGGGCGATGACGGCAGCACCTGGTATCGGCTGGAAAATCATTGACAGGCAGGCCGTGCGGTGGCGTTTGCCCGCCGGACTTGGACAGAGGACGTTTCGTGGCCAGAACAGGAATCCCTTTCAACCGGCAGGATCGGTGGGCGCCGTGCACGCGGCAGGCACGTGCCCTGACGGGCGGCAAGAGCCTAGTCGGGATGGCGGCGTTTTGACCGGCGCGCACGGTTTGTCGCGCCAGCACCTGGGCTTCTGGCTGGGCGTGCTCGGCATGGTGCTGTTTTCCGTCACCGTGCCGGCCACGCGGCTGGCGACGGGCTCGGATGTCCACCCGCAGCTGTCGCCCTGGTTCGTCACCGCCGGACGGGCGGCGATCGCCGGGCTGCTCTCGGTGGCCTTTCTGCTGTGGACGCGCACGCCCTGGCCTGCCCGGCACCAGTGGCGCCCGCTGCTGCTGGCGCTGCTCGGCAACGTGCTGGCCTGGCCGCTGCTGGCGGCGCTGGCGCTGCGCAGCGTCACGGCCGTGCACGCGGCCGTCATCGTCGCTGTCATTCCGCTGGCGACGGCGGTGTTCGCCGCCCTCATCCTGCTTGAGCGCGAGCGCCTGGGCTTCTGGGTCTGCGCGGTGCTGGGCGCGGCACTGGTGATCGTGTTTTCACTGATGCGCGCGCATGGCCAGGGCGGCTTCGGCTTCGCCTGGGCCGACGTGCTGCTGGTGGGCGCGGTGCTGGCCTCGTCCTTCGGCTACGTCTACGGCGCGCAGGTCACGCCGGAGCTGGGCGCCGAGCGCGTGATCTGCTGGATGTGCGCGCTGGCGCTGCCCGCGTCGCTGCCCATCGCGCTGTGGCTCTGGCCCGAGGGCGCGGCGCTGGGGCCCGTGCACTGGCCGGCCTGGGCCGGGCTCATCTACGTGGGCGCGGTGTCGATGTGGTCGGGGTTCTTTGCCTGGTTTCGCGGCCTGGAGTGGGGCGGCACGCTCAGGGTGAGCCAGGTGCTGCTGGTGCAGCCTTTCCTGGCGATGGTGTTTGCCGTGCCCATGCTGGGCGAGCGCATCGACGCGACGTCGCTGGGTTTCGCGCTGGCGGTCGTCGCCACGGTCTTCATCGGGCGCCGCTTCTCGGGGGCGGCGCAGCCCTCAAAGGCAAAAGGCGCAGCCGTCGTTGATTGAAAAAGAGAGCTGCTTGCGCTTTCCAGTTACTGATTTCAGAGTGAAAACACTTTGAAATCCTTTGTGGAAAAGCGTGAACAGCTCCTGTTTTTTCGGATCAACCCAGCAGCAGCGCGTCGTCGGCCAGTTCTTCGCCGCGCACCTTGGCGAACATCTTGAGCAGGTCGGGCACGTCCAGGCGCGAGCGCTCCTCGCCCGCGACGTCGAGCACAACCTGCCCCTGGTGCAGCATCACGGTGCGCTCGCCCACGTCCAGCGCCTGGCGCATGGAGTGCGTCACCATCATCGTCGTGAGCTTGTTCTCGGTGACGATGCGCTGCGTGAGCTTGAGCACGAAGTCCGCGGTGCGCGGATCGAGCGCGGCGGTGTGCTCGTCGAGCAGCAGGATGCGCGAGGGCTGCAGCGACGCCATGAGCAGGCTCACCGCCTGGCGCTGCCCGCCCGAGAGCAGGCCGATGCGGTCCGTCAGACGGTTTTCCAGCCCCAGGCCCAGCGTGGCGAGCTTCTCGCGGAACATCTCACGCTCGGACTTCTTCACGGCAGAGCGCAGCCCGCGGCGCGTGCCGCGCTGCTGCGCGAGCGCCATGTTCTCCTCGATCGTGAGGTCTTCGCAGGTGCCGGCCATCGGGTCCTGGAACACGCGGGCCACGCGCTGCGCGCGCGTCCAGACGGGTTCGTTGGTGACGTCCAGCCCGTCGATCGTGATGGTGCCGGTGTCCACCGCCAGGCCGCCGGCGATGGCGTTCAGGAAGGTGGATTTGCCCGCGCCGTTGGAGCCGATGACGGTGACGAACTGCCCCAGCGGGATCTCCAGCGACATGCCGCGCAGCGCCTTGGTTTCGATCGGCGTGTCGGGGTTGAAGGTGATGAAAAGGTCTTTGGCGTCCAGCATGGTGTGTGCCTCCCCGCTCACATGCTCTTGGGCGCGTCGGGCAGCCGTTTGTGCTGCAGCATGCGCTTGAAGTTGGGCACGACCAGGGCCAGCGTCACCAGCAGCGCGGTCACCAGGTTCAGGTCCTGTGCCTTCAGGCCGATGAAGTCGCTGTTGAGCGCCGCGGCGATGAAGAAGCGGTAGACGATGGCGCCGATGATGGCCGCGAGCGATGCATACACGAGGCGGCGCGAGGGCAGGATGGCTTCGCCGACGATGACGGCGGCCAGGCCGATCACGATCGTGCCTATGCCCATGGAAATGTCGGCGCCGCCCTGGGTCTGCGCGAACAGCGCGCCCGACAGGCCCACGAGGGCGTTGGAAATCGCCATGCCCAGCAGCACCATCGCGCCGGTATTGATGCCCTGTGCGCGGGCCATGCGCGAGTTCGATCCCGTGGCCCGGATCGCAAGGCCCCGCTCCGTGGAGAAGAACCAGTCGACGGCGAACTTGGCCACGATGACCAGCACCAGCAGCAGCAGCGGGCGCCACCAGAAATCCTGCAGGCCTTCGGGCTGCAGCAGGGTGAACACCGTGGGGTCGTTGATCAGCGGGATGTTCGGCCCGCCCATGATGCGCAGGTTCACCGAGAAGAGGGCGATCATCATCAGGATGGAGGCCAGCAGGTCCATGATGCGCAGGCGCACGTTGAGCCAACCCGTGATGTAGCCCGCGACGGCGCCTGCCAGCGTGGCGGCGACGGTGGCCAGGTAGGGGCTGTAGCCGTTGTGGATCATGATGGCGCAGACCGCGCCGCCCAGCGGAAAGCTGCCATCCACCGTCAGGTCGGGAAAACGCAGCAGCCGGAACGAGATGTAGACGCCGAGCGCGACCAGGGCAAAGATCAGCCCGATCTCGACGGCGCCAAGAAAGGAAAAGAGGGACATGGCGACTCTCTAAGAAAAAACAGGAAACGCGTGGCCGCGTTTCCTGTATTCGCAGGGGTGAAAACGGTCAGGCCGGCGGCTTACTTCACCACCTGCGTGGCCGACTTGATCAGGTCTTCAGAGAGCTTCACGCCCTGCTTCTCGGCGGCGCCGGGGTTCACGAAGAGTTCCATCTTGGTGCTGACTTCGGGCTTGATGTCGCCGGGCTTTTCGCCCTTGAGGATGCGCGCCACCATGCGGCCGGTCTGCTCGCCCAGGTCACGGTAGTTGATGCCCAGCGCGGCGATGGCGCCGCGCTTGACGCTGTCGGTGTCCGAGGCCACGAGCGGCAGCTTGGCTTCCTGGCCGACCTTGACCAGCGCCTCGTAGGCGGAGACGACGTTGTTGTCGGTGTTGGTGTAGATCACGTCGGCCTTGCCGATCAGGCTGCGCGCGGCGCTGCCCACGTCCACCGAGCGCGGGGCCGAGGCTTCCACCAGCGTCATGCCCATCTTGGGCAGCAGCTCCTTGAGTTCCTTGACGACCACGACCGAGTTGGCTTCACCCGGGTTGTAGACCATGCCGATGCGCTTGGCGTTGGGCACAACCTTCTTGACCAGTTCCATCTGCTTGTCCAGCGCCAGCAGATCGGACACACCCGTGACGTTGGTGTGCGAGGGCTCCCAGTTGGGCACCAGCTTGGCGGCTACCGGGTCGGTCACGGCCGAAAACACCACCGACACCGTCTTGGTGGCGGCCACCACGGCCTGCGCCGACGGCGTGGCGATGGCGATGATCACGTCGGGCTTGTCGCCGATGAACTTGCGGGCAATCTGCGCGGCGGTACCGGTGTTGCCCTGAGCGCTCTGGTATTGCCACTTGAGGTTCTTGCCCTCTTCGTACCCTGCGGCCTTGAGCGCGTCCTTGGCGCCGTCGCGCACGGCATCCAGCGCCGGGTGCTCCACGATGGCCAGCACGGCCACCGACTTCGTTTGCGCGAATGCCGCGCCCGTCGCCCCCAACAACGTTGCGGCCACCGTGCACAACAGGGTGCGCTTGGCGAATTTGCCCATCGTCGACATTGAAACTCCTCCAGGAATGCTTTTTGGTAGGTGCGCCGTGCCCGGGTCTCGGCGGGCATCGTCCGGATGCACACAAAGCGTGCACCTGCGCGTGGGGCACAGTCTACCCACATCCCCCGAAGCGAACAACGGTTGCCGACGCAACCTTCGGAAAGGCCCGTGGCGCATCGAATCACGCCGGATTCGCGGCACATTGATGCCGCAATCGGAAAAAAATTAGCGCATTTGGTCGCGAGTTGTTCCGCACGCGCACGTTTGTGCGACGCGTTCAGCCAATGAGATTCGGTAAAAATCGAAATATTGCGGGAGGAATAGACGGCGATTGCGTCGATTTGCACAACAAATGGTCGATCAGCGTCCCGCTTTTCGAGCGTCGTCCGAGACGAAATTCGGAATAGAACCGGTGGATGCCGGCGTGCCCCGCGTGTTCGGGGCACTGAGACGCCCGCCGAAGCTCAGCGAGCGTCGTTGTTGGCGTCGTCGAGACCGAGGGCGGCGACTTCGCTGCGTGACAGGCGGCGAATCTCCACCTTGGCGTGGCCGGCACGCACGAAGCCGAGCTGTTTGGCGGCGGCGTACGAGAGGTCGATGATTCGATTGCGCGCATAAGGGCCACGGTCGTTGATCTTCACGACCACGGTTTTGTCGTTGGCGGTGTTTCGCACCAGCGCAAAACTCCCGAGCGGCAGGGTCGGGTGTGCTGCGGTCGCGTCGTTCATATCGAACGCTTCGCCGGTGGCGGTGCGCCTGCCGTGAAACTTCTTGCCATACCAGGAAGCCATGCCGGTCTGAAAGAACGTACCGGCATCGGCGCGCAAGCGCGCTTCGCCGTCGCGTTCCGGTGCGTCGGGGTCGCCTGGAGTGAGCCCCTCGTTGCGGTAAGACCGGCCGGGCCAATGGAGATCGAAGCTCGAGCCGACCGGTGCGTTGGCTTCGCGCGCACGGGCGCGCGCGCCTGTCGCCGAGGTGGCGGCAGCCGTCTGGCTGGTGGGTTCGAGCGGCGTTGTGCAGGCTGTCAACGTCAGGGCGAGGGCGCAGCAGACCGCGAACCGTGTGAGCATGTCGCGTGTTCGCATAGCCCGTGAGTTTAACACGCCCCCTCGTCAACCTATCAGCGAGCGTTCACTTACGCGCAAATACTTGGTTACAAAGCGTTACGGCGATTTGGGGGACCGCCTCCAATGATCGCGGCATGGAAGACAGCCGGCGATTTCACCGAAGCGCCAACCCGGCCCACCGCGCCGTCGCCCCGGCGGGCGCCGCCCGGCCCGATTTACAATAGTGAAAAACCGCGTCCCCGATACCTCATGAACGTCACCCTGATTCCTGTCACGCCTTTCCAGCAAAACTGCACCTTGCTCGTATGCGATGCGACCCGACGGGCCGCCGTGGTCGACCCCGGCGGCGACATCGACCGGATTGCGGGCGAGATCGAACGTCAGGGAGTGACGCTGGAGAAGATCTTCCTCACGCACGGCCATCTGGACCACTGCGGTGGCGCAGGAGCGCTGGCGGCAAAGTACCACGTGCCGATCGAAGGTCCGCACCCGGACGACGCCTTCTGGATCGACCAGCTCCAGGCGCAGAGCGCGCGTTTCGGCTTCCCCGAGCCGGAACCGTTCTCGCCGGACCGCTGGCTGGGCGACGGCGACACCGTGAGCTTCGGCAATGTCACGCTCGAGGTGTTCCACTGCCCCGGCCATACCCCCGGGCATGTGGTGTTCTTCTCGAAGGACGAGCGGCTGGCCAGCGTGGGCGACGTGCTATTCGCGGGCTCCATCGGCCGCACGGACTTCCCCCGCGGCAACCATGCGGACCTGATCGCATCGATTCGCAATAAGCTCTGGCCGCTCGGCGACGACGTCACGTTCATCCCGGGTCACGGTCCGGTGTCCACGTTCGGGCAGGAACGCCAGACCAACCCGTATGTCGCCGACTCGGTGCTCGCACGGAGTGCCGTATGAGTCAGGCCGTCTCCCGCACGCCATCGCGCATCATTCCTGTCGACGAGGAGATTTTCGTCAGCACCGACGTCGAGGCTGACGGCCCCATCCCCGGTCCGCATTCGATGCTGAGTTTCGCTTCTGCGGCCTACACGGCCGATAAGGAGCTCATCGGCACGTTCAGTGCCAACCTGGAATGCCTGCCCGACGCCAAGGGGCATCCGCTCACGATGAAGTGGTGGAAAACGGAGCCGGACGCATGGGCCGCCTGCCGCGTCGATCCGGAAGACCCGGCCAAGGCCCTCAAGGCCTATGTGAAGTGGGTCGAGAAGCTTCCCGGCAAACCGGTGTTCGTGGCGTACCCGGCAGGTTTCGATTTCACGTTCATGTTTTGGTACATGATGCGCTTCGTCGGTCGTTGCCCGTTCTCGTGGTCGGCACTCGACATCAAGACGCTCGCGTTCGCCATGACCGGCATGCCGTATCGCAAGTGCATCAAGCCGCGCCTGCCGCAGGTCTGGCTCGACCCGCTGCCGCACACGCACGTTGCACTCGACGACGCGCTCGAACAAGGCGCCCTGTTCTGCAACATGCTCGCCGAACTGCGCGAGCAGCAAAAAACGCTCACCGAGCTGCCCGGCTGGCGTGGCGCAGGACTCACCGCCAACGCCGACGCACCGGTATTCGGTTCGGCCGGCGAGGCGGCGACTGCCGCGGCCGCCAATGCCGAGTCGCCCGAAGCCGGCCCGGGCAAGGACAGCGCAGCCCACGGCTGAGCGCCGACGGCAAGGCAGGGCGCGTGCCGTGCATCGCGACGCGCCCGCCACATCGAAGCAGGTTCACCTCGACATGGCGCGGCGCGGTCAGGCCCGACGCGCCCGGCGGCGCGTCACAGCACGCCGTTCGCCAACGCCGGCGGACGCGCGATCACGGCCTTATCGCCATTGACCACGATCGGACGCTGCAACAGCTTGGGATGTTTCGCCACGGCCGCGAGCAATTGATCGTCGGTCAATGCCGGATCGTCCAGTCCCAGTTCCGAATACTCGGTCTCGTTACTGCGGATCATTTCTCGCACGGGCACGCCCAGCAGCGCGTGCAGACGCTTGAGCTCCGCCGCCGTGGGCGGGGTCTTCAGATATTCGATGATTTGCAGGTCGCCGCCGCCCACGGCCGGGGATCCTTCGACGAGCGCCAGCGCTTCACGCGACTTCGAGCAGCGCGGGTTGTGATACACGGTGATCATGGTCACTCCATCCAATGCGTCCGGAAAGCGTCCGGCGCGACGCGCAGCGTCACGCCTGGAACGTGCGCTCCGAGTATGCATGGTATCGTCGGATACCGCCACTCACGGGCCACCGGTGCCACGCATCCGGCGCCGATTCGGATGTTGGCTTCTCAACCGCTTCTCAACCGCTTCTCAACCGCTTCTCGACGTTATTAACCTCCCGCTTCGTTCGACGTACACGCCGTAGCCGGAGCCACGCCCCGCCCTTTTGGTGTGCTTCGTGCTTCGACTCCGTGTTAACCGCGCTGCGCACCAGCGTCACGCCGCCTAAGATGGCAAATAGCGCGGTACGTCGCCCGATCCGGATTTTCTGGAGACAGTGACATGGCAGGACGCTTCATCAGCATCAAGTCGCGCGACGGCAAGACCTTCCAGGCCTACCTGGCGCTTCCCGAAGGCGCGGGCAAGGGTCCCGGGCTGGTGTTGTGTCAGGAGATCTTCGGCGTGAACGCTTACATTCGCGAACTTGCCGACCGATACGCCGAAGAGGGCTACGTCGTTCTGGCCCCCGATCTGTTCTGGCGCATCGAGCCCGGGATCGAACTCGGCTACACGCCGGGCGACTGGCAACGTGCATTCGCGCTGTTCCAGAGCTTCGACGTCGATCTCGGCATGGAGGACGTAGGGGCGAGCGTCGACGCCTTGCGCGCGCTGCCCGAATGCGTGGGCGGCGTGGGCGTCGTCGGCTACTGCCTTGGCGGCAAGCTTGCCGCGCTGTCAGTCACGCGAACGAGCGCTGACGTGGCCGTGGGCTATTACGGCGTGGGGCTCGAGCAGCATGTCGACGAACTCGCGACCGACCACCCACCGCTGGTGCTGCATATCGCCGAGCTCGACAAATACGCTCCCGCCGAAGTCCGGGACACGCTTGCGACACGGCTGGGTGGCCGCCCCGACGTCACGCTGTACACCTACCCCGACGCCGATCACGCATTCGCGCGCCCGGGCGATCACTTCAACCGCGCCGCGACACAGCTGGCGCATCAGCGCACGATCGGCGCCCTGCGTCGCGCGATCGGTCCGCACTTCGATTTCGCATCGCTGTGGGAGACGCATTGCGCATACGAATTCGCCATCCGCGAGATCGAGCCGCTGATGAAAACGATGGTCGCCGAACCGTACGTCAATCACATTCCCACGATGACGGGCGGTGTCGGCCATCAGCAGCTCGCGCATTTTTACCGTCACCATTTCGTCAACAGCAATCCGCCCGACACCCGGCTGATTCCGATTTCGCGCACCATCGGCGCGACCCAGCTCGTCGACGAGTTGCTGTTCTCGTTCACCCACACGACGCCGGTCGACTGGATGCTGCCGGGCGTGGCGCCGACGGGACGCCGGGTCGAGATCCCGCTCGTGGCGATCGTGCGCTTCCGGGGCGGCAAGCTCGAACACGAACATATCTACTGGGATCAGGCGAGCGTACTGGTGCAGATCGGTTTGCTCGATCCCACCGGCCTGCCGGTGGCCGGCATCGAAACCGCGCGAAAGTTGCAGGACGAGAACCTGCCGTCCAATACCTTGATGCCGAACTGGTCGTACGGCATCAAGGCGAATTGAGGCACCCGACGGGAAGGCAGGCGCACGACGTGAATAACGAACGAAATGTCGCGAACGTTGCGGGAGATGGCAGATGAATACGCAACTTTCCCCGCGCCTGCCAGGCTGGCGGGCGGCGGGCTGGCTTACCGTGGCAGCCTGTGCCTTGACGGTCACCGGCTGCGCCAATCCGGATTTCGAACCGAGGAAGCCCCTCGTCCTCGATCTGCTCCACCGCCCTGCCCCGCTCACGGCGCTGGACCAGTACAAGGTCGCGGCGGCGCAACGCGTGAGCGAGGTCAATGCTCGGCAGATCACCCCGGGCAATCCCCAGCCGATGCTGCGCTCGGTCGTGTCGCTCGAGTATTGGGTGGATCGCGGCGGCAACATCACGAGCGTGCTGCTCTATCGCAGCAATGGCGACCGCGAGGCCGAGCGTATTGCCGTGGCAAGCCTGCGTCGTGCGAGCCCACTGCCCGCACCGAGCCGCGCGCTGGTCGACAGCAGCGGACGCGTGCGCGCCGTGGAGACGTGGCTCTTCAATGACGACGGGCGTTTTCAGTTGCGCAGCGTGGCGGCGGCTCAGGTCGACGGGGAGTGATATCGTGACGGGCATACGTCCACCTGAGCGCCCGGCTTCGGGCCACGGAGATTTCCATGCCGCGATTTGCCGCGAACCTGACGCTGCTCTATCCGGAAGTGCCGTTCCTCGACCGCTTTCGCGAGGCCGCGAGCGACGGCTTCCGGGGCGTCGAATTCCTGTTCCCCTATGACCATCCCGCGCAGGAGATACGAGCGCGGCTCGACGACGCCGGATTGACGCAGGTGCTCTTCAACACCCCCGCCGGCGATTGGACGAATGGCGAGCGCGGTCTGGCGGCCCTGCCCGGACGAGAAGCTCAGTTTCGCGACGGCCTCGAGCGCGCGCTCGACTATGCCGACGCACTGGGCTGCCGCCAGTTGCACGTGATGGCCGGATGTCCCGACCCGGCCCAACCACCCGAGCAGTGCCACGCCGTCTTTCTCGAGAACCTCGCATACGCGACCGGTCAGGCCGCCGCGCACGGTGTCACGATCCTCATCGAACCGATCAACCCGCGCGATTTCCCGCGTTACTTCCTCACGCGGCAGGATCAGGCACACGCCATTCGCCAGGCCGTCGGCGCCAGCAACCTCAAGGTGCAGTTCGACGTGTATCACTGTCAGATCGTCGAGGGCGACCTGGCGGTCAAGCTGCGCCAGTCCATCGCGAACATCGCCCACGTGCAGGTCGCCGGCGTACCGGCGCGCCACGAGCCCGACACGGGCGAAGTGAATTACCCATTCCTGTTCCGTTTGCTCGACGAGCTCGGCTATGCGGGTTGGGTGGGATGCGAATACCGGCCGCAGGGCGCAACGCGCGCCGGCCTGGGCTGGCTAAAGCCGTGGCTCAGGGCCACACGATGAATGACTTGCTCATGCGACGGTGCTCTGGCGTCGGCCGGACGTCTGCCGATGGAACCCGTCAGGGAATTACGCAGGAGTGAATCGATTTCCGGACATGACTCGGAGAGCGAATCAAATCGCGCGACATGTCGGACGAAGGGTGAGGAAAGATGTAGGACCGCGCAGGCAAAAAAAATGGCGGGACACACGGGCCCGCCAAAACCACACGCTACGGGGTTAGCGCGAGGAGACCAGATTCGGAGCACTGCATCGAACTACCTCGCAATTGCGCCGGGGGACGCGTTTGCCGATACAGTCGCGCTGCTGCGTTACCGGGGGATAAGCACATCAGCGTTGAGATGCATTGTGTGGGAAACGTTTGGCAGGAGGGGTAACAAAGTGTTTCAGGTTGTAACACCTCGGGCGCATTTCAACGCGGCCACATGACCCGTCTGCCTTGTCCCACAAGGGTTTCACGATTGACATCTCGACCGGGAATTGGTTCGCATTCCTGAGCAACTTGCTCAATTAAGCATTTCCGGTTCGGTGCCCGGCGCTCCGCCTCGTCGTCGACACGTTCGGCGCCCGGGTTGCACACCGTGGGCGTCAATGTGCTAACTTCAATCTTTGTGCGTGGCAGCAAAGTGGCTGCCCGGACGCCCGGTGCCGCCTCCGCCATACGCCGGCGCACCCATTTGGGGCACCGGCGACGCACACCGAAAACCGAATTCGTCCAACCACCGCTTCGGCCCCGGGGCCGCATTCGCATGGAAACCATTGAACGACTGGGGCAGATTCTGGCGCGCGATCGCGTCATCGGCGTCGTGGGCCTGTCGCCGCGGCCCGATCGGCCGAGTTACACCACGTCGCGCTACATGCAGCAGCACGGCTATCGCATCGTGCCGATCAACCCGCAGGTCGCCGACTCGGGCGAGAAGATTCTGGGCGAGACGGTCTACGCCAGTCTGACCGAGGCGGCAGACGCCTTGCGCGCCGAGGGCCTGCGCATTCAGATGGTCGACTGCTTTCGCCGTAGCGGCGACATTCCGCCGATCGCCGACGAAGCGGTCGCCATCGGCGCCAACAGTCTGTGGATGCAGTTGGGCATCGAAAACGACGAGGCCGCCGCCGTCGCGCTGGCGGCGGGGCTCGACGTCGTGATGGATCGCTGCGTCAAGATCGAGCATCAGCGCTGGACGATGCTCGGTGGAGGCGACTCACCGGCCGCGCCGCGCACGAACGCGCGCTGACCGGGCGACCTGCTTTCTGTTTCGTTCAGCGGCCTGTTCCGCCAGCGCCGGATCATCCCGGCATCCCTTTTCGCCAACGCCACGCATCCGCCTGCCGACATGACCATCGACGCCGATCTACTCGCCTATTACGACCAAATGGCGCGCAAGTATCCCGAGCCCGCCAGCGCCGCCGCGCCGAGCCCGCAAGCGGTGCGCGCCAGGTTCGCCACCGTCGCCACTGAGGCGCTGCGCCCGCTGCCGGCCGGGCTTCGCAGCGAGACGTTCGTCATCCCCCTTCCCGGGCGCGATCTGCGCGCCAGGCTGTATCGACCGGTGACTGGCGAAGTCCCGCTGGTCGTGTACTTCCACGGCGGTGGCTGGGTCGTGGGTGATGTCGATACGCATGGCACGCTTGCCGCCTTTCTTGCGCAGGACGGCGAGGTGGCCGTGCTCAGCGTGGATTACCGCCTGGCGCCCGAGCACCCGTTCCCCACGCCCGTCGACGATGCGCGCGAGGCGCTCGCATGGGCTGCGGAGCAGCGAGCGCGTCTCGGGGTGCGCACGGACCGTCTGGCCGTCGCCGGCGACAGCGCCGGGGGACATCTCGCGGCACAGGCGGCGGCGTGGTTCAACGACCGGCATCCCGGCACGGTCGGCGCGCAATTACTGATCTACCCGGTAGTCCAGCATCGCTTCGACACGCCGAGCTACGAACGCCTGGCCGACGGCGTCGGGCTCACGCGCGACGAAATGCGCTGGTATTGGCGGATGTTCCTCGGCGACGCCGAGCCGGCGGCGAACGACGTCCGCGTCAACCTGATGGCCGAGGCGCCCCGTCATCCGCTGCCGAGCACGCTCGTCATTGCGGCCGAGTATGACCCGCTGCACGACGAAGCGGTGTCGTACGCCGAGTTCGTGGCGCGCACTGGCGCCCGGGCCGAGGTCGTGCCAGCCGCCGGTCTCACGCACAGCTTCGCGCGGTTGCAGCCGTTCGTGCCCCAGGCACGGCTCGTGATGCACGACGCCGCGAAGCGCCTGCGGGACTGGCTCGCCTGAAACCGCGGCGTTCAGGCGAGCATGCCGGCGAGCCATCCGGCGAAAAGACAGCCGAGACCGTCTTGCACCGGACGTTCGGCCGCCACGGCGACGGCCGTTGCGCTTACTTCAGCCACTTGTCGACGACGGCCTGATACTCTCCGGTCTTCTGCGCGAGGTTCAGCCACTGGTCGACGTAGTGCTTGAAGATGTCATCACCGCGAGGCAGCAGATACGCCTTCTCGCCGAACTGCAGCGGCTTGTCGGGATTCACCGGGCAGAGCGTCGGGTTGAGTTTGTGCTGCAGGAGCGTCTCGGACGAGTCGGTGACCATCACATCGGCCTTGCCGTCGGCGATCTGCTGGAAGATCGTCACGTTGTCCGGATAGATCGTGAGGTTGGCGTTCGGCAGGTACTGTCTCGCGAAGCGCTCGTTCGTGCCCCCGGGGTTTGCAATGGCCCGCGTGGTCGGCTTGTTCAGGTCGGCGAGCGTCTGGTATTTCGACACGTCGGCACAACGCACGATCGGCGACTTGCCGTCGATCATGACCACCCGGCTGTAGTAGGCGCGCGCGGCGCGATCGAGTGTGACCGAAATCCCGCCCACCGCGATATCGCACTTGCCGGCGGTGAAGTCCGCCATCAGGCCTTTCCACGTGGTCGGCACAATCTCCGGCTTCACGCCCAGCGACTTCGCAAGCGACGCCACCAGATCCACGTCGATGCCTTCGAACTGGCCGTCCGGACGACGATACGAGTAGGGTTTGTAATCGCCCGTGGCGCAGGCGCGCAACGTGCCCGACTTCACGATGTCGTCGAGCCGGGAATGGACGGCCGGCGCGGGGGTGGATTGCGCGAAGGTGGCGGATGCGGCAAGTGCCGTTGCCACCACAAGGACCGCGCGGGCGGCCGTCTTCATGACATTCATGTTTGTCTCCTGTTGTTATGCGATGTGATCGACGAAGTGCCGACGCACTGTCCGACGTGGCGCGCGACGTGGTGCGCGACGCCCAATACTAATCACACACCCGGAAGCCGCCAACCATCATGACAGGTTGCGCGTTGTCTTCCCGCCATACGCGTGGCAAAACCCCCGGGGGTCCCGCCGTCGCGTGGCGCCTTGCGCGGTTTTCCCGACCGTCACGCCCGCTCGCGGCGACTTCCTGTCTTATCTGCGGCATAACGGCCCGCAAAGCGACCGCGCGCGGGATACCCGAGTAAAATGGCCGCTTGCCCAAACCATCCAACCCACCGCTGCGACGTGTCCCAAGCTCTGCAAAACGATACTTTCCTGCGCGCCCTGCTGCGCCAGCCGACCGAGTACACGCCGATCTGGCTGATGCGCCAGGCGGGCCGGTACCTGCCCGAGTACAACGCCACCCGCGCCAAGGCCGGCAGCTTCCTGGCACTCGCCAAGAATCCCGCCTACGCCACCGAGGTCACACTGCAACCGCTCGAGCGCTTCCCGCTCGACGCCGCGATCCTGTTCTCCGACATTCTCACGATTCCCGACGCCATGGGCCTCGGCCTGTCGTTCGAAGCCGGCGAAGGGCCACGCTTCGCGCATCCGCTGCGCACCGAAGCCGACGTGCGCCGCCTTCAGGCGCCGGATCTCGACAGCCTGCGCTACGTTTTCGACGCGGTGAGCGAAATCCGCCGCGCCCTGAAGGGCCGCGTGCCGCTCATCGGCTTCTCCGGCAGCCCGTGGACGCTTGCGTGCTACATGGTCGAAGGCGCCGGATCGTCGGACTTCCGCACCGTCAAGACGATGATGTACGAGCGTCCTGACCTGATGACGCACATTCTCGAGACAAACGCGAAGGCCGTCGGCGACTATCTCAATGCACAGATCGAAGCCGGCGCCCAGGCGGTGATGGTGTTCGACACGTGGGGCGGCGCCCTCGCCGACGGCCTTTACCAGCGCTTCTCGCTCGCCTACATGCAAAAGGCGCTCGCCGGCGTTCACCGCGAGTGGAACGGCGCGCGTATTCCACACATCGTCTTTACCAAAGGCGGCGGGCAATGGCTCGAGGCCATCGCAGAGACCGGCCCGGACGCGATCGGACTGGACTGGACCGTCGATCTCGCCGCGGCGCGTCGCCGCGTGGGCGAACGTTGTGCACTGCAAGGCAATTTTGATCCGACGGCCCTTTTTGCCTCGCCCGAGGCCATCCGCATGGAGGTCCGCCGCCTGCTCGACGCCTACGGCAATGCACCCGGTCACGTCTTCAATCTGGGGCATGGCATTTCCCAATTCACGCAACCCCAGCACGTCGCAGCGCTCGTCGACGAGGTGCACAGCTATAGCCGCAAGCTGCGCCAGATGGCGTAAGCGGTGACCCGCGCCAGCGACGGCGCGGGTTTGCGAGTCATTTCGCCCTGCAAACCCAACCGCCGTTTGAAGCACGCAATGTCAAGGGCCAAGTCATCGAAGAACCCTTCCAATTTGCGGCGTTGTCCCGAAGACTTATGCACAAATTCTCGCTGCGCCGCCGCAAGTGGGAGTGCCAAGTAAGGTACTGTCTACTCTGTTCATAAGCTATTGATCAAAAAGCTTTTTTATTTGACCCAAAGTGAGAGCGCCGCGCGGCGCGAGGGCCGTGTGGCGAGGCTGAAGGGCAATAATCCCCACAGTTCTCAACATAGTTATCCACAAGCGCTTCACACCTGCCGGAAAGCCGACTCAAATCCGGGGTTTAGCGAAACTTCTCAGGATTCACTTTAAGTTTGAGCCGCGCCGACGATCTGTCCGCCCCCTCTTTCGCGTCGTTCGACGACGCATCGCGCCCGGTCACCGACTCGCGTACCGGAGTGCCCACTATCGCCCGCGTGGCCCTCGATACGCCACTTCCCACCTTGTTCGACTATCGTCTCGATCAGGCCGCGACCCTCGGTCAACTGGTCCAGGTTCCGTTCGGACGACGACAGGTGGTGGGTGTCGTCTGGGAATTGACGCAGCGCAGCGACGTTCCGTCCGCGAAGCTGCGCGACGTGACATCGGTATGGCACGAATTGCCGGCGCTCGGCGACGACTGGCGCGACCTGATGCAGTTTGCCGCGCGTTATTACCAGCGCGGCATTGGGGAAGTGGCGCTGCCCGCCGTGCCCGGACATCTTCGTACGCCGATGCGATGGTCGCGCCTGCTCGCCCGGCGGGGCGTGCAGCGCTATCGCTTGGCCGACGGTGCGCTGCCGGCGCTCATGGAAAACGTGCCCGCCCGGCTGCGCGCGCAGCGCCGCCTGGCCGAAGGACTGGCGCAAGCCGGCACGCTGGACGCCGACGAGGCGCGCGCCCTCTGCGCGAAAGCGGCCGACGTGCTCAAGCAGTGGGCCGCCGCCGGCTGGGTCGTGGTGGAAACGGTGCCGTTTCACGAAACGGTGCGCGAAGCGGACGAATGCAGCGACGTCATGGACGGGATGGACGAGTTGCGCGTCTCGGGCGCCACGGAACACCCCGTGGCCGATGCTGCACCCGGCGCCGCCGCCGGCCGCACCCTGACGGCCGGCCAGGCCGACGCCGTGGCCGCCATTCACGGGGCGCTCGTCGCCGCCGGGGCACGGCGCCTCGCCGCCACGCAGGCGAAGCCGGACACGACGCCCGCCGACGACGCGCCTGCGTGCACGCCGTTCCTCCTTTACGGGGTGACCGGCAGCGGCAAGACCGAGGTGTACCTGCGCGCCGTCGCCGAAGCGCTGCGCGAGCCCGAGGCCCAGGTGCTCGTGCTCGTACCCGAGATCAACCTGACGCCGCAGCTCGAAGGCGTCTTTCGCACGCGGTTCCCGAACGAGACGCTCGTCACCCTGCACAGCGGGCTGGCCGAAGGCGAGCGCGCCCGGCATTGGCTTGCGGCGCACCGCGGCGAAGCGCGCGTGGTGCTCGGCACACGGCTGGCGATTATGGCGTCACTGCCGCATCTGCGCCTGATCGTGATCGACGAAGAGCACGATCCGTCGTACAAGCAGCAGGAGGGCCTGCGCTATTCAGCGCGAGACCTCGCCATCTGGCGGGCAAACCGGTTGCGCATTCCGGTGGTGCTCGGCTCGGCCACGCCGTCGCTCGACAGCTGGCGGCGCGCCGATCAGGGCCGGTACGTGCGACTCGCCATGCCCGAGCGCGCCACCCCGGACGCGGTGCTGCCGCGCGTGTCGCTCATCGACATGGAAATCGAGCGCAAGCGCCAGCGCGCCGTTCACGAAGGGTTGTCGCAACCGCTGCTCGCCGCTCTCCGCGCGCGTCTCGACGCCGGCGAGCAAAGCCTGCTGTTCCTGAATCGACGCGGGTACGCGCCCGTGCTCAATTGCGATGCCTGCGGCTGGATCAGCGACTGCCGCCGTTGCAGCGCGCACATGGTGCTGCACAAGCCGGAACGCCGCCTGCGTTGTCATCATTGCGGCGCCGAAGCGCGTATCCCGCACGCCTGCCCCGACTGCGGCAACCTCGATCTCGCGCCGCTCGGTCGCGGCACCCAACGCATCGAGGAAGCGCTGACGGCCCATTTCCCCGACGCGCGGCTCGCCCGCATCGACGCCGACAGCACGCGCCGCAAGGGCAGCGCTCAGGCGCTCTTCGCGCAGGTCCACGCCGGCGAGGTCGACATCCTCATCGGCACGCAAATGGTCGCCAAGGGACACGACTTCCGCAATGTCACGCTCGTGGGCGTGGTCAACGCCGACAGCGCACTGTTCTCGCACGACTTTCGGGCCGCCGAACGACTCTTCGCACAACTCATGCAGGTAGCCGGTCGCGCCGGCCGGGCCGCCCGGGCCGACGGCCCCGGCGACGTGCTGATCCAGACGCGCTACGCGTCGCACCCGTTGTTCGCGGCGCTCATGCGTCACGACTACCCCGGCTTTGCCGCGCAGCAGCTCGAGGAGCGACGCGTCGCACTGCTGCCGCCGTTCACGCACCAGGCCCTGCTGCGCGCCGAGGCCCGCAAGCTCGACGACGCCATGGCTTTCCTTCGGCAAGCTCGTGAGATCGCCGCCACCCCGGCGCTGAACGACCCGCGCATCTCCCTGTGGGATCCGGTGCCGATGACGATGGTCCGGATCGCGGGCACGGAGCGTGCGCAACTCGTTGTGGAGAGCCCGCACCGGGGCGCGCTCCAGCGCTTTCTCACGCGATGGATGAGCGAACTGCGCACCCTCCGGGCCCCGGTGCGATGGCACCTCGAAGTGGATCCTCTCGAAATATAAATCGGTATACAGCGTTCCGGAAATTTGACAACGTCGCCAGAATCTCCGACGATGCGACCATAAGTCGAACGCCGCACGACGAACGGTTCACGTCATCTGCACGAAAAAGAAGTTCTACAGGAGACATCCGATGAAGTCGCACGACCGGAGCGCCCCCCCCACGGCGCCACATACCGCCGCATCCGCCGCATCTCCCATTCTCCCGCCCGAATACGCGTTTTCCGAAGCGCCGCCGGAGTCGGCCCTGGCCGAAGTCTCGCGCCGTCGCTTTCTGCGCCGCGCCGGGGCACTGAGCGTCGGGGCCACGCTGGCCGGGCGGGCGCTCGACGTATTTGCGGCAGCCACCGCGCCGACGATGGTCACGCTGCCGTTCGCCAACGGCGAGCGCGAACTCGTCGCGTATCCGCAAAAGCGTCCGTTGATCCGGCTCACGGCACGGCCACCGCAACTGGAAACGCCCTTCGAGGTGTTCAACGACGGGCTGATCACGCCCAACGACGCATTCTTTGTGCGCTACCACCTTGCGGGCATCCCGACCGACATCGATCCGGCAAAGCACCGCATTCGCGTGGGCGGCAGCGTGAGCAAACCGCTCGACATCTCGCTCGCCTCGCTGAAGAAGGACTTCGGCCAGCCCGTGGAAATCGTGGCCGTGCATCAGTGCTCGGGCAATAGCCGCGGCTTCTTCGAGCCGCGCGTGGCGGGCGGGCAGATCGCCAACGGCGCCATGGGCAACGCCCGCTGGCGCGGTATTCCACTCAAGCGGATTCTCGAGCGCGCAGGGGTGTCGCCCAATGCGAAGCAGGTCACCTTCGAGGGTCTGGATCGCCCGATCGTGCCCGCCACGCCGGAGTTCGTGAAGGCGCTCGACCTCGACCACGCGATGGACGGCGAAGTGATGATCGCGTTTGCCATGAACGGCAAGGACCTGCCGATGCTCAACGGCTTCCCCGTGCGACTGGTCGTGCCCGGGTACTACGGCACTTACTGGGTCAAGCATCTGGCCGACATCAACGTCATCGACAAGGTATTCGACGGTTTCTGGATGGCCACGGCCTATCGCATCCCGGATAACGACTGCAATTGCGTCGAACCCGGCAAGGCACCCGAGAAGACGAAGCCGATCGGCCGCTTCACCGTGCGTTCGTTCATTACCAGCCACGCTGACGGTCAGCAGGTCGCCGCCGGCAAGGCCATGCGCGTGCGAGGCATTGCATTCGACGGCGGCGAAGGCATTCGCGACGTGCAGTTCTCGACCGACGGCGGCCAGACATGGCACGCCGCGAAGCTGGGCCAGGAGTTGTCGAAATACTCGTTCCGCGAATGGACGGCGAATTTCACGCCGCCACAGGCCGGCGAGTACGTTCTGAAAGTGCGGGCGACGAATCGTGCAGGGGTGACGCAACCGCTGCAATCGTTGTGGAATCCGGCCGGCTATCTGCGCAACGGCGTGGAATCCGTGCGCGTAGTCGCGGCTTGAGACAGGGGACGATCATGAACGCAGTCAAATTGTCGAACGTCGCCGCCTTGCTGGCCGGCCTGAGCGGCGCCCTTCTCACCCTTCTCACCCTCGGCGCGTCTTCCGCGCACGCCCTGGAGATCAAGCTGCCGCAGGAGACCGCCCAGCTCAAGGCCTCCACACTTGCCGGTCATCAGGCCGCCAACGCCTGGTGTGTCATGTGTCACTCCGTGGACTACGTCAACACCCAGCCGCCAATGCCCGCCGCCTTCTGGCACGCGGAAGTCGCGAAGATGGTGAAGGTGTACGGCGCGCCGATTCCCGAAGATCAGGTCAAGCTAATCGCCGAGTATCTCGGCAAGACGTACGGCACCGACCAGAAGTGACGCTTCGGCCCCGGGGCGCCCCCGGGGCTTTACCGCCTCCCCCGCAAACCCGCTCGCCCCCATTCGGTGCAACCCGAATTTTGACTCTGGTTGCACCTCTTCGGAAAGCCGGTTACGATGCCGCCATTCACCCGCTATGGGTGTCACGTTTTTGCGTCATCAGGTAACCCTTCCATGGCAAACACCACGCTTGGCGTCAAGGTCGACGACGTCCTCCGCACGCGGCTCAAGACGGCCGCCCAGCAAATCGAGCGCACCCCGCACTGGCTCATCAAACAGGCCATCTTCGCCTATCTCGAGCGTATCGAGAGCGGCGCATTGCCGCCCGAACTCAGTGGTGCAACCCAATCCGGTACCGAGGTGATCGAGGGCCACGCCAGCGACGACGCCGTGCCGCATCCCTTCCTCGAATTCGCCCAGAACGTGCAACCGCAGTCGGTGCTGCGCGCCGCGATCACGGCGGCCTATCGCCGTCCCGAGCCGGAATGCGTGCCAGTGCTGGTCGGCCAGGCCAAGCTGGCGCCGTCGACCGCCACGCAAGCCTCCGACCTCGCCCGCAAGCTGGTCGTCGCGCTGCGCGGCAAGAGTACGGGCGGTGGCGTGGAGGGCCTGATCCACGAGTTCTCGCTGTCGAGCCAGGAAGGCGTGGCGCTGATGTGTCTTGCCGAAGCGCTGCTGCGCATTCCCGACAAGGCCACGCGCGATGCCCTCATTCGCGACAAGATCAGCAAGGGCGACTGGCACGCCCACATGGGCAATTCGCCCTCGATGTTCGTCAATGCCGCCACCTGGGGCCTGATGATCACCGGCAAGCTCGTGACGACGACCAGTGAAGCGGGCCTCACGAAGGCGCTCACTCGCCTGATCGGCCGCGGCGGCGAACCGCTCATCCGCAAGGGCGTGGACATCGCCATGCGCCTGATGGGCGAGCAGTTCGTGACGGGCGAAACCATCTCCGAAGCGCTTGCCAACAGCCGCAAGTACGAAGCCCAGGGCTTCCGCTACTCGTACGACATGCTCGGCGAGGCCGCGACGACCGAGGAAGACGCCCAGCGCTACTACGCCAGCTACGAGCAGGCAATCCATGCGATCGGGAAAGCCTCGGCGGGCCGCGGCATCTACGAAGGCCCCGGCATCTCGATCAAGCTCTCGGCATTGCACCCGCGCTACTCGCGCAGCCAGCACGAGCGTACCGTTGCCGAACTGTTGCCGCGCGTGCAGTCGCTTGCCAAGCTGGCCCGCTCGTATGACATCGGCCTGAACATCGACGCCGAAGAGGCCGACCGCCTCGAGATCTCGCTCGACCTGCTCGAGGCGCTCTGCTTCGACCCGGAACTCGCCGGCTGGAACGGCATCGGCTTCGTGGTGCAGGCGTATCAGAAGCGCTGCCCGTTCGTGATCGATTTCATTATCGATCTCGCCCGACGCAGCCGGCATCGCATCATGGTGCGCCTGGTCAAGGGCGCGTACTGGGATACGGAAATCAAGCGCGCGCAGGTCGACGGCCTGGAAGGCTATCCGGTGTACACGCGCAAGATCTACACGGACGTGTCGTACCTCGCCTGCGCGAAGAAGCTGCTCGCCGTGCCGGATGCGATCTACCCGCAGTTCGCCACGCACAACGCCTACACGCTCTCCGCCATCTATCACCTCGCGGGTAACAACTACTACCCCGGCCAGTACGAATTCCAGTGCCTGCACGGCATGGGCGAGCCGCTGTACGAGGAAGTCGTCGGCCCCATCGCGTCGGGCAAGCTCGCGCGGCCGTGCCGGGTGTATGCGCCGGTCGGCACGCATGAAACGCTGCTCGCCTACCTCGTGCGCCGTTTGCTGGAAAACGGCGCCAACACGTCGTTCGTGAACCGCATTGCCGACGAGACCGTCAGCGTCGACGAACTGATCGCCGATCCGGTGACGGAAGCCGAGAAGGTGCAACCGCTGGGGGCGCCGCACGCGAAGATTCCGCTGCCGCGCGACCTTTACGGTACGTCGCGCGCCAATTCGTCGGGCTTCGATCTGTCCAACGAACATCGTCTCGCCTCGCTGTCGTCGGCGCTGCTCGCGAGCGCCGGCACGCCGTGGCGCGCCGCCCCGATGCTCGCCGACGGCGAACGCACGACCGGCACCCCGCGTCCGGTACGCAACCCGGCCGATCTGCGCGACACCGTCGGCCAGGTGATCGAGGCGACCTCGGAGGACGTGCAAGCCGCATTGGCCCACGCCGTGGCCGCCGCGCCGATCTGGCAGGCCACGCCGGTCGAGGAACGCGCCGACTGCCTGATGCGCTCCGCCGACCTGCTCGAAGCCCATATGCCCACGCTCATGGGACTGTGCGTGCGCGAAGCCGGCAAGTCGCTGCCGAACGCCGTGGCCGAAGTGCGCGAAGCGGTCGACTTCCTGCGTTACTACGCGGCGCAGATCCGTCAGGGCTTCTCGAATGACACGCACCGCCCGCTGGGCCCGGTGCTGTGTATCAGCCCGTGGAACTTCCCGCTCGCGATTTTCGTCGGTCAGGTCGCCGCGGCGCTGGCCGCCGGCAACCCGGTCATCGCCAAGCCTGCCGAGCAAACGCCGCTCATCGCGGCCGAGGCCGTGCGCCTGATGCAGGCCGCCGGCGTGCCGGCCGGCGCGCTCCAACTGCTGCCCGGCACGGGTGAGACCGTCGGCGCAGCGCTGGTGGCCGACGCCCGGACCAAGGCCGTCATGTTTACCGGCTCGACCGAAGTCGCACGCATCATCGCGCGCACGCTGGCCGAGCGGCTCGACGCCAGCGGCCGTCCTATCCCGCTGATCGCCGAGACCGGCGGGCAAAACGCCATGATCGTCGACTCGTCGGCCTTGCCTGAACAGGTCGTGTACGACGTGCTCGCATCGGCCTTCGATTCGGCCGGCCAGCGCTGCTCGGCGCTGCGCGTGCTGTGCCTGCAGGACGATATCGCCGACAAGACGCTGCACATGCTCAAGGGCGCCATGCAGGAACTGGCGATCGGCAACCCGGATCGCCTCTCCATCGATGTCGGCCCCGTGATCGACGCCGAAGCGCAGGGCGGCATCAACCGTCATATCGAGCAGATGCGCGCCAAGGGCTTCCCGGTCGAACAGTTGCCGTTGCCCGAAGCCGCACGACACGGCACGTTCGTACCGCCCACGCTCATCGAGCTCACGGATCTGAAGGCACTGCAACGCGAAGTGTTCGGTCCGGTGCTGCACGTGATCCGGTTCAAGCGCGCCCAGCTCGACAAGCTGCTCGACCAGATCAACGGCACGGGCTACGGCCTGACGTTCGGCGTGCACACGCGCATCGACGAAACCATCGCCTACGTGACCGAGCGTGCGCACGTCGGCAACGTCTACGTGAACCGCAACGTGATCGGCGCCGTGGTCGGCGTGCAGCCCTTCGGCGGCGAAGGCCTGTCTGGGACAGGTCCGAAAGCGGGTGGTCCGATGTATCTGCCGCGCCTGCTCGCCACGCGCCCGGCCGCGCTCGCTCCCGAGCTCAATCGCAACGACGCCGCCCTCTCGCCGCTGGTGAGCTATCGCGACTGGCTGCATCGTCAGTCGGACAGCGCCGCCGCGATCGATCGCGTGGATCGCTATCTGGCCACCTCGGCGCTCGACGCCACGGCCGTGCTGCCGGGGCCGACCGGCGAGCGCAACACGTACGGACTGGCGCCGCGCGGACCGGTGCTGTGCGTGGCCGCCACGGCGCTGGGCGCCCGCACGCAACTGGCCGCCGTGCTGGCAACGGGCAACACGGCGGTCTTCGCGGACAGCCCCGTCGCGCGTGAGCTGGTGAGTGCGCTGCCCGACACGCTCAAGGCGCGCGCCTCGGTGCTGGCCGCCGGGACCGACGCGGCCGGCGAACCATCGCTCGCCGCCGTGCTGTTCGAAGGCGACAGCGACGAATTGCTCGCGCTGAACCGCCGCATCGCCACGCGCAACGGTCCGATTCTCTCGACGCAAGGCCTCTCGCCCGAAGCCCTCGCGGCGGGCGACGACTACTCGCTGGAGCGTCTGCTGTGCGAACGCTCGGTGTCGGTGAACACGGCGGCCGCGGGTGGCAACGCCAACCTCATGACCATCGGCTGAGCCAGCGCCGCGGGTCGGTGGCCCGGCGCGCGCGACATCGGATTCGCGTACGAATCTCGCCAGATTCGTCCTAAATCCGGCAGCGCGCGCCCAACGACCGATCGCGTCTGCGGCGCGCGCAATACGCGCCTGGCGGCCGCGCAGGCTCGATGTTGACGAGCATGCGCGGCCGTTTCACATGAGACGCGGTCATTCGCCGTCGCTGATCACGTCCCACGACCCGTCACCGCGGTGTGACGCCACTCGGCCGCCAGGGCCACACCTCGTCCTGCTTCGTCTTGCTTCGTCGTGCTTCGTCCTGCCTCGGCTCACCTCACACCAACGCTTCCCGGCCCCATCGCCGGTCCGCTCGATATCTGACGGGTCGCCGCACCTTCCCCGCGGTTCACGTTGGACCGCATTTACCGTAGCCCCGCACGCTGAGCGCTTTCACGGTATCGTCGCGCCCGCCCCCGACATATAAACGCGTCTCACCGCCTTCGGGCGGTCAACCCGTGCCGGCGACACGTATCGCCGGCCACCGCGGTCGTCGTTGCGCGTTGTCGCCCCTTTCGTCATGCCGGGAGATCGGCGTCCGACGCGCACCGCACCGCCGCTCAAGGAGGCTACATGTCCCTGTGGAATCCCACTGCGGTGTCATTCACCGTCTATTTGCTGCTCATGCTGGTGATCGGGTGGCTCGGTTACCGGTCCACCAACAATCTCTCCGACTACATCCTCGGTGGGCGCCGCCTCGGCAGCTTCGTCACCGCGCTCTCCGCAGGGGCGTCCGACATGAGCGGCTGGCTGCTGCTTGGGCTGCCGGGCGCCATCTACGTCGGTGGCCTGTCGGGCGTCTGGATCGCTGTCGGCCTCGCCGTGGGCGCATGGGCGAACTGGCATCTGGTCGCCGCGCGGCTGCGCGTGCACACCGAGGTTTGCGGCAACGCCCTGACATTGCCCGAATACCTGACGCAGCGCTTTGGCGACAGCAGCCATGTGCTGCGCATTGTCACGGCGCTCGTGATCCTCATCTTCTTCACGATTTACTGCGCCTCCGGCGTGGTGGCCGGAGCGCGGCTGTTCGAGACGATGTTCGGACTCGACTACCGCACAGCGCTGTGGATCGGCGCCGTGGCGACCATCGCGTACGTGTTCATCGGCGGCTTTCTCGCGGTGAGCTGGACCGACACCGTGCAGGCCTCGTTGATGTTCGCCGCGCTGGTGGTCACGCCGATTGCCGTGATCACCATCGACGGCGGCCCGGCCGCGGCGATCTCCGCCGTGACGGCGGTCCACCCCGCGCACACCGACTGGTTCGGGGAGCTCGCCCCCGTCGGCGTGATCTCGATGCTCGCGTGGGGCCTCGGCTATTTCGGCCAGCCGCATATTCTCGTGCGCTTCATGGCGGCGCGCTCGGCCGCCGCGATCCCGCAGGCGCGACGCATCTGCATGACCTGGATGACGCTTTGCCTGGCCGGCGCCGTGGCGGTGGGCTTCTTCGGCCTGGCGTTCTATAGCGCGCGTCCGCTGATCGGCGACGGGGTGGCCGCCAATCCGGAAACGATCTTCATGGCATTGACCACCCAGTTGTTCACGCCGTGGCTCGCCGGCATTCTGCTCGCCGCGATTCTGGCGGCGGTGATGAGCACGCTGTCGTGCCAGTTGCTCGTCTGCGCGAGCGCGCTGACGGAGGACCTTTACAAGACGTTTGCGCGCGGGCCGGTCAGCCAGCGCCGTCTCGTGTGGATCGGGCGCGCGATGGTGCTGGCCGTGGCGGTCGTCGCGGTATTGCTGGCGCTCGACCCGAACAGCCGGGTGCTGGGCATGGTGAGCTACGCCTGGGCCGGCTTCGGCGCGGCGTTCGGTCCGCTGGTGCTGGCCACCCTGCTCTGGCCCCGCGTCACACGCAACGGCGCGCTGGCGGGCATCGTGGTGGGTGCCGCCACGGTGCTCATCTGGAAACAGTTCGCCTGGTTCGAACTGTACGAAATCGTGCCCGGCTTCGTCCTCGGCGGTCTGGCGCTCGTGGTCGTGAGTCGTCTCGGCCGGGCGCCGTCCGCCGACGTTCTCGCCCGTTTCGAAGCGGCCGAAGCCGTCCTGCGCCAGATCCGCGACGGCGCCCCCGTCATCCCGGGTAGCACCGACGCGCCCACGGCGCAACCCACGCCATAACCCGGTAGCACCTTCTATCGGCAAATGTCCCTCTTGACCGGCGCGCGCAGCCATCCAATACTGCCGCGTCGGACGCATTATGCGTTTGATTGCGATGCATGCCGTCCAGGATCGACCGGTCCTGTGCCGATGGCATTCCAAGAAAGGTGCGCCGCGGCGATCCCGCAGGCGCGCCACTCAACGACATACACATGCAAGGAGAGGGTTGATGCAATCGAAGCTTACGCTCAGCGCAGTCGCAGTGGCGGGACTGCTCGCGGTCGGTACCGCCGGCGCACAACAGGCGCAGGAAGTGAAGCTGGGTTTTGCCGCACCGCTCACGGGCGCCCAGGCGCACTACGGCAAGGACATGCAGAACGGCATCCAGATGGCCGTTGACGAGTACAACGCCACCAAGCCGACCATCGAAGGCAAGCCGGTGAAGTTCGTGTTGCAGTCCGAGGACGATCAGGCGGATCCGCGTCAGGGTTCGCTGGTTGCGCAGAAATTGGTCGACTCGGGCATCAAGGGCATGCTCGGCCATTTCAACTCGGGCACCACGATCCCGGCATCGCGCATCTACGCCGGCGCCGGTATCCCGGAAATCGCCATGGCGACCGCGCCGGAATACACGAAGCAGGGTTTCAAGACGACCTTCCGCATGATGACCTCGGACATCCAGCAGGGGTCGGTGGTGGGCACGTTCGCGGTCAAGAAGCTGGGCTTCAAGAACATCGCGATCGTCGACGATCGCACCGCCTACGGCCAGGGCCTGGCCGACGAGTTCGAGAAAGCGGCGAAGGCAGCCGGTGGCAAGATCGTGCGCCGCGAGTACGCCAACGACAAGGCCGTGGATTTCCGCGCGATCCTGACCAACCTCAAGCGCGCCAATCCGGACATGGTCTTCTACGGCGGCGCCGACGCCCAGGCTGGCCCGCTCGCCAAGCAGATGCGCGAGCTGGGCATGAAGAGCACGCTGATGGCCGGCGAGATGGTCAAGTCGGATGCGTTCCTTAAGATTGCCGGCGACGCCGCCAACGGCTCGGTTGTCTCGCTCGCCGGCCTGCCGCTCGACAAGATGCCCGGCGGCACCGCTTACGAACAGCGCTACAAGGCGAAGTTCGGCTCGGCCCCGGAAACCTACTCGCCCTACGCCTATGACGGTGCCATGGCCATGATGTCCGCCATGAAGAAGGCCAACTCGACCGACCCGGCGAAGTACCTGCCGGCGCTGGCCAAGACGAGCATGCCCGGCGTGACCACGCGTGAGCTGGCTTACGACAAGGTGGGCGATCTGAAGTACGGCTCGATCACGCTCTACAAGGTGGTCGACGGCAAGTGGACCGTACTCGAGACGGTCGGCGGCAAGTGATCGTTTGACGACGGTTCATTAGTCGCAAACGCCAAGGGCCGGTGAGTCGTCTCACCGGCCCTTGCTTTTGAATTCCGCGTTTGCCGGATTCCCGCTTTCCGGGCGACGTCATCGCGGCATCGCGCGGCGCACGTTACCAGACGTCCTTCGGCAGGCGTTCGCGCAACTCGGGTGGCAGCACGTCGCGCGTGAATACCGGTTCGGCGACACCGGCTTTGCGCTGTTTCCGATAGTCATGCCATGCGAGCACCGCGTATCGGGTCAGCAAGGCAATGGCGATCAGGTTGATGAACGCCATCAACGCCGTACCGACGTCGGCGAAACTCCACACCAGCGGCAGGCTCGCGATGGAACCGAGCATCACCGCCGCCAGTACCAGCGCGCGAAAGACATGCAGGCACCAGCGTCGCTGCGTCATGTAGTCCATGTTCACTTCCGCGTACGCGTAGTTGCCGAGCACGCTGGAATACGCCAGAAAGAACACCGTCAGGCCAGTGAAGGTCACCGCCCAGTCGCCGAAGTGCGCGGCCAGCGCGCGCTGTGTGAGCACCGCGCCTTCCGGCGCCGCGCCGGGCATGAACTCTCCCGAGAGCAGGATCATGAATGCCGTTGCCGAGCACACGACGATGGTGTCGAAGCACACGCCGAGCATCTGCATGAGCCCTTGCTGAACCGGATGCCGCGTGGTGGCGACCGCCGCCGCGTTTGGCGCACTGCCCATGCCGGCCTCGTTGGAGAAGAGCCCCCGCTTCACCCCCATCAGCACCGCCTGACCGACGGCATACCCGGCGATACCACCCGCCGCGGGCTCCAGCCCGAAGGCATGGCGCCAGATCAACGCGATCATGCCGGGAAGCTCGTGCAGATTCGCGAGGCAAACGAACACCGCAAGCCCGAGATACGCTACCGCCATGACCGGAACGATCCATTGGGCCACGCGCGCCACACGCCGCACACCCCCATAGATGATCGGCGCGGTCAGCAGGACCAACGCGATGCCGATCCATTGCCGCTCCCAGCCGAACGACGCTTCGAGCGCCTCCGCGATGGAGTGCGATTGCACCGAGTTGAGGGCGAAGCCAAACGTGAACAACAGCGCGACGGCGAAACCGACGCCGAACTTGCGTGAGCCGAGACCGAGCTGAATGTAGTAGGCGGGGCCACCACGGAACGTGTTGTCCCGATGCGCAACCTTGAAGATCTGCGCAAGCGTCGATTCGACAAAGGCCGACGCCATGCCAAGCAATGCCGTCATCCACATCCAGAAGATGGCGCCCGGACCGCCGATGGTCAGCGCCACGGCCACGCCCGCGATATTGCCGGTGCCGACGCGGCTGGCCAGCCCCGTGGCGAATGCCTGAAACGGCGATATGCCGGAAATGTCACCCGAGGTTCGCAACAGGCGAACGCTATGCGCGAACGCCCGGATCTGTATGCCGCCGAACCGCACGGTGAAGTAAAGGCCCGCGCCGAGCAAGGCGATCACGAGGGGGTAGGCCGAAAGCACCCCGCCGACGGCATCCACCATCGATTTAACCCAGCTTTCCATGTCAGTCGTCTCCTGTCGCAATCGTGCATCACCCCTCTGAAATGAGAGGCGAGGGACGGAGAATCTCAAGGATTGGGCCATTGCGACAGTTTGCCGCTGCACTTTGCGTCGATTCCTATGCAGGTTCGGACGCGCGCCAATAAAAAAAGCCGCTCGGCGATCGCCGGGCGGCTCAAAGACAAGGCAAGGAGACATCGCCGCAGAGCATATCGCCCGGATGTGACGGTGGCGTGACGCGTCGCAAAGCCGCGATGTTCCGGGCTCGGAAGTTTGCGGAGGACGTGTGAGGGCGTGTGAGGGCGTGGATCGGCGGGGGTGCACGCATACCGGTGCAAGGCGAGCGCCGCCATCAGGGAAGCGGACAGGTGCCTGGACTGCACGGCGTGAAAGAACTGTTGTGAAGATCGCTGGCGCGCGAGAAGGCACATTGCACGTCGACCGCGAGCGTTCTGCCCGGACCTGCGGTATGCGCCGCGCGTGTGCCGACCCGGATCGTATCGCTCGAATGATCGAGAAAGGCGCCCGCGAAGTCCGACCTGATCTTGCAGGACACCGGGCCATTCGGATTCTTGACGAGCACCGCGGACGTCCCACCGAGGTGTCGCGTCGTATAGCGGTAAAAGCCCATGCCACCCTGCGCGATCGGCGCATTGAGATCGCCGGCGGATGCCCACGTACCGAACGTGTCGAACAACTGCTTCAACTCGCGGGCAAACCCCGTGTCGGTGTCCTTCAGGATCTTGTCCGGCTTTCGAACGTCGCGATGAATCGATGGCAGTTTGGAAACGAAATCGCGCACGGACCAGAAGCCGCTCTTCACGACGCTACCGTGAACATCGATCGTCGGCCACCCGCGCCAGAACCAGGCGTTCTCGCGCACGTACGGCGTTCCCGCCCCTTTCGACAGGCACACCAGTTGCTCGGTGCCGCGTGGCGACTGCGTCACGATGTACTCGCCCTGACTGGCGCCGGGCCGGATCGACGCGCCACCGCGCCCCACATTGGTGACCGCGCATGCGAGCAGCGTGGCGTCGGATTGGGACGCCACGTAGAAGTAGAGCGCCGATCCCAACCTCAGCCCCGCACGCGACGGCGTCAGCGAATAGCGCGTGACTTTCCAGTGGTCGTCGACCCGGACGAGTTTTTCGATCTCCTTGACGATGTAGGTCGGCACATCCGTCACGCTGCCGGGGGTGCTCGCCAGTTTCCAATGCCACGTGTTGCTGCCCGGCCGACTGCGCTGGCACGAAAGCAGCCGGCCGTCGGCGTCGCGCGTCAATCCCCAGACGTGGCACTCCTCGCCCTGCTGCTTGGCGCCGTTGAGCTCGACCACGCCCTTCGCCGAGCGGAACAGGTCGGCCTCGACCTTGTCGGCCTTGACGATGTCATTGCCCGACATTTCGAGCTTCCCGTCGAGCTTCGCGCCGTTCTTCGCGCTCAGCTTCCCTTCCAGCACGGTATCCCCCGCCACGCTCAGCCGCGCGCCGACGTTCGCAGGTCCTCCCACGACCAGGCTTTGCGCGCCCGCCGGGCCGGTGAGTTCCATGGCGCCCATACGTAACGTGCCGGTGCCACTGATATCCTGCGCGCCCACGATGCTATGGTTCGCTCCATTGCCCCCCATGTCGAGCTGGCCCTGAAGCGTCGCCGAGTTCGCGACGAGCGGGCCACTGACGGTCGCCGCGCTGGCAGTCAACGATGCGCCACTGAGTCGCTCCGCGTCGAGTTTGCCCACGCCGACAATGTCGTGCCGCTTGACCCTCCCGCCCTGCGCGTCCCTCTCTTCGAAATCGAGCGGTCCCCGCATCGTCGAGCCATCGCGCCGGACGTAAACGTCCATCGCACTGGTCGAATAGCCCCCGCGCACCGCGATGAGTCCCGGCTTTCCGAGCGGGCTTGCGACGGTCCCGGTTTGACCGGACGAATCGAGGAACCGGAACACCTGACCTCCGTCGTGCTGAATGCCGCCCAGTGCGCCGATCTTGCGCACGGCGACCGCCGCGGCGTCCCAGTCGGGAGCGGCGCCGTAGGTCTTGTAGATCGGTGTGTCGATGTAGGTGAGCGTTTCGATGTTGCACACATTTGTGGTCTTGTCGCATTCGAGATACACGTGAATGCCGTATTCGCCTCGGCTTCCCGGCGGGCGCGTGCCCATGCCGGTGGCGTTGGTGGCCGTGAGCAGCCTGCTCGCCGTCAGATTGTCGATGCTGGGCCGGCCGAGCCAATCCTGGCGCCTTTCAAAGGTAACGCCCCGGACCGTGAACGGCTTTGCCGATGGGCCCAGCAATGCCACGATGGCGTTGTGATGCTCCACCACGAAGCTCTGCACCTTGTCGCCCATGAGCTTCAGCGCTTCGCCCATGCGCTCGGCCTTTTCGGTACGCATCTGCCTTGCCTGATGCACGCCCCAGAAGGAAATCATCACCCCCAGCACGGCGACGGCAATCGCCGCCGAGATCAGGAAGATCCCGGATTGTTGCTTTCGCATGGTCGAACTCCTTTCGTCTGAGCGCCTCGCGCCGCATCGGGCGTGACAGCAAAGTCGTCAAAACTTGCCATTCTCGATGACGTCTCGACACCGGGGATTAGGAAACGCCCGGAACTTTCGAAGGGTTCGCGCGAAATCAGAAATCACTCGCCCAAAGACGAAAAAAGGCCCCACGGGATTCCCGTGAGGCGTGTTCGATTGACCGGCAGGACCGGCAACGGCGCGACAGCTGAAACGTCTTTTACGGCGCGCGCATGCGGCCCGTGCGTCGCACGCGCATCGTTCACCGACACGTGCGCGACGTGGCGCCGTGTCAGCACTCGACGATATTCACCGCCAATCCGCCGCGCGCCGTCTCCTTGTACTTGGTCTTCATGTCGGCGCCCGTCTCGCGCATCGTCTTGATGACGGAGTCGAGCGACACATAGTGAGCGCCATCGCCGCGCAGCGCCATCCGTGCGGCGTTCACGGCCTTGATCGACGCCATGGCGTTGCGTTCGATGCATGGAATCTGCACCAATCCGCCCACCGGATCGCACGTCAGGCCGAGGTTGTGCTCCATGCCGATTTCGGCCGCATTCTCGACCTGCTCGACCGTGCCGCCCAGCACGGCCGCAAGCGCGCCTGCCGCCATCGAACAGGCCACGCCGACCTCGCCCTGGCAGCCGACCTCCGCGCCCGAAATCGACGCGTTGAGCTTGTAGAGAATGCCGATGGCACCCGCCGTGAGCAGGAAATCGATCACGCCCTGCTCGTTCGCGCCGTGCACGAAGCGGTCGTAGTAGTGAAGCACCGACGGGATGATGCCGGCCGCGCCGTTCGTCGGCGCCGTCACGACGCGCCCGCCCGCCGCGTTCTCTTCGTTGACGGCGATCGCGTACAGGTTCACCCAGTCCATCACCGACAACGGGTCGGACAGCGTGCGTTCCGCGCGCTGCGTGAGCTGGCGGTACAACTCCGGCGCGCGACGCCGCACATGGAGCGGCCCGGGCAGTTCGCCGTCGGCTTCGTCGTTGCCGATGCCGCAACCGCGCGTCACGCACGACTGCATCACATGCCAGATATTGAGCAACCCACGACGGATGTCCGCTTCCGCCGTATCGCCCTGGTGCCAGACCTTCTCGTTCTCCCACATCAACTGGGCGATGGTCTTGCCGCTGGCGCGGCACATCTCGAGCAGTTCCTTGCCCGTGCGGAACGGGTACGGCAGCTGATCGTGCGCCGAGAGCACCTGCGCGTTCGACGCGCCCGCCGTCACGACGAAGCCACCGCCGACCGACAGATAGCGTCCTTCGCGCAAGGTGTTGCCCGCACCGTCGAAGGCATGGAATTTCATGCCGTTCGGGTGCTCGGCCATCGCTTCGCGACGATAGAACACCATGTGTTCCTTTTCGACGAACGGCACATCGTGGCGACCGAGAATCGACAGCACCTTCGACTTGCGCAGCGTGGCCAGCCGCGCGGCAATCGTCGACGGATCGACCGTATCGGGCGCTTCGCCCATGAAGCCGAGCAGCACGCCCTTGTCGGTGCCGTGTCCCTTGCCGGTCGCGCCCAGCGAGCCATACAACTCGGCGCGAACCGACGCCACCTGGGGCAACAGGCCGTCGCGCTCCAGTCCCTGAACGAACATCAGCGCGGCGCGCATGGGCCCGACGGTATGCGAACTCGACGGTCCGATACCGATCTTGAACAAATCGAAAACTGAAACGGCCATGAGGCTTTCCTGAAGATCTGAAACGTGAAGATGACTCGTCGGCCGCGGCAGGTCCGCCACGACCGCGTGACGTCCGAAGCCGCATCCGGAGAGACAAAAAGGGGCCGGCAATGTTGCTGCCGGCCCCCGTGTGTCCGAACTACGCGACGATCACTCGTAGTCGCTCATCGGCACGCAGGCGCAGAACAGGTTCCGGTCGCCATACACGTTGTCGGCGCGTCCGACCGGAGGCCAGTATTTGCGCTCGCGCAGCGCCTTGACCGGATACGCTGCCTGGCTGCGCGCGTAGGCGTGCGTCCATTCGTCGGCGGTCACCACGTCGGCCGTGTGCGGCGCGTGCTTGAGCGGATTGTCCTCGCGGTCCGCGCGTCCCTCTTCCACCGCGCGGATTTCCTCGCGGATCGTGACCATCGCCTCGATGAAGCGGTCGAGTTCGTGCTTCGACTCCGATTCCGTCGGCTCGACCATCAGCGTGCCCGGCACCGGGAAGCTCATCGTCGGCGCATGGAAGCCGAAATCCATCAGTCGCTTGGCTACGTCGTCGACGGTGATGCCGCTGGTGTCCTTGAGCGGACGCAGGTCGAGAATGCACTCGTGCGCCACCAGCCCGCCCGGCCCGGTGTACAGCACCGGGTAGTGCGGCGCGAGCTTCTTCGCGAGGTAGTTGGCGTTGAGAATGGCGGTTTCGGTGGCGGCCGTCAGGCCCTTCGCACCCATCATCGCCACATACATCCACGAGATCGGCAGGATCGAGGCCGAACCGTACGGAGCGCCCGACACGGCGCCGATACCTTCGGCATCGCGCGAATACCCGGTCGAACGCTGGTTCGGCAGGAACTTCGCCAGATGGGCGCCGACAGCGACCGGCCCCACGCCGGGGCCGCCGCCGCCGTGCGGAATGCAGAACGTCTTGTGCAGGTTCAGGTGCGACACGTCGCCACCGAATTCGCCGGGTGCGCACAGGCCGACCATCGCGTTCATGTTGGCGCCGTCGACATACACCTGGCCGCCGTTCGCATGCACGATTTCGCAGATCTGGCGCGCGCCCGCCTCGAACACGCCGTGCGTGGACGGGTACGTCATCATGATCGCGGCCAGGCGGTCGCGATGCTGCTCGGCCTTCGCCTGCAGGTCGGCCAGATCGACGTTGCCATTGGCATCGCACGCGACCACCACGACCTGCATGCCCGCCATCTGGGCCGATGCCGGGTTGGTACCGTGCGCCGACGCCGGGATCAGGCAGATGTCGCGATGCGCTTCGCCGCGCGAGGCGTGATACGCCTGAATGATCAGCAGGCCTGCGTACTCGCCCTGCGAGCCGGCGTTCGGCTGCAACGACACCGCCGCATAGCCGGTCGCGGCCACGAGCATGCGCTCGAGCTGGTCGATCATGGTGCGGTAGCCCACCGTCTGGTCGGCCGGGGCGAACGGGTGAATCTGGCCGAATTCCGGCCACGTCACCGGCAGCATCTCCGAGGTGGCGTTGAGCTTCATCGTGCACGAGCCGAGCGGGATCATCGTGCGATCGAGCGCCAGATCCTTGTCCGAGAGACTGCGCAGGTAACGCAGCATTTCGTGCTCGGAGTGATAGCGATTGAACACCGGATGCGTGAGATACGCGCTCTGGCGCGCGAGCGCCGCCGGATAACCGTTCGAGACGGTGGCTTCGATGGCGTCGAAGTCCAGCGAGACGGCTTGCTTGCCGAGCCCCTCTGCGACCACTTCCCACAACGCGATCACGTCGTCGCGCGTGCTGGTCTCGTCGAGCGAGATACCGACCGTATCGGCGTCCTCGCGACGCAGGTTGAAACGGCGGGCGGCGGCCACGGTGTGAATGCTGTCGGCGCGGCCGGCCACCGGCACGGTCAGCGTGTCGAAGAACGTGGCGTTTCGCGGCGCGGCGCCCAGGGCGGCAAGACCGGCAGCCAGCACGGCCGTCAGACGGTGCACGCGCTCGGCGATCACACGCAGGCCCTGCGGGCCGTGATACGCGGCGTACATGCTGGCCATGATGGCGAGCAGCGCCTGCGCGGTACAGATGTTCGAGGTGGCCTTCTCGCGGCGGATGTGCTGCTCGCGCGTTTGCAGCGCCAGTCGCAGCGCCGGCTTGCCCTGCGAGTCGACCGACACGCCGACCAGACGACCGGGCATCGAGCGCTTGAGTTCGTCGCGCGTGGCCAGGTAGGCGGCGTGCGGGCCGCCGAAGCCCATCGGCACGCCGAAGCGCTGGCTGTTGCCGACGGCAACGTCGGCGCCCCACTCGCCCGGCGGCGTGAGCAACGCGAGCGAGAGCAGGTCCGCGGCGGCGACCAGCATGCCGCCCTTCGCATGGATCGTGTCGGCCAGCGCGCGGAAATCGCGCACGTCGCCGCCCACGCCCGGGTATTGCACCAGCACGCCGAACGCCTCGACTTCGGCGGCGGCGGCCACGGGACCGACCTGGACTTCGATGCCGAGCGGCTTGGCGCGCGTTTGCACCACTTCGATGGTTTGCGGCAGCACATCGTCCGCCACGAAGAACGTGTTGGACTTCGACTTGCCGGTGCGCTTGACCAGCGTCATCGCTTCGGCGGCGGCGGTCGCCTCGTCGAGCATCGACGCGTTGGCGATCGCCAGCCCCGTCATGTCGATGATCATCTGCTGGTAATTGAGCAGCGCTTCGAGGCGGCCTTGCGAGATTTCCGGCTGATACGGGGTGTAAGCCGTGTACCAGGCCGGGTTCTCCAGCACGTTGCGCAGGATCACGCCCGGCGTGAAGGTGTTGTAGTAGCCCTGACCGATGAACGACTTGAAGACCTGGTTCTGGTCGGCCAGCGCGCGCAATTGCGCAAGTGCCTGCGACTCGGTCTTCGCGGCGGCGAACTGGCCGAGCGATGCGGCGAAGCGCTCGCCGTCGCGGCGGATCGAGGCCGGCACGACCGCGTCGATCAACGCGGCGCGCGAGGCATAGCCCAGCTCGGTGAGCATGGCTTGTTGTTCGGGGGTGTCCGGGCCGATGTGGCGCGCGGAGAAGTTCTCGCGCTGCTCGAGCTCGGTGAGCGAGCGGCGCGGCGCTTGCAGGTCAGTCAAGGCGTTCATGGGTCAGTTCTCTCGTTCGATCACGGCAAGTGACGGCGGGATATCTCAGTTGCTCAGTTGCTCAGTTGCTCAGTTGCGCGGGTACGCGTGGTGCGCGTGGTGCGCGAAGCGCAGGTAACGGTGCCGGGCCGGCGACGCCTCGCGAGCCGGAGCCCGCGGGGCGTCGTTCGGCAACGTCAGGCGCCGATCTTCTTCGCGTAGGCTTCCGGGCTCAGCAGTTTTTCGAGCTCGGCCGGATTCGAGGGCTTCACGCGGAACAGCCAGTTGCCGTAAGCGTCGGCGTTGACGATGTCGGGCGAGCCCGGCACTTCGGCGTTCGTCTCGATGATCTCGCCGCTGATCGGCGCGTGCACGTCGGCGGCGGCCTTGACCGACTCGATCACGCACGATGCCTCGTCCCGGGCGACGGTGCGGCCGGTGTCCGGCAGCTCCACGAACACGATGTCGCCCAGCGATTCCTGCGCGAAATCGGTGATGCCCACGGTCACGGTGCCGTCGGCTTCGAGACGGGCCCACTCGTCGGAGTCGGTGTACTTCAGGTTGTCGGGGATATTCGCCATGTTGACGCTCCGGAATTCAGTGATTGGGGTATTCGGTTATCGGAAAATCGTGTCGCCGTGCCGTGGTGCCGGTGTGTTGCTCAGGCCACCACGGCCTTGCCGTGACGCACGAACGGTAATTTGACCACACGTGCGGGTAATTGCTTGTCACGAATTTGCACCTGCACGATGGCGCCGTCGGGAACGCCCTTCGGCAGCCGAGCAAAGGCGATCGATTGCTGCAGGCTCGGGCTGAAGGTGCCGCTGGTGATTTCGCCGTTGCCGGCGTCGGTCACCACGACCTGATGGGCGCGCAGCACGCCGCCCTTGCCGTCGAGCACGAGGCCCGCGAAGCGCCACGTCTGGCCGCGCGAGATCAGCGAGTCCTTGCCGACGAACGTGCGCTCGCTCTCTTTCTCCACGGTCCAGCCCAGGCCGGCGTCGAGCGGCGAGACGTCGTCGTCCATGTCCTGTCCGTACAGATTCATGCCGGCTTCCAGACGCAGCGTGTCGCGCGCGCCGAGGCCGGCCGGACGCACGCCTTGCGCGACCAGCGCCTTCCACAGGGCCACCACGTGATCGGCATTCACGATCACCTCGAAGCCGTCTTCGCCGGTGTAGCCCGTGCGGGCGATCATCAGCTCGCCGAAGGCGGTGTCCTTGGCGAACGCGGCGTTGAACGGCTTGAGCGCTTCGCTCGCCGCCTGGCTGCCCGGCACGGCCTGCCAGACCTTGGCGCGCGCGTTCGGCCCCTGCACCGCCACGATCGACAGGTCGCGGCGCGGAATGAGGGTGAGGTTGTAGTCGCCGTGGGCGTTGAGCTGGCCGAGCCAGGCGAGGTCCTTGTCGGCCGTGCCGGCGTTCACGACGATGCGGAACCAGTCTTCGGCGATGAAATAGACGATGAGATCGTCGATCACGCCGCCGCCCGGATTGAGCATGCACGTGTAGAGGGCCTTGCCCGGGGTTTGCAGCTTGTCGACGTTGTTGGCCACGGCATACCGCAGGAATTCGCGGCAGCCCGAGCCGTGCAGGTCGACCACGCACATGTGCGAGACGTCGAACATGCCGGCGTCGGTGCGCACGGCGTTGTGTTCTTCGATCTGGGAGCCGTAGTTCACGGGCATGTCCCAGCCGCCGAAGTCAACCATGCGAGCGCCGGCGGCGCGGTGCGTGTCGTTGAGCGGGGTACGTTTGAGATCGGTCATCGGGGCGTCGGGCCGTCAGGTGTCAAGGTTCGGGATCTTCGGAGACCAGCGTCCGAAAATGCAAAAGGGGTCATCTCGACGACCGGCACTTACCGCGTGGGGCGCGTGTCCGTACACGTGCCCAACGCAATGCCAGTTGGCGAGATGACCCCTCTGTCCTTGGTACCTGAGAGATTGCCCGGCGGATCGGTGTGCCTCGCGCACGCCATGTCGATCCCGCCAGCCCCTTCGGTGGATCGCCCGCGTGCCCTGCACGCCGCGACCGCTCTCCAGAGATCGAAGGCAAAGCCTTCGGCGTGGACGGTCCTTGATGCCTGAGAGTTTGTGGGTATTACCCCTTCGGCGGCCCCGGCATGTGCTTCCCGGTGCGCTCTCCCGACCACGCTCGCGCACTTTACGGGGAAAGCCGGGGACTGTCAATTTGGCACAAATACCGTCAGTGCGATTCCCCCGGATTGGCGCCCGCCGGACATCCGTCGCCCCCGCTCGCCGGACGTC
>OFTX01000129.1_pt1 | contig 46486 bp, 43 predicted proteins | sample 1775051 | NCBI WGS metagenome assembly OFTX01 (sample SAMN08195772, study PRJEB24354) | sludge metagenome | isolation source: sludge from phenol fed wastewater aerobic bioreactor A | place: India: Nagpur | collected 2016-09-15 | reverse complement strand
CTTGGGCCGGTGTGCTTGGTCGGGCGTCAGCCGTGCCGGCTGTGGCTCTCAGGTTAGGCGACGTGCGGACCCCTGGCACGCCGGGCGGCCGGGAGCGGACACTGCTGCGGGAATGACCGCGGGCCCTGCTGCGGGCGTGGCCGTGAGCGTGGCCGTGAGCATGCGGAACGGGTGGTCGCCGAGCGGATGGGGGAAGCGGGAGGTGTCATGGGAGCATGGAAGGTAGCAAAATTGCTACGATCGGTTGATGACGACGATCGCGCTGAAGCAACTGCGGAACGACGTGAGCGACATTCTGCGTCGTGCCGAGGCGGGAGAGACCTTCACGGTGACCGTGTCGGGCCGACCCGTCGCGGAACTCGGCCCGACGCACCACAGTCGGTGGGTGAGCGGCGCCGCGCTTGCCGAGATCTGGCGCGGGCCTGCGCCTGTCGGTCTCGCGGCTGATCTGGCCGACCTTGACGCGAGCGTTGTCGACCCGTTTGCGTCGTGAGGGCCGTGCGATGAGGGCCGTCCTCGACACATCGGTGTTGATCGCAGATAGCGCACCCAGGGACGTCGATGCGGCGATCAGCGTGGTGTCGCTGACGGAGCTGCATTTCGGGGTGCAGATACGGGGCTTGGCTGCTGACGAGCTCGCGCGTCGCGTGGTGCGGTTGGCGTCGGTGGAGGCTACATTCGATCCGCTCCCCGTGACACCTGCCATAGCGCGCGAGTGGGGGCGCCTGGCCGCGGCGGTGTTACAGCGCGGTGGGCGACCGCGGCGTCGTCATCTCGACCTTGCCATTGCGGCAACAGCTCTCGACGAGGGTGTGCCGCTGCTGACTCATAACCTCGCCGACTTCGAGATCATCCGGGATCTGGTGGACGTCGGGGAGCCGTAGGGGTTCGGGACCTGGTGACGGTCTGCTGGCGGTGCGTTGGCGGTGCGCCGTAGAGGTTCCGAATCTGTTGGGCGGGAGGGACTGTCGGTCGGGACGTGGGGCCTGTTAGTCGGGACGCCGGGTCGGGTGGCCGGGTCGGGGCGGCCGAACGATCGAGTAGCCCGTTGCCGCGGGCGTGCGGAACGGATCGTCGACGAGCGGATGCGAGACGCGGGAAACGTCATGGGCGGTTTGCGGATGGCGGTCGGCGGTGTGCGAGCAACGAGCGACGAGCGACGAGCGAGCGTGGCACGACGCTCGAACGCGTGTGCGTAATGCTGGTCTGCAGCGGGGAAAATTCACTCTTATGAGTATTGACACGGGTTGTTCGGCATGGTTGATTGGTACTCGTACGGGTGTTCGGTTAACGTGTTGAGCCTGATGTGGGCGCCAGGGGATCCGGGTCGAAAGGAGGTGCCGCAATGTCGTCGCCGGCGGTGTGGGATGCGGGGCCTCCCGAGTATGACGCTGTTCTCGCCGATGCCCCTGTCGATGACCTCCCCGTCGATGCCGCCAAGGCCGATGAGGCGGTCCGATTCGAGCCGGCCTGGGTGCTCGCGGCTGCCGAAGATCGCCTTCGGGAGAACATTGCTGCGGGCGCGACGCACTCGTATTCGTCACTCGGCGTGGACGTGCTGGCGGCGGCGCGCGTCTTCGAGGCGCTGGAACTGCAGTCGCCGGAGGCACTGGCGCGGGATGGCCGGGCCGGCACGCTCCTGGACGGGGTGGTCGCCGCCACGCGCCTCATCGCGCGGCTTCAGGCGCTCGGGCAGCGGTGGCTCGCGGCGTTCGCCAGGCCCGGCGTGTCCGTGCCACTCGACGAGCTCGTCGCCTCGTGCATGTCACCCGGGAACCGGCGCGAGCAGGCGCTGCGGGTACCGGATGAGCTGCCCGCCGACCTGCCGGTCGGTGCCGATGGAGCAGTCGACCTCACCCCTTTGGTGTCGCACCCGCACTGGCGAGTTGCGTTGGAAACTGAGGCATCTCGCCTGGCGGCGGCCGAGGTGGGCTGCGCGCTGCGCATCGCCCCGATCACCGCGCGGCTGCGAACGGAAGCCGCCGTGACCATGGTCGACCAACTGCCCGCCACCCTCGCCGCGCAGCAGGCCGGGGATCTCGACGGCTACCGGGCCTCGATCATCGCGGCGGGCACCGCCACGCTCTCCCCCGCCCAGCGGCACGCCGTGGAGGAGCGGGTCCTTCGTTACGCGGACGGCACCAGCCCGTCCGTGCTGCGGGATCTGGTGAAGCGGGAGTCGATCACCATTGATCCCGAGTCGGCGGCGCGGCGCGTTACCCGGGCGAAGGCCGGTCGTGGTGTCGGCGTGACCAAGTCAGACGACGACATGGCAGTATTCACAGCGCTTCTCGGTGCGTCCGAGGCCGAACTGGGCTTCGCGCTGCTCGACGGAGTGGCGGTCGCACTGACGTCCGCGGGGCTCGCCGACGGACGCACGTTGCCTCAGCTTCGGGCGGATGTACTCGTGGACATCTTCGACAGCCTGGCGACCACAGGCAGCGCGTGTCTCGACGTCGGCAGCGCTCGTGAGGGCGAGGCGGCAGGGGCTGGCCTGAGCACCAGTTCGAGTGCCCGCGCCGGTGCGGGTGCGGACGCTCGCGCGGTCACCGATGCGACTTCTGGCACGGGCGGCGCCTCGTGCGAGCCCAGACCTATGGCAGCGTACCGACGGACCGGCGCGATTGTGGACCTGCACGCCGCTCGTGCGGGCCACACGGGCGCCGCTGGAGCCGGAGTGCGGCGACCCGTCTGCCTCAACGTATATGTCAACGCCAGCACGCTCGCCGGGATCGACGATGCGCCAGGCGATCTCGCCGGATACGGCTTGATCACCGCCGACACCGCGCGGGCACTCGCGGCCTCCGCCGACACAGTCCGCGCGCTTGTCATGAGCGATCGGTCGGCGGCGCGCGCTCCTGTGACCACGGCCCCCGAACTCGTCGGCGTGCACAGCCAGAACGCGACTCGGGCTCGCGTCTGTGGCACGCCGCTCGATGCCGGTCGAGCCGTCTACCGCCCGCCGGCCGCCGTCTACGACTACGTGACCGCACGAGACCGCACCTGTCAATTCCCGGCTTGCCGAATGGCGGCGCGCCGTTGCGACATCGACCACCGCGTCCCGTACGACGACCCCGACTACGGTGCGTCGTGCCCGTGCAATCTCGATACGTTGTGTCGTTTCCATCACCGCACCAAGACCTTTACGGCATGGCGCGCCGATCCCGGTCCCGACGGGCTGCTCGTCTGGACGAGCCCGGTCGGGCGTCGGTACCCGACCGAGTCGCCGCATGTGCTGACCCTCCCGGCTGGAGCGAACTCGACCGCGTCGCCCCTTGCCGCTGATCGGCGAGCCGCGGATCGGCCAGCTCTGAATCAGCGAACGGCACCTTCCTCGTCGCCCGGCAATCGCCGCGGACCGGGCCTCGAATCGGCTCCCGGCGGTGCGGTGGGAAGCACCGTCACGGATGCGCGCGGCCCCGGAGACGACGATGGGCCCCCGTTCTGATGCCCGACGGCGGGCGTGTCAACACATGCCCAATTCTCGGCAAAAGGTTCGCCAGCCGGCCGCGACATGCCCGACTTACTCAGCCGTACCGGTTACGCTGCGGAGTCATGTCGATACAGCTCTACCGGGCCCGGCGCCGGGCTCGTGCATTCCTCGCGACCGCGCTCACTGTCAGCCTGAGCGTCGCGCTCGCGGTTGCCTCCGCGCCGGCGTCCGCGGCCTCTGCGGTCCGGGCGGCCACCCCGGCGGCACTGCCGGCGGGCTGGCACACAGTGTCCCTCGCCGGGGTGAGCCTTGCCGCTCCGGCCTCGTGGCCCACCTTCGACTTCACCGCCGCCGACAGTACGGGTTGCGTCCGCTACGACACGCATGCCGTCTACCTCGGCAACCCGGCGCAATCGAACTGCCCTTCCCGTCTGGTGGGCCACACCGAGACGGTGCAGATCTCCGTATCGGCGACTCCGGCCCCGGCCGGTGCCCCCCTGACCATCACCGGGGGTACGGAGGCCCGGCCCGATCTCACCGTCATATCCGGAAACTCGGACCTCACGGTGACGATCACCACCGGCGCCGACGATGTCCTGGCGAGGCAGATCGCGGCGACCGTGCGGTTCGGCGCCTCCGCGGCGGCAACGAAGTCGCCGACCGGGGCGAATTCGCCGACCGCCCCGCGCTCCACGGAAACCAAGGTCGCGAAGACAAAGGTTGCGGCCACGTCCACCGGCACGATCATTACCACCGCCTACACCGGCCGCGGGTTCGACGCCTGCTCTGCCCCACCGGTTTCCACTATGAAGGCCTGGCTCGCGTCCCCCTATCGGGCAGTGGGCATCTACGTCGGCGGCGGTTCCCGCGGCTGCGCGCAACCGAACCTGACCGCAGACTGGGTCGCGCGGACGCTCAACATGGGCTGGGGCCTGATGCCGCTCTACGTCGGCTTACAGGCGCCGTGCACCGCGTACACGAAGAAGGTCAGCACCGACATCGCGACGGCCCGCGCGCAGGGCACGGCGCTCGCAAACGACGCGATCCTGTCGCTCAACGCGCTCGGCATGGGCAAGGGCACACCCATCTACTACGACATGGAGGGCTACAGCAGCAGCGATCCGACGACTCTCGCCACCTGTCGGGCCGCCGTGCTGGCGTTCCTGGAGGCGTGGACCATCCAACTGCACTCGCAGGGGTACCTATCCGGTGTGTACAGCGGCGTCACCGCGGGCATCAAGGACCTCGCCAGCCAGTGGGGCACGGGATACACGGAGCCCGACGCGGTCTGGATGGCCCGCTGGATCAACCTGGCCACGGAGTCTCCGTCCACGGCCAGCCAGCCCGGTATCAACGACGCGTACTGGTCGTCGCACCAGCGCATCCACCAGTACGCGGGCGGTCACTACGCGACCTACGGAGGGGTGCAACTCTGGATTGATTCCAACCAGGTCGACGCGCCCGTGGTCGCCGGGAACGGAACGTTGTGGACGGCGCCGAGCACCTGCACGGGCGGCGCTCCGACCGGTGGTGCCACGACCGGCGGCGCTATTCAGGCCACCCAGTGGCAGGGCGTCGCGCCGGCGCCGACCCTGGCCATGCCGCGTGTCGCGGGCGCCGACCGGTACGCGACGGCGTCGCTGCTCGCGGAGTCGTACACGGCAGCGCAGTCCGGAACCGCGACCAACGCGATCGTGATCGCGAACGGCGAGGACTTCAAGGGCGGGTTCGACGCGCTGTCCGCCAGCTACTTGGCCGGGCGCGTCGGCGCCCCGATCCTGCTCACCCGCGGCGACGCACTTCCCGACTCCACGGCCGCGACGCTCTGCGATGTGCTGAACAACGGCGGCACTTCCACGGAGCGGAACATCTACGTCATCGGCAGCGGGGACTCCGTCTCGAACGCGGTCGCGTCGCAGCTCGCGAACATCTATCACCCGGGCGGGGTCACCGTGACCGTCTCGCGGATAGCCGGCTCGGACCGGTACCAGACGTCCGCGAAGATCGCGACGGTGAACTTCGGCAGCGGGGTCGGGTCCGCACCGCTGACCGCCGGCGGCGCCTCCGCGCCCACCGCCATCCTCGCCTCCGGCGTGGTGAACGCGGACGCGCTGTCCGCCGGCCCGGTCTCGGCCGCGCTCGACCTGCCGGTACTGCTCACGGCTCCCGACGCACTCGACCCGTCCGTGGCCGCAGCTCTGCAATCGTTGGGGATTCGCAACGTGATCGCCCTCGGTGGGACGGATCGGATCTCGGGATCTGTTGTGTCGCAACTACAGTCGATGGGCCTAACGGTCTCACGGATTGCCGGCTCCGACCGATACGACACGGCCGCCCGGCTGAACGGATTCGCGCGCTCGGTCCTCGGCCTCGCTGGCTCGACGGTGGCGCTCGCGAACGGCGTGACCGGGTTCCCGGACGCGCTCACGGCCGGGCCGTATCTCGGGCGATGGGGCAATGCGCTGCTGCTCGTGCCGTCCGACGCGACCGCGCTGCCGGATTCCTCCGCAGCGTTCCTGAAGGCGCAGGCGGGGACCGTCACCAATGTGCAGGCGCTGGGGCAGCCGGCGACCGTGTCCGCGGCGGTGCTAAGCCAGGCAGCGGGGTTGATCGGGTAGGTCTTCGGTGCTGTTCTGCCGGTGCTGCCTACCGGTGCTGCAGGATCAGCGTGAGGACCACCGCGAGGATCACCACGACCATGCAGATCGCGATGATCCAGATCGCCGAGTTGTCGGGTTCCGGCTCGGACTCGGGTTCCGGTTCGGGCTCGGGAGCGTAATACACGGGCTCGGGTTCCGGCTCGGGCTCGACGATCACCATGGGCAGGCCGCAGCGGATGCAGGTCACCGCGGCGGGCGAATTGGGCTCCCCGCAGTGCGGGCATGCCACCGACGCCGTGGCCGCGCGGCCGACCGTACCGGGCAGGCGACGCAGGGAGGCGCCGGTCTCGTCGCCGGCCATCAGCACCACGGAGCTCCTCGCCCAGAACAGCGGGAAGTCGCAGTTCGAGCAGAAGTCTTCGGCGCGACGCTGCGCGAAGTCCACCATGGCGCCCTCGCCGCACTCCGGGCAGCTGATCCACTCCTGCGTCGAGGGTGCGGGCGGCACCGGGGGCGCTGTCACGATCGTGGTCGCGAGGGGCGCATACGGCGGGACATCGCCCGACCCCGGAACAGCGTCATACCCGGTCGGCTCATATGCCGGTGCAGCATAATCTGATCGCAGGCGCCTCATATACTCGATATCGCTTGTGGTGTCGGCATTCTCGCCGCTCATTTCACCGTGCTTCACCATGGCCTACCGCTCCCCTTCCGTCCCTCGACGGTGCTCAGCACGCGCCGATCGCCGACGAACAATTCCGCCCGGACATGCGCCGGGATCTCGTCGCGCACCAGGGCCACGAACTCGTCCTCGGACAGGTGCCCGGTGCCGGTGACGCGCATCCGCACCCAGGCCACCTCCGCGACATCGACCGGTGAGGCGCCCTCGCCCCACACGCCGCCGCCGTCCTCGACCTGCGCCTCGTCGCCGGAGAGCATCCGCAGGTACTGTTCGAGCCCAGACTTGGTGCCGCGCAAGGCCAATGCCTTCGCCGAGCTGCGCAGGATCACCCGCTGCACGTCCTCCGCGAGCGAGGGATCGACTGTGCGGACGTCGATCCACGACGCGAGGTAGGCGAGCAGCGGCGTCGGCGTAACCGTGGCGTCCGGCACGTGCTCGATCTGGTCGGCCCCGTCCATCAGGGTCTCGGCGAGCTCCTGGAAGATCGACACGAAACGGACGAAGAACTCACTGTTGAGCATGCCCACGGGCAGTTGGTTCACCAGCCAGAGGGGGTGCCGCGGCGGGCGGCTGACGCGCGCGTCGCGGCGGGTGATCGCGGGGGCGCGGCTCTCGGTCGTGCCGTCGACTATTCCGTCGGCCGGCCCGTCGACCGTTCCCTCGACCACCACGGGATCGGATGAGGCACGCACCTCGAGCTCCGATCCGGCCCGCTCGCCTTGCTCACTCACCGCACCACCACCCGGTGCGGCCCGGACAAGAACAGCGACTGGGCATCCAGGCGGATCACGTCGCGCCCGCCGCCGATGCGGGTGCCGCTGCGCAGGTCGTACTCGAAGAGCAGCACTTCGTCCACCCGGTCGATGCCCTCGACGCTCTCCAGCAGCTGCGTGATCGTTGCCGCATTGACGTCCGCGTCGAAGAGCCATCCGTCGCCGTCGGCGCCGCCGGTGAGCGGGTGCAGGTACCGGGTGAGCTGGGCGACAGCCCGCTGCCGGATCAGGGCGAGCGGGCGGCCAGCGGGCGCGTGCACCAGGGCCGCAACTGAAATGCCTTGGTAGTAAGGCGTTCCCACCTCGATCGCAGACCCGACGAGCCGATGCTGGTCGAGGTGGTTCGAAATCCGCGCGAGCAACGGGGCGGAGAGCGCGAAGTCGTCCAACTGGTGCAACTGCGGATCGGTCCGCACCTGCGGAACCACCAACACGCGCACAGCGCGCCGCCCGTCGGCGGACGGCAGGCAGCGGGCACGGGCCACCTCAATCGATGACTCCAACGTCAATCGCTCGAAATCCTGTGCGGTCACGGCCCTTTGGCCGGTGCGCAGGGTGAGCGGGCCACGGCGTTTGGCCTCCTGCACGGTCTCCGGGTCCACGCCACCGGTCGCCTGGCGCAGGTTGACGGCCGAGGCGACATACGGCACCGCCGAACGCAACACGGTGAGGGTGCGTGCGCCCACGTTGCCGGACGCACCACCGCCGGTGCGGTATGCCGTCACCTTGATCTCGGCACCGTCGTGCGGAATCCGGCCGTGCTGACGAACCGAGCCGTCCGGGTAGCGGATCCGCGGCCCGAAACTCACCACGCCGGAGGACGAGTTCCACACGAAGTGCCGATCCGTGGCCTTGGACCGCGAGAAGTCCTCCACCTCGGTCCACTCGACCGGCCCGCCTGCGTCGGTGACGATGATCGTCTCCCCGACCCGCCGGGGCAACACCGGGAACCGGCTGACCCGAAACTCCTGGCCGGGACTGCCGTCCGACCGGCCCAGCACCTCCCCGGCCGCCTCCGCGGAGTGCTCCGCCGTGACCGTACCGCCGAGCGCCGCAACCTCGAGGGATGCGATCCGCGGCGAGGCCTGATACGTCGGCTGACCGGGCAGCGGCGCCAGCAGCCGGCACCGCAGCCAGTACGCGGGAATGCCTGCCAGCGTGAGGATCTCGTGCTCCAACGGAACCATGAGAACGACCTCGCCGGCCCGGTTCAACCCGCCGGTGGAATCCGAATAGACATCGGTCTGGATCCACGCCTCGCCATTCCAGACCTCCCAGTCCAGCGGCGGATTCGTTGGATCGACGCCCAAGCCCTCGGCGCGCGCGTCGAACGTGAGCCGCAGGGCCATGCCCGCGAGCGAGGCCTCGAAGCCGAACAACACGGCGTCCCCGGGGACCAACCGGCCGTCCCGCCCCGGGGTGGTGAAGCATTGCACGTCCGAGCCCGGGAAACGCAGATCCTCGGTGACATCGACGATGCGCTCGCCGGCGACATCGGTGGTGGCTGCGGCCTTGAAGACCGGCTGCGAGATGACGAGATCGTCGATAGTCGTGAAAACAACGGCGGTCTCGCCGCTCTCGGCACTCGTGGCGACCTGCATTCCGGCCGGAACGGTGACCGGGTTCGGCTGCACCGCGGACAGCCAGAAGGTGAGCGGCACCGTCGCCACCGACGGCGGGAACGGGTCGATGCCCACCAGGTTGAGGAAGTGCACGAAGAGCTTGTCCGGCACCTGATTCAGGCGATACAGCACGGTCTCGCTCATCCACGCGAAGAGCTCGATCAACGCGACACCCGGGTCAGACAGGTTGTGGTTCGTCCATTCCGGCGTGTAGCGCGGTATGAGCCGCTTCGCCTCGTCGACGATGTCCTGGAACGTGCGATCGTCCAGATTCGGTGCGGGAAGCGCCATCTCAGGTCTCCTCGTGCGGGATCACGTAGAACGGGTAGACCAGGTTGCGCCGGTCGTTCGTAGCCTTCACCCGGTAACTGACCATGATGCGGATGAGGGTTGGGTCGTCATCGTCGGGAACCGGCTGGACGTCTTCGACCTCCACCCGCGGCTCCCACTGCGCCAGCGCCTCGCGGACCACCTGCGCCATCAGACCGAGCAGGTTCGCCGTGATCGGCTCGAACAGCAGATCCCATATCTTGCAACCGAACTCGGGCCGCATGACGCGCTCACCGGGCGCGGTGGCAAGGATCACCGCCATCGAGCGGTCCAGGTCGGGGGCGCCGTCCGTCATCCGGATCGACCCGGTGTGGTCCACCTGCAGCGGCCAGTAGAACCCACGGCCGATGAAGGTCGCGTCGTACTCGGCCGGTCGCGTCGCACCGGTGGTGGGCAACATAATCTCGTCCATCAGTTGATCATCACCATCGAACCCTTGACCGCCGTCTGCCCGCCGGAGGACAGCTCGGCCTGCGCGGACCCGGACATCTTCGCCTGGGTGCCCGAGGCTTCCACGGCGACGTTCGCCTTGAGTTTCACGTTCATGCCGGAGATCTCGACGTCCTGCGTCGCCTTGATCGTCACCTTCTGGCCCGACAGCGTGATGTTTCCCTGCTTGTCGAACTCGATCTTCGTGTCGCCTGCTGAAATCGAGATCGGTTCGCCGGACGGCACTGTCGCAGTGAGCCCGTCCTTGCCGAGCTTGACCGCATGCTTTCCGCCGGCGAGAGTGAGCCAGATGTGCTGATCCGCCGGCTGCTGGCCGTCGCCCAACTCGACGACATGGCCCAGCCGGGAGACGATCTGGCGCTTTTCGATCGCGCCGTCCTTGGTCCCGTAGTCCAGCGCCGGACTCGCGCCGCTGTACAACCCGCCGAGCACGAGCGGGCGGGTCACGTCACCGCCCTCGAAGCCGATGATCACCTCGTCGTTGACCTCCGGGAGGAACGTCATACCGCGCGACGATCCCGCACCCATCGAGACCACCCGCGCCCAGGCGCTTTCTATCTGGCTCCCGAGGGTCGGGTACTTGACCTTGATATAGCCCTTCGGAGAAGTGGAATCACCGAGGTTCGTCACTACACCGATCACCAGGGCGTCCTGTCGGAAGCTGGACGGGACCGGCGCGGCGAGCGTGTCCGCCAATGATGTCGGCTCGCGATCGCCTGCGACGAAACGGGTGTCGAAACCGTTTTCGCTGTAAATATGCTCCACCTCGGTGACGGGGTAGGTGCCGGAGGCGGGTCCGACGTCCGAAATCTTCACCTTGTGGCCGACCACGATCGCGGCGTTGATCTCGCAGCGGCCCTCCGCGACGACCGACCCGGCCAGCGCCCGTATCGCCGCACTGTCCGCCATTTTCACGCCGTCCCCTTGCGCGCCGAACATGCGGTACGCCGTGGTGACCTTGCTCGACGAGGCTAGACTCGACGCTTCCAGGTAAGGCGTGACGAGCGCGGCATCGGGTTTCGTTGTGACCGACTGGCTTTGGGCCGTCAACGGTTGCTTCTGCCCGGCATCCCAACCGTTCACGGTGACCTGCTGGGGGTGCAGCGCCGAGGCGCGGACCGTGAAGTGCCGAAGATTCGACGCGGCGGAACCCCAGGTGACCTCCGGGACGGTGCCGGACTGCGACCCCATCGGATGGAATTGGAAGGTGCCGCCGCCATCGACCCACCAGTCGTAGCCGACACGGTCGGCGATCTCGGTGATGAAGCCGAAGTCGCTGTCCGCCTGCAGCACGTATTCCTGTACGTCACTGGTCGCGGAAATGTTCGCCGTCAGACCGTACGCCGCGACGATCTTCGACACGATGTCGGAGTAGCTCATCTGTGCGTAGGTCACGGTCTTGTTGCCCAGCGTCATCTTGTAGGCGGCGTCGTCGGCGATGATCCGGAGATTCGGCGCACCACGCTCCACATCCAGTTCCACACCGGTGATCTCGCCAGTGAACAAGGTGGTGGTGCCCGTTGCCACCACTACCTTCGCGCCGAGCTCGAACGTGGTTCCGGCGCTGATCGAGAATCCGTCGTCGAGGAAGTCCAGGCGCGCACGACCCGGCAGGCGCAGCCCGGTGCTGACCGTCATGCCGATGAGCGCGCTGAGCGTCGAAGCCGCCAACTCCGCTCCGGCGACCTTGATGACTGGAGCGATCGTTCCGATCGCGGGCGGCGTCATATCGAGGTCCGCGGAATCGACAGCAGGGTACCGGATCTCACCGCGAGTGGATCGGTAATGCCGTTGGCAGAAGCGATCTGGCGCCAGCGCGTGGGATCGCCGTAGTAGCGGGCGGAGATGCGATCCAACGTCTCACCGGGCTGCACGCGATGCACCCGGTGCGGGTGCGGCGTACCCGACGTCGGGTTCTGCGGACCGAATGCGTTGGACTGCTTGTACTGTGTCAGCGACATCGAAACCTTCGCCCGCAGCGGCACTCCCGTCGACGAGAAGTAGGTGAACTGCAACGTCAGATTCGAGACGACCGCCTCGAAGGAATGCAGATCGCCCCAGTGGAACGTGACGTACGGCGGGCGGGCATTGTTCGATTGCTCGTCCGTGCCGCCCAGCGACGGGTCGACATCCATCAGCTTCATCAATTTGCCGGTGTACGTGGTGACCGCCTTGCCGGTGTCGGTGGTGTCGAAGGTCAGGTTCAAGGACATCGATCCGGCGCCGGCGCCGGTGTAGCGCGCCTTCTGCACGCCCTGGCCGGCGAGCGACGGGGAATCCCACGAGTTCGACCGGCTGATCTGCAACTCGGACGGGTTGAACATGCACGGAATCCGCTCGGAGCTGCCCTCGATCATGAGGTAGGCCTTGTCGGTCAGCGCCATGGTTCACTCCTCTCGCGAATAATGCCTGCAGCGCCAGTGTTCTCGCCGTTCATGTCACAGCACCCTCGGCTTAGCTCGGCGGCCGCGGCGGGCGAGGTCGTCCGCGACCCGGCGTTCGAGGCGGCGCAGTACCTCGTCCGTGAACTCGTCCCATTCCCGGCTGGTGAGCGAATCCGCGATATCGGTGGCACGGGGGGAGGTTTCGAGCGCGCTGGTCGGAAGAGTCATGGCACGCTCACATGGTCCGCGGGATGAATCGCCGGCCGCGCCGGGTGAGTTCGACCGCGATACGGTCCTCGATCCGGCGGGTGACCTCGTCGACGAGCGCGTCCCATTCCCGCGAGGTCAGTTGCGACTGGACGGGGGCGGGGTGGGCAGGTGGGACGGCCGGAGATTCTGCAACGACAGCGTTCTGGGGATTCTCGACGGGGGTCGCGGCAGGGGCCGAGCCGGCGTTCGCAGGACCCCGGTGTGTTCCGATCATGGCGGGTGGGGTCGCGGCAGGGGCCGGGCTGGGTTGCGCGGGACCCCGGTGGGCGCCGAGCATCGGGGTCCGTCCGGGCCTGCTGGTGGCCGACCGGCCAGGCACCTTCCCGTCGGCCCAGCGCCGGATGATCTGCTCGTCGACAGCGCCGACGGCCGTGGGCGGCGGCGGGGGCACCGGAAGACCCAGCGGCGGAGCGGGTTTGGCCGATCGGATGAGTTCAAGGGTGGACGGGCGGATGGCGCCCCGGGGCGCGGTCGGGACTGAGGTGTTCGGTGGTTGATCGGGCTGCGGCACGAGCGGCAGCGCGGCAATACGCGGTGCGCCGTCGGCCAGCAACGACCGGGTCGCAGGACTGATGGTGGCGCCGCGAGGTGACATCGAATATGACGACATTCGCTGCTGCGCAGAGTGAGTCGACGACGTGACGGCCTTGCCCACGGCGCCTGGGCGGATCGGCGAGCGAAGGAGAACGGGGTCGCGTGGCATCGCGCTGGGTAGCGATCCTGCGCGGGGCCGGGGAACGTTGTCGATCCACCTCGGCTGGATCGCGTTCGGGGAGGCCAGCGCTGCGCGCATGACCAGGCTCGGTGTGGCGCTTGGTGCGGAGTCGTGTTCCCGCGGGAACACGGAGGCCGATGAAGCCGGTGAGCCAGCTCCGACCGTTGCGCGGTAACGGCGGATGATGCCGCCCGGGGCGCGGTCACGGATGCTCACCACGGTGCTCGGCGCGCTGCCACGCTGCGGGGAGCGGAGCACGACGGGGCCGCGTGGGCTCGTACTGCGTGCCGGTCCTGCGGGGGGTCTCGGAACGGCGTCGAACCGCCTCGGCTCGATCGCGCTCGGGGACGCGAGCGCCGTACGTATGGCGTGGCTCGGTGTCGAGTCGCGTTCCCGCGGGAACGCGGAGACCGATGAAGCCGGTGGGCTGTCCCCGACAGCAGCGCGGTATCGGCGGATGATGCTGCCCGGGGCGCGATTGTGAGACGTTGCCACGGCGCCGATCTGCGCGTCGGGGCCTGGGGCACGGGCAGGGGCGCCGGGCAGCGCGCCGGTCCTAGCTTCGCCCGAGATCATTACGCGCGAAGCTGGCTCGGGCGTCATGCGCGCCTGCGATGTCGGCGTCGCAACGGACCTCACGATCGGTGCAGATGTCAGCAGCTGGAGGTCCGCGATGCGCCGTTGCCCGAGCAGGTGTGCCGGCCGGGGCACCGGGTCTGCGATGTTGCGCGTCCGGATGACCTCGGGGGTGCGCCACGCCGTTCGTGCGGGTCCGGGACCCGGCAGTGTGGCGCCGACGCGCGGCAACGCGGGCGGGACGGCCAGGTTCGGCCGAAACTGACGACGGACGATGACGTTCGCCAGCTGGGCCGGCAAGCGTACCGCGGGGCGGGGAGTTGCAGTCGGGACTGTCGCTGTGCCAGTAGGAACAAGAGCACTGTCGGAGGTCTGTGCCAGAGTCGTGGGCATCGACGGATTCGACAGGGAAGGAGGCGCCAGAGGAGAACTCGTGGAGGTGCCGGCAGGTGCACTGGCGGAAGTGCCCGTGGAAGTGACGGTCGCGGCGGTGAGGTCCGGACTCGGAGAGGCAATCGTGGCGGGGGGTTGAGCATCGCCTTGAGCGCCGGCGGGACGACTGAGCGATGTCGGCGAGACGCCTGGTAACGACACAGCGGGCGTCGGGCCGGGGGTCGCTGGCGTCGGTGCGTGCACACTGGGTTGCGGTGTACCGGGCTGCTGTGCGATGGGCGACCGGCGCAACGGCGCAGACGCAGGGGTGGGTGCGGCCGGAGCGGACGTCGGGGTAGACGCCCATGCGGAGTTTGCGGTCGTTGCCGTCGGTGCGGGGCTTGCAGACGACGCGGATCCCGCGGTCCGTGCGGGGACTGCAGCCGGTGCGGGGCGCACGGTCGGTCGGGACTCGGTGGCAGGTGCTGGTGGCCAGATCTGCGCACGTCGTCCGACGAATCCGCTGTCGCCCGCCCAGGCACGCCGGAGCAGACTCGCGCGGCTTGGTGGGCGGACGGTAGTCCGCGACGTGGAGCGGCCGGTCGGCGCGGGCCATCTGCTGGGCGGGATTGGCCCTGCGGGTGCACTGGCTGGCGTAGCCGCTGCGGGTGGGATGGACACCATCTGCGCTGCGGGGGCGCTGGCTGCGGTCGCCACCACTGGCCTCGTGGGCGCTGCGGGTGGGGTGGCCGCTGCAGACTGAGTGGTCGCTGCGGACACTGCGGGTCCGGTAGGCACCGTTTGCCCAGCCGGCGCGATACGGGGAACGGCGCCAGCCGCATCCGGCCGGTGCGCCGAGCCGCTCCCCGGAGGCGCCCCCGGCGGCGCCGCTGAACCGTGCGAGGCCGCAGCGGTGTGCGGGTGCGCCGGAGCTTGGGTCGGCGGCTGCAGCTTGGCGCCAACGCCGGTCATGGAGCCGACGCCGACGACCTCCTTCATACGGCGCACGGGGATCGGGGCGCCTCGCATGGTGGCGGCGAAACCGCCTGGGGAGTATGTCTTCTCGGTGGGTACGAGTCGGGCGGCGCGGGGCAGGCCGCGCGCGGGAAGGGGGGTGCTAACGATCGACGCGGCGGTCGTGCCCCAGGAGCGGAGGTCGGGTGCGTGCGCCTGCGTAGAGGTGGGCAGGGGCATCGCGGGCGGGATGGGCGGCGGTGTTGCGGTCGCAGCCGTCACGGGGGTCGCGCTGCGGGCGGAAGAATGCGCAGAGGCGTGTGCCGGGGCGGAGACATGCGCGGGTGCGTGCGTCGGCCGGTGCTCGACTGGGACCCACCAGCGTGGAGGGGCGCTCACGGGCTCGAAGCCGCGGGGCCGGATCTCGCCGGGGCCGGCGAGTTGTCGGCGAATCTCGACGGGGCGGGCGACACCGGCGGCGAATCGTTGGGCGGCCATGCCGACGATGCCGATGCCGAGGGTCCGGGCGACGCCGCCGGAGGGGTGGCGGCGCAGGACGAACCGCGCGGCAGCAGACCGGCCCAACCGGGTCCGGGCGTCCCCGTGATCGGCAGCCATGATTACGCCTGCGTGGAGCTGCGGAATCCCTCGTGGGCGATCTCCAGCTCCTCGGAGAGCGCGTCGTTACTCGTGACGTTGAAGTCGGGGCCCTTCCAGCGCACGGGGAAACAGCCGGCGAGGTTCCAGGACCGCAGGCGGGAGCCGTCGGACGCGATGGCGGTGATCGCTCCGGTGCACCGCTTGAGCTTGTTACCGGCGGCAGCGAATCCCTCGCCGGATGTCTTGGAGAACCAGTCGAAGAGGTTGTCCGACTTGATCAGCCCGCGCGAGAGCACGATGTTCGGCCACTCCATGCGGCCGGGAAGCTTTCTGGCAAAACCGTTCTGGCCGCCCTCGACAAGGTCCTCCGTCTGCACGGAGACCTGCAGGCCGGACACGGCGGCAAACATACCGATTTCGACGCCGTCGACCTCGAGCAGGAAGTTGCTGCCGACCTGGCCGTCGCCACCGAGCGGCGTGAGTTGACTAGGCGAAGTCACGCGCAGCCTCCCATGCTCGCTGGTTCAACGACACGACCGCCCGGATCAGCGTCACCCGGTCCATGTGCTCGAGGTCGAGGATGTCGTCGAGCGGCCAGTGCAGGTGATACGCCAGATACGCAATCTCCTGCCACAACGCCTCGACCGGATATCGCTTCACCGCTGTGCTTTCCCAACGGCCCTGCCGGTTGCCACCGCACCCGCCGCCCGCTCAGTTCTTACTGCGGGGGACTTCCTGCACCCGCGTCCGCACCGCCGGGCCGGGCTCGGCGGCATCGCTGTCCGCACCTTCCTCTTCCTCGCCGGCGGCACCGGAAGCAGTGCCCGAAGTGCTAGCCGCCTGCGTCCAGCCGTCGGTGTCGGCACGCTCCCCGACAACCGGACCTGCGGCGGCCTGCGCGGCCAGCAGCGCCTCGTACTCCTCCTGGGTGCCGAAGTTGATCACCCCGTAGAAGTCCTGCAGGAAGGCGAGGTCCGCGGCGAACAGCCCCTCGATCTCATTGACCGTGATCATCGGGACGTCGCCGAGCTTGGTGACGACGCGCGCGAGGATCATCAGCGTGAGCCGCGGATCGTCCGGACCGGAGACGGTCGGATGGCGCAGCGGCTCCAACTCGTCGCGAGCCGTCGCCAGCCGCATGACGCCCTTCTTATGCACACTGCCCGCGGCATCGACATAGCCGCGGGGCAGCGTGAACTCGTATTCGGTGCGGAGACTCACTTGGTGCGCTCAAGCCGTTCGATCGTCAGGGTGATGGTCTCTTTGACCGGGTCATTGGAGTCCACCGATAGCGCATCGGTAGAGATCTTCGACGGCCAGCCGTTGTAGAAGTTGAACCGCGCGACCTCGGCACCGGTGGAGTCGTAGATCACGATGGAGCCGTCCTTGCGCTCCGACTCGCGGTTAGCTACCGGCATGCCCTTCTGGTAAATCTTGTTGAACCAGCCCCACATGGCGTCCTTCGACATGTCCGTCGGGGCCACTCGGGTCAGCGAGAGGTCCGGCGGCTTGATGTGGGTGCCGAGCATCTTCCGGATCACCTTCTTGCCGTCCGGCGCCGCCTGGACCACCTCGGCGACCTCCATCGAGATGTCCAAGCCGGACACGCCGGATAGATAGGTGATGATCTCGCCCTTGATCTCCAGGAAGAAGTTCTGGGCGATCAGGGTGTCTTCCTGCAGGAAGTTGGGCATGTGTTGCGCTCCTTATGTGCGTGCCAGTCTGAAGACGAGCCGGTCCGTCAGCTCGCGGTCTGCTTGTGCTGGGCGATGCGGAAGACGACGAACTCGGCCGGTTTGACCGGGGCGATACCGACCTCGCACACCATCAGGCCCTGATCGATGGATTCCGGCGGATTGGTCTCGGCGTCGCACTTGACGTAGTAGGCCTGATCGGCGGAGGCGCCGAACAGGGCGCCCAGGCTCCACAGCCCACGGAGGAACCCGTCGAGCGTGCGCTTGACGCCTTCCCACAGCTTCATGTCGTTCGGCTCGAAGACGGCGTACTGGGTGCCCTGCGCCACCGTGGTCTCGATCATGTTGAACAGCCGGCGCACGTTGATGTAGCGCCAATCAGAATCGGACGACAGTGTGCGCGCACCCCAGATGCGGATACCGCGGGTGCCGAACGGGCGAATGCAGTTGATGCCCATGGGATTGAGCAGGCCCTGCTCGTTCTGGGTGACGGCGTACTCGACATCCAGCACGCCGCGGATGGTGTCGTTGGCCGGCGCCTTCCACACCCCGCGGGTGTCGTCGGTGCGGGCCCAGACGCCGGCGACGTGGCCGCTCGGCGGGATGACGACCTCGGCGTCGCCGTTGGTGCCGATCGGGTTCTCCACCTTGATCCACGGGTAGTAGAACGCGGCGAAGGCGGAGTCGTACATGGCCACATCGCTGCGCCATTCCTTGACCTGCTGCGGAGTCATCCCGGGCGGGGAGTCGAGCACGGCCATGCGGTTGCCGTTCTGCTCGCAGTGGCTGATCAGCGTGGTCTGGACGGACTTCCACAGGCCGAGGTCGATCGAGCCGTCCTCCTTGGTGGCGGCGGTGACGAGATCCGGGACGATCACCATGGTGACGTCCTCGGCGACGGCGAGGCCGTTGATGCCCTGGCGCGCCGAGGCGGAGCCGGCGAACTTGCGACCGTTGACCGGCACCGGCGTCGGCGCGGCCTTGGCCAGCGAGTAGACGCCCGGCTTGACGACCTCGATCTGGCCGGCGAGATCGGCCGTCTCGTCCAGCAGGACCTCGACCTTGATCTTGGTCGATGTCTTGTTGATGACCGTGGCGGCGTTACGGTCACCCTTACCAAGGGTCAGGTTGTCGAAGGATTCGACATCAACGCCCCCGGAACGGACCGTGATGTTGAAGGGGTTCGGCTCGTCATCGGCGCCACCGGCATCCTCGTTAGTCTCGACGACGATGGAGATGTCCGCATCCGGCTCGATGCTCTCCACCGCAATCGGCAGGCCGAGGGCGCGGTCCGGCGCGGGCAGTTCGAGCCGCGACGGCTTGCCGGACGGCGCGGTGTTGGGGATCCGCACGATGTAGGCGATCGAGCCGCCGTTCGCGAAATATCCGTAGACCGAGAGCGGCAGCACGGCACCCGCGCAGAAGCTTCCGTAGAGCTGCTCGTACTGGGTCCAGCTGGTGACGAGGCGCGGGGCGAGACCCTCCGGATCGTTCGGATCGTCTGTCGGCGCCTTCTCAGTGAATCCGACGAAGGCAGCGATCGCAGTCGGGGCCGCGGTCAGCGACTTCTCGGACGACGGGACTTCCTCGACATACACACCTGGCGCAGCGTAATTGGGCATTCCGGCTCCTACCGATTCCTGCCTTGGGGGTGTCACGAAGGGTGACTCCCCGCGATCATGTCACTCACAGCGGCAAGAAGGAATAGCCCTACGTCTATTTCATGACAGATTCTCAAAAAGGCGCGCTATGGCGCGCTATGAGGCTTGTGTCGTGGTCGAGCCCGGCACGACGACCGAGATCACCCCGCCGTACGCGCAGTGCAACTGGGATCCGGCGGTGAGCATGGGTGACCCGCCGACGACGGTAGTCGGCGCGCCCGGCGCCCACGGGCCGACGATCACCGGCACGCACGGCATCGGGGTGAGCGTGCCCAGGGCAGCCGCCGTGGCGGCGGCGACGGTGGGGTTGGCCAGCGACTGGCACATGCCGAACGGCGGGACGTTGGCGACCGGCGCCATGTCCATGATGGTGCCGGCGGGCCGGCTCTCGACCAGGACGTTCGGGCGGATCACGTTCATGGTGGACGGTGCCATGCCGAACGTGCAGGCCAGTGTTGCACCGGTAACCACGGGATTGGGCATGCTGACAGCTCCCTCGCTTGACTGTCGGCAGTCCATCGGCCGCCGGCTCCTACAGCTTCGACCCCTTCACCGACTTGGTCAACGACCCGCCGGCCGTCGTGGTGACGAAACACAGGATCTGGCGGTCGGCGCCCTGCTGCCAACTGCGCGCCGACGGCAGCAGATACGTCAACCACAAGCCGGAATCCGGATAGGCGATACCGACGTACCCGGTGTACTTCTCGGCGCAGGCACCCTGTGCGAACTTGTCGAGCGCTGCGTCGCCGGGATAGGCGTCGGCGAGGCCGGCGCTGGTGGTGGTGCCGGTGCCGGCAGCGCTGCCCTGGCTGCCCGGCGCCTGGTAGTCGACCTTGGCGAAGAGTTCCTGCTGATGCGCGACATCGCACGGTACCTTGGACAGGTTCGCGAGTTCGGCCTTCACGTCGGCAGGCGCAACGAAACAGTCGCCCACCTTCGCATCGAAGACCGATACGGAGGTGGGCTTGGACGCGTCGTGATGGCCGAAGAGCCCGGACACCCACGAGCAGGACGCCGTCACGGACATGACGGCGATCAGCATGGCGGCCAAGGCGGCCCGGCGGAGCACGGGGTGAGCCTACCAATTCAAGTGCCGACAGGAAGTGTGGTCGCGCGGCTCGATCTGCAAAGTGGCGTGTTCGATGTCGTAGGTGTGCGCGAGCAGGTCGCGCGCGGCGTCGAGAACCGTGTGGTGGTCGACGGTGTCGGTCGCGACGAGGTGCGCCGTGGCGACCGTCATGCCGGAGGTGAGCTCCCACAGGTGGACATCGTGGACATCGGCGACGCCGTCGATCGCCTCGAGATCCGCGGCGAGGCGATGCGGGTCGATGCCCTGCGGCGCGTGCTGCCCGAGCACCCGCAGGACCGATCGCCCCAGGCCGATCGCACGCACCACGACGAACGTGCCGATCGCGATCGCGACGACGACATCCCATGCGGTCCACCGTGTCCCGGCGATCAACAGCGAGGCTGCGATGACGCCGCCGCTGCCGGCCGCGTCGCCGAGCACCTCGAGGTACGCACCCTGGAGGTTGAGCGACTCGGCCGCGCCGGAACGCAGCAGCAGCACGGCCACGACATTGACGGCCAGGCCCGCGATCCCGATCCAGAGCATGGGGCCGGTGGCGATCTGCGGCTCGTGGCCGATGCGGGAGATGGCGCCGCCGATGACGACGACGCCGACGGCCAGCATGATCAGGACGGCGAATCCGGCGGCGAACACCTCCGCGCGGTAGCGGCCGTAGGTGCGCTGGCCGGATGCGTCGGGCCGGGTCGCGATCCGGGTGGCGGCTAGCGCGGCACCGAGTGTGACGATGTCCGCGGCCAGATGGCCGGCATCGGCGATGACCGCGAGCGAACCTGCGATGAGCCCGACGATGAACTCCGCTAAGAACAACGAGCTGGTGAGGCCAAACGCGGCGACCAGCCGACCGCGGTGCCGCCCCGACGCTGACACCGGGTGTTCGTGCACGCATGCGATGCTATCCGGCGTGTCTGCGTGGGCCCGGCTAGCCGAGTTGCCCACCGGCATACCGACCGGGCTGCCGGCCCCGCTGTCGATCGGGTTGTCCCCTGCAGTCGTGGTGGCGGTACTGGGCTCGGCCGTCATCCACGCGGGGTGGAACGCGGCGGCCAAAGCGATCGGCCACCGGCTCGTGGCGAGCGCGCTGATGGGCGCGGGGTACCTGATCTTCGGCGGGTTGTGGTGCTTCGTCGCAGTGGTGCCGGCGGCGGCCAGTTGGCCGTACCTGATCACGTCCGTGGTGCTGCAGACCGGCTACCTGCTGCTGCTTACCGCGGCCTACGCGCACGGCGAGTTCCGGCAGGTGTACCCGCTGGCGCGTGGCACGGCACCCGTTCTGGTGACCGCGTTCTCGCTCGGATTCCTGGGCGAACGGCTCGCGGTATGGCAGTTGGTGGGGATCGCCTTCGTTGTCGGAAGCCTTGCGGTGCTCGTCGGGATGCCGCGTCGCTACGCTCGCGGCGGGGCGCGGTCCGGCCTGCTGCTCGCGGTGGCGACGGGGGTGGTGATCGCGACCTACAGCCTGGTGGACGGGCTAGGCGTGCGGAGTTCCGGCTCGGCCGCCGGATACGCGGCGTGGCTGATGATGCTGCAGGGGCCGCTGTTGATCGCGGTGTGCGCGGTGCTGGCCGGGCCGTGGCGACTCGTGGCTTGGACGCAGGCGGGCGGAGTGCGGACGGTGCTGCTCGGCCTGGCCGGCGGGCTCGCGTCCACCGCCGCCTACGCGATCGTGCTGTGGGCGCAGGACCGGGCGAGCCTCGCGGTCGTCTCCACCCTGCGCGAGGTGTCCGTGCTGTTCGCCGGCGTGATCGGCGCACTCTTCTTCGCGGAACGACTCTCACCGCGTCAACTGGCAGCCGCAGCGGGGGTGGTGGCCGGGATCGCGCTCATCCAGCTGGGGTAGCTGCGCGCCCGCTGGGATAATCGGGGCATGGCTGGACAAGCGTCATACCCGTCGCCGCCCGCGTCGCTCTCGCACCATCGCATCGAGGCGCTGCTCTCCGCATTGCGTCGCGGCTCGGGCAGCGATTCGGCCGACGGCTCGGGTGGCGGCTCGGGCGGCGTCTCGGGCGATGACGGCGAGACCGCGGTGCGCATGCCATTTTCCGGCGAGGTGCTGCTACGTCTGCCTCACACGTCCGTCGCACAGGTCGCCGAGGCGGCGCGTCTCGCGCGGGCCGCCCAGAAGAATTGGGCCGCAACGAGTATCCACGTGCGGGCCGCCGCGCTGCTGCGATGGCACGATGCGGTGCTGGCGCGGGCGGAGGAGCTGTGCGACGTGATCCAGGCGGAATCCGGCAAGGCGCGCGGGCATGCCTTCGAAGAGGTCGCCGACATCGCGAACACGCTGCGGTACTACGGACTCTCGGCAGAAAAGGTGCTCGCGCCGCGCCGCCGGCACGGGGTGTTCCCGCTGCTGACCCGCACCGTGGAACTTCGGCACCCTTACGGGCTTATCGGCATCATCTCGCCGTGGAACTATCCGCTCACGCTCGCCGCGGGTGACGCCATTCCGGCCCTGGTCGCCGGCAATGCCGTGCTGCACAAGCCGGACTCGCAGACGGCGCTCACCACGTTGCTGATCCGCGAGATCGCCCTCGCCGCAGGCATTCCCGCGGGCATTTGGCAGGTGGTGGTCGGCGACGGCGCAACGGTCGGGCCGGCCGTGATCGATGCGGCCGACCATGTCGTGTTCACCGGCTCGACCGCGACCGGGCGGCGCGTCGCCGAGCAGGCCGGGCGGCGCCTGGTGCGCGCGGACCTGGAGCTCGGCGGGAAGAACGCGATGATCGTGTGCGCCGACGCACGCCTCGCCTCGGCGGTGGAAGGCGCTGTGCGCGGGTCGTTCTCGTCCGCAGGGCAACTCTGCCTGTCGATGGAGCGCATCTACGTGCACCGGGACATCGCCGACGAGTTCACCAAGCGGTTCGCCGCCGCGGCGCGGCGGGTGAAGCTCGGCGCCGGATACGACTACCGGTCGGAGATGGGGTCTTTGGTGAACGCGGCGCAGCTTGCCAAGACCCGAAACCACATCGACGACGCGGTGGCGCACGGGGCCACGGTGCTGGCGGGCGGGACGCACCGTCCGGACCTGGGTCCGTACTTCTTCGAGCCGACAGTGCTCGCCGACGTACCGGAGACGGCCGCCTGCTTCGACGAGGAGACGTTCGGACCGGTGGTATCGGTCTATCCGGTCGCGTCCGACGAGGAAGCCATCGAGAAGGCGAACGCGTCGGCGTACGGGCTGAACGCGTCGGTGTACTCCAGGTCCGCCGCGCACGCCCGGTCGGTGGCGCGAAGGCTCACGGCCGGAACGGTGAACATCAACGAGTCTTACGCCGCGGCATGGGGTTCCGTGGACTCGCCGATGGGCGGGGTGAAGGCCTCCGGCGTGGGGCGGCGGCACGGGGCGGAGGGCCTGCTCGCCTCGACATGGGCGCAGACCATTGCGGCGCAACGCATCTGGCCGGTCGGCGAGTTCGGACCGCTGCGCGGGCGGCGGTATCAGGCGTTCATGACGGCGTCGTTGCGGGCGCTGAAAATGCTTCGGCGGCGGTGAGAGTCGGGCGGGGAATCCGCCGCCCTCGCGTGCCCTTAGGGTGGGTGCCATGGATCTGCGCATCTTCGCCGAACCGCCGCAGGGCGCCTCGTATGACGACGTTCTGGCCGTTGCCCGCTCGGCCGCGGCGGGCGGATTCTCGGCATTCTTCCGGTCGGATCACATCCTGAAGATGGGTTCCGCGTCCGGGCTGCCGGGTCCGTCGGACGCCTACGTGACGCTGGCGGCGATCGCGGCGCAGGTACCCGGGATCCGCCTCGGCACGCTGCTCACGTCGGCGACCTTCCGGCATCCGTCGATGCTGGCGATCGCCGCGGCGAATATCGACGACATCTCCGGCGGGCGACTGGAGATCGGGCTCGGCGCCGGATGGTACGAGGAGGAGCACCGCGCCTACGGCATCGACTTCGGCTCCGGATTCGGTGAGCGCTTCGATCGGCTCGAGGAGCAGCTGGAAATCCTCACCGGGCTGTGGGCTTCGCCCGCGGGCGGCTCATTCTCGTTCCACGGCAGGTATTTCCAGCTGGACGGCGCGCCGGGATTGCCAAAACCGGTGCAGCGCGGGCGAAACGGTGCGCCCCGGATACCGATCATCGTCGGCGGGCATGGTCCACGGCGCACGCCTGCGCTGGCAGCCAGGTTCGCGGACGAGTTCAACATCGCGTTCAGCGATCTGGAGACATCAGTGAGGCAGTTCGCGCGTGTCCGCGCGGCATGCGAGTCCGTCGGGCGGGACCCCGCGGAGCTGACGTACTCGGTGGCGCAGGTGCTGTGCTGCGGAGAGACGGAGGCGGAGTTCGAGCGCCGCGCGGCGGCGATCGGGCGGGAGGCGGCCGAGCTCCGTGAGAACGGAATCGCGGGAACGGTTCTCGAGGTGACCGCGAAGCTGGAGCGGTTCGCGGCGGCCGGGGTGCAGCGCATCTACCTGCAGGTGCTGGACCTGTCGGATCTGGAGCATGTGGCGCTGGTCGGTGAGCAGGTGCGGCCGCGGGTGGGGTGAAGCTACCCTGGGTCCACGAGCATGACGCCGACAAGCTGTGCTTTGCGCGAGCTGATCGCCGCGCACCGCCGCGAGCTCGACGCAGTGATGCACAAGTACGGAGCGACGAACCCACGACTGTTCGGCTCGGTCGCTCGTGGCGATGCGACGGAGAGTAGCGACATCGACATTCTGGTAGACCTTGATCCGAAAGGCGGAAATATCCTCTTCCGGGTCGGTGGCCTGAACGATGAATTCCGGCGCATCCTCGGACGAGACGTCGACGTCTTCTCAACGGATCTGCTCAGACGCCCGGTGTCCGAGACCGCTTTGGCCGACGCGGCGGCGCTGTGAGCAGGTCTGCCGCCGGGGGCGTCAGAACGGGTTAGCGAGGCCGTTGATGACGGCGGAGTTGGGGAGGGTGGCGAGATCGGCGCCGTCGATGACGATCTTGGAGGCGCGGCGACCGGAACCGATGACGACGGGGCCGGCTGCGGTGACGGCCGTGTCGATCAGGATGGGCCAGTCGGCGGGCAGGCCGATGGGTGTGATGCCGCCGTACTCCATCTGCGTGAGGCCGGTAGCAGTGTCCATGGGGGCGAACGAGATCTTGCGTACGTCAACGTGTTTGCGGACGGCAGTATTGATATCGGCGCGGGTGGTGGCGAGGACTATCACGGCAGCGAAGCGTTCCTCGCCGGCGCGTTTGCCGAGGGTGATGACGCAGTTGGCGCTGGCGGCCTCGGGAACGCCGTAGTGCGCGCAGAACGCGGCGGTGTCGGCAAGATTCGGGTCGATGGGGGTGGCGAGGACGGTGACGCCCGGAGGCAGGGCGGCAAGGGCGGCGGCGACCGGCGGGGCGAGCAGGTCCGGACGATCGGCGGCGGGGGCGAGGTCGAACGCGGAGAACCAGTCCGCGGACAGCGTTATGCGTGGAACCGTCATGCCTAAAACACTGCCATACCTGGAAGAATGGGCCGCGTGGCGACTCCAAACTCCGGGCTGAAGATCGGCCAGTACGACATCTGGCCGCCGGTGGAGCTTGCGCCGATGGCGGGGGTCACCAACCGGTCGTTCCGGCAGCTGTGCAGAGAGTTCTGTAGCGGCGGGCTGTACGTGTGCGAGATGACGACGACCCAGGCGCTCGTGGCCCGCAACCCGAAAACCATGGCCATGATTCGCTTCTCGCCGGGCGAGAACCCGCGCTCGCTGCAGCTCTACGGCATCGACCCGGCCGTGGTGGGCGCGGCGGTACGGATGGTGGCGGACGAGGATCTGGCCGACCACATCGACCTGAACTTCGGCTGCCCGGTGCCCAAGGTGACCAGGAAGGGCGGCGGCGCGGCGTTGCCGTACAAGCGGCGGCTGTTCGAGGCGATCCTGCGGGCGGCAGTGTCCGAGGCATCGCACGCGAACATCCCGGTGACGATCAAGATGCGGATCGGCATCGACGAGGACCATCGGACCTTCGTGGAAGCGGGCCGGATCGCGGAGCAGGCGGGGGTCGCGGCGGTCGGCCTGCACGCGCGCACGGCGCAACAGCACTATTCGGGCCGGGCGGACTGGGAGGCGATCGCCGAGCTCAAGAGTGCGGTCACGTCCATCCCGGTGCTCGGGAACGGCGACATCTTCCGCGCGTCGGACGCGCTGGAGATGATCGAGGCGACGGGCTGCGACGGGGTGGTGGTGGGCCGCGGCTGCCAGGGCCGGCCGTGGCTCTTCGCGGAACTCGCCGCGATGTTCGACGGCCGGCCGGTGCCCGAGCCGCCGCGGCTAGCGGGCATTGTCGAGATCATGATCCGGCACGCGGAACTGCTCTGCGAGGAGATGGGCGCCGATCGCGGAATGCGGGACCTGCGCAAGCACATCGCCTGGTATCTCAAGGGTTTCGCCGCCGGATCGGAGCTACGACGCGCGCTCGGCATGGTGTCGTCACTCGCCGAGCTCGAGGATCTGACGGCGCAGCTGGACCTATCGCAACCGTTCCCCGAGGCGGCGGAAGGTCCGCGCGGACGGCAGGGCGGGCCGCAGCGCCGGGTGCACCTACCGTACGGCTGGCTCGACGACCCGGACGATCTCGCTGTTCCGGAGGGCGCCGAGATCGACGGGAACGGCGGGTGAAGCCGGCGCTCGCGCTGGCGCCCGTGCTGCTGGCCGCGGCCTTGGCAACCGCATGCACGAGCGCTGCGTCACCGCCGCCCGTCACCACGCCCGCTTCCCTGGCGCTCGCGGATTCGCCTGCGGGACTTGCCATCCGCGCCGCCGTCAACGAGATCAATGCGACGGCAGGCGGGCCCGTCGCCGCGCAGCGCGCGGTGCTCGACCGGCTGGTGGCGCCGGACCAGAGCGCCGACCAACGCGCCTGCCCAGCGGCCACGACCACGCTGGCCTTCGACCCCGCGTACCGTGATATGCGTCTCGCCGCGGGCGGCACCGAATACCTGTTGCCCGCGTACATCACGATCTATACGGACGGGCGCATCACCGGGTCCGACCTGACGACCCTGCGGATGTGGGTGACCGGCGGGGTGGCGGAAACCGCTGCCCTGTGCGTCTCCTAGCAGCGGGCCATACCATCGTGGCGGAGCACGGCGTCGGAACACCGCCCCGTACCATCGCGCCGTACGGTCCGTCGTTCGCACCACCGGGAGGATTCGAGGCAGTGAGCACAGGCGGAGCAGACGGCCCTGACGAACCGTCGGCCCCTTGGGAACGCCCGAAGCTATGGGCGGACGAGCCGGATCCCGACACTGGCATGAGTGCGCAGGAGTTGATCGCGCGGCTGCAGGACGCCGGCGGGCCCTTCGAACCGCGTCGACGGCGGCGCGCGCCGGAGGACGCCGCTGCGGCTGCGAGCGACCCCGATGCGACCACCGTGATCCCGGCGAGCGAGCTCATTGCCGCGCTGAGTAGTGAGCCGAGTAGCGAACCGAGCGGTGACGTGAGTGGCGAACCCGCCCAGGACGTCTCGGCAAGCGACCCGGCCCCGCCCGAGAACAGCGTCATACTCGATGATGAAGCGCCGTCGGACACGGGTGAAACCGCCGATGACGTTGTTCCGGTCAGCGCTCCCCCGCCCATCGATCGCGCGGCCCGTGGCTGGGGGATCACCGGGCGCGCGCTGGTCGCCGCGCTGGCAGCGCTGCTGCTCGTGGTGTCGGGGACCGCGTACGTGATCAAGGCGCGCGCCGACGCGACGCTCAAGGGTAATCAGATCTCGGCCCTCGACCCGAACGATTCGAATATCGCCCCGACGACCGCCCGGACCACCGGTCCGGCGGCGCCGGGAGCGGCCGTGACGACGGCGCACGCGCCGAAAAGCTATGTGGCGGAGAACATTCTGATCCTGGGGTCGGACACGCGCGCGAAGGCGGCGGACGCGAAGCTGGGCGGGGCGAACAAGGATCCCGGCGGCTCGGACGTGATCATGGTCGCGCACCTGTCAGCGGACCGGTCCCACGTGACGGTGGTGTCGATTCCGCGCGACATGTATGTGCCGGCGCCGACATGCAAGGCGTGGGATTACAAGACGGGGCAGGTACTCGACCAGGATTACACGTCGCCGTATTCGGTCTGGCGCATCAATGCGACGTACGCGGCCGGCGGCCCGGCGTGCACCGTGAAGGCGGTGCAGGAGCTGACGGGGCTGCGCATCGACCGGATGATGGTGATCGACTTCTCCGGATTCGCGTCGATCGTGAACGCACTGGGCGGGATCGAGGTCAATGCGTGCCGGCCGATCGTCGACGCGCAGCTCGGCACGGTACTGCCGGTGGCCGGCGAGCAGCACATCAACGGGGTGCAGGCGCTGAACCTGGTGCGGGCACGAAAGGTGAAGGGCGACAACACGTCCGACCTCGCGCGTATCAACCGGCAGCAGAAGGTGCTGTCCACGATCCTGCGCCAGATGACCTCGGCGGGGGTACTGCTGAACCCGGTGAAGCTCGATTCGGTGCTGCAGGCGGTGGTGAAGAACGTACAGACCGACAACGTGACGCTGGACGACTTGATCGAGATCGCCCAATCGCTCGGCAATCTCGACCCGAGCCACGTCACGTTCTTCACGCTGCCCACGGTGCCGGATGCCAACGGCGTGGCGCTGGACCCGGCGCCGAACGCCGAGCTGATCTGGCAGGCGCTGCAGCGCGACCAACTGCTGCCGGGGGAGGTGACGGAAGCTCCGGCGCCGTCGCCGACGACCGGGTCGACGGGGTCGAGCACTGAGCCGACGATCACCTCACCGAGCGCGCCGCCCATCCCGGTGACCCAACTGGTGACCCAGCTGGTCACGTCGACACCGGTGGTGCCGCAAGTGCTCTCGGTGGCGCCGCGCGATGTCAAACTGCAGGTGGTCAACGTGGCGGGACGCGGCGGGGTCGCGAACCGGGCCATGAACGCGTTGGTGCCGTTGGGCTTTCGGCTGACCGGACCGGACCTCCTGCTCCTCACTGGACAGAACCAGCGCGGCATCACCGTGGAGTACTCGGCGGGCAACCGCGCGGCTGCACTGACGGTGGCGGCGGCGGTGCCGGGGGCGACGCTGGTCGAGAAGGGCGGCCTCGGATCGAAGGTGCGGCTGATGCTCGGTTCGTCGTTCGACGGGACGGTTCGCGCGGTGTCGGTGGGCGCACCGGTGCCCGCTGCGCTGTCCACGACCGCGGAGCCGGTGGTGTCGACGGTGGTGTCCACGATCGTGACGACGCCGGCGGCCGCGACTATGCCGGCCCCGCCGCCCGCGACCACGTCGGTGCCGACGATCAGCTCGACGTCGCCGACCGGTCCGACGCTCGCGTCCTCCGACCTCACGTCGGTGAACGCCGGGGACGCCGCGTGCATCTGAGCTGCCTATCACTGATCTGTCACCGACGCTCGCGGGGCAGCCCATTGGTTTATGGTGCGGCGTACACGGTGTCGACCGCGTAGTCGGTGAAACCGAAGCGGCGGTAGAGGTTCACGGCGCGTTCGTTGTCGCCCTCGACGTACAGCAGTACCGTGTCGATGCCGCGGGCGGCCAGGTGGTTGAGACCCGTTGCGGTAAGCGGAGTCCCGAGATGTTTGACGGGTGACGACGGGTCGACACCCAAGACGTAGACCTCGCCCAGCGGCGGCGCCTCCTCGCGGTGCACCTTGGTCCAGTGGAAGCCGAGGACGGCGTCGGCGGTGTCGGCCGTGTTTCCCCTCGTGACCGCGAGGAAGAAGCCGGCCGGATCGAACCACGGCTGCGCCATCTCCGCCCGCAGCCCGGCCGCGTCGAGGCGGCCCTGCTCCGGATGCCAGGCGAAGGCGCGGGCGTTGACGGCCAGGAAGGCGGCGTCGTCCGCGCCGGGGCGAAACGTGCGGATGGCGACACCCGGCGGCAGGTCGACCGACAGCGGCGTTGCCCGTAGCGATTCGACGGAGCGGCGCAACTGCTTGAGCTCCCGGGTCGGCACCGCGCCGAGCGAGTCGGCGAGATGTCTTGCGGCAGGTAGCGTTCCGTGCGCCCAGATGCCGCTCGGCCGGGTGGTGTCAGCGACGGTCGCACGGGCCAACTCGCGGCCGATGCCGCGACCGCGATACGCCGGATCCACATAGAGCTCGGCAGGATCGGCGCCCCGGCGATAGGCGAGGCCGACCAGGGCGCCCGCGACATGCGCTGGTAACACATCGGTGTCACCGCCGGGCGGGGCCTCCGGGGCGCGGCCGTCGTGCGCCCGGACGCGGGCGAACAGGGCCTGCGCGGCGGCCGTCTGAGCGCTATCCAGGCCGCGCCGCCACGGGCCGATCGTTACGTCGCTGGGGATGTCCGTCATGGTGTCTGCCACCGTAGTCGGCAGCCGGCCGTTATGGTGGACTGCGTGGACATCGCGCTCGCTCTGCTGTTGATCCTGGGAGCGATGCTGCTGGCTGCGCTCGCCGGGTACGGCACGTACCGCGTCTTCCGCGGTTCGAGGTGACGGGGATGGCTGAGTTACCGGGGATGACGGGGATGACGACCTCCGGGGACCGGGCCGTGGCGGATGCGGCGGCGCGCGCGGCAGGCACCCGCGAGGTGAACATCGACTCGGTGCCGCCGCTGCCGGTGCCGGCCGATACGGCGAATGTGCGGCTCGGCCCGGAGATCGATTCCGCATGCCTGGCTCTGCTGCCGATGGTCGGGATCTGGCGCGGCACCGGCAGATTCGGCAACGATCCGGGCGAGCGCGCGCCGCAGTTCGGGCAGCAGATCACCGTGTCGCACGACGGCCGTCCGTTCCTGCGCTTCGAGTCGGTGATGTGGTCGCTGGACGCCGACGGCGCGGTGAGGGGACCCGGCGAGCGGGAGGTCGGCTGGCTGCGGCCGCAGAAAGGCGGCACGATCGAACTACTGCTCACCCACGCCGAGGGGCGGATCGAGGTGTTCTACGGGCGCGCAGAAACACTGACGAGCTGGGCGCTCACGACAGACGCGGTTTGGCGGACGCCGTCCGGCTCGGCGGTGGTCGGCGCGACCCGGCTGTACGGGATCACCGGCGACGGGAAGCTCGCGTACGTCGAGGAGCGTGCGCTGGCTGGCGCGGAGCTCGCGCCGTACGCCTCGGCGGCGCTGGAGCGGATCGCGGGCTAAGGCTCGCTCCCCCGGCGCAAGGCGCGGCGCATATCCACCTGCGCAGCAAAAACCTGGCGTCGCAACGACTTTGCTTCCCGTTCGGTCTGCGTCAGCTGGATCACGACCCACATCTCGCCGTCCTGGGCGCTCGCCCGCGCGCTGTGCACTCGGCCCGCGCGGTGGAACACCTCTCCGCGCGCGGTGAACGAGCACTCGACACCGGTGCCCGCGGTCAGTAGCGGATCGTCCGGAGTCGACCACATACTGGCCGCGATCGCGGCCTCCGACATGTCCACGAGGTACCCGTGCCGTGCGGAGGTGAGAGCCGATGGATCGACCATGGGCTCGTCACCGGTCGGCTCGTCATCTCCGTCGTCTCGGTACGCACGGTCGCCGGCCGGCCAGACGGCGACCCGGCCGAAGACCGGCACGCGTGCGAACTCGCGCCGCTGCTCCACCCACGGGTCGGCGGTTACAGCGAGTTCCCACAGCAGCACGGGCGCCTCGGCGCGCGTCGCGGTCAGTTCCGCCGGCAGGACGTGCAGCCCCGTCGGGCCCGTCCACAGCACGTCGAACCGGGTACCGATCGGGTACGGGTAGGCCGCCGGCACGCCCATGGGTTTCGCGACGGTCAGGCTGCCGTCGCCGACGGACTCGACGCGGCTGACGAGGACCTCCTCGCGCAGGTCGCGGAGCATCACGAGCGCGCCTATCCACAACGTGCCGTGCACCGCTCACCTCCCTGCCGTGGAGCTCGGTCGTGACATCATCGATCCAGCACGGCCGTGACGAGCTGCTGGGCATCCGCCTGCACCTGCGCGAGATGCTCTGCGCCACGGAAGGATTCGGCGTAGATCTTGTACACGTCCTCCGTTCCGGACGGCCTGGCCGCGAACCAGGCGTTCGCGGTCTGCACCTTCAGCCCACCGATCGCGGCGCCGTTGCCGGGAGCGTTGACGAGCGTGGCGGTGATCCGCTCGCCGGCGAGCGAATCGGCGGTGACGTCGTCCGGAGACAGGTTCTTCAGGCGCGCCTTCTGCTCGCGGGTGGCGGGGGCGTCGATCCGGGCGTACGCCGAGTCGCCGTAGCGCTGCGCGAGTTGGGCATAGCGCTGGGACGGCGTCATCCCCGTCACCGCGGTGATCTCGGCCGCCAGCAGATCGCAGATGATCCCGTCCTTGTCGGTGGACCACACCCGCCCGCGGCGGCGCAGGAACGAGCCGCCGGCCGACTCCTCGCCACCGAACCCGATCGAGCCGTCGAGCAGGCCCGGGACGAACCACTTGAAGCCGACCGGCACCTCGACGAGGCGGCGGCCCAACCCGGCCACCACACGGTCGATGATGGCCGAGGAGACCAGTGTCTTGCCGACGGCCACGTCGGCGCCCCAGCCGGGCCGGTGCGTGAACAGGTAGTCGATCGCGACGGCGAGGTAGTGGTTCGGATTCATCAGCCCGGCGTCCGGGGTGACGATGCCGTGCCGGTCCGCGTCCGCGTCGTTGCCGGTGGCGATCTGGTACTCGTTGCGGCGAGACACCAACGATGCCATGGCATGGGGCGACGAGCAGTCCATCCGGATCTTGCCGTCCCAGTCCAGCGTCATGAAGGCCCACTGCGGGTCGACCGTCGGGTTGACCACGGTCAGGTCGAGATCCAGCCGGTCGGCGATCTCCCGCCAGTAATGCACCGACGCCCCGCCGAGGGGGTCGGCGCCGATGCGCACACCGGCGCCGCGGATCGCGTCGATGTCCAGCACCGAATCGAGATCGCCCACGTAGGAGCCGAGGAAGTCGTAATAGCCGGTGGTGTCGGCATCTTTGGCAGCCGCATATGGGACTCGTTGCACACCTTGCAGTTTCGCTTCGAGGAGCGCGTTAGCGCGGTCGGCGATCCAGGTGGTGGCGTCGGTGTCCGCGGGGCCGCCGGTGGGCGGGTTGTACTTGAAACCGCCGTCGCGGGGCGGGTTGTGGCTGGGGGTGACGACGATCCCGTCGGCGAGCCGGTCGGTCCGGTCCCGGTTCGCCTTCAAAATCGCGTGCGACACAGCGGGTGTCGGGGTGTAGCCGTCCTCGGAATCGAGCAACACGGTGACACTGTTCGCGGCCAGCACCTCGAGCGCGGTGGCGGCGGCGGGCGCGGACAGCGCATGCGTGTCCAGCCCGAGGAACAGCGGCCCGTCGGTGCCCTGCGTCGCGCGGTACTCGCAGATCGCCTGGGTGATCGCCAGGATGTGGTCGCGGTTGAACGCGCCGTCGAGACTCGAGCCGCGATGGCCGGAGGTGCCGAAGACGACTCGCTGTTCCGGGACGGAAGTATCGGGATGAACGTCGTCATAGGCGGCGAGCAACGCGTCCACATCGACGAGGTCGGCTTGGGTGGCGGGCGTGCCGGCGCGGGGGTGCATGGGCCTATTGAACAGCCCGCGGGTCCACGGGGTCGAGCCCGGTGTCCCAAACGTCCGGTCAGCGAGGGACGTCGATGCTAATGCCACCGCCCTCGACCTCGGCGGCGCAGGTGCCATCGGCGGCGGCGGAGACGGCCAGACGACGGCCCGCGATTCGCAGGCCGGAGACGGACAGCGCGCCGATCCGGCGGCTCGGCCGCAGCCGCACGCGGGAGTTCGGGACGTCGGCTTCGAGCCCGAGCAGCGCCTGAACGGTGACGATGGCGGCGGCGGCGGACCACGCCTGCGGACGGCATGCCGCCGGGTACGGCACCGGGACGGGCAGATCCGTGCGGTCGAAGCCGCCGAACAGCTCGGGCAGCCGGTCGCTGAAGGCGGCGCCGGCGGCCAGCAGGCCCTCGGCCAGCTCCGCGGCCTGGTCCGTGAAGCCGGCGCGGCCCAGACCGTGTACGGCGATGGCGGTGTCGTGCGGCCATACGGAGCCGCAGTGGTAGCTGAGCGGAGAGTATCCGCCGGAATCGCTGCTCATGGTGCGCAATCCGAACCCCGTGGACATGGATGGGTGCACCAGCCGGTCGGCGATCAGCGATGCCTCGCCCGGCGTGAGCATTCCGCTGGACAGCAGGTGGCCCATATTGGAGGCGACGGCATCGACCGGCCGCTTGTCGCCGTCCAACGCCATGGCGGGGTAGGGGCCGCGTTCGTCGGCGACCCAGAACTGCTCGCGGAACTTCGTGGCGAGCGCCTGGGCGAATTCACGCCAGCGATCGGCGTCCGGCCGGCCGAACGCATCCAGCAGGTCGGCGCCGGCCAGTGCGGCCTCATGCACGTAGCCCTGCACCTCGGCGAGCGCGATCGGGCCGGCGGCGATCCGCCCGTCGGCGAACCGGACCGAATCGCCGGAGTCCTTCCAGCCTTGGTTGGCGAGCCCGCGTCCGGTCCGGTCCACGTACTCGACGAAGGTGTCGCCATCGCTGTCCCCGAAGTCGACCATCCACGCGAGGGCACGTTCCGCGGCCGGCAAGAGTTGCGCCACAACGGATTCACTCATCCCCCACCGCCACGCGTCGGCCAGCAGGCAGACCCACAACGGCGTTGCGTCCACGGTGCCGTAATAGACGGGGGGCAGAGCGGTATCGGCGAAGGCGAACTCCGCGCGACGCAGCTCGTGCAGGATCTTCCCGGGCTCCTCGGCGGTGGCGACGTCCACGACGGTTCCCTGCCGCGCCGCCAAGGTGCGCAGCGTGCCCTCGGCGATGTCCGTGCCGAGCGGCAGCAGCATCCGGGCCGCCCAGAGCGAATCCCGCCCGAACAGGGTGAGGTACCAGGGCGAACCGGCGGCGACGAACTGACTCTCCGGATCGGCGGCCGTGGCCATGCGCAGCGCCGCGAGGTCCGCCACAGCACGGGCCACGAAGGGCGCGAGCCGCCGGTCGTCCGCGACGATGCCGGGCGCGGCGAACTGCGCCGGGTGGGGCGCGGCGACCACCGCGGCCTGCGGGTCGGCCGCGCGGACCGACCAGGTGACGGCGTGCTCGCCGCGCCGGGGAACGGTGACGCGCCAGCGCAGCAGGCCGCCGTCGTCGGTGACGGCCGCCTCCGCCGCCTCCGTCGGCTCCGTCGCCTCGACCGTCTCCGCGAGGATCGACGCGGTCAGCGCGGCATGGTCCAGTTCGAACCCGGCGCCGCGGGCCCGGAACGGGACGGGCGATCCGGAACCGCCGGCCTTGACGGTCTCGATCCCGGCGAGGTCCGCGGCGAGCCGGATCTCCACCAGCGCGTCGATATCGCGGTCGGTGGCGTTGACGAGGGTGACGGTCTCGGCGCATCCGTCCGGGACGGCGGTCCGCGCGCGACGCACCCACACCGTGGGGTCTGCGACGGGATCGCCCAACGACCGCACCAGGCCGATGAACTCGGCGGCGCCGGGCCCGGTGGAGATCCCGGCGACCGGCTCCGGTTCCGCACCATCGACGGTGAGCTCCGCCCGGGAGATCACCCGGACGTCGGCGATCAGCGCGCCGTGCGCGCCGGTGGCGCGGATCTGCCCGTCCGGAGCGGACAGGACCGTGGTCGGCGCGGCGACGCAGGCCACCAGATCGTGTAAGAGCGGCTGACGGGCGGCATCGGGCATGGGATCTCCTTGACGCACGTCTTGACAGGGCTTCCGACCCGTACCACACTACGACCCATCATTTGAACGATCCAAATGTGGTTTGCGAACTGATTGGAACGATCTAAGGGTCTGATCAGGGGCGGACACCCACGAACACGGGGAGGACGTCATGGCCGGTTCCGGGACCGATCGGCTCGGGGGGCCGACGGGCCGCGCCACGCTGAGTTCCGTGGCCGCGCGGGCCGGGGTGTCCCCGCAGACGGTGTCGAACGTGCTCAACTCCCCGCAACTGGTGCGCTCCGACACGGCCGCGCGGGTGCGGGCAGCGGTGCGCGATCTCGGGTACCGGCCGCACCGGGCGGCGCGCCAACTTCGCACCCGTCGTTCGCAGGTGCTCGCGCTTCGCGTGGAGGCCAGTCCGGGCGACGGCGTCTTCGACCGCTTCCTGCACGCGCTCACCGACGCGGCGACCGACCGCGACTACCGGATCATGTTGTACACGGCACAGGACGACGCGGCCGAGATCGCGGCGTATTCCGAGCTCGCCGACCGGTGGGATGTCGATGGTTTCGTCCTGACCTCCACCCATCCCGGTGACCAGCGGACCTCGCACCTCGCCGAACGCGGCATTCCGTGCGTGACCTTCGGCCGACCGTGGGACGGGTCCGGCCACCACCCGTGGGTCGACGTCGACGGGGCGGCCGGTACCCGCGCGGCGACCGACCATCTCGTCGCCGCTGGCCATCGGCGTATCGGCTTCCTCGGCTGGCCGGCGGGGCCCGGCGTGGGCGACGACCGGCAGGCAGGTTGGGAATCGGCGATGACGGCGGCCGGGCTGGCGCCCGACCGGCTCGCGCGCAGCAGCAACGACCTCACGCAGGGGCGGGCCGCGGCCGCGGAGCTGCTGAACGATCCGACGATCACCGCGCTGGTCTGCGTGTCCGACGTGCTGGCGCTCGCCGCCATGGCCGAGATCGCCGCCCACGGACGGAAAGTGGGCCAGGACGTCGCCGTGGTGGGATTCGACGACACCGATGTCGCCCAGGTGGCCGGCCTCAGCTCGGTGAACCAGCCGCTGGCGGAGGTGGCGTCGGCCTGCATCCGGCTGATCACCACGATCCTCGACTCGTCGGCCGCTGGTCGGCCGCCCGAACGGGTACTCCTCACCCCGAGCCTGGTCGTCCGGGCATCGTCCGGTACGAGGTGAGGCCGATACCCGACCTGCGCACGAAATGGCCCATTCACAGCATCGGAAGAAACACCGAAAGACCAAGGAGCAGAAGCCATGTCACCACGCCGAATGTCCCGAGTGGCCCTGACAGCCACCATCGGGGCCGTCCTCGTCGTCAGTGCCGCGTGCGGGAGCGGCGGCACCGGCCAGGCCACGAACACATCGTCATCCTCGTCATCCCCGCCATCATCGTCATCGCAGAGCAGCCAGTCGCCCACCCAGAGTGAATCGTCGACCGGCAGCGAGACCTCGTCCCAGAGCAGCAGCGCCACCGAGTCGGGATCGGCGGGCAGCTCGTGGACCGTGCCCGCCGGCATGCCGAAGGCGAAGCTGACGATCCTGTTCGGATCGTCCGGCACCGCAGAGACGGACGCGCTCAAAGCGGCCACCGCCGACTGGGCGAAGCAGACCGGGTCCACCGTCGAGGTGACTCCCGCGTCGAACCTGGATCAGCAACTGGCGCAAGGCTTCTCGTCCAACACGCCACCCGATCTGTTCTACATGGACCCGAGCAAGCTGGGCACCTACGCGAAGGCCGGCAACCTGTGGGCGTACGGCGACCAGCTCCCCAACAAGGCGGACTTCTACCCGGCGCTGGTGAAGTCGTTCACCTACAACGGCCAGCTGTACTGCGCGCCGAAGGACCAGTCGACGCTCGCACTGTGGATCAACACGGCCGATTGGACCGCGGCCGGGCTGACCGACTCGGACATCCCGACCACCTGGGACCAGCTCGACGCGGTGGCGAAGAAGCTCTCCACCGGCGGGCGGGTCGGCCTGTCGATCTCACCGACACGGGATCGGGTGGACGCATTCTTCGTGCAGAACGGTGGCTACCTGGTCAATGACGACGGCACGCAGGCGACCGTCAACTCCGCGCAGAACATCCAGGCGCTGACCTTCGTCAAGAAGATGCTCACCGACGGCGCGATGAAGTGGTCATCCGACTTGAACACCGGCTGGGGCGGCGAAGCATTCGGCACCAACAAGGCGGCGATGACGATCGAAGGACCGTGGATGTTCGGCGCGCTGCACAGCGACTACCCGACGATCAAGTACAAGATCGTGCCGCTTCCGGCCGGCCCGACCGGCACCCAGGGCACACTCGTGTTCACCAACTGCTGGGCGATCTCGGCGGCGTCCAAGAACCATGACCAGGCGCTCAATCTGGTCGAGTACCTGACCCAGCCGTCCGTGGAAATGGGCTTCGCCAAGGCGTTCGGGGTGATCCCCTCGGTGCAGTCGGCCCAGGCCGAGTACCTGCAGCAGTTCCCGGACAACAAGGTGTTCGTGGACGGGATCGCGTACGCCAAGGGCGTGGTGTCCGCGCCGGGCGTGACGAACGTGCTCGCGGACTTCGACTCACAGCTCGGCAGTCTGGCCACCGGCGATCCGAAGACGATCCTCGACTCCGTGCAGACGAACCTGAAGTCGGCGTTGGGCGGTAGCTGACGACACCTGCCGGGGGCCGGGCCGCCACCGGCCCCCGGCAAAGGCAGCCGCGATATCCGGGCCGGACCCAGACGGGAGGCACCCATGAGCACGAAGAGCGGGATCCGCGGTCGGGAGGGCCTCGCCGGCTGGCTGTTCATCGCGCCGGTGGTCATCATCCTGGGGCTCTTCCTGCTGCTGCCGATCCTGGTGGCGATCTGGGTATCGGTCTCCGACTGGGGCGGGAAGGGATCACCGCTGGGCGCGGGCTACGTGGGTGCGACCAATTACGAGGCGCTGCTGGTGAAACCCGGTCTGGCGCAACTGAATCTGGCGACGTCGCTGCGCAACAACCTGTATTACGTCATTCTCGTGGTGCCGATCCAGACGGTTCTCGCGCTGTTCCTCGCCACGATCCTCAACGCGCGCCGGCTGAAGGGGAAAGGCTTCTTCCGCACCGCCTTCTACTTCCCGTCGGTGACGAGTTCGGTGGCGATCGTGACGGTGTTCCTGTTCATGTTCACCGGGGCAGGTGTGGTGAACCAGATCCTCGGCTGGGTGGGCATCCACGGCCCGAACTGGTTCAACGACCCGCGGGGCGTGCTGCGGCTCGCGTTGAGCGAGCTGAACCTGGTGAACCCCGACAGCCCGCCGGGGTGGCTGACGAACCATGGCTTCCTCGGCTTGGCGTGGTGGGACTGGTTGTCCGGGCCGAGCGTCGCCATGTGCGCGCTGATCATCCTGGCGGTGTGGACGACGGGCGGCACCTTCATGCTGATGTTCCTGGCGGCATTGCAGGATGTGCCGGACGACGTGCTGGAGGCGGCGACGGTCGATGGGGCGACCCGCTGGCAGATCTTCCGCAGCGTCACGCTTCCCGCGCTGCGGCCGACGCTGTTCTTAGTGATCACGCTGGGGCTGATCGGCACCTGGCAGGTCTTCGACCAGATCTACCTGACGGGCGGCGGCGGGCCGGGCAAGACGACGCTGACACCGGCGTACCTCTCGTATTCCGCGGCGTTCAACGACTTCAAATGGGGACAGGGCGCGGCGATCGCGTTCATCCTGTTCGCGATCATCGTGGTGATGACGATCATCCAGCGGCTGGTGATGCGGGAGCGGCGCACACTCCCACGGCGGCGGCGGTTCCCGGTGAGCGGGGGTGCGCGATGAGCACGGCGACAGCGACCCCACCGCGTGCGCCGCTGGCGCCGCTGCCCACCGAACCGCGGCGGCGGCTCGGCCGCCGGATCACGAGGACCGTGCTGACCTACCTGGTGCTGGTGATCTTCGCGCTGATCTACATCTATCCGTTCCTGATCGAGATCGCGAGCTCGTTCAAAACCGGGGCGGACGCCACGGCGCACCCGTTGAGCCCGATCCCGCAGACCTGGACCACCGAGGAATCGTTCTCGAAGCTGGCGGGCGTCGACTTCTCGCGATGGTTCACCAACTCGGTGGTCGTCGCGCTGTTCGTGACGCTGGGCCGGGTGTTCTTCGATTCGCTGGCGGGCTACGCGTTGGCGCGGCTGCACTTCCTCGGCCGCCGGGCGATCAACGGGGCGATCGTGGCGGTGATGGCCGTCCCGGGTGTGGTGCTGCTGATCCCCAAGTACCTGGTGCTCGTGCAACTGCACATGTACGACACCTACTACGGCATGATCATCCCGCTGATGGCCGACGCCGCAGGGGTGTTCATCATGCGGCAGTTCTTCATCTCGATCCCGGTGGAGGTGGAGGAAGCGGCGCGCATCGACGGCGCGGGCACGTTCCGACTGTTCTGGTCGGTGGTGCTGCCGATGGCCCGGCCGGCCGTGATCACGCTGACGATCCTTTCGTTCCAAGGATCGTGGAACGAGTTCTCCTACTTCCTGGTCGCTCGGGGCAGCCCGCAGCTGAACACGCTGACCACCGGGGTCGCGTCGCTGCTCAGCGGACAGTTGGGTGCCGGAAACCAGTTCCCGCTGAAACTGGCCGCGGCGCTGTTGATGACGATCCCGACCGCGATCGTGTTCTTCGTCTTCCAGCGGTACTTCATCCGCGGGGCGAGCGCCGGGGCGGTGAAGGGGTGACTGCCCGGGTCGCTCCGGGTCGCCTGCGGGTCGCCTACAGCTTGCGCAGGCGCACGTTGGTGACGGCGTGGTCCGGGCCCTTGGTGAGCACGAGGTTCGCGCGGCCGCGGGTCGGCAGGATGTTCTGGGTCAGGTTCGGCTCGTTGATCTGTGTCCACACCTCGGTGGCGGTGGCGATCGCCTGCTCGTCGGTGAGCACAGAGTAGCGGTGGAAGAACGAGTCGGGATCGGCGAACGCCGTCTCGCGCAGGCGCAGGAAGCGGCGCACGAACCACTGCCGGATATCGGGCTCCGCTGCGTCCACGTAGATGGAGAAGTCGAAGAAATCGGACACGGCGAGGGCGCTGGCGACTTCCGCACCGTCATCCAGCCGCGCCGGCTGCAGCACATTCAGCCCCTCGACGATGAGCACATCGGGCTTGTGCACGACGATCTTCTCGTCGGGGAGGATGTCGTAGGTGAGATGGTCGTACTTCGGGGCCTCGACCTCGCCGGCGCCGGACTTGACGGCCGCCATGAACCGCAGCAGCGCACGCCGATCGTAGGATTCTGGAAAACCCTTGCGGTGCATGATGTTCCGCTCCTGTAGCACCGCGTTCGGGTACAGGAAGCCATCGGTGGTCACCAGCTCGACGCGCGGCGTGTCCGGCCAGCGCGCCAGCAGCTCCCGCAGCACGCGCGCCGTGGTCGACTTGCCCACCGCGACCGACCCGGCCACGCCGATCACGAACGGGGTGCGCGCGGAGCGCTCCCGCAGGAACGTCGACGTGACGGTGTGCAGCATGCCGGTCCCGGCGGAGAACAGGTTGAGCAGCCGGGAGAGCGGCAGGTACACGGTGGCGACCTCGTGCAGGTCGATCGGGTCGCCGAGGCCGGCAAGGCGCGCCAGCTCCGCCTCGGAGAGCGGCAGCGGCGTGGACTCCGCGAGCGCCGACCATTCGCTGCGGCCGAGGTCCACGTACGGGGTCACCCCACCGGGCAGCCCCGTCCACAGGGGCGCCGGGTGGACCTCCGTCGTGTTCTGTGCCATATGGGACGATTCTGCCGCACGATCGCCGGGGCCTCTACCACGCCACCTACCATGACGGTGTGACGTTCGTTCCTTCGCCGCTGCTCACCCGGCGCGGGGCCGTCGCCTCGCCGGCCGAACCCGAACTCGCCTGGCACTACGGGGATCCGCTGCGCGAGCAGCGCGCGGCGTCGCGCGGCCCGGTACTCTTCGATGGCTGGACCGCCGGCCTGCTCACGGTGACCGGTGCGGATCGGCTGACCTGGTTGCACGCGCTCGCGTCGCAGGACTTTGCCGGTTTGGCGGACGGGGACGCGACCGAGGCGCTGTGGCTCTCGCCGCAGGGACATATCGAGCATTGGGCGGACGCGTGCGAACTCGACGGCGCGGTGTGGCTGCGGACCGAGCCGGGCTGCGCGGCGCCGCTCGCAGAGTTCTTGCGCTCCATGCGTTTTCGCGCCGACGTCGAGATCACTGATATGACGGCCGATTTCGCGTCGCTCACGGTAGACGGCGCGGGTGCGGCTGGGTTTTTGGCTGAGTTTCCGGATATGACGGCCGATGCGTTACCGGCCGCCGGGCACTGTCGCAGGATCGACAGTGGCCCCGCGGCAGGCGGTCTGATGCGCGCGTACGACGGCCGGATAGTTCTGATCGTGCCACGGAAATCGTCCGGCGCGGTGGCGCAGAAGCTCATCGACGCGGGTGCGACGCCGGCCGGGACGTGGGCAGCGGACGCCCTCCGCATCGCGGCGCGGCGACCGCGGTTCGGAGTCGACAACGACGCCCGCACCATCCCGAACGAGACGCCGTGGCTGGCTTCGGCGGTGCACCTGCACAAGGGCTGCTATCGCGGGCAGGAGACGGTGGCGCGCGTGGAAAATGTCGGCCAGCCGCCGCGCCGGCTGGTGCTGCTGAACCTGGACGGATCGGGCGACAACCTGCCCGCTACAGGCGATCTCGTGACCACGAAAGACGGCCGCACGGTCGGCCGGGTCGGCACCGCCGCGCAGCACTGGGAGAACGGACCGATCGCGCTGGCGCTGGTCAAGCGCACCATCGGGCCCGGGGTCCCGCTGCTCGCCGGCGACGTCGACGCGATGGTGGACCCCGACGATGTGGTGATCGACAAGCCGCGCTTCCAGGTCGACCGCCGCAAGTTCGCGGACCTCAAAAGGCGGTAGGGGTACAGGCCGCTCGGCGAAGTCGACGACCCGTGCCTCCTCGGTGCGGGCCGGAAGCAGATCCGGATCCCAATCCGCCGGCCGACTGTTGTGCGCGGATACCACGCAGCCGCTGCGTCGGGCATGATCTGCAGATCGACCGCGCGGGTGCTGCGAATCAACCAGCAGAATCCTGCGAATCTACCAGCAAACCTCCGCGAATCTGCCAGTTTGGGGATAGGGTCGACGGCGCTCTCGTCGTGACGCCGCCGCCGAGTGTGCGCCACCAGGGGGTGGCCGGCGAGCTGTACATGCTGCTCCGGGCGGCATGTCCGGCGGATCGTCGAGTGCTCATGGCTCCGGTGGACTGGCGTCCGGACGAGCGCACGGCGCTGCAGCCCGACATTCTGGTGGTGCGCAGGGCCGATTCGGCCGGCGACCGGTTGAGTTCAGCTCCGTCGCTGGCGCTGGAGGTGCTGTCCCTTTCGACGGCATGGATCGACCGCGGCCGCAAATCCACCCGGTATGCCGAGGGCGGCGTCTCGCAGTATTGGCTCGTGGATCCCGGTGATGCGAACCGACTGCCGACCGTCGAGGTATACGACTTGGTGGACGGGCACTACGACCTGCAAGTGCGAGCGGACTCCGACCTGGAGGTCAGTGTTCGCGGGCCGGTCCCTGTCGTGATCCGACCCGCCGATCTCGCGGCGTGGTGAGCACGGCCGCCGGATATGACGATGTTCCGGCGTCGGGCCTGCCCTAGGGGATCGTGCCCGTGCTGCGACATTGGGTGTGAATAATACTGGGACATTTCGGGCAGAATGCTGCAGGACTCACACACTTGGTATGGCCCGCGAGGGGTGTTCTCGCCGCTGGGCGCGACCCCCAAGAGGTGTGAATGTAGCAGCATTCTGGGCGAAAAGTCCCAGTTCTACTCACGCCCCGTCGCAAGCAGCAAGCGCGCTATCCGACTGCGGCGGGCGGGTATGACGATGTTCCCGTGCCTGGCTTGCCCTGGGGAATGGTGCCCACCTGGGCCAGGATCCGCCGGCACTCGACCGCCGAAACACCCATCAACTCCGCCAACGCCGCCAACGCCCCGAAATCAAGCGTGATCGTCCGCACCGCCAACCGCGCCCCACCGGCCTGCAACCGCATCACAAACCAACGCCGCACCGGCGCCAGACGCGGATCGGTACTATCCCGGACCGCATCCACATCAACCGTGATCGGCCCCTCCGCCGCATCCGTCCCGAACCCGGACGCCCGCTCCGCAGCCGCCAGGATCCCACCCGGATCCTCCCCCAACGCCTTCGCAATCGCCCAGAACACATCAACCCGCAACGACCGATGCCCCGTCTCGTAATTCGCCAACGCCGCCTTCGAAACCGCCCCCGCCGTACGATCGGCCACCTCGGTCTGCGTCAAACGCTGACTGCGACGAGACTGCCGCAACAGCGCCGCCACCGCCATCGCAAAAGCACTCTGCTGCTCCCGATCCGCACCCGACGGCATGTTCCGCCCGCCCCTTCTCATATGCGGTGCACCCACAGCGCCACCCGACCCCGAGGGCCACCGGACCGCGCCGATCGCCGGACCGCCTCGGCGGGGTGCAGAGCTCAACAGCCCCGTACCCCGCCGAAGCGGCACTGCCTTAGTGCTTCCGGGGCTTACGCCGCCACATCGTGCCCACACCCAGAATCAGGGCACCACCAGCGAGCAGCAACAGCGCCAGCATCGCCATCTGGGAGGTGTTCACGCCCGTGTAGGCGATGGTGCTCGGCTGCACCGTCTCCGACGTCGGCAGCACCTCGATGCTGCCCGTGGACGCCGCCGCGGACTTCGTTGTCGGCGTCAGGTTGTCCACGCTCGACGACTCGCCACCGACGCAGATCACGCCATTGGAATCGGGCGTCACGACGATCGTCGCGGACCCGTCGGTGTTGGCCGTCCATCCCGCCGGAACGCTCAGCACGAACCCGTCGTTCGCCACGGCCCGCACCGTCACGCTGGCCGTACCGTCGCCGGTCACGGTGTAGCTGATGCCATTCACCGTCACGGTGCTCACGGTGATCTGCTCAGCCGTCCCGACCAGCACGCACTGCGGCCCGCTGATCCCCGGCGTCACCGTCGTAGGCACAGCCGGCGTGGTCGTGGGCGGAGTCGTCGGTGTGGTGGTGGGGGGCGTCGTCGACGTGGTCGTACCACACGACTCATCGGTGAACGTGTGCGTCCAACTCGTCGTCACATCCTTCGCGAGCACGTAACCCTCGGCCGCCTTCGCAGTGACCGTCACCGTCCCCGAACCCGGGTAGGTACCGGCCTTCACCACCTCTTCGCCCACCAGGTACTCCACACCCTCGGTGCTCGGAATGGTGTACGTATCGTCGTTCGTGCCGCACTGGTCATCGAACGTCACCGCACCCGGCGTCACCACGATGTCGCACTTCTTCGACTGCAGTGTGTAGGTCCATTGTGCGTGCGACTCGCCGGTCTTCGTCCAGCCGGTCGGCAGCGACGACGGGAACACATACCCGCTGGCGAGCGTCGCGGTCACAGTCACCTTGTGATTCGCATCCGGACCCGACATCGAGTACGTCAGCCCGTTGCCATCGGCCGGCTTCGACACCGACTCCCACACCGTCTCACCCGCGGTATTCTCCGTGCACTGCGCCGGATTCACCGTCGGCGTCGCGAGCGTCGCCGTGGTCTCGCACGGGGGATTGATGACGAAGCGCCAGTTGGCGCCTTCCTTACCGTCGAACCACGAGCTGTCCTGCGGTACCCCATTCACCGTGTCGAGCGTCTGGCCGGGCTTAAGTCTGTCCTGCCAGTCATTGAAGGTTTTCTTGACGTTGGCGATCAAGTACACGTCGATCTGGTAGGCAGTGCCGCATTGCGTTGGAACGTCGACGTTTTTGAGTGTCTTCTTATCCGAAGTATTGCTGGTCACATAGTCCTGCGGCCACGTCGGGTAACTGCCATTCAGTCCTTTGTACGGCATCTGCCAAACGACGGTCACGTACTTGGCCGTCGGCTGACAACCGCCGGAAGGGCGGTAGACGGTCTTACTCTGAGTGTCGACACCATTGTTTGGCCACTTCGTTGTCGCGGTCACCTTCACACTCCGGGCCGATCCGGGGATGCCGGAAACCGTGTATTGGTAAACCGTATCGTTGGCAGGATCTGGCTTATATGACGAACTCGGATTCTGGCTGACCGTGCCTTTGGTCGACGTGATCGTCACGGTCGTCTTGCCGTTATCACCGGGCGGTACGTCCTTCAATGTAGCTGTGCCGCTGACACTCCACGTGCCGTCAGGCACGCAGGTCGCGGTCCCGTTGATGGGCGCATCGTGCGCCGACGCGGCGGGGGCAAGGGCGACCATGGCCACGACCATCGCGGCGACGCCCAGGAGGGCTGCCCCTATCCGCGAGAGCGGATTCCGCGGGGCGGCGGCTCGGTGTTGCGATGACATTGCTTCTCCCCAACTCGGTTCGGATGCCTGACGGTGCGGCTGATGGCCGACCGGCGCGGTCGTCACGGTCCGTAGCATGCGAGGGGCATGCACACGGCCGGTGACAACAGACCGGGTATAAGTTTGCATGACTGTCCGTGTGTCGATCAATGAGCATCCGGGTGATAAGACACCATCGAACGAGTGAAACTAGCCACGATAAGTGAACAGTTGTTACGTAAAGAAGCATTACGGCCACCGTGGGTGATCTGCGAGCCTGGCGAGGCGCGTCACGGCGGAATTCGCACGCTCTGTCACCGATTCTGCCACCCACCCGTCACCAATCGAGAGCCGGCA
>OFTX01000127.1_pt1 | contig 46919 bp, 49 predicted proteins | sample 1775051 | NCBI WGS metagenome assembly OFTX01 (sample SAMN08195772, study PRJEB24354) | sludge metagenome | isolation source: sludge from phenol fed wastewater aerobic bioreactor A | place: India: Nagpur | collected 2016-09-15 | reverse complement strand
TCGCCCGTGGATAACCCTGCACCAGAGACGGCTTGAGAATCAAGCCAATACCTGTCCGTGGGATGGGGTCAAGTCCACTGTGATGCTTTGACGCCATGCGCATCGCCGTCGCCATTCCCTGCTACAAGGTCACGCAGCACGTGCTGGGCGTGATTGCCGCCATCGGCCCCGAGGTGCAGGCCATCTACGCGGTCGACGACGCGTGTCCCGAGGGCAGCGGGCGCTTCATCGAAGAGCACAACCACGATGCACGGGTGCGCGTGCTCTACCACCCAGCAAACCGCGGCGTCGGCGGTGCCGTCGTCACGGCCTACCAGTCGGCACTGGCCGATGGCATGGACGTCGTGGTCAAGATCGACGGCGATGGACAGATGGACCCTGCGCTGATCCCACACTTCGTTCGCCCCATCAAGTTGGGGAAGGCAGACTACACCAAAGGCAACCGCTTCTACCGGCCCGAATCGCTGCGCGGCATGCCGCCGATCCGCCTGTTCGGCAATGCAGCGCTGTCCTTCATCAACAAGCTCAGCACCGGCTACTGGCCGATCATGGATCCGACCAACGGTTACACCGCCATTCATACTGCGGTGCTGCGCGAGTTGCCGCTGGAAAAATTGGAGCAGCGCTACTTCTTTGAAAGCGACATGCTTTACCGCCTGAATATCGTGCGCGCCGTGGTGCATGACGTTCCGATGGACGCCGTGTACGCTGACGAGCAGTCGGGCTTGAAAGTGTCGAAAGTGCTGCCGGAGTTCCTGCGCAAGCACACCTCGCGCTTTTTCAAGCGCTACGTCTATCAATACCTGGTGCGCGATTTCAGCATCGGCAGCCTCTACAGCATCCTGGGCGTCCTGCTGTGCCTCTGGGCGCTGCTGTTTGGCGGCGCCCATTGGGCGCTCAGCATTGCCAGCGGGCAACCGGCTTCGAGCGGCACGGTGATGGTGGCGGCACTGCCACTGATCATCGGCATCCAGTTCCTGATCGCATTCCTGCACCACGACGTGAGCACCGTGCCAAGGGACGCGCTCGCCCCCGAACTTAACGATGAACCCTGAGGTACCCCCCCAGGCCAACCTGAACTGGATTCAGGCGCTGCGCGGCATCGCGGCGCTGATGGTGCTGTTCTTCCACATGTTGCCGCATTGGGATCTGCATCCGCTGCTCGCGTGGACCCACGTCGCCACGCGCTGGGGCTTTGCGGGAGTGGACATTTTCTTTGCGCTCAGCGGCTTCGTGGTCTACCGCTCGGCCCGGCGCACCATCCCCGCACACGGCGTCTGGTCCTTTGCAAAGAAGCGTCTGATGCGCATCTACCTGGGCTACTGGCCAGTGCTGCTGCTGATCGCGCTCCTGACCGTGTTCGTTTACCAGAGCGAATTGCCCCCGCTGCGCAAAATGCTTTTCAGCACCCTGCTGCTGTACCCGAACATCTGGGACAACTGGCTGGCACCGGCGTGGTCGTTGACGATGGAAATTTATTTCTACCTGTGGATCGGCCTGATCGCCCTGCTGCCTCAGCGCCACCAGATCAAGACGATCGGCGTCGTGATGCTGCTGCTGGCCGCATGGGGCATCGCGTGGTTGCTGGCCGACCCGGTGCGGGTGTTCAACGGCGGGCAGCCGCTGCGCTACGTCTTCACGGGGCTGGGGATCGAGTTTCTGGCTGGGGCCTTGCTGGCCCACGCCTACGCCGGGCGGGCACGCATGTTCCACTTCACCCGCATCACCATGCCCTTGTGCCTGCTGCTGATGGCCGCTGGGCTGGCGCTGGGCACCACCTCGCCCTACTTCGACCGGGTCGAAGTCCTGCGAGCGGCCAGCTTCGGCGTCATGGGGGTATCCGCACTGGTGCTGGCGCTCACGCTGGAGCAGACGCACCGGCACCCGCCGGGCTGGTTGGTCGCGGTGGGCAATGCCTCCTACAGCCTGTACCTGCTGCACACCGTGCTGCTCGACGCCGGCGGCCGGTTGCGCGTGGCCTGGGGCGTCGCCTCGCCTCCGGCGCTGCTGGCATTTCTGCTGGCACTGCCCGTGGTCATCGTGCTGGCGAGCCTGTTGTGGTTTCGCGGGGTCGAGAAACCCCTGCTGAGGGCCGTGTCATGACACCCCTGATCGACTGGCCTGCAACCGAGCAGACGCACCTCGTCGGCCTATTCACCGACATCGACGACACCCTGACCACCGACGGCGCCATCACGCCGGATGCCTTGCAGGCGCTGACCGATCTGAAGGCGGCGGGCCTGCACGTCATCCCGATCACCGGTCGGCCGGTGGGCTGGAGCGAGCCCATGGCAGCGCACTGGCCGGTGGATGCCATCGTGGCGGAGAACGGGGCGGTGGCCCTGGTTCCGCAGAATATTGGCCAAATAGGCCTCCAGCGTCCGCCCAATAAGCGCAGGCAGCTATCAAAAATATATCAACAAGATGCTGCCACGCGCGCCGCCCACTTCGCGCGCATGCAGCAGGTGCTGGCCCAGATCGAGGCCACGGTGCCGGGCGCGCGGCGCGCGCGGGACTCGGCCGGGCGCGAATGCGACATCGCCATCGACCACAGCGAATTCACCCACCTGCCCCAGGCCGCCATCGACCGCTGCGTGGCGCTGATGCACGCGGCCGGCATGAACGCCACCGTCAGCTCCATCCACATCAACGGCTGGTACGGCACGCACAACAAGTGGCAGGGCGCGTGCTGGATCGTGCGCGAGCGGTTCGGGCGCGAGCTGGCGGCCGAGACGGACCGCTGGGTCTACGTGGGCGACTCGACCAACGACCAGCTGATGTTCGAGCACTTTGCGCACAGCGTGGGCGTGGCCAACATCGCGCGCTTCGTGCCGCAGCTGGCCACGCTGCCGCGCTACGTCACCCGTGGCGAGCGGGGTGCGGGCTTTGCGGAGCTGGCGCGCGTGCTGCTGCGGGGGCGCTGACCAACGACGCCGGGTCCGCGGCCACGGCGGCCGCGCGCGCCAAGTCCTCGCGGCGCACCTGCTGCCAACCCACCCAGGCCAGCCAGGCCACGGCGATGGTGGCAGCGACACCGATCAGCCACTGGCCCAGGCGCACCTGGTCGTCCAGCAGATAGGCGTTGCACAGGCGCAGCGGCGAATCGACATAGAGCGAGCCGACCACCGCCATCATGGGCAGCACGTTGCCCAAAAAGAAAAACTGCAGCACCAGCCCGGCCGGCCGCCAGGACAGGCGCAGCGCGGCGCCCGCCAGCAGCAGCGCGGCCAGCTTGGTCCATTCCACCTCGGGACGCAGCAGGGCCAGGTCCAGCACGCGCGGCACCATCCCCACCGCCAGCGCCAGCGCCACCCCCACCAACCCGGTGATGCCGTAGGCGTTGCAGCGCGCGACGAGGGCACGCGCACGCGCGGGCAGGGCCGCCACGAGCAGCGCACCGGCCGCCATCCACAGCGGAAACTGCAGCATCATGTGGCGCCACATGCCGGCCTCCATGGCGTGGCGCACGGGCGCCAAGGCCAGCACCGCCAGCAGGGCCGCGCCGATGAGGGCCTGGGCGCGCGCGTTCACAGCAGGTCCTTGTGCACGCCCTGGCGCGCCAGGTGGCGCGCGTAGTCCAGCGCCAGTTGCTGCTCGGCCAGGTCGAATATGCGCACCATGCGCCCGCGTGCGTCGAACACCAGCAGCGCGGCGTTGTGCTCGAAGTCGCCGCGCCCGTCGGGCACCACCACCACGCCCAGGCGGAGCAGCAGGGCCTGCTGCTGGGCCGCGTCGGGCACGCGCACGAAGCGCCACAGCTCGGGCTCGGCCTTCAGGCCCTGGGCGTAGGTCCTCAGCGCCGCCGGGTCGTCGTGCGCACCGTCGAAGCTGATCGACAACAGGCGCACGCCGCTCGGCTTGCCGGCGCGGGCGTCGGCCTGCAGTGCGTCCTGCAATTGCTGAAAGCTGCCGCCCAGCGTGCGGCACACGGTGAGGCAGCGGGTGTAGATGAAGTCGACGATGGTCACGCCGCCGTGGCGGGCCAGCAGCTGCGGCAATGGCAGCTCGCCCACCTCGGGGCCCTGGGCCACGACGCGCGGTGCGGCCACCGGTTCGAGGGCCACCTCCAAGCGGCGCGCGCCTTCGTCGGTCCAGACCTGGAAGCCGTCCGTCAGCCAGGTGGCGGCGCTCCAGCCGCACACGAGGAGCAGCGCGCTGGCAAGAAGGGTGCGCCACATGCTGCGCTCCGGCGGCCGCCTTCGGCTACTTCATCAGCGCCTTGAGCGCCGCGCCGCCCTCGAACGGCGTGGTGCGCGACGCGCCGGCCTTGCGCTCGGCCTCGAACACGCTGGCCTCGATGGCCTCGGACTTGTTGCTCCAGCTGCTGCGGATGTGGCTGGCCACGGCGGCCAGTTCGGCGTCGCTCAGTTGATGAAACGAGGGCATCTGGCCATTGAACTTCTGGCCCTCCACCTCGATTTCACCGGTGATGCCGTGCAGCAGGATGTTGGCCAGGATGCGCGGCTCGCCATGCACCCATTCCGAGCCGTCCAGCGGCGGAAAGACCCCCGGCAGGCCCTTGCCGGTGGCCTGGTGGCAGGCCACGCATTGGGCGGCAAAGATGGCGGCACCATCGACCTTGCCGCCAGCCGCGCCCGGCGCCGGCCCGGAAAGCTCGGCCAGGGTGCGCTGGTCGCCAAACCGGGAGTTGTCCAGGGGCTCGGAGTACAGGATGTAGACCACGCCCCAGAGCGCCATGACCACGGCGATCAGCAGCACCACCACCGGCATGGGGCGGACGGCCTCCTCGGGGTCTTCGCTTTCGCGACGCTGGGCGTCTTCAAGCGGTTTGTCTTGACTCATGACTTCGGTCCTTTCAAGACGCGGCTGGGGATTTGCCAGGCGCCGGTGCCGCGGAGGTCTTGGCGCCGCCCGCTGCCTGCGGCTCGGGCGGCAGAATCGGATAGTTGCGCTTGAGGGATTGCAGGTACTTGACCAGATCCAGTGCCTCCGGCTTGGGCACCACCACCTTGCCCTGCGGCGCGTAGTCGGGTGGCAGATTCACCACCTGCTCATCGGGATCGGCCTTGTCCTTGACGTCGAACAGGTAGGGGTAGGACGGCATGATGGAGCCCGGCACATAGGCACGCGGCTGATACAGGTGCCCCAGTTGCCAGTCCTTGCTCGGCTGACGCACGCCGATGTTGAGCAGGTCGGGGCCAGTGCGCATGCTGCCCAGCAGGTGCGGCCGGTCGTAGACGTAGTCACCCGGTACCGACGCACGCCCCCAGCCCCGCTTGGCATCGGCGGGAGCAAAGCTTTCGGAACGCGGCTGCTGGCTGTGGCAGTACATGCAGCCGTTGGAGATGTAGACCGAGCGCCCGCGCAGTTCGGCCGTGGTGTAGGGCTTCAGCCCTTCGGGCGCCTTCACGTCATGCACCTGGATGAACGGCAGGATCACCAGGGCCGTGACAGCGATGGCAAAGGTCACCATCGCGCCCGCAGTCAGCTTGACTTCATTTTCCATTGACCGCCTCCATGGCCTGGGCCTGGGTCGAGAACAGCGCCGCACCGACGCGATTGGGGCCCATGTGCAGCACCATGGCCAGGAAGTGCAGAACGAACACCACGTGGCTGGCCACCATCAGGCTGCCGCCGACGCTGCGCCACTCCAGGTAGGGGATCGTGACCCGGACCGACTCGATGAACGGCCTGGCCGGGTCGAGCATCGCCAGGCCCTGCAGCCACCCGCCATAGCTCAGGAACACGAAATAGATCAGGATGCCGATGCTGGCCAGCCAGAAGTGCCAGGAGATCAGCTTGGGAAACGGCCACTCGTGGTGCAGGATGCGCGGCATCATGAAATAGATGGCGCCAAACAGCACCATGGTGACGAAGCCGTAGGCGCCCAGGTGCGCATGGGCCACGGTGTAGTGCGTGAAGTGCGCCACCTTCTGCACCGAGCGCAAGGCCTCGAACGAGCCCTGCAGGGACGACATCAGGTACATGAAGCCACCGAACATCATGAAGCGCAGCACGGGCGAATAGCGCGCCAGGTGCATGCGCCCCCTCATCGTCAGCGCCATGTTGATGCCAAAGGCCAGCACCGGGATGATCATCATCATGCTCTGCACGATGGACAGCGTGACCAGCCAGCCCGGCACCGGCCCGCCCACCAGATGGTGGCCGCCGACCTGGGCGTAGAAGAAGGCCAGCGTCCAGAAGCCCAGGATGGACAGGTTGTACGAACGGATGGGCCGCGCAATGATCTTGGGCAGAAAATAGTAGATGGCGCCCACGGCGACCGGCGTGAACCACAGGCCCAGCACGTTGTGGCCGTACCACCAGTTCATGGCCGCCTGCTGCACGCCGAACTGCACGCCCGGCACCTTGCCGACGATGAACAGCAGCGTGATCCACAGCAGCGCCGCGGTGTGGTACCAGGTGGTCACGTACAGCGACTCGACCCGGCGATTGACCAGCGTGTAGATCACCGGGCCGATGATGCAGATCATGCCGGCGGCAAAGAAGATCCCGATCTGCCAGGGCATTTCGAGGTATTCCAGGCCGTCCGTCCAGCCCGCGCCGATGGCGCCGACGCCGCTGGCAATGGCGACGTTGACCAGCGCGCCGCCCAACATGATCCACATCGGCCCCATCAGCGGGCGACGCAAGAGGCGCGGCATCAGCCAGATGATGATGCCCAGCTCGGCGTTGGTGATCCAGCCGTAGAGCACGGCCGTCAGGTGCATGGTGCGCATGCGCCCGAAGGTCATCCACGCCTCGCTCACCAGCCAATCGGGCCAATGCAGCTTCAGCGAGGCGGTCAGGCCCGCGATGCCGCCGAACAGCAGCCACATGCAGGCGAAGCTGATGAACATGAAGACCGGGAAAGCACTCGAACGGTCGGCCGCCAGGCGCTCCTCCAGCTCCTCGGCATCGGGGGGGTGCACCGTGTCGCCCGGCTCGACCGCGGCGGCCTGCAGGCTGGCCTGCCCCGCCGGCTTGAGCGCCGGATCGTCCACCCGCCCGATCTCGCCCTTGACGAAGATGGCCGAGGCCGCCCGGACGTTCTCGACCAGCAGGCCTTTTCGGAGCGACCAGATGAAGGCGAATAAACCCAGCAACGACAGCAGAAAGGCTGCCAGCAGGCTCAACAGGGCGCTGTCCATGGTTTTGAGTCCTATGAGATTGTCGGCCACCGCATGGGGCCGGTGAACGACCCGCGCCCAATCATCCCGATGCGTTGGCGCGCCCGGGCACGGACCCAGAACCCGTGCTCATGGCGCGCGGCCCCGTTTATGCCCCAGCCACGCGCACTTGTCACCTTGACCTGGGGCAAGGCATGGCTGGCAGCAGGGTTTCCACGCACGAACCCGTCCTGCAGCTGTCCGTTCAGGCAACAAAAAAGCCGCCCGAAGGCGGCTTTTTTGATCAGAAACCTGGTTGCGCGAGGAGGATTTGAACCTCCGACCTTTGGGTTATGAGCCCAACGAGCTACCAGACTGCTCCATCGCGCGGCAAGCTTGAAATTATAACCGATATTTATTCGGCCTTGGGTTCGTCGCCCGTCTCGGGGCGATCGAGCAGCTCGACGAAGGCCATGGGGGCGTTGTCGCCGACGCGGAAACCCATCTTCAGGATGCGCGTGTAGCCGCCCGGACGGGTCTTGAAGCGCGGGCCCAGGTCGGCGAACAGCTTGGCCACGCTGGCGTCGTCGCGCAGGCGGGCAAAGGCCAAGCGGCGGTTGGCCACGCTGTCGTTCTTGGCCAGCGTGATCATGGGCTCGATCACGCGGCGCAGTTCCTTGGCCTTGGGGACCGTGGTCTTGATCGCCTCGTGGGCGATCAGCGAGTTCATCATGTTGCGCAGCATCGCCAGGCGATGCGAGCTGGTGCGGTTGAGTTTGCGCAGGCCGTGACCGTGTCGCATGGTGCTTTTCCTTTCTTGCCTTGTTGTGCAGGCCGCCGGATCAGGTACGGCCTGGTGCACGAAATGCCGCCCATGGATGGGCGACTACTATGAAATCAATAGCTGTCAGCGCTTGTCCAGTCCCGACGGGGGCCAGTTTTCGAGCTTCATGCCCAGGGTCAGGCCACGCGAGGCCAGCACTTCCTTGATCTCGTTGAGCGACTTGCGGCCCAGGTTGGGGGTCTTGAGCAGTTCGTTTTCGGTGCGCTGGATCAGATCGCCGATGTAGTAGATGTTCTCGGCCTTCAGGCAGTTGGCCGAACGCACCGTCAGCTCCAGCTCGTCGACCGGACGCAGCAGAATCGGGTCGAACTGTTGCGCGCCGCGCGGCGGGGTGGGCTCCAGGATGCCGCCCAGCTCGGGGCCTTCCAACTGGGCGAACACGGCCAGCTGCTCGACCAGGATCTTGGCCGAGGCGCGCACGGCCTCCTCGGCGGTGATGGCGCCGTTGGTCTCGATCTCGATCACCAGCTTGTCCAGATCGGTGCGCTGTTCGACGCGCGCGTTCTCGACCGCGTAGCTGACGCGCTTGACCGGCGAGTACGAGGCGTCGAGCACGATGCGGCCGATCGATTTGGTGGCTTCGTCGGCGTAGCGGCGCAGCGTGCCGGGCACGTAGCCGCGGCCGGTCTCGACCTTGATCTGCATGTCCAGCTTGCCGCCGTGCGACAGGTTGGCGATGACGTGCTGCGGGTTGACGATCTCGACATCGTGCGGGGTCTGGATGTCGGCCGCGGTGACGACGCCTTCGCCGTCCTTGCGCAGGCTGAGCGTGACCTCGTCGCGGTTGTGCAGCTTGAACACCACGCCCTTGAGGTTCAGCAGCAGGTTGACCACGTCCTCCTGGACGCCGTCGATGCTGGAGTATTCGTGCACCACGCCGGCAATCGTCACCTCGGTGGGGGCATAGCCCACCATGGACGACAGCAGCACGCGGCGCAGCGCGTTGCCCAGGGTGTGCCCGTAGCCACGCTCGAAGGGTTCGAGCGTGACCTTGGCCTTGTGCTCGCCCAGGGGCTCGACGTTGATGGCTTTGGGTTTCAGCAATTGGCTTTGCATTCTTCAGACTTCCTCTCAATACCCCCGGCTCGTTACACCGGTAAGGCTGGTGAAGCGCCAAGCCCGCCAGGGATGGCGGGCTGGAACTGGGTGCGTCGGTGGGCGCGCAAGAATCAGCGCGAGTACAGTTCGACGATCAGCGATTCGTTGATGTCCGCGCCGAATTCGTCGCGGTCGGGCACCTTCTTGAACGTGCCCTCGGCCTTGTCGGCATTGACCTCGACCCAACCCGGGAAACCCACCTGGCCGGCCAGTTGCAGCGCCTCGAGCACGCGCGTCTGCTTCTTGGATTTCTCTCGCACGGCCACCACGTCGCCGGCCTTGACCAGGTACGACGGGATGTTGACCGGCTGGCCATTGACGGTGACCGCCTTGTGCGATACCAGCTGGCGCGCCTCGGCACGGGTGGAGCCGAAGCCCATGCGGTAGACCACGTTGTCCAGGCGCGACTCCAGCAGCGCCAGCAGGTTGGAGCCGGTGTTGCCGCGGCGGCGCTCGGCCTCGGCGAAGTAGCGGCGGAACTGCTTTTCCAGCACGCCGTACATGCGCTTGACCTTCTGCTTCTCGCGCAGTTGCAGGCCGTAGTCGGAGGTGCGCTGGCCCGAGGTGCGGCCATGCTGGCCGGGCTTGGATTCGAACTTGACCTTGTCGGTGATCGAGCGGCGCGCGCTCTTCAGGAACAGGTCGGTGCCTTCACGGCGGGAGAGTTTGGCCTTGGGGCCGAGATAGCGTGCCACGTGAGCTTCCTTATAAATTCATCTGCCACGGCCGTTTCCGCCGTGGGAGCCGTGATTCAATCGATCACGGCAGTGGTCTTGGAAAAGCAGGGACACGGCGCGCGAAGCAACGCCGTGTCGAACCATTCGTCAAATCCGACGGCGCTTTTGCGGCCGGCAGCCGTTGTGCGGCACCGGCGTCACGTCCGAAATGGAGTTGATGCGAATGCCCAGTGCCGCCAGCGCGCGCACCGAGGATTCACGACCCGGGCCCGGGCCCTTGATCTCGACGTCCAGGTTCTTGATGCCCTGGTCGATGGCCGCGCGGCCGGCCACTTCGGAGGCCACCTGGGCGGCAAACGGCGTCGACTTGCGCGAACCCTTGAAACCCTGGCCACCCGACGAGGCCCACGACAGGGCGTTGCCCTGGCGGTCGGTGATGGTGATGATGGTGTTGTTGAACGACGCGTGCACGTGGGCAATGCCGTCCGCGATGTTCTTGCGGATCTTCTTGCGCACGCGTTGCGCGGCGTTGCTGGCAGGAGCTTTGGCCATGTTTGAACGGTTCCTTGATTATTTCTTCAGCGACTGGGCGGCCTTGCGCGGGCCCTTGCGGGTGCGCGCGTTGGTGCGCGTGCGCTGACCGCGCATCGGCAGGCCACGGCGATGGCGGAAGCCACGGTAGCAGCCGATGTCCATCAAGCGCTTGATGTTCATCGTGGTTTCGCGGCGCAGGTCGCCCTCGATGGTGTACTTGGCGATCTGGTCGCGGATCTTTTCCTGGTCGGCGTCCGTCAGGTCCTTGACCTTCTTGGAGTACGCAATGCCGCAGGCCTCGCAGATTTCGCGCGCGCGGGTGCGCCCGATGCCGAAGATCGCCGTCAGACCGATCTCGGTGTGCTGATGCGGCGGAATGTTGATACCAGCAATACGTGCCATGTGGGTATGTCCTCTTGAACTATCTGACCGGCAGGCGGGGCTCAGCCCTGGCGCTGCTTGTGACGCGGGTCGGTGCAGATGACGCGAACCACACCCTTGCGACGGATGATCTTGCAGTTACGGCAAATCTTCTTGACCGAAGCTGACACTCTCATTTCATTCTCCTAAAACCCTTGTGTCCGGGGCCCCTGGCCTTGTTGGACGGCAATCATGTTGACGTTGTTGGCGAACCACCTGCGGTGCTGGCATTCAGCCGCCGAGCGTGGTCTTGAAGTTGGCCTTCTTGAGCAGCGACTCGTACTGCTGGCTCATCATGTAGTTCTGCACCTGGGCCATGAAGTCCATGGTGACCACCACCAGAATCAGCAACGAGGTGCCGCCAAAATAGAACGGCACGTTGTAGCGCAAGATCAGGAACTCGGGCAGCAGGCAGACCAGCGTCACGTAGATGGCGCCCACCAGCGTCAGCCGCATCAGGATCTTGTCGATGTACTTGGCGGTCTGCTCGCCCGGACGGATGCCCGGAATGAACGCCCCGCTCTTCTTCAGGTTGTCGGCGGTTTCGCGGCTGTTGAACACCAGCGCCGTGTAGAAGAAGCAGAAGAAGATGATCGCCGTCGCATACAGCAGCACGTAGATCGGCTGGCCCGGCGACAGCGTCGAGGCGATGTCCTTGAGCCACAGCATCGAGTCGCCGGTGCTGAACCAGCCCACCACCGTGGCCGGCAGCAGGATGATCGACGAGGCGAAGATGGGCGGAATCACGCCGGCCATGTTGAGCTTCAGCGGCAGGTGCGAGGACTGGCCCCCGTACACCTTGTTGCCCACCTGGCGGCGCGCGTAGTTGACCAGGATCTTGCGCTGGCCCCGCTCGACGAACACCACGAAGTAGGTCACCAGGCACACCACGGCGACGATGAACAGCGCCACGATGATGCTCATGGCCCCCGTGCGCACCAGCTCCGCCAATCCGCCCACGGCGCCCGGCAGGCCGGCCGCGATGCCCGCGAAGATCAGGATCGAGATGCCGTTGCCCAGACCTCGCTCGGTGATCTGCTCGCCCAGCCACATCAGGAACAGGCTGCCCGCCGTCAGGCTGACCACCGCCGTCAGGCGAAAGCCCCAGCCCGGGCTGATGACCAGGCCCTGCGAGGCCTCCAGCGCCACGGCGATGCCGAAGGACTGGAACATCGACAGGCCCAGCGTGGCGTAGCGCGTGTACTGCGTGATCTTGCGCTGCCCGGCCTGACCCTCTTTCTTGATCGCCTCGAGCGCAGGCACGACGTAGACCATCAACTGAAAAATGATCGACGCCGAGATGTACGGCATGATGCCCAGCGCGAACACGGTGAAGCGCGACAGCGCCCCGCCCGAGAACATGTTGAACAGGTTCAGGATGCCGCCCTGCTGGCTCTGGAACAGTTGACGCAACTGGTCCGGATTGATGCCGGGCACGGGAATGTGCGCACCGATCCGGTACACGACCAGTGCGCCCAGCAAAAAGAACAGGCGGCGGCGCAGATCGCCGTACTTGCCCGTCTTTGCGACTTGGTTTGCGCCCGTGGCCACTTCAGTCCTTCACTTGGGGGTTGGCCGCGTTCAGGCCAGCGCGCCGCCGGCCGCCTCGATGGCCGCCTTGGCACCCGCGGTGGCGCCGATGCCGGTCAGCTTGACCGCGCGCGTCAGCTCGCCGCTCTTGATGACCTTGACCACGCGCGCCAGCTCGCGCACCAGGCCCGCTTGCTTGAGCGTGAGCAGGTTCACCTCGGCCTGGCCCAGGCGATCGAGCTCGGACAGCGTGATCTCGGCGTTGTACTTGAGCGAAGCGGACTTGAAGCCGCGCTTGGGCAGACGACGCTGCATGGGCATCTGGCCGCCTTCGAAGCCGACCTTGTGGTAGCCGCCCGAACGCGACTTCTGGCCCTTGTGGCCACGACCGGCGGTCTTGCCCAGGCCCGAGCCGATGCCGCGCCCGACGCGGCGGCGCGCGCGCTTGGCGCCGTCACCGGGTTTGATGCTGTTGAGTTCCATGTCGCAAATTCCTTAGACGATGCGGACCAGGTAGTCGATCTTGTTGATCATGCCGCGCACCGCGGGCGTGTCCTGCAGCTCGCGCACGCTGTTGACCTTGCGCAGGCCCAGGCCGCGCACGGTGGCACGGTGGTCCTCTTTGCAGCCGATGGGGCTGCGCACCAGTTGGACCTTGACGGTCTTGGTTTGCTGTGTCATGCCATCACTCCTCAGGCGGCGAAGATGTCTTCGACCGACTTGCCGCGCTTGGCCGCCACTTCGGAGGCCGTGGTGCAGTTGTTCAGCGCATCCAGCGTCGCACGCACCATGTTGTAGGGGTTGGACGTGCCGTGGCTCTTGGCCACGATGTCGGTGATGCCCAGCACCTCGAACACGGCGCGCATCGGGCCACCGGCGATGATGCCGGTGCCGCGCGGCGCGGGCGCCATCATCACGGTGGCGGCGCCGTGGTGGCCCGTCACGTTGTGGTGGATGGTGCCGTCCTTGAGCGAGACCTTGCGCAGATTGCGGCGCGCCTCGTCCATGGCCTTCTGCACGGCGGCGGGCACTTCCTTGGACTTGCCCTTGCCCATGCCGACACGGCCGTCGCCATCGCCCACCACGGTGAGCGCGGCAAAACCCAGAATCCGGCCGCCCTTGACCACCTTGGTCACACGGTTGACCGAAATCATCTTCTCGCGCAGGCCGTCCTCCGGACCGTCACCTTGCGTTCTTGCCTGAAACCTTGCCATCTTGTCCGTCCTCGCAATCAGAACTGCAGACCCGCTTCACGGGCCGCTTCGGCCAGCGCCTTGACGCGGCCGTGATACGCAAAACCCGCGCGGTCGAACGCCACCTGCTCGACGCCGGCGGCCTTGGCACGCTCGGCGATGCGCTTGCCGATCACCTGGGCGGCCGCCACATTGGCGCCCTTGCCCGCGGCACCCAGCTGCTGGCGCATCTCGGCCTCGGCCGTGGAAGCGCTGGCCAGCACCTTGGCGCCATCGCCGGAAATGACGGTGGCGTAAATGTGCAGGTTGGTGCGGTTGACGGTCAGGCGGGCCACGCCTTGCGTCGCGATGCGGATGCGCGTCTGGCGGGCACGGCGAAGACGCTGCTCTTTCTTGGTCATCATGATGCAGGTCCTTATTTCTTCTTGGTTTCCTTGATCACCACCTTCTCGTCCGCATAGCGGATGCCCTTGCCCTTGTAGGGCTCGGGCGGACGAGCGGCGCGGATCACGGCAGCCATCTGGCCGACGGCCTGGCGATCGGCGCCCTTGACGACGATCTCGGTCGGCGCCGGGGTCTCGACCTTCAGGCCGGCCGGCATGTCGAAGTTGACGGGGTGCGAATAGCCGATCGACAGGTTCAGCTTGTTGCCCTGGGCCTGGGCGCGGAAACCCACGCCGACCAGGGTCAGCTTCTTCTCGAAGCCCTTGCTGACGCCCACCACCATGTTGTTGACCAGCTGGCGCATGGTGCCGCTCATGGCGTTGGCCTCGCGCGACTCGTCGGCCGGCGCGAAGCTCAGGTTGGCGCCGTTGGCGGCGACCTTGACCAGCGGATTGGCGGCCAGCTTCAGCTCGCCGCCGCTGCCCTTGACGGTGATCTGCTCGTCACCGAGCTTGACGTCCACGCCTGCCGGCACGGACACACCCATTTTTGCGATACGTGACATCTGAGACTCTCCTTAGGCCACGTAGCACAGCACTTCGCCGCCGACACCGGTGGCGCGCGCCTTGCGATCGGTCATCACGCCCTTGGGGGTGGTGACGATGGCCACGCCCAGGCCGTTCATGACCTGGGGGATGGCGCCCGCGCCCTTGTACACGCGCAGGCCGGGGCGGCTCACGCGCTCGATGCGCTCGATGACCGGGCGGCCGGCGTAGTACTTGAGGGCGATTTCGAGTTCGGACTTGCCGGCATCCTGCTTGACCTGGAAGCCGTCGATGTAGCCCTCGTCCTTCAGGACCTGGGCAATGGCGACTTTCACCTTGGACGACGGCACCGACACGGTCTGCTTGGCCACCATCTGCGCGTTGCGGATGCGGGTCAGCAGGTCGGCAATGGGATCACTCATGCTCATGTTGCTTTACTCCTGCCGATTACCAGCTGGCCTTGGTGACGCCGGGGATCTGGCCCTCGAACGCCAGCTCGCGCACCTTGGCACGGCCCAGGCCGAACTGGCGGAACGTGCCGCGCGGACGACCGGTGATTTCGCAGCGGTTGCGTTGGCGCGTCGGGTTGGCGTTGCGCGGCAGCTTTTGCAGCGCCAGGCGGGCCTGCGCGCGCTCGTCGTCGCTGCGCTTGACGTCGCCCGCGATGGCCTTCAGCTCGGCATGCTTCTTGGCGTACTTGGCGGCCAGTTTCTCGCGCTTGAGTTCGCGTTCGATCAAAGCGGTTTTTGCCACGGGTTCACCCTCAGTTCTTGAACGGGAAACGGAAGCCCGCGAGCAGCGCCTTGGCTTCCTCGTCGTTCTTGGCCGTCGTCGTGATGGAGATGTTCAGGCCGCGCAGGGCGTCGACCTTGTCGTACTCGATCTCGGGGAAGATGATCTGCTCTTTGACGCCGACGTTGTAGTTGCCGCGGCCGTCGAACGAGCGCCCCGAAATGCCGCGGAAGTCGCGCACGCGCGGCAGCGCCACGGTGACGAAGCGGTCGAGAAATTCGTACATGCGCGCGCCGCGCAGCGTGACCATGGTGCCGATCGCCTGTTGCTCGCGGATCTTGAAGCCGGCGATGGCCTTCTTGGCCTTGGTGACCACGGGCTTCTGGCCGGCGATCTTGGTCAGGTCGGCGACGGCGTTGTCCATGATCTTCTTGTCGGCCACGGCCTCGCTCACGCCCATGTTGAGCGTGATCTTGGTGATGCGCGGCACCTCCATGGGCGACTTGTAGCCGAACTTCTTGATCAGTTCGGGCGCCACTTTTTCGCGGTAGTGTTGTTGCAGTCGTGCCATGGTTTACCTCAGGCCTTGATCTCTTCGCCGCTGGACTTGAACACGCGCACGCGGGTGCCGTCCTGCAGCGTCTTGATGCCGACGCGATCGGCCTTGCCGCTCGCCTTGTTGTAGATGGCCACGTTGGACTGCTGAATCGGCATGGCCTTTTCAACGATGCCGCCCTGGACGCCCTTCATGGGGTTGGGCTTGGCGTGCTTCTTGACGAGGTTGATGCCATCGACCAGCACGCGATCGGCGTCCACGCGCAGCGACACCGTGCCGCGCTTGCCCTTGTCGCGCCCGGCGATCACGATCACTTCATCGCCCTTGCGAATCTTGTTCATGTCTCGCGCCTTTCCTTACAGGACTTCGGGAGCGAGCGACACGATCTTCATGAAGCGCTCGGTGCGCAATTCGCGCGTGACCGGGCCGAAGATGCGGGTGCCGATGGGCTCCAGCTTGTTGTTGAGCAGCACGGCGGCGTTGCCGTCGAACTTGATGAGCGAGCCATCACCGCGGCGGATGCCCTTGGCGGTGCGCACCACGACGGCGCTGTAGACCTCGCCCTTCTTGACGCGACCGCGCGGGGCGGCCTCCTTGACGCTCACCTTGATGATGTCGCCCACGCTGGCATAACGCCGCTTGGAGCCGCCCAGCACCTTGATGCACATGACGGACTTGGCGCCGGTGTTGTCGGCCACCTCGAGTCGAGATTCAGTCTGGATCATTGTTCAATGTTTCCCAACTTGCACCCGGCTCAAGGATTGAGCCGGATCAGTCTTGGGCCCGGCGCTGCACGCCTGTCGCCAGACGCCCAGTGCTTTCGCGGGGCTGAAATTCTTCCGCCAGTGATGGCGAAGCCAGCGATTATGGTCGATTCGCGGCAAGCGGTCAAGCGCCTGCCGTTGCGTCCTGTTGCGCGTAGGCGGCAGCCAGCTGCTCGAAGGGGGCCTGCGCCGCATCGCGCCCCAATTCGTCCTGCAGCACGGCGGCGACGGCGGGGGCGGCGCGGGCGGCCTGCGCGGCGTCCAGAAACAGCAGGCGGCAGCGGCGCGCCAGCACGTCTTCCACCGTGCGGGCGTATTCGTGGCGGGCGGCAAAGCGCACCATGGCCTCGGTCAGGCCGGGGGCCAGTGGGCGCTCGGCGCCGGGCAGGCTGGCCAGCAGCGGCGCCTCGGCGCCGTAGGAATGCAGGCCCTGCGGCTGGCTGATGGCCACCGGCGCGCTGCCGGCGGGCAAGTCCGCGCCCACCAGCTTGAGGCCCGCCGTGCGCGAGGGGCCCAGCGCCGCCAGCCGGCCGCTGTCCACGCAGTGGGCCAGCACGTCCTCGGCCATGGCGCGGTAGGTGGTCCATTTGCCGCCCGTCACCGTGACCAGGCCCGAGCGCGCCACCCGCACCGTGTGCTCGCGGCTGATCGACTTGGTGCTGCCGGCGTCGCCGCCGGGGCGCACCAGCGGGCGCAGACCGGCCCAGCTGCTGAGAATGTCGGCGTGAGTGGGCGCTCGCTTCAGGTAGCGCGCGGCCTCGGTCAGGATGAAGTCGAGCTCGGACGCCAGCGGGCGCGGCTCCAGCGGCACGTCGCCGCGCGGCGTGTCGGTGGTGCCCAGGATCAGCTTGCCCAGCCAGGGCACGGCGAACAGCACCCGCCCGTCGCGCGTGCTGGGCACCAGCAGGGCGTGCTCGCCGGGCAGAAAGGCCTGGTCGACCACCACGTGCACGCCCTGGCTGGGCTCGACCATGGGCGCCAGCTTTTGCCCGGCCAACTGGGCGTCCTGCTGGCGCAGGGTGTCGACCCAGACGCCGGTGGCGTTGACGATGCAGCCGGCCTGCACGCGGAACTCGCGCCCGCTCTCGGCGTCGCGCAGGCGCAGGCCCACGGCCTGGCCGGCGTCGTGCAGCACCTCCAGCGCTTCGCAGTAATTGATGGCCAGCGCGCCGTGCGCGGCGGCGGTGCGTGCCAGCGCCAGCGCCAGGCGGGCGTCGTCGAACTGGCCGTCCCAGTACTTGACGCCGCCCTTCAGGCCCTGCGGCTGCACGCCCGGCAGCAGGCGCTGGGTTTGGCCCGCGCCCAGCCATTGGGTGGCGCCCAGTCCGGCGCGGCCGGCCAGCAGGTCGTACATCTTCAGGCCGACGCCGTAGAACGGCGTCTCCCACAGCTTGTACGAGGGCATGACGAAGGCCAGCGGCTGCGCCAGGTGCGGCGCGCTGTCCAGAATGTGCACGCGCTCGTGCAGCGCCTCGCGCACCAGGTGGATGTCGCCCTGCGCCAGGTAGCGCACGCCGCCGTGCACCAGCTTGGTGGCGCGCGACGAGGTGCCCTTGGCGAAGTCGTGCGCCTCCACCAGCAGCACACGGTGGCCGCGCTGGGCGGCGTCCAGCGCCACGCCCAGGCCGGTGGCGCCGCCGCCGACGACGGCCAGGTCGTAGCGCAGCGGCTCGGCCAGGCGCGCCAGCAGGGCGGTGCGATCGGTGGGCAAAGGGGCGCTGGTCATGACGGATAAACTATATATTTGATAGCTGCTCGCGCTTGATGGACAAGCGCCAGGGGCCGATTTTATTCATGAAACCTGGACCCGGGCAGCTTAGGCATCTTCGCGCGCCCAGCCGCGCGCACGCGCCACCGCCTCGCGCCAGCGGGCCACGCGCTGGCGTCGCGCCGGCTCGGACAGCTGGGGCGCGAAGCGCCGGTCCACCGCCCACTGCGCCGCGATGTCGCCGCCGCCCGACCACACGCCGGTGGCCAGCCCGGCCAGGTAGGCCGCGCCCAGCGCGGTGGTCTCGGTCACGCGCGGGCGCACCACCGGCACGCCCAGCAGGTCGGCCTGCAGCTGCATCAGCAGGTCGTTGCGGCTGGCGCCGCCATCCACGCGCAGCTCGGTGAGCTGGATGCCGGCGTCGCGCACCATGGCGCCGAACAGGTCGGCCGACTGCAGGGCGATGGCCTCCAGCGCGGCGCGGGCGATGTGCGCGCGCGTGCTGCCGCGCGTCAGGCCCACCAGGGTGCCGCGCGCGCGGCCGTCCCAGTCGGGCGCGCCCAGGCCGGTGAAGGCGGGCACCAGGAACACGTCGCCGGTGTCGGGCACGCTGGCGGCCAGCGCTTCGATGTCGGACGCTTTTTCAATCATCTGCAGGCCGTCGCGCAGCCATTGCACGGTGGCGCCGGCCATGAACACGCTGCCCTCCAGGCAGTACGCCGTGCGCCGCGCGCCCAGTGTGGCCGGGCCTTGCCAGCCCACCGTGGCCAGCAGACGGTTGCGGCTGCGCACCGCGCGCGTGCCGGTGTTCATCAGCATGAAGCAGCCGGTGCCGTAGGTGTTCTTGGCCATGCCGGGGGCGAAGCAGGCCTGGCCGAAGGTGGCGGCCTGCTGGTCGCCGGCCACGCCGGCAATCGGGATCGGCGCGTCGCCGAGCAGCCCCGGCGCCGTCTCGCCCAACACGCCGCTGGAAGGCACGATGGCCGGCAGCACGGCGCGCGGGATGTTGAACAGGCGCAGCAACTCGTCGTCCCACGCCAGCCGGTGGATGTCCATGAGCAGGGTGCGCGCGGCGTTGCTGGCGTCGGTGGCGTGCACGCGCCCGCCCGTGAGCTTGTAGATCAGCCAGCTGTCGACGGTGCCGAAGGCCAGATCGCCCGCCTCGGCGCGCGCGCGGGCGCCGGGCACCTGGTCCAGCAGCCATTCGAGCTTGGTGGCCGAGAAGTAGGCGTCCAGCACCAGCCCGGTCTTGCGCTGGATCAGTGCAGCCTTACCCGCGCGGCGCAAAGCCTCGCAGCGCGCGGTGGTGCGCCGGTCCTGCCAGACGATGGCGCGCGCCACCGGGCGGCCCGTGGCGCGCTCCCACAGCACCGTGGTCTCGCGCTGGTTGGTGATGCCGATTGCTTCAATTTGAGGAGCTGCCCGCCCTTGTCCTGCCTGCGCTGCAGCCAGTTTTTGCAGGCATTCGCGCGCCACCGCCAGCTGCGTGGCCCAGATCTCGTCGGCGTCGTGCTCCACCCAGCCGGGCTGCGGAAAGTGCTGCGCGAACTCGCGCTGCGCCAGCGCCGCCACCTGGCCGCGCTCGTCGAAGGCGATGGCGCGGCTGCTGGTCGTGCCCTGGTCGAATGCAAGGATGTATCGCATGGCGGCGAGCGTAGCGGAACGCCCGTGGCCCTACACTGCGGACAAACCTCAAGCGCATCGAGCCGCCATGTCAGACCAGCCCCTGCCCCCCTCCACCCGCATCGCCTTCATCGGCGGCGGCAACATGGCCAGCGCCATCCTCGGCGGGCTGATCCAGCGCGGGCTGCCGGCGGCGCAGATCGCCGTGGTCGAGCCCTTCGAGGCGGCGCGCACCGCGCTGCGCGAGCACCATGGCGTCACCGCCCTGCCCGCCGCCAGCGCCGCGCTGGCCGGCAGCGACCTGCTGGTGTGGGCCGTCAAGCCGCAGAGCTTTCAGGCCGCCGCCGCGCCGGTGGCGCCGCACGTGGGCGGCGCGCTGCAGCTGTCGGTGATGGCCGGCATCCGCGCCGACGCCATCGCCAAGGCCACCGGCGCCGCCCGCATCGTGCGCTGCATGCCCAACACGCCGGCGCTGGTGGGGCGCGGCATGACGGGGCTGTTTGCCGGCCCCGCCGTCGGCGCCGCCGACCGCGCGCTGGCCGAGACGGTGATCCGCACCACGGGCGACGCGCTGTGGGTGCAGCGCGAGGAGCAGCTGGACGCCGTCACCGCGCTGTCGGGCTCGGGCCCGGCCTATGTGTTTTATTTTCTGGAGGCCATGCAGCAGGCCGGCGCCGAGCTGGGCCTGAGCCCCGAGCAGGCGCGCCGCCTGGCGGTGGGCACCTTTGCCGGCGGCGCGCATCTGGCGGGCGCCTCGCCCGAGCCGCTGGCCACCCTGCGCGAGCGCGTCACCAGCAAGGGCGGCACCACCTACGCCGCGCTGACGGCGCTGGAGCAAGCGGGCGTGAAGGCCGCCTTCGTGCAGGCCATGCACGCGGCCTGCGTGCGCGCGAAAGAGCTGGGCGACGAGTTCGGCGCCTGAGGTTCAGCCGGCCACCGCCAGCGACAGCGCGATGCCGGCGAACACCGTCGCGCCCAGCCAGTGGTTCTGGCTGAAGGCGACGAAGCAGCCCTCGCGCGTGCGGTCGCGAATCAGCGTGTAGTGCCAGGCGGCCTGCGCCGCCGCCAGGGCAAAGGCCGCATACAGGATGGGCGAGGGCGCGCGGGCGGCGCTGATGGCCAGCCACACCGCCAGGTAGACGACGTAAAAGCCCATCACCGCCGCCACGTCCCAGCGGCCCAGGGTGATGGCCGAGGTCTTCATGCCGATCTTCAGGTCGTCGTCGCGGTCGACCATGGCGTATTCGGTGTCGTAGGCCAGCACCCAGAAGCCGTTGCCCAGCAGCAGCAGCCAGGCCTCGGGCGGCACCCGGCCCTGCACCGCCGCGTACGCCATCGGAATGCCGAAGCTGAACGCCACGCCCAGCACGGCCTGCGGCATGGACACGTGGCGCTTGGCGAACGGATAGACCAGGGCGATGGCCAGCGCCGGAAACGACAGCGCGATGGCGGTGGCGTTGGTGGTCAGCACCAGGGCGAAGGCGACCAGCGCCAACACCGCGCCCAGCGCCAGCGCCTCGCGCACGCCGACCTCGCCCGTCGTCACGGGGCGTTTGGCGGTGCGCTTGACGTGGCGGTCGAACTCGCGGTCGGCCACATCGTTGACGCAGCAGCCGGCCGAGCGCATGAGGATGGTGCCGGCCACGAAGACGATCAGCAGGTGCCAGCCCGGAAAGCCGCCCGCCGCCAGCCACAGCGCGGACAGCGTGGGCCACAGCAGCACCAGCCAGCCGGCCGGGCGGCTCCAGCGGATCAGGTCGAGGTATTGGGCGAGCTTGCTGCGGGGTAGGGCGGTGGCGGTCATGCAATGAAATTGATAGCTGATGGCGCTTGATGGACGGGCGCTGGATGGCAATTTTGCTTGAAATCGATGGCCCGTTGCCGGGTGCACCGCCGCTGGCCCTCACCCCAACCCTCTCCCGGCGGGAGAGGGAGAAAACCCCTCACGACAGACGCGTCACCCCCGGCAGCTCGCAGGCGTAGACGGCGTTGCGCAGCGCGGCGATGGCCTCGTAGCGGGTGAAGCTGCGCCGCCAGGCCAGCACCACGCGGCGCGTGGGCGGGGCGGCGCCGGCGTGCTCGTCGACCACGGGCAGGTAGCGCAGCAGCGGCTCGGTGCCGTGCACGTCGGGCGCGGGCACGGCCAGCGCGGGCACCAGGGTGACGCCCATGCCGGCGGCCACCATGTGCTTGATGGTTTCCAGCGACGAGCCCTCAAAGCTCTTGCGGATGCCCTCGGCCTGGCTGGCGAAGCGCGCGAACTCGGGGCACACCTGCAGCACGTGGTCGCGAAAGCAGTGGCCGGTGCCCAGCAGCAGCATGGTCTCGCCCTGCAGCTGCTGCGTGGTGATGGACTTCTGCGCCGCCAGCGGGTGATTGACCGGCACGGCGGCGACGAAGGGCTCGTCGTACAGCGGCGCGACGGCCAGGCCCGTGTCGGGAAAGGGTTCGGCCAGGATGGCGCAGTCGATCTCGCCGGTGCGCAGCATTTCCAGCAGGCGCACGGTGAAGTTCTCCTGCAGCATCAGCGGCATCTGCGGCGTGCGCTCGATGTTGCGGCGCACCAGCTCGGGCAGCAGGTAGGGGCCGATGGTGTAGATCACGCCCAGCCGCAACGGGCCGCCCAGCGGGTCCTTGCCGCGCTTGGCGATTTCCTTGATCTCGGCCGCCTGCTCCAGCACGCTTTGCGCCTGGCGCACGATCTCCTCGCCCAGCGGGGTGACGGTGATCTCGCCGCTGCTCCTCTCGAACAGCTTGAGCTCCAGCTCGTCCTCCAGCTTCTTGACCGCCACCGACAGCGTGGGCTGCGAGACGAAGCAGGCCTCGGCCGCCTTGCCGAAGTGCTTTTCGCGGGCGACGGCCACGATGTATTTCAGTTCGGTAAGAGTCACGGGGCGTCACGATGTCGGTCTTGCCGCGAAGGATACGCCAGCCCCACCGGGATACCAAAACGGCCTCGGTGTCCACCGAGGCCGTTGTCAGATCAGGCGCGGGCGCTCAACTGGCCTTGGCCGGAAACTGCTTGGCGATGCCGTCGGACAGCACGTCGGCGATCATGTTCATGTGATGCTCCATGCCGGCCCACAGCTCGGCCTGCTGCGCGGCGGGCGCATTGGCCATCATGGCGTCGACCTGTTGCTTGTGGTCGCCCACGTGCATCAGCAGCGCGCCCTGCAGCTGGCCGACGGTCCAGTTCTGCGGGTTGGCGCCGGCAAAGAACTGCGCGATGGCCGTGGCGTTGGCGGCCAGGTCGTCCATGGCCTTTTGCTCGGCCGCCGCGTCGTGCGCCTTGGCGGCCAGCGTCAGCGCCTTCACGCCGGCCCAGTGGCCGCCCAGCGCCTTCAGCGTCGCGTCACCCGCCGACGCGCCGTAGAAGCCGCCCACCGCATGGGCGATCTGCTTGGCGTTGTCGATCACGGCCGCTTCGGCCTTTTGCTCGGCCGCGGCGTTGCCGGCGTGCACGGCCAGCGCGTAGTCGCGCGTGGCGACGATGTGGCCGTGCCACAGCCCGCGCATGGCGGCGTGCAGCTTGGGCGCGGTGGTGGTGGCGGCGGCGGCGCTGCTGGCCATGGCCGCGTGCGTGCCCGCCGGCTCGGTGGCTGCGCAACCGGTCACCGCGACGCCCAGGGCCATGACGGCGGCAAGGGCGACAAGACTGAATTTCATGATGCTCTCCTGTGTTGATGACTGATGAGCAGGTGTAGCGCCGAACGAATAGCTTCATCGGCGTCGCATGGACTCGTCACGACATAGGATGGGAGCACCGCGCGCCGCGTTCCGGCGCGCGGTGGTGGGCCGGACGGCTTACGCCTTCAGGTAGTCGGTGCGCGCGCCCAGCCAGCGCTCGACGTGGCGCGCGGCATCCTGCGGGTGGCGTGCCCACATCGCCGGCGCCGTGGCGCGCGCCCATTGCAGCAGGGCGCTGTCCTCGGCCAGGTCGGCAAAGCGCAGCAGGGCATCGCCCGACTGGCGCGCGCCCAGGAATTCGCCCGGGCCGCGAATCTCCAGGTCGCGCCGCGCGATCTCGAAGCCGTCGGCGGTCTCCAGCATGGCCTTCAGGCGCGCGCGCGCGGTTTCGCCCAGGCGGCCGCCCTCGGGCACGCTGTACAGCAGCACGCAGGCCGAGGCCGCCGCGCCGCGTCCCACGCGCCCGCGCAGCTGGTGCAGCTGCGACAGGCCGAAGCGCTCGGCGTGTTCGATCACCATCACGCTGGCGTTGGGCACGTCCACGCCGACCTCGATCACGGTGGTGCTGACCAGCACGTCGATGCGGCCGGCGACGAACTCGGCCATCACCGCCTTCTTCTCGGCCGGCGGCAGGCGCGCATGCAGCAGGCCCACGCGGGCGGCGGGCAGCGCGGCCGACAGCTCGGCGTGCGTCTGGCTGGCGTGGCGCAAGTCCAGCGCCTCGCTTTCCTCGATCAGCGGGCACACCCAGTACACCTGCCGGCCCTCGGCGATCTGCGCGCGCAGGCGCTCGACCAGTTCGTCGCGGCGGTGCTCGGCCAGCAGCTTGGTGACCACCGGCGTGCGGCCGGGCGGCAGCTCGTCCAGCGTGGACACGTCCAGGTCGGCGTAATAGCTCATGGCGAGGGTGCGCGGGATGGGGGTGGCGCTCATCATCAGTAGATGCGGTTCCGTGGCTCTTTCCCCTATTGGGGGAAGGCAGGGATGGGAGCTCGCCCCGGCTTCACCTTGCACCTCCGCGCCCCCACCCCGGCCCTCCCCCAGCGGGGGAGGGAGTGCCTTTTGCCGCAAGGCCAGCCTCTGCTCCACGCCAAAGCGGTGCTGCTCGTCGATGATGGCCAGGCCCAGGCGCGCGAACTTCACCTGCGCCTGGATGACGGCGTGCGTGCCGATCACCAGCGCCGCCGCACCGCTCTCGATGGCGGCCAGCATGGGGGCGCGCTCCTTCTTTTTCTGGCTGCCGGTGAGCCAGGCCACCGCCTGGCCGCGCGTGGCCAGCAGCGGCGCGAGCCACTGCGCCAGCTTGGCAAAGTGCTGCTCGGCCAGGATTTCGGTCGGCGCCATCAGCGCGCACTGCCAGCCGGCGTCGATGGCCACGCAGGCGGCCAGCGCGGCGACCACGGTCTTGCCGCTGCCCACGTCGCCCTGCAGCAGGCGGTGCATGGGCTGGCTGCGCGCCAGATCGCGCGCGATCTCCTCGCCCACGCGGCGCTGCGCCCCGGTCAGCTCGAACGGCAACGCGGCCAGCAGCTGCTCGGGCAGGCCGCCGGGCGCGACGCGCAGGGCCGGCGCGTGCAATTGCTGGCGCGCGACGCGGGCCTTCCACTGCGACAGCTGCTGGGCCAGCAGCTCCTCGGCCTTCAGGCGCTGCCAGGCCGGATGGCTGTGGTCCTGCAGCTCGCTGAGCGTGACGTCGGCCGCCGGGTGATGCAAAAAAGTGAGCGCCTGGTGAAAGTCCCACGCGAGCAAGGCGTCGATTTGACCTAAAAACTCGTCCGGAATGGTGGCGCTCAAATCCGCCTGCGCCAGGCCCGCCTGCACCGCCTTGCGCAGATACGCCTGCGGCAGCTGCGCCACTGTTGGGTACACCGGTGTGAGCGCGCCCGGCAGCGCGCCGCCCGCGGCATGCACGGTGGGGTGCATCATCGTCAAGCCGCCGAAGCCGCCGCGCAGTTCGCCGCGAAAGCGCAGGCGCGCGCCCACCGCCAGCTGCTTGAGCTGCGAGGGGTAGAAATTGAAAAAGCGCAGCAGGCAACGCTCGCCGCCGTCTTCCACCGTCACCAGCAGCTGGCGGCGCGGGCGGTACGTCACCTCCTGGTGCAGCACCGTGGCCTCGAACTGAACCGGCTCGCTGCTCAACACGCGCGCGGCCTCGGGCAAGGGGGTCAGGCGCGTCTCGTCCTCGTAGCGCAGCGGCAGGTGCAGCGCCAGGTCGATCGGCCGCAGCAGGCCCAGCTTGCGCAGCGCCTTTTGCGGCGCGGACAGCGGCTTGGGCGGAGCAGGGGCCGGGGCATCGGGCATGGGACAATTCTGCCTTCCCCCTTGGCACGGGCCCGTCCGGCCCTCAAGCATGTCCGAACGCATCTTCAGCACGAGCGACTTCGACTTCGCTCTGCCCCCCGAACTCATCGCCCAGCACCCCGCGCCCGAGCGCAGCGGCGCGCGCCTGCTGGACGGCAGCGGCGCGCAGCCGGTGGACCGCGTCTTTCGCGATCTGCCCGCGCTGCTGGCGCCCGACGACCTGCTGGTGTTCAACGACACGCAGGTGGTCAAGGCGCGCCTGTTTGGCGAAAAGCCAACCGGCGGACGGCTGGAGCTTTTGATCGAACGCGTGCTGCCGGACGGCAGCGTGGCCGCCCACATGAAGGTCAGCAAGAAGCCGCCCGCCGGCACCGTGCTGCGCATGGACGGCGGCTTTGGCGCCGAACTGCTGGGCCGCTGGCCCGATGCGCGGGGCACGCTGTTCCATCTGCGCCTGTCGGGCGACGCCTACGCCATCATGGCCGCGCACGGCCACGTGCCGCTGCCGCCCTACATCACCCACGCCGATAGCGACGAGGACGCCGCCCGCTACCAGACCGTGTTTGCCCGCAACCCGGGCGCCGTGGCCGCCCCCACCGCGGCGCTGCACTTCGACCAATCGGTGCTGGCCGCGCTGGACGCCCGCAGCGTGCGGCGCGCGGCCGTCACCCTGCACGTGGGCGCGGGTACCTTCCAGCCCGTCAAAACCGAACGCCTCGCCGAGCACGTGATGCACCGCGAGCGCTACCACGTGCCCGCCGCCACCCAAGCCGCCATCGCCGCCTGTCGCGCGCGCGAAGGGCGCGTGGTGGCCGTCGGCACCACCACGGTGCGCACGCTGGAGAGCTGGGTGCAGAGCGGCCAGGCGGACGGCGACACCGGCATCTTCATCACACCGGGCTTTCGCTTTCAGGTGGTCGACGCGCTCGTCACCAACTTCCACCTGCCGCGCAGCACACTGATGATGATGATCAGCGCCTTTGCCGGCTACGAGCACGTGATGGCGCTGTACCGCCACGCCGTGGCCGCGCGCTACCGCTTCTTCAGCTATGGGGATGCGATGTGGCTCACGCGCCAAGCGTACGCCACCAGTCCCGGATAATTCGCCCGCAGGCGCCCGAGCGCGGCCCCTTGACGACCCCCGACCCACCATGCCCGACACCACCCCGATGCCCGACCCCCTAACGATCGCACTGCAGCAGATTCGAGGCCTGATCGAAGCCGGTCAGTTGCAGCCTGCCGCGCAGGCGCTCAACGCCGTGCAAAAGCAGGCCCCCACCGACGCGCGCGTGCCCCTGGTCGGCATGCGCCTGGCCCAGCGCGCCGGCAACCTGGCCGGCGCCACCCAGGCCGCGCGCCGCGCACTGGCGCTCGCGCCCGGCTGGCACGTGGCGCAGATCGAGCTGGCCCTGCTGCTGGCGCAGCAAAAGCAGGGTGACGAGGCCATGCAGCTGGCCATGCAGGCGCTGGCCGGTGCGCCCAAGGACTCGCAGGTGATGGTGGGCGCCATCAACGTGGCATTGTTTTCTGAACGGCCCGAACAGACCCTGGCCTGGGCGGAGGACGGCGTACGGCGCTTTCCCGAGGACGCGGGCATCCGCCTTTTCCTGGCGCGCCTGCTGGTGGCGCTGGGGCGCCCGCGCGACGCCCAGGCGCACTATGAGTACATCCACAGCCGCGCGCCGGAGCACGATGAAACCCTGCGCGGCTTGCTCAGCTGCGCCATGAAGACGGGGGACCATGAAAAGGCCGCTCAATGGGCCGACCGCCTGTTCGCGCTGCGGCCTGGCGATGCCAACGCACAGTACTGGCACGCGATCGCACACGGCCAGACGCCCGAGACGCAGCCGCCCGAGGTGGTGACCGGCATCTTCGACGACTATGCAGCCAATTTTGATCTGCACCTGGTGCGCGGCCTGCAATACCACGTGCCCGAGCGGGTGGCGCAGATCCTGCTCGAAAAGCACCCGAACCGGAAATTCAATCTGCTCGACCTCGGCTGCGGCACCGGCCTGGTGGGCGTTTACCTGGGCCGCATCGAGGGCCACATCATCGGCGTCGACCTGTCCGAGAAAATGATCGAGCAGGCCGCGCGCCACGGCATTTATTCGCGCTTTCACCGTGTCAACGTGCTGGACGCGCTGCGCGAGACCCCGTCCGAGCACTACGAAGCCATCACCTGCACCGACGTGCTGGTCTACGTGGGCGACCTGAGCCCGGTGATTCCCAACGCGCTGCGCATCCTCAAGCCCGGCGGACACTTCATCTTCTCGTGCGAAGCCGCCGGCGAGGACGAGGCCGACCTGGTGCTGCGCGAAAAAAGCAACCGCTACGCCCACAAGGCCTCGGCGGTGGAGCGCCAGTGCCGCGAGGCCGGCTTCGACGAGGTCGTGATCGAGGACCTGCCCGCACTGCGCCTGGAAGGCGGCCAGCCCCTGCCGGGCTTTCTGGTCACCGCGCGCAAGCCCTTGGCCGCCTGAGCCCCATGCTGCAGTTCGAGCTGCTGGGCCAGGACCCGCTGAGCCACGCCCGGCGCGGGCGGCTCACGCTGAACCACGGCGTGGTGCAGACGCCCATCTTCATGCCCGTGGGCACCTACGGCACCGTCAAGGGCGTGCTGCCGCGCAGCCTGCGCGAGATGGGCGCGCAAATCATCCTGGGCAACACCTTCCACCTGTGGATGCGCCCGGGGCTGGACGTGCTGCGCGCCTTGGGCGGCCTGCACGGCTTCGAGCAGTGGGACAAGCCCATCCTCACCGACTCGGGCGGCTTTCAGGTCTGGTCGCTGGGCGAGATGCGCAAGATCACCGAGCAGGGCGTGCACTTCGCCAGCCCGGTCAACGGCGACAAGCTGTTCATGTCGCCCGAGGTCAGCATGCAGATCCAGACCGTGCTGAACAGCGACATCGTGATGCAGTTGGACGAGTGCACGCCGTACGAGACCCAGGGCCACGTCACCACCGAGGCCGAGGCGCGCGCCAGCATGCAGATGAGCCTGCGCTGGGCCCGGCGCTCGCAGGACGAATTTCATCGCCTGCACAACCCCAACGCGCTGTTCGGCATCGTGCAGGGCGGCATGTTCGAGCACCTGCGCCAGGAGTCGCTGGACGCGCTGGCGGCGATGGACTTTCCCGGCTACGCCATCGGCGGCGTCAGCGTGGGCGAGCCCAAGGACGACATGCGCCGCATCATGGCGCACACACCGCACCGCCTGCCCGCGCACAAACCGCGCTACCTGATGGGCGTGGGCACGCCCGAGGACCTGGTCGAAGGCGTGGCCTGCGGGGTCGACCTGTTCGACTGCGTGATGCCCACCCGCAATGCGCGCAACGGCCATTTGTTCACCCGCTTCGGCGACCTGAAAATCCGCAACGCCCGCCACCGCAGCGACCCGCGTCCCATCGACGAAAGCTGCCGCTGCCACGCCTGCGCGGGCGAGGCCGGCGTGCCTTGGGCCGAGGGCGGGCGCGGTGGCTTCAGCCGCGCCTATCTGCACCACCTGGAGCGCTGCGGCGAGATGCTGGCGCCCATGCTGGCCAGCATTCACAACCTGCACTACTACCTGAATCTGATGCAGGAGGTGCGCGCGGCGCTGGATGCGGGCGACTACCCCGCCTTTCGCGCGCGCTTTGCCGCGGACCGGGGGCGCGGGGTGTAGTTCGACAACTGTTTATTATTCCATTTTGAACATATAAATGCATAAAATGCAATGATGTTTGATCGAAAAATCCTGGCCGACCTGCGCGAGGATCTGGCCGATTACCCGGCCGTTGCCCTGCTGGGTCCACGCCAGGCGGGCAAAACCACGGTCGCACTCGAGCTCGCGCGCCAGTCCGACACCGTGTACCTGGACCTGGAGTCCGAACTGGACCGCGCCAAGCTCGCGTCGCCCGAGCTGTATTTGGCCGAACGCCTGGATCGGCTGGTCATTCTGGACGAAGTGCATCGCGTGCCTGGCTTGTTCCCGGTGCTGCGCGGACTGATCGACCGGGCACGGCGCGACGGGCGCCGCAGCGGCCTTTACCTGCTGCTGGGCTCGGCGTCGCTCGACTTGCTGCAGCAAGCGGGCGAGAGCCTGGCCGGGCGCATCGCCTATCGCGAACTGACACCCTTGAATGCCCAGGAATTGCCCGAAGACGAGCACGCGCGCCTGTGGCTGCGCGGCGGTTTTCCCGAAAGCTACCTGGCACGCAACACCGGCGTCAGCTTTCGCTGGCGGCAAGACTTCATCCGCACCTACGTCGAACGCGACATCCCGCTGTTTGGCGGCCGCGTGGGCTCCGACGCACTGCGCCGCCTGTGGGGCATGCTGGCCCACCAGCAGGGCGCGCTGGTCAACGCCTCGGTGCTGGGGCGCAGCCTGGGCCTGGACACCCGCACCGTCAACCGCTACCTCGATCTGCTGGTCCAGATGTTTCTGGTGCGGCGCCTCGAGCCCTGGCACGCCAACCTGGGCAAGCGTCTGACCAGATCACCCAAGCTCTACGTGCGCGACAGCGGCGTGCTGCATGCGCTGCTGGGTTTGCCCGATGAGGAGACGCTGCTGGGTCACCCCGCCGTCGGCGCCAGCTGGGAAGGCTTCGTGCTGGAAAACCTCATCACCGCCGCCGGGCCCCAGGTCGGCGCCCACTTCTACCGCACCAGCAGCGGCGCCGAAATCGACCTGCTGCTGCATTGGCCCAGCGGCGATTCCTGGGCCATCGAGGTCAAGCGCAGTCTGTCGCCCAAGGCTCGCCGCGGCTTCCACAGCGCCTGCGAAGACCTGCACCCCAGGCGCAAGCTGCTCGTCTACCCCGGCACCGAGCCCTTTTTCCTCGATCATGACGTGCAGGCCATGCCGCTGGCTGCGCTGTGCCGTGAACTGGCGCAGCAAGCCACTCTCCCGAACCGGTGATCTCTGTACCGTCTGCCCCTGCCCACGGACGAGGAAAACCGCGTCAACCCAAGTGACGCCCCGGTTGGCCCAAAACGCCCTGCGCCCGCTTTCTAGCCACCAAACGCCCCGAGTACCTGGCGTTGCTGCAATGACGCTCACTTTTCAAGAGCTAGTGGCGCTTGCCACACGCGGTCAAGATTCATTTTTGACACGATTTCTCGGCTTGGCGCATCGGTGACAGCGCCACGCCGCTTATGCTTGCGGCCACGCACCGTGTTTTGACCCCCCTTGGAGACCCATCTTGAAAACCCGCATCACCGAACTGTTCGGCATCCAGCACCCCATCATCCAGGGCGGCATGCACTTCGTCGGCCTGGCCGAGCTGGCGGCGGCCGTGTCCAACGCGGGTGCGCTGGGCATCATCACGGGCCTGACGCAAAAGACGCCCGAGCTGCTGGCGCGCGAGATCGCGCGCTGCCGCGCCATGACGGACAAGCCCTTCGGCGTCAACCTGACCTTCTTGCCCACGGTGACCTCGCCCGACTACCCCGGCTACATCCAGGCCATCGTCGAGGGCGGCGTGAAGATCGTCGAGACCGCCGGCAACAACCCGCAAAAGTGGATGCCGCTGCTGCACGAGCACGGCATCAAGGTGATTCACAAGTGCACCTCGGTGCGCCACGCGCTGAAGGCCGAGGCGATCGGCTGCGACGCCGTCAGCGTGGACGGCTTCGAGTGCGGCGGCCACCCGGGCGAGGACGACGTGCCCAACTTCATCCTGCTGCCGCGCGCCGCCGAGGAGCTGAAGATTCCCTTCGTCGCCTCGGGCGGCATGGCCGACGGGCGCAGCCTGGTGGCCGCCCTGGCGCTGGGCGCCGACGGCATGAACATGGGCACGCGCTTCATGGCCACGCAGGAGGCGCCGATCCACGAGCACGTCAAGCAGGCCATCGTGGCCGCCAGCGAGCTGGACACGCGCCTGGTGATGCGCCCGCTGCGCAACACCGAGCGCGTGCTGAACAACGCCGCCGTCGAGCGCCTGCTGCAAAAGGAAAAAGAGCTGGGCAGCGCCATCCGCTTCGAGGACATCATCGAGCAGGTGGCGGGCGTGTACCCGCGCATCATGCAAAACGGCGACCTGGACGCCGGTGCCTGGAGCTGCGGCATGGTGGCCGGCCTGATCCGCGACGTGCCCACCGTGAAGGTGCTGGTCGAGCGCATGATGGCCGAGGCCGAGGACCTGATCCGCCAGCGCCTGGCGGGCATGCTGAACTGAGATTTTTGCTCGAATCGGCCTCTGGCCGGCGTTGAACAAGCGCGAATAGCTATCGCTTAAATAGTATTCAGCCGCCCTGCACGCCGGCCGCCGTCGCCGTGCCGCAGGCCTGGCAGTAGTGCGCGAAGCTGCTTTTGCGCGCGTCGCAGCGGCCGCAGCGGTTGAACAGGCCGATGCCGCAGTGCGGGCAAAAGTCGATCTTTCCGTCTTTCAGGTCCACCGTGCGCTCGCAGCCGGGGCACACGCCCTTGGCCAGGCGCGCCAGCGCCGTGTCGTAGGACAGCTCGCGCCGGCGCTCCTGCTCGGGCTGCGCCTCGGCCGCCTGCTGCTGCGCCAGGTAGCGGTTGAGCGCGGCGATGGCCCAGCGCCCGATGAGCACCGTCAGCACGATGCCGACGGCGTAGCGCACGTAGCCGCCGTAGCTGGGCAGGTAGGGCACCAGCTCGACGAAAAAGGCAAACAGCGCGAACAGGATGAAGCCCCAGACAAAGGGCCAGGCGCTGCTCTTGCGCTTTTTGGCGAACAGCCAGCCGGCCAGCAGCAGCAGGGGCAAGGTCAGCGCCAGGCGGTAGCCAAACACGCGCAGCTCCTGCGCGCGGCGCGCGCGCTCGAAGGCGCCCTGGGCCGCGTCCTGCATCTGCTGCAGCTGGCGCTGGGCGCCGTCGCGCGCCTGGCCGGCGTCCAGCAGCGCCTGCTGCTGGCGCTCGACCTCGGCGCGCGCGGCGCGCTCGCGCGCCTGCAGCTCGTCCAGCGCGCGGGTGCGCGCGACGAGCTCGGGGTCTTGCTCGGCGCGCTCGGTGGCGGTGCGCGTGGCGATCCAGTTCTCGAAACCCTGGCGCGCGTTGCCGACGTCGGACGCGGCCACGCGCTCTTTCAGCCGCGCCTGCGCCAGCGCGTCCTGCGCCGTCTGCACGCGCTGGCGCGCGCCGTCGATGGTGCGGCGCGCGTCGGCGGCCTTCGCGGCGTCCATGAAGTCGTCGATCGAGGCCGCCGTCTCGACGCGCGGCAGGTCGCCGACGACGGTGCCGCCCAGGCCGATCAAAAAGCCGGCAAACACCAGCGCCACCAGCCACAGGCCGCGGCGAAACCACTTTTCGGACAAACGCAGCGATCGACTCATGAAGGGCTCCCGGAGATCGGTGCGCAGCTTACCGGGTTCGCCGAGGCGCCGATCGAGCTCAGCCCACGAGCCACAAGCCGCCCAGCCGCCAGTGGTGCAGCAACTCGCGCACGATCAGCAGCCGCGCCGCGCTGGGGCCGTCCACCGGCAGCGCATCCTGCGTGGCGGGACGGCCTTCGGCGCGCGCGACCAGGCGGTTGAACAGGCGCTCGACGGCATCGGTGTCGAGCCAGACGGGCGCATCGGCGGCTGCCGCATCCGCCGCGTCGGCCGCCAGCGCGCGCAGCCGCGCGTCGTCGGTCTGCAGTTGAAACGTGGCGGGCAGCCGGGCGCGCGCGGGCATGACGGCCTCCTCGACCTGCTCGATGGCGCGTTCGATCTCCAGCGGGCGCGGCGGCGCGTGGCGCAGCACTTCGCGCGCCAGCGCGTCGGCGCCGATGGGCAAGTCCACATTCACAAGCAAATCGGCCCCTGGCGCAGACTGGATGTGCGCAACCAGCTCCTGAAATCGAAGCATCAGCCAGTTGTCGGGGTCATTCATGCGGCGGTGCGCTGCCAGTGCCAGGCGTAGGTTTCACCGCGCGCCATGCGCTGCGCGTGGTCGGCCACGACCTGCTCGAACCGGGCCATGTCGGCGCCGGCCACGCCCTCCAGGCGCACGCTCAATCGGCCCTCACCCGCGCTCAGCAGGCACAGGCCGAACTGCAGCTCGATGCGGCCCTGCGTGTCGTCGTGGCTGATGGGAAACTTGTGGCCCCAGTGCTTGCACAGGCGCGCGATGATGCGCGCCGGCTCGATGGTGGCGATGGTGGCGGTGGAGATCGCCTGGGCGGTGATGTCGATCATGGAAAACCTCGGCGGATTCAGGCTTGCGGATCGGGCGCGCTGGCGGCGTCCAGCGCGGCGATGTCGGCGGCGCTCAGGCCGAGCTGCGTGGCGCGGATCAGGCTCTCCAGCTGCGCCACGCTGGTGGCGCTGGCGATCGGCGCCGTGACGCCGGGGCGCGCCATCAGCCAGGCCAGCGCCACCTCGCCCGGCTGGGCGCGGTGCTGCGCGGCGACCTCGTCCAGCGCGGCCAGGATGCGCAGGCCGCGCGGGTTGAGGTAGTTTTTGACCCAGCCGCCGCGCGCGCTGCCGGCCAGGTCGGCGGCGCTGCGGTATTTGCCGGTGAGAAAGCCGCTGGCCAGGCTGAAGTAGGGCACCACGGCCAGGCCTTGCTGCATGGCCAGCTCGCGCAGCGGGCCGTCGTAGCCGCCCCGGTCGATCAGGTTGTAGTGCGGCTGCAGCACCTGGTAGGCGGGCAGGCCGTGCGCGGCGGCGGTGTCCAGCGCCGCGCGCAGCTGCGGCGCGCTGAAGTTGCTGGCGCCGATGGCGCGCAGCTTGCCGGCGCGAAGCAGCCGCTGGTAGGCGCCCAGCGTGTCGGCCTGCGGCACCTGCGCATCGAAGGCGTGCGAGAAGTAGACGTCGACGTGGTCGGTGCCCAGGCGTTTCAGCGAGGCGTCGATGGCGCGCTCGATGTAGGCCGGCGACAGCCCCTGGCCGGGCGGCGGGTTGACCGGCGCGCTCTTGCCGACCTTGGTCATCAGCTGCACGCGCTGGCGCATGCCGGGGCCGCGCGCGCGCAGCCAGGCGCCGAGGGTGGCCTCCGATTCGCCGCCCTGGTGGCCGGGCGCCCAGGCGGAATACATGTCGGCGCTGTCGATGGTGGTCAGGCCGGCGTCGACCAGGCGATCGAGCAGGGCGAAGCTGGTGGCCTGGTCGACCGTCCAGCCCAGCACGTTGCCGCCGAACACCAGGCGCGACAGGGGCACGCCGCCGGGCGCGGGCGATGAAGTGCTTGAACTCATGTCGATTGCTCCTGTTTCAATAGCTGTTCGCGCCCATGGACTGGGCGCTGGCGGCGCAAAACCGCCTCAATCGAAGCGGAAGGCCGAAATGGTGGTGCGCAGCACCTCGTCCGAAAACACCTTGCGCCCCACGCTCTCGCCGGCGGCGCCGGCCACCACGTGCAGCGGCAGCAGGTGCTCTTCGGCGCGCGGCGGGTGGCACAGGCGCCCGGCCGGGCCGGCGGCCGTGTCCCAGGCGGCCAGGCGCGCGTCGCGCTCGGCCGCGGGCAGGGCCAGGGTGTCGGTCAGCCAGCGATCGAACTCGATGCTGATCGGCGTCGAGCGCGGATCGCCGTAGCCGCGCATGTTGTGATAGCTCATGCCGCTGCCGATGATCAGCGCGCCGTCATCGCGCAGCGGCGCCAGCGCGCGGCCGTAGTCAAGGTGCGCCTGCGCGTTCAGGCTGCCCAGCAGCGACACCTGCAGCACCGGCACGTCGGCGTCGGGAAAGGCCACCAGCAGCGGAACGAAGGTGCCGTGGTCGTAGCCGCGCTGGGTGTCCACCGTGGCGGCGATGCCGGCGCCGGCCAGCAGGGCACGCGCGCGCTCGGCCAGCGCGGGCGCGCCGGGCGCGGGGTAGCGCAGCTCGTAGGTGTGGGGCGGAAAGCCGTAGTAGTCGAACAGCATGCCCGGCCGGGCCGAGCCGGTCAGCGTGACCTGCGGCGCCAGCCAGTGCGCCGTGACCAGCACGATGGCCGTGGGCCGCGCCGGCAGGCTGGCCGGGATGCCGCGCAGGAAGGCGGCGGTCTGGTCCCAGGCGTCGGGCGGGTTCCAGTCCATGAAGAAGCAGGGGCCGGCACCGTGCGGGATGTAGAAGGCCGGCATGCGAGCGCCGGAGGGCGATGGGGTGGGGGCCGTGGTGCTCATGATGTCCTTCAGTTGGGGCTGGCGCGGCGGCATTTCAACGCCGTGGGCTTGCGCCGGCGCCTATCATCCTCTTATGCCAGACCCCACCGCCATGCCCCAGCCAGCCACCGACGCCATCCCCTGGGCGCGCATCGTCGCCGACGTGGCCGACGCGCTGATCTTCATCGACACGCAGGGCGTGATCCGCGTGTGGAACGCGCCCTGCGCGGCGCTGTTCGGCTTCGGCGCCGACGAGGCGCTGGGGCACAGCGTGGACCTGATCATCCCCGAGCACCTGCGCTCGGCGCACTGGCACGGCTTCGAGCAGGCGCTGGCGCGCGGCGCCACGCGCCACGGCGCCGAGGTGCGCACCACGCGCGCCACCCACAAGGACGGGCGCAAGCTGTACGTGGACATGACCTTCAGCGTGGTCAAGGACGAGGACGGCCGGGTGCTGGGCTCGGCCGCGATGGCACGCGACGTGACCGAGCGCTACCTGGCCGAGCGCGCGCGCAAGGCCGCGGGGTGACGCACAAATCAAACAGCCGAACGCAGAGGACGCAAAAAAGACAGAACGCAAATTGCTTTCAAAAACATAGCGGCCAGTGCCTTTTGCACAAGGGCATCCGCTGAAATCATCCATTTTTGAATTTTTCTGCGCCCGCTGCGTGACTTTTGCGTCCTCTGCGTTCGGCTGTTTCAGCGCTTCGTCACCCGGCCTCATGGGCACGCGCGCTACAGTGACGGCATCACAACGGGAGGAGCCTCGTCCATGGGTCTGAGTCTGGTGCCCAGCCGCGCGCTGTTGGGCTTGGCCGCGCCGGCCGTCACGGTGGAGGTGCACCTGGCCAACGGCCTGCCCAGCTTCACCCTGGTCGGGCTGGCCGAGACCGAGGTCAAGGAGGCGCGCGAGCGCGTGCGCAGCGCGCTGCAGAACAGCGGCCTCACGTTTCCGCACAACCAGCGCATCACCGTCAACCTGGCGCCGGCCGATTTGCCCAAGGACTCGGGGCGCTTCGACCTGCCGATCGCGCTGGGCATCCTGGCGGCCAGCGGGCAGATCGACGGCGCACGCATGGCGGGCTGGGAGTTCGCCGGCGAACTGTCGCTGTCGGGCGAGCTGCGCCCGGTGCGTGGCGCGCTGGCCATGGCGGCGGCCCTGCGCGGCCTGCAGCCGGCGCCGCGGCTGGTGCTGCCGCCCGGCAGCGCCGAAGAAGCCGCTCTGGTGCCCGGCCTGGCGGTGTACCGCGCCCGCCACCTGCTGGACGTGGTGGCGCAGTTCGTGCCCGGCGCCGAGGAGGCCGCACCCACCGAGGGCTGGGCGCGCGTGCCCGCCGCCGCCCGCGCGCCCGAGCCCGCCTACCCCGACCTGGCCGACGTCAAGGGCCAGGCCGCCGCGCGCCGCGCGCTGGAGATCGCCGCCGCCGGCGGCCATTCGCTCTTGATGATGGGCCCGCCGGGCAGCGGCAAGTCGATGCTGGCGCAGCGCTTTGCCGGCCTGCTGCCGCCGATGGACGAGGACGCCGCCCTGCAAAGCGCGGCCATCGCCAGCCTGGGCGGCACGTTCGAGCTGGCGCACTGGGGCCAGCGCCCCACGCGCGCGCCGCACCACACCGCCAGCGCGGTGGCGCTGGTGGGCGGCGGCTCGCCGCCGCGCCCGGGCGAGATCTCGCTGGCCGATGGCGGCGTGCTGTTTCTGGACGAGCTGCCCGAGTTTCCGCGCGCCGCGCTGGAGGCGCTGCGCGAGCCGCTGGAGAGCGGGCGCATCCACATCAGCCGCGCCGCGCGGCGGGCCGAGTTTCCGGCCCGCTTTCAGCTCGTCGCCGCCATGAACCCCTGCCCCTGCGGCCACCTGGGCGCGCGCGCCGGCAGCGGCCAGCCCAGCTGCCGCTGCACGCCCGACCAAGTGGCGCGCTACCAGGGCCGGCTGTCGGGCCCGCTGCTCGACCGCATCGACCTGCACATCGAGGTGCCGCAACTGGCGCCCGACGAACTGCTGGCCGCCCCCGCCGGCGAAGCCAGCGCCGCCGTGCGCGCACGCTGCGTGGCGGCGCGCGAGCGGGCGCTGGCACGCCAGGGCGCGCCCAACCAGGCGCTGCAGGGCCAGGCGCTGGACGCGCACCTGCGGCTCGATGCGGCGGCCGCCGCCTTCGCCAGCAGCGCCGCCGCGCGCCTGGGCTGGAGCGCGCGCGCCACGCACCGAGCGCTGAAGGTGGCGCGCACCATCGCCGACCTGGCCGGCAGCCAGGCCACCACCGTGGCCCACGTGGCCGAGGCGATCCAGTACCGGCGCGTGCTGCGGGCGGCGCCTGGCTGATCCGCCCTGGCCGGCGCGCCATGGCCGGCGCTGCAGCAGGGTTTAAATTTGACTTCTGTCAATGGCATCGTTACAAGAACAGGAGGATCATCCGCAACACCGACGCGCGACGTTCCCGTTTTGCCATTGCAGCCCACCCTGGGCCCCTGCCGCGCAACCCGGAGCCTGACCCATGAGCACATCCCCCAGCAACGACCCACGCCACCACGCCTCCACCTGGCCTGGCATCGCCACCACCGCCCTGCGCGTGGCCTTCGGCATCATCTGGATGGTGGCCGCGGCCCTCACCTGGCTGCCCGACTTCGCCTCGCACTACGTCGGCTACCTGCACAACGCCTCGCAGGGCCAGCCGGGCTGGAACGCCTGGTGGTTCTCGGGCTGGATCGCGCTGGTGACGCCGCACGCCGCGTTGTTCACCTGGCTGACGCGCATCGCGGTGTCGGCCATTGCCATCTGCCTGGTGATCGGCTTTGGCGGGCGCACGCTGTACGCCCTGGGCGCCCTGTTCAGCCTGCTGGTGTGGAGCACCGCCGAGGGCTTTGGCGGCCCGTATGCGGTGGGCGTGTCCAACATCGGCACGGCCATCACCTACGTGCTGATCTTTCTGGCGCTGATCGGCCTGCACTACCGGGCCGGCCTGGTGCCCTACAGCCTGGACTACCTGATCGAGCGGCGCTGGCCGCGCTGGCAGAAGATCGCCGAGTGGAGCAACGCCACCGAGCCGCCGCCCGCGCCCGAGGCCCTGCCGCCGGGCGTGCAGATCGTCGCGGTGCTGGGCATCGTGGTGGTGCTGGCCCTGCTGATCGCCGGCCTGCCCAGCACGCTCAACGTCAAGTCGGCCTCGCCCGCCACGGCGGCGCAGGCCGTGTCGCCGCTGATGCTGGCCAGCAAGGAGCCGATCCAGAAGGCGCGCGACGCCCGCCTGCCGCCGGTGGCCGGCGACGGCAAGACGGCCACCATCGAGGTCATCGCCGAGGACAAGAAGGTCACCATCGCCAACGGCGTCGAATACCAGGCCTGGACCTTCGGCGGCGAGGTGCCGGCGCCCGTCATCCACCTGCGCCAGGGCCAGGTGGTGACCGTGAAGTTCACCAACCGCGGCACCATGCACCACGCGATCGACTTCCACTCGGCCATCACGCCGCCGGACTTGAACTACGTCGACATCAACCCGGGCGAGACGCTGGAATTCACCTTCGTCGCCGACACCCCGGGCGCCTTCGTCTACCACTGCGGCACGCCGCCGGTGTTGCTGCACATGGCCAACGGCATGTTCGGCGCCATCATCGTCAGCCCCGCCACGCCGCTGCCCGAGGCGGCCGAGAGCTACGTCATCGTGCAAAGCGAGTGGTACACGCAGCTGATGAGCGGCAACCTGATGGGCCCCAGCTTCGAGAAGATGCTGCAGATGCGCCCGGACGAAATCGTGTTCAACGGCATCGCCAACCAGTACCACGACCAGCCGCTGCCGGTCACCGCCGGCAAGCGCGCGCGCATCTACTTCGTCAACGCCGGCCCCAGCCTGTGGAGCGCCTTCCACGTCATCGGCGGCATGTTCGACAAGGTCTACCCCGATGCCGACGCGGCGCACGCGCTCAGCGGCGTGTCCACCCACAGCGTGGGGCCCGGCGAGGGCGCGGTGTTCGACGTGGTGCTGCCCAAGGCGGGCAAGTACCCCTTCGTCGACCACAGCATGGCCCACATGGCGATCGGCGCCGTCGGCATCCTGGAGGCCAAGGGCGACAGCCCGGCCACCACGCCCGCCAAGCCCACGCTGACCAAGTCCGCCGGCGCCGCCACGGCCGCCCCGGCGCACGCCGCCATGCCGGCGCCGACCGGGCCCTACCAGTTCGACACCGCGCGCGGCGATGCGCTGTACGCCCAGCACTGCGCGGCCTGCCACCAGGCCACCGGCATGGGCCTGCCCGGCGCCTTCCCGCCGCTCAAGGGCGACCCGGCGGTGCTGGACGCCAACCCGGCCAAGCACATCCAGACCATCCTGCACGGCATGCAGGGCGAGGCCATCAACGGCACGGCCTACCCCAGCCCCATGCCGCCGTTTGCCGACCAGCTGTCGGACGCCGAAGTGGCCGACATCGTCAACCACGAGCGCACGTCCTGGGGCAATCAGGCCAAGAAGGTCACGGCCGACGACGTGAAGGCCGCGCGCTGACGTGAGCCACGCGGCACGCGGTGCTGTTCACGCCCTCTCCCGCATGCGGGAGAGGGTCGGGGTGAGGGCAGGCGTCGCGCAATGGCCCGCGTGCCGAGGGCGCTGCGCCCTCACTTGACCGGCAGGAAGACGAGAAACGGCGCCGCCACCAGGCTCTGCATGTAGTCGATGGCCGCGCGCCGGTAGCGCTCGGTGGTGTAGGTGGCCAGCAGGTCGAGCCGGCCGATGATCTGGCCGAACTCGCGCTCGAAGCTGAGGTTGCGCACCTCGCCCGTGATCTCGTTGGCGTGCAGCAGCGGCTGGCCGGCGGCGTCGCGCCGCGTGTTCAGGATCCACAGCGCCGTCTCCATGTTGCGCGCGGCGTTGTAGATGTGCTGCGGGTCGATGCCGTCCAGGTAGTAGAACTCGCGCCGGCCGCCGTGGGCGGTGACCAGGGTGTCGGCGCAGGCGGCGATGAAGGCCGCCACGCGGTCGCCGGTGAAGCCGGGCGACAGCGCCGTTGAGAGCGCGGCCACGTCGCGCTGGCCCTGCAGCGGGGCCCAGGGCTGGCCGCCCAGCACGCTGGCGTCCAGCTGGGCGAGGGCCGCCTCGCGCGTGGCGGCCGTCTTGCGCCACTCGGCGGGGTTGCGGCGGTACAGCTTGTCCGCCAGCCGGCGCAGGCTGGCCAGGTTGGCGCGCATGGCCGCCTGGGTCAGGCGGTTGCCGTCGCTTTGCAGCAGCTCGCCGGACTGAAAGCTGGCGCCCTGCACTTCGCCGCGCGCTGTCGGGGCGCTGCTGGCGCAGCCGGCCAGCAAAAGGGCCGCCAAGGCGGCCCCAAGGGCACCGCGCGCCGCGCGATGCGTCGCGGTGAAGGCGTCAGGCGCTCTTGCCGCCGCTCTTGTCCGTGCCGAACGTGATCTCACCGGAAAGCTGGCCTCCTTCTTCGATCACGATCTTGCCATAGCGAATCTTGCCCGTGACCTTGCCGGTGGCGAAGATCACCAGCTTCTCGCGCACGGTGAGCGTGCCGTCGAAGCTGCCGCGCACCTCGGCGATGTCGATTTCGGCCGAACCCTTGAAGGCGCCCTGCTCGGCGATCTGGATCACGCGCGAGTTCATGGTCGCCTCGACCGTGCCCTCGACCACCAGCGTGTCGCAGTCGGTGATTTCGACGCCCTTGAGCTTGATGTTGGGGCCGACCGTCAGCTTGGCGCCGCTGTCGGACGCGGCATGGGCCGCCGGCGCGGCCGCCAGCGGGCTGGCGGGCGTGCTGGGCGGCACCGGGGCCGCGAAGGCTTGCGCACTGCTGCCGGCGGACCCGAGTGAACTGGTGCCACCCAGCGGGCTGCCTGCGGGGCGGGTGGGGGTGGGGTCGGTGTCGCGCTTGCCGAAAAACGGTCCTTGCAGTGCCATGCTTTCTCCTAAGTAACAAAATCGGTCTAAAGGTCGGTCGATCCTAAGGGCGCATCTCGGGATAATGCGTCCAACAACGCGCAAGAGTCGTAACGAATTCATGACTCGGACGGGCGCGCCCCTCCCCGCTGGCCGGCACGTTACCATGCCAGCGCCCCGCCGCCATCCCCATAGCGCCCCTGCATGCCCCACCCACCCGCCTGGATCGAAACCGCCGCCGACGCGGGCGCGGTGCTGCAGGGCCGGTGGACGGCCGGCGCGCTGGGCAGCAAGAAGGCCTGGCGCGCGGCCCAGGCGGCGTTGGCCCAAGTGGCGCCGGGGGCGGCCTGGGACCTGCGCGCGCTGCAGGCCTTCGACCACCTGGGCGCGCTGACCCTGTGGCAGCACTGGGGCCGGCAGTGGCCGGCGCAGCTGCAGGCGCACGAGGGGCAGCGCGCCCTGCTGGAGCGCGTGGCTTCGCTGCGCACGGCCGAGCTGCCCCACGAGCGCCGGGGCCTGGGCGCGCGCGTGGACGCCTTCGGCACCGCCATCCTGGGCGCGCTGGCGCAGCTGCGCGACTTCGTGGCGCTGGCGGGGCAGCTGCTGCTGTCCACGCTGCGCCTGCTGGCGGCGCCGCAGCGCGGGCCGTGGCGGGACTTTTCGGGCCATCTGTACCGCATCGGCGCGCAGGCGCTGCCGATCACGGCGCTGGTGGGCTTTCTGATCGGCGTGGTGCTGGCCTACCTGATGAGCCAGGTGCTGCGCCAGTTCGGCGCCGAGACCTTCATCGTCAACATCCTCGGCCTGGCGCTGATCCGTGAACTGGGGCCGCTGCTGGCGGCGGTGCTGATCGCCGGGCGCTCGGGTTCGGCCATCACGGCGCAGATCGGCGTCATGCGCGTGACCGAGGAGCTGGACGCCATGCGCGTGCTGGGCATTCCCAAGGGCTTTCGCCTGGTGCTGCCGCGCGCCATGGCGCTGGCCATCGCCATGCCGCTGATCGCCGTGTGGACCACGGTGGCGGCGCTCATCGGCGGCGTGCTGGCCGCCGACGTGACGCTGGGCATCAACGCCAGCTATTTCCTGGAGGCGCTGCCGCGCGTGGTGCAGGCGGCCAACCTGGGGCTGGCGGTGGGCAAGTCCTTCGTCTTCGGCCTGTTCATCGCGCTCATCGGCTGCCACTACGGCCTGCGCGTCAAGCCCAACACCGAGAGCCTGGGCCAGGGCACGACGGTGTCGGTGGTGACCTCGATCACCGCCGTGATCCTGATCGACGCGCTGTTTGCCGTCGTGTTCAAGAACGTGGGGATCTGATGGACGTCGTCGCCGCTCCCGCAGCCGACCGCGCCCGCGCCGCCGATGCGGTCATCGAGGTGCGCGGCCTGTGGAGCGTGTTTCCGACGCCGGGCGGCAGCCCCGTGGTGGTGCACCGCGACCTCGACCTGACGGTGCGCCGCGGCGAGGTGCTGACCCTGGTGGGCGGCTCGGGCACCGGCAAGACGGTGCTGCTGCGCCAGATGCTGGGGCTGAACCGCCCCGCGCGCGGCCGTATCACCGTGCTGGGCCGGCCGGTGGCCGAGCTGACCAGCGCCGGCGCCGCCGCGCGCGTGGGCATGCTGTTTCAGCAGGGCGCGCTGTTCTCGGCCTTCAACGTGCTGGACAACATCGCCCTGCCGCTGCGCGAGACGCGCGCCGTGCCCGACGCGCTGGCGCGCGAGGCGGCGCTGCTCAAGCTGCAGATGGTGGGCCTGCAGCCCGGCGACGCGCTCAAGATGCCGGCCGAGCTGTCGGGCGGCATGATCAAGCGCGTGGCGCTGGCGCGCGCGCTCGTCATGGACCCGCCGCTGCTGATGCTGGACGAGCCCACCGCCGGGCTGGACCCGGACAGCTCCGACGCCTTCGTCGCCCTGCTGCGCTCGCTGCACCAGGAGCTGGGCCTGACGGTGGTGATGGTCACGCACGACCTGGACACGCTATTCGAGCTGGCGGACCGCGTGGCCGTGCTGGCCGAGCAGCACGTCATCGTCTGCGCGCCGGTGCCCGAGGTGCTGGCGTTCGATCACCCCTTCATCCGCCACTTCTTCCTGGGCGAGCGCGGCCAGCGGGCCATGGAGCTGCTGAACACCCGCCGGCACACCGAGAAAGGACAATAAGCCATGGAAAACAAAGCCCACGCGCTGGCCGCCGGCCTCTTCGTGCTGCTGGTGTCGGCCCTGCTGGTGGCCATGGCCCTGTGGCTGACGCGCGACGTGACCAACACCACCAACTACGAGATGACCACCGCCGACGGCGTGACCGGCCTGCAGGTGCAGGCCGCGGTGCGCTACAAGGGCGTGGCCGTGGGCAAGGTGACCGACATCACCTTCGATCCGCGCGAGCACCACAACGTGCTGGTCACCATCGCCGTCAGCCCGCAGGCGCCGATCACCGCGTCCACCTTCGCCACGCTGGCGTTCCAGGGCGTCACCGGCCTGTCCTTCATCCAGCTCGACGACAACGGCAACTCCACCCAGCCGCCCGCACCCGGCCCCGACGGCGTGCCGCGCATTCCGCTGCGCCCCAACCCGCTGGGGCAGATCTCGGACCAGGCCGGCGCCCTGATCGGCAAGGTCGACCAGGCGATGGACCGGCTCAACGAGCTGCTGGCGCCCGAGAACCAGGCCAAGCTGACCCAGGCGCTGACCGAGGTCGGCGCCGCCGCCGCCAGCGCCAACCAGCTGGCGCGCACCGCCGACCACACCCTGCGCGCCCAGCTCGACCCGGCGCGCGCCGACCTGCCCGGCCTGATCCGCCAGGCCAGCCAGACCCTCAAGGCCACCGAGGGCGCCGCCAACGACGTGCGCCGCACGCTGACCGGGGTGGACGCGATGGTGGGCGACGCGCGCCAGGGCCTGACCCGCCTGACCGGCCCCGGCGGCGTGCTGGAGCGCGCCGACGAAAGCGCCAACACCGTCAACCGCACCACGCTGCCCAAGATCCAGAACCTGACCGAGGACGCCAGCCGCACCATCCGCCGGCTGGACCGCATCGCCAACACCCTGGGCGAGAACCCGCAGGCCCTGCTGTACGGCAGCGGCGCCATCGCACCCGGCCCGGGCGAGCCCGGCTTCGTCGCCCCCGCCGCCACCGGCGCCGCCGCATCGCATTGAGCCAATACTATGAAATACATAGCTTCCAGCGCAATCCCCATGGGTGCCAGAGCCGTTTTTTGCTTCATATTCGTGCTGCTGTCCGGGTGCGCCCTGCCGCTGCCCGACAAGCCGGTGCGCCCCGCCGCCTACGACCTCGGCCCCCCCCTGACGATGCCCGCGTCCGCCCCAGGCGTGGCGCTGGGCTTCGACCGCGTGGAGGCGCCCACGGCCATCGACACCAACGCCATCGTCTACCGCCTGCTGTACGCCGGCGGCAGCCAGCAGCCGCGCCCCTACGCGCACGCACGCTGGAGCATGGCGCCCGCCCAGCTGGTCGGCCAGCGCCTGCGTGCGGCCCTGGCCGCCAGCCACCCGGTGCTGGATGCGGGCAACACCCTGGCCGTGCTGCAGCTGAGCGCCGAGCTGGACGAGTTCGCCCAGGTCTTCACCACACCCGAGGCCAGCGAGGGCGTGGTGCGCCTGCGCGTGACCGCCATCGCGCCCCAAGCCCGCCAGGGCCGCCTGCTGGGCCAGCGCAGCTTCGTGCAGCGCGTGGCCGCCCCCACGCCCGACGCCGCCGGCGGCGCGCAGGCCCTGCGCGAAGCCACCGACGCCGTGCTGCGCAAGGTCGTGGACTGGGTGAACGCGCTGCCGGCGCCGCGCTCGTGAGAGCGAAAGGCGAACAGCCGAACGCAGAGGACGCAAAGGATTCGCAAAGGACGCAGAAAGAACAGAATTTCAAATGAATACCGCTGAAATGACGCGACCATGCGCATAACGTACTATTGATTTGAAAGCATTTTTCTGGCTGTTTTTTGCGTCTTCTGCGAGTCCTTTGCGCCCTCTGCGTTCGGCTGTTCAATTCAACGATCCCTTCGGCACCCCATGTTCCATCTCAGCGTCCCCTGGTGGGAGTTCATCGTCCGCGGGGTCGTGGTCTACCTGTTCCTGCTGGTGTTTCTGCGCCTGACCGGACGGCGGCAGATCGGCCAGTACGACCCGTTCGACCTGATCCTGCTGCTCATCCTGTCCAACGCGGTGCAGAACTCGATGAACGCGGGCGACAACTCGCTGATCGGCGGCCTGATCTCGGCGCTGACGCTGATCGGCTGCCACGTGCTGATCTCGCGCCTGGGCTGGGCCAGCCCGCGCCTGGCGCGCTGGCTGGACGGCGCGCCGCGCGTGCTGATCCGCGCCGGCACGCTGGACAAGGACACCCTGCGCGACGAGCGCCTGACGCTGGACGGCGTGCAGGCCGCGCTGCGCGCCGCCGGCTGCCTGCACACGCACGAGGTGGAGCGCGCCACCATCGAGACCAACGGCCAGATCACCGTGGTGCTGCGCAACCGCGCCTCGGCGCAGGGCGATGCGGCCACGCCCGCGCCGCCCGCCGCCTGACCGACGCGCGGATCAAGCCGCAAAGCGCAGCTGCAGCCGGCAGCCCTGGCCGGGCGCGCTGTCCAGCGTCAGCTCGGCGCCCAGTTGTTCGGCCTGCTCGCGCAGGCCCAGCAGGCCGAAGTGGCCGGGGCGCGGCTGCCGCACATCGAAGCCGGTGCCGTCGTCGGCCAGCGTCAGCCGCCAGCGCGCCGGCTCGTCGCTGTCGGGCGACGGCAGGCTTTCGGGCTGCAGCGCCAGCGTGACATGGCGCGCCCGCGCGTGGCGCTCGACGTTGCGCAGCGCCTCGCGCGCCATGGCCAGCACGGCGGCCGCGCGCTCGTCCACCAGCTCGGCGGCGGCCGGGTCGATGTCGGTCGTCAGGGCCACGCCGCTGCGTTCGGCCAGACGCCGGGCCAGCGCCTGCAACTCGGGGCCCAGGCCGCTGTCGGCCACGCCGGAGGCGCGCATCTGGCCGATGGCCGCGCGCGCCTCGGCCAGGCCGCTGGCGGCGGCCTGCTCGGCCGCGGCCAGCTCGGCCTGCCACTGCTCGGCGCTCCAGCGTGCGCCCAGCTTGCGCATCAGGCGGATTTGCGTCAGCAGCGCCATCAGCGAGTGCGCCAGCGTGTCGTGCAGGCCGCGCGCCAGGCGCAGGCGCTCGCGCGTGACGGCGGCGCGCCGCGCGTCCTGCGCCAGCCGCTCGATGCGCGCGGTGCGCGCCGCCACGCGCGCGTCCAGCTCGGTGTTGAGTCGCGCCAGCGCGGCCTTCTCGGCCTGCAGGTGCTCGATCAGCTCGGCCAGCGCCTGGCCGATGGCGTGCACCTCGTCGCGCCCGGCCGGCACCGCCACGCCGGCGCGCTGCCCGCCCTGCACCGCCCGCGCC